>Ga0335083_10007773_pt1 | contig 13186 bp, 8 predicted proteins | sample Lox_Sample_42_FD_206716 | JGI IMG/M metagenome (GOLD analysis project Ga0335083, IMG submission 206716) | Soil microbial communities from Loxahatchee National Wildlife Refuge, Florida, United States - Lox_Sample_4.2 | ecosystem: Environmental > Terrestrial > Soil > Wetlands | place: USA: Florida...
AGTCCAACCGGCAGGCCGCGGCCCGGATCCCCGGCTGCCAGCTGACCGAGGTCCCCGGCCTCGACCACCTCCCGCCCCTGCGCGCCCCCGACCTCGTTCTCGCCACCATCATCACCACCCTCGCCCGCGTCCCCTGGTAACCCGGACAAACACCAAAAACCATCAGAAATCAGCCCGGACAGCACCACCGGAAAAGCGCCGATGTCCAGCGGCGCGCCGGCGGTAACCGCCGAGATATACGCCACATTCACTCATTCCACCGCAACACCTCTTTCCCCAAACGGGTCGCCTCTGACGGGTCTAGGATGCCGATTCTGGTCTGGGCCAGCTCGCGGACATCTGGCAGGGGGAGGACGTTAACCAGTGGCACGCCTAGCGATCGCGAGAGGATTCCTGGGCGAGTACGCGAAGCTGGACTCCGAGGTTCAGAAGGCCGTCGACGCGGCCATCTCCACCTTCGCCCGGCACCCCCAGCCGGGCCGCCACCTGGAGAAGCCGAAGCACACCAGGGACACCCGGATCCGCCTGCTGCCGGTCGACGACCGCTGGCGCGGCATCGTCCTCGCCCCCGCGGGCACCAGCGCCACCAAAGACACCAAAGACGCCAACGACAAGAGCCCGGACAAGACTGCTACCGACACCTACTGCCTGGTCACGGTGCTTCCGCAGGAGCAGGCGGACGCCTACGCCACCAGCCACCGGTTCAGCGTCAACCGCGTCCTCGGCGTCATGGAGGTCCGCGACGAAGAGGCCATCGAGAACCTCAAGCCCGCCGAGGACGTCCAGGAAGAGCAGCACGAAGCGCCGAAGCTGTTCGCCGAGATCACCGACGCCGGCCTGGCCCGCCTCGGCGTCGACCCCCAGCTCCTCCCGACGGTCCGCCGGATCGCCGACGCCGACGAGCTCGAGGCCCTCGAAGATGCCCTCCCCGCCGCCCAGTACGCCGCGCTGCACGCGCTGGCCGACGGCATGTCCGTGGACGAGGCCCTCACCGAGGTGGTCCGGCTCGTTCCCGGCGGCCCGCCGAAGGCCACGATCGACCCCGATGACCTGGTCTCCGCCATGGAACGCGCCCCCAGCCAGGTCACGTTCGTCTCCGGGCCCGAGGAACTCCAGCTCATCCTGGCTCACCCGTTCGCCGCCTGGCGCACGTTCCTGCATCCCAGCCAGCGTGAGATCGCGTACCTGACCAGCTACGCCGGCCCGGCCCAGGTGACCGGCGGCCCCGGCACCGGCAAGACGGTGACCGTGCTGCACCGCGCCGCCTTCCTGGCCGAGCGCCTCGTCCGGGCCGAACTCCCCGGCTCCGTCCTCGTCACCACCTTCAACGGCAACCTGGCCGACGTCCTCGCCACCCAGCTCGACCTGCTGGTCAAGGACGGCGCGGTCCGCCGCCGCATCGAGGTCGTCAACGTGGACCGGCTGGCCTACCGCGTGGTCAAGGAGGCCCGCGGCACGCCCGTCATCGCGGACGAGCGGATCATGCGCGACCGCTGGGCCGCGGCGGCCGACCTGGCCGGCCTGGCCCTCACCCCGGCCTTCCTGAAGAACGAGTGGGAGCAGGTCATCCTGGCTCAGGACCTGCGGACCGAGCAGGACTACCTGGCCTGCCTGCGCACCGGCCGGGGCCGGCCGCTCACCAAGGCCCAGCGCAGCCTGCTGTGGCAGGCCGCCGAGCAGGTCACTGGGGAGCTCGCCGCGGCCGGGCAGACCACCCACATTCAGATGGCCGACGAGGCCGCGCAGCTTCTCCACATCCAGCAGGAGGCACGCTACCGGCACATCCTGGTCGACGAGGCCCAGGACCTGCACCCCTCCCAGTGGCGGCTGCTCCGCGCCGCCGTCAGGCCGGGCCCCGACGACCTGTTCATCGCGGCCGACCCGCACCAGCGCGTCTACGACAACCGGGTCTCGCTGGCCAGCCTGCAGATCAGCGTCCGCGGCCGGAGCCGGCGCCTGTCGCTGAACTACCGGACCACCGCCGAGATCCTGGCCTGGGCCGTGCCGCTGCTCGGCACCGAGCCGGTGACCGGCCTCGACGGCGAGGTCGACTCGCTGCTCGGCTACCGCTCCCCGATGCACGGCCCGCGTCCGCAGCGCCGGCTGGCCGCCGCCCGGGCTGAGGAATTTAACTACCTGAACGAACGTGTGGGTGCGTGGATCGCGGCCGGCATCGAGCCCCACGCCATCGGCGTCACCGCCCGGTCCGCCGCGCTGGTCCGCGAGGCGCGTGCGGCCCTGGAGGCGGCCGGCATCGCGACGGTGGCGCTCAGCGGCCGGGGCAAGCCCAAGGCCGTCAGGGCGGGGACCATGCAGACGATGAAGGGCCTGGAGTTCCAGGCGGTCGCGGTCGTCGGCGTCGAGGACGGCGCGGTCCCCGCCCCGTCCGCGCTCACCCCGGTCACCGAGGACGCCGCCGCGCACGCCCAGGACCTCCAGCGCGAGCGCTGCGTGCTGTTCGTGGCCTGCACCCGGGCCCGCGACCACCTGTACGTCTCCGGCACCGGCCAGCCGAGCATATTCCTGCCGTCCGGCGAGCACACCCCGTCGGCTCCCATCCCAGCCGCTACCACCAGTTCCAACCCCAGCGCCACCAATACCTTCACCACCAGCTCCAATACCAGCACTACCAGTACCTTCAACACCACCAACACCAACTCCAGCACCACCAGCACCTCTAACACCATCAGCACTAACCCCAGCACCACCAGCACCTCTAACACCATTAGCACCACTAGAACCTCTGACCTCGCCGACACCGGCTTCCCCGAGTTCGACCTGGCCAAGTTCTTCCGGCTGCTGCGCGGCCGCCGTCGGCTCGAGCCCGGCCTCGACGCCGAGAGCTTCCTGGCCTGGGCGATCGCTCCTGGCCGCCGGCTGCGGCTGGCGGGCCTGGACGAGCCCGCCCGCCAGTGGCTGGCCGACGGCGGTGACGAGGCCCTCGACCTGACCGACCGCTGCCTGGACCTCCTGGACCGCCTAGACCCCCTGACCGCGAACCCATCCCGGCTGGCGGCCCGCCCGGACCGCCAGGCCGCCCGCGACCACGACCTGTCCGGCATCCGCCTCCCGGCCCGCTTCGTCGAGACGGCCCGCAAGGAGACCGGTACCTGGGGCACAGTACGCCCTGGCGCCTCCGGCACCGTACGCCCTGGCGCCTCCGGCGCGGGCCAGGCCCCGTCCCGCCGGTCCGAGGTCCCCGCCCCGCGCCCGACCCCGCCCCCGCGCCTGGCCCTCGACCCGAACGTCCCGGCCGTCCACGTCATCCTCCCCGCCGTCGCCGACCCCCCGGACGAGGTCGCCACCTGGCAGGTCGTCGCCGACGGCGATCCCGTCACGGTGCGCAGCCGGGCCCGCAGCGCCGGCGCCTTCGAGGTCGCCCCGCCCGCGGCGCACCCAGTGCCCCGCCCGGTCCGCGCGGTCCACGTCACGCTGGCAGGCTCCGAGCACGCCAGCGAGCTGACCGTGGTCCCGTCCGCCGACCCGATCCTGTTCTTCACCGAGGACGGCGGTCACCTGCCGGGCTGGCTGTCGCTGCCCTCCGACCTGGTCTGGATCCTGCACCCGGTCGCCGCCGACCTGGTCACCGCGGGCGACGTCCGCATGGTCACCGAGTCCCCGTCACCCTGGCTCGGCTGGCGCCTGCGCCTGGTCTCCCTGGAGCAGGCCCGCTCGGTATCCCTGGCGCCTCCCACCTCGGCGCCCTCCGCACGTCCCGCCCCCGAGCATCCGGTGCGCCAGCACCCGCGCCCCCGGCTGCTCCCCGGCGCTCCGCTGCCCGGCGTGTCCACCCCCTACGGCCTGCCCGTCTACCCCGAGCCCCCGCGGCTGGAACTCCCCGGCGGCACCCGCTGGCACGTCGCCATCCGCCCCGTCGCCGGCGGCGCCACCCTGGTCTCCCGCGAGTACGCCGAAGCCCCAGACTCCCCGGCCTGGAGCCAGGCCGACCCCTGGGACGGCCTGCCCCGCCCCCTCCTCGGCGAGTTCGGCGTCACCGTCCGCGGCCCGCTCGGCCGCAGCCTCCGCGCCACGGTCTTCGTCGCCGAAGGCGCCACCGTCCCCGACCTCGGCCCCGCCGACCGCCCCCTAGTCACCGACCTGCACCTAGGCGCCAGCTCCGAACCCGTCGTCGTCACCCCCCAGTGCCCCGCCCCCGCCTCCCACAGCTCCGCCCCCAACGGCGCCACCCCCCACAGCCCTGCCTCCCGCGGCTCCGCTCCTAACGCCGCCGCCACCCACAGCCCCGCCACCCGCGGCTCCGCCCCTAACGGGTCCGCCCCTCCCAGCTCCGCCTCTCACAGCCCCGCCTCTCACAGCCCCGCCTCCCGCAGCTCCGCGTCTCACGGGTCCGCCCCTCCCAGCGCCGCCCCTCACAGCACTCCCGCATCCTCAACTACATCTCACCCTCTAGATTTCTCACGCCCCAGACGTCCCTCCGGCACCCATACTCCCGACGGTCCCATGGGTACCGCCGTGTTCGTGAGCTCGGCCCGGCCGGCGGCCAGCGGCGCCGAGATCAGCTCGGGCCAGCTGACGATCCGCGGCTGCGCTCAAGCCGACCTCGGGACCGAAGGCCTGGCCGTCGCCCTGTACCTGGACCGCGCGCCGTGGCGTGCCCCGGTCGTGGTCCCGGTGCCGGCCGACGGCGTGGTCAAGCTCCCGCCCGAGGTCCGCGACGCCGGCCCGCTCCGCGTCCTGCTCCGCGCCGAGGACCCGATGTGCCCGGTGAACTGGCCCGACTGGCCCGGCCGCGACGCCTTCGTGTGCGCCGCCCCCGGCCTGCCCGCCAGCAGCGACTTCGAAGAGGACGCGCTGTCCCGGTTCCTGGCGGGGGAGCGGGACCTGCCCATGCGCCCCCGCCGGGTCGAGCACCTGTGGCGGTTCCTGCACCTGGCCGGCGACCTGATCGCCGCCGGGGCCCCCGCCGACCTGCGCGAGCGCTGCTCGACGGCCCTGGTCACCCAGCCTAGCCTGGCCCTGACCGCCCTCCTCGACTCCGGCCTGGACAGCGCGGCCTGCGTCACCGGCCTGATCAGGACCGGCCTGGCCGCCGCGCGCCCGGTCATGATGGACGACATGCGGGCGGCCGAACGTCTCTGGGGTCTCATCCCGGCCGCCGCTGCCGTGCTCTGCAGCCGCATCTTGGCCGGTCCCGACTACCCCGACGAAGATCCCGTCGCCGTCGTCGTCGAAGCCGCCCACGCCCAGTGCGGCCCGGTCCTGGACGTCATCCTCCGCGGCCAGGAAGACCCGCACGCCTTCGCCGCCGCCTCCGGAGCAGGCGCCATGCCCGGAGCAGGCGCCCCGCCCGGAACATGGGCCATGCCCAGGGCCGAAGCCATGCCCGGAGCCGGAGCCTGGGCCCCCGCCTCAGCCGGGGCCGGGGAACCAGCCCCCGCCGTGGTTCCGCAGCCCCTGCTCGACGCGGCTACCAGGGTCGCCGCCGCCACCCAACTGTCCGCCGACGTCTTCCGTACCCCCGCGCTGGCCCGGGCCGCCCACGACGCCGCCACCGTGGTCAGCTCCGCGGAGCGCCTGCTGTCCACCTCCCCCTACCGCCAGGCCGCCGCCCAGGTCGCGGCCCAGGCGCACCACGGCGGCCAGGGCGCGCTGCCCGCCATGTCCGCCTCGCTGGCCCTGGTAGCGCGCATCGCCGCCCGCGGTGACGAGGCCTGCCGCGGGTTCGAGCGCTCCTGGCGCAGCCGCTGGACCGATCTCGCCTGGCAGGCGCCCGCCCTGGCCGGCATCGACCTGGTCCTCGCGGAAGCCCGCCTCGCGGCCGCCGAACGATCGCGGTTCGGGGTCACCGGAGGCGTGCACCAGGCCCGTTCGGCGGCTATGTCCTGACGGAGCTCAGCCCGAGCCGGCCGGCGACGGGCTCACCGACCTGTCCGGGGACGGGCTCAGCGTCGGGGACGGCCCGAGGTTCCCGGCTGGGGGAGTGTACGTTTCGCTGGTCGGCGGCGGGCTCACCGACACCGCCAGCCCGAAGTCGCCGAACGTCACCTGTACCTTGCGCTTGTTCTGCCCGAACGTCTGGGTCGCGTCCAGTTGCCTGACCCGCCCCTGTTTGTCCACGTCGACCGTGCCGGTGCTGCTCAGCGTGAGGTGCAGCGGGCCGCGGGTCGTCACGCTGGCGGTGAACGTGTACGCGGTCCCGGTCCAGCCCGGGCCGGACACCGGCCCCTGCTCGCTGACCTGGCTGGAGTTCTGCAGCAGGGCCAGCAGGTTCTGCGGATCGACCTGGCCGAGGCCGTTCGTGCTGCCGCCGATCACGATGAGCTCGATCGTCGGCACGTTTATCTGCTCTGGCGCGGGCAGCCGCAGCCAGGTCTTCCCGGCCGGAACCGCCCGTCGGCTGGCGGCCTCATACGCCTTCCGCATCGCCTCGGTCACCGGCACGTACATGTAGCGGCCTACGTAGCGGACCTCGCTGCCGTCGCTGGCGCTCTCCTCGCCGAGTCTGTGTGCCCAGTCGAACTCGCCGCGGATCGTCAGCGGCGACCGCGGCCCCGGACCGACCGACGCCACCACCGTGCTCACCGAGGTCACCCGGTAGCTCTGCTCGGCCGTCCGGGCCGCGGCCTGCGTGACCTGGGCCAGGGCCGACGGCGCCTGGACGGCCGAGAGCGTGATCCCGGCCGCCGCGGCCACGACCCCCGCCGCGCCCGCCGACAGCGCCACCCGGGTCCGGGCCCGCCGCCTGTGGTTCCTGGCGCGCACCCCCCGCAGCAGGTCGATCCCCGGCGGCCTGTCCTCGGTCGCCACGGCCAGCAGCCGTCGCACTGCTTCTTCGGTGTCGTTCATGTTCTGCTCCTTCACAGCAGGTTCACCCGCTGTCACGCCGCGACGGCCGGGTCTCGTTGACTTCCAGGGAGCCGAATTCGCTGCCCAGGATCGCGCGCAGCGCGTTCATGCCGCGATGCGCGTGCGTCTTGACGGTGCCGGGCGAGCAGCCGAGAATCCCGGCCACCTCGGCCTCGGACAAGTCCTCGCAGTAGCGCAGCACCAGCACCGCGCGCTGCTGCCGCGGCAGTCCCGCCAGCGCCTGCCTGACCAGCACCCCCAGCGCCTGCCGGTCCGCGAAATCCTCCCCGCCAATGCCCGTGCCGCCGATGCCCGTGCCACTGATGCCTATGCCACTGATGCCCGTGCCGCCGATGCCCTCGCTGCCGCTGCCCTCGGACAGTCGCGCGGCCGGCATCTCCCGCCGCCACCGCGCCCGCCACCAGGACCGCTGCGTGTTCACCATGATCCGCCGCAGGTAAGCGTCGATCCCCGCCAGATCCGCGCCGCAGCCCCTGGTATCCAGCCGCGGCCACACCCGGTACAGCTTCACCAGGCTGGCCTGCACCAGGTCCTCCGCCGCGTGCCAGTCCCCGGTCAGCAGCACCGCCACCCTCAGATGGTGATCCCCCCGCTCCCGCACAAAAGCCGCAAACCCCTCATCCGCCTCCGCGCCCCCGTCACTCGTAGCCGCGAGTCGCTCGTCCACCCCGCCGCCCTCGTCTCGCATCCACCCTCCTCCCGCCACGATCTCCCCCTTCCAACACGCCCCCGCGCTCCCTCGAGGTTGACACCGTTTCCGAATTCCGTGCCCTCCCATCCCCGGGCCCCATAACCCCCTCTCACCCCTCCAGCCCAACCCACCCAACACGCGTCCATGACTCCCATCCCGCAGCCCCTCCCACCCGACACGCGTCCATGATCGTGGGCAGTTTCAGGTGCTATTTGCCCCGAGCTGTCCACGATCATGAAAGACCCGAACGGAAACCACCTCATCCACCACTCGAATCACGCCATTCACGCATCCAAAGGAGCTATCTATGATCACGAAGGATCTTGTCCCCATTCCGGGGATAAGATCCTTCGCGATCATGAGAGACACTTGCCGAAGCTGCGCGCACTGAGGCCAGAGGGCTCGACGTATGGCACGGTGGGTGATCTCTTCGTTGCGTACTGGTGAACCGGATGCGGACGGAAATCGTTTCACAGTGTGGCGAATAGACGTTCGGCGTGATTATCCAGATGAGGACCAGTGGGAGCCGACTGGCCAGGCGAGGCGGACGAGCCAGCTGAGGGGGACTCCAGTCCCGACGCCAGCCGCAGCGGTGGTGGGCGCCGTGTCCCCGCCGAGACCCGCAGCCGCCAGGAGTACTACGACGAACTGCATCGCACCGTTTCGGCGACGGCCCGCCAGAACGCCGCCGAGGAGCAGGCGGCCGCCGAGAAGTGGGACGAAGCCGCCGAGGAGTCCCGCTGGATGTGGACCGAGTACGAGCGAAAGTGGCCTCCGGACGAACGCCCCCCGGTCGACACCTCGGCCGACCCGCCAGGTTCATGGCGTGCCGACGGCGACCGTTTCCTGCCCACGGCCACCAACAAACGGGTCGACGCGGAATGCGACCGTGTAGCGGACCGGGAGCGGGACCGGATCTCACCCGCTATGCGAGCTGTCGAGAGCCAGGATCCGGACCGTCATCTGATCGGCTTCGACGACCGACGGAAAGGCCGCGACCGCATCAAGGAAAAGGTCTGCGACAAAATCGAAGAGAAGAATCGTACCCCAAAGGAGGCTATTTCTCTTATCCCTGACGCTATACGGTATACGTTCCAGTACAAGGAGAGTCGCTACACGCAGGGCGTCTGGGACGATATTGCACGACTGAAGGAGCGTGGCTTCGAGCTGGTCAAGCGCAAGAACTTCTGGGCCGAGGAGCAGTACAAAGGAATCAACAGCCAGTGGATCGATCCAGGTAGCGGTCAGCGGTTTGAAGTGCAATTCCATACTCGTATCAGCTTTGAAGCTAAGCAACTAACTCATCGTTCCTATGAGCGGCTCCGTACCAAGCAGGCCGATAAGTTCGAGGAGCTCGTACTGGAGGCCTTCCAGGCGAAAGTTGCCGCCCAGGTGCCGGTTCCTCCAGGTGCCGATAGTATTTCGGACTACCCCGAGAGAGGGCGAGATGCCAGATAAGATCACTTACTACGCGATCGTTGATGACCTGAGCAGTCGTGAGCGGCCCGCCGGGATGTTCCGCCGCACTTACTTCGAGACCGGCGGAAAACGAGACGAAGCATTTACCACGGATCTCGTATGGAAACGAAGTTCGTCCCTGGTCTCTGCCGAGCGGGGTGACTTGGAGAACGAGTTCATCGAGATCAGTGAGGTCGAGGCGAACCAGTTGATGGAAGAGCTTCGCACCCGCTGGACCGGCGCGGGCAGCGCCTGACACTGCGCGTACGCTAAGCCTGGCCACTCCCGGGACGAAGGAGCCAGATGACGCAGACGGAAACCAACCGGGAGATCATCCGCCAGGCCTTCGAGGCCTGGCGGCAGGGGACCGGCCCCATCACCGACGTGTTCGCCCCCGGTATGGTCTGGCGTATCGAGGGACACTCGGCGGCCGCCAGGGAGTACCGCGGCACGCAGCAGTTCGTCGACGAGGTGCTGGCCCCGTTCGGCGCCCGGTTCGCCGGGGGAGAGCCGTTCCGCCCGGTCACCATCCGCGGGGTGTACGCGGACGACGATACCGTCGTCGTCATCTGGGACGGCCGCGGGATCGCCAACGACGGCCGGCCCTACGAGAACAGCTACGCCTGGATCATGAAGCTCGACAACGGCAAGGTCGTCGACGGCACCGCGTTCTTCGACAGCATCTCCTTCGACGACCTCTGGTCCCGCGTCCAGCCCAGCTGAGCACCACGACACCAGCCCCGGGTACGACGTGAGCCGGCCGCCGCCGGTGACGGCACGGAGCCAACACCAAGACGCAAAAACGTTAAATATGCAACGCGAACGCGCGCCGGGCCGTCTTAGAAGCGTGGATACCGTCAGGAAGGTCCGCCGGGGCGCCGCGGCCGCCCTGGCCATCGCGTCCGCCGCGCTGACGGCCGGATGCACGACCGGGACACCGGCCTCCGGGCCGGCCACCGCCCATCCCGTCGCCGCGACCTCAAGCCAGGCAGCATCAGGCACGGTTCCGCCCGTGTTCGCGGTGTCGTTCGGGCCGGCCCAGGTCGGCCGGGGCGGCGACCGGATCGGCCTGCTGTCCTCCCGGACCGGTGCGCTCCTGCGCTGGCTGACCTCCTCGTCGGACCGGACCACCGACCAGGCCCTGAGCGTGCGCGGCGGCTGGGTCTACTTCGTCAGGGACTCGATCGCCCCGGAGCCCGGACCGGGCCCACGCAGGCCGTCTCCACACGGGCCGGCCTCACCCGGGCCGGCGATCTGGCGGGTCCGGGTCACCGGGGGCCAGGCCCAGCTGGTCCAGGCCGGGGCTAGCGACTACGCCGTCAGCCCCGACGGCCGCGTCGTCGCGTACGTGACCAGTACCGATCGCACGGTCGAGATCGTCGCGCGGAACCTGGCCACCGGCCGGCGGAACACGATCGTGCTGGCCACCAGGCCGGACCCGCGCACCAACAACTGGCCGCCCGAGGTCTCCGGCCTGACCTGGGCCGGCGATGACGCACACCTGGCCGTGCAGTTCCAGCTGACCGCCGCCATCGGCAGCGTCCTGACGTTCGGCGCGTTCACCGCCGCCAGCATCAGCGACGGCCGCACCGGGCCGCCGCCATGCCCGGCCGCCACGCACGACCAGTGCGCCGAATCCGGTCCCGGGTACCTGGCCGGCGGCGCGCTCAGCTACGTGATCCAGCGGCTGTCAGGCAGCGGCACCGTCCGGGCCAGCCTGGTCGCGTGGCGGCCAGGCTACCCCGCCACTACCCTGCTCTCCTTCCCCGGCGGCCCGCCGCCCCAGTCCTACGCCATCACCGCGCAGGGCCAGGCGATCTGGGCCAGCGCGTCGGCCCGGCCGAAGGGGCCGTGGACCGTCTGGCGCTGGTCAGGCGGTGCCCCGGTGAAGATCACCACCCTCCCCGCGCTGGGCGCATCCCCGTACTACGGGATCGAGGCGATCGCCTGGTAGGCGCCACTCCCGCCGAGCGCCGCGCCAGGCAAAGCGCCCGCGCCAGGCAAAGCGCCCGCGCCAGGCAAAGCGCCCGCGCCAGGCAAAGCGCCCGCCGTCACGCGCGGGCCGGGACGGCCGGGAGGTGCCCGGTCTGGGCGACCAGGGCCAGCAGGGTGACCGCGTCGGTCAGCGACAGCGGCGCGGTGCAGGCTGGCTGACCGGCCGAGGTGACCTGCTCGGGCAGCGAGCCCAGCTCGTCCGGTGGGCGGCGAGCCAGTCGAGCAGCGCCCTCGCCTGGCGGTGCCGTCCGGTCGCCGCGTCGAAGAGCGCGAAGAACGCCGTCTCGGGGGTCCAGGCCACTTCGGTGGTTCCAGGCCAGGCCGCGCCGGGATGCAGGCCGCCGTTCGCGACCGTCAGAACCCGCTGGGCCGCCGTGGCCGCCTGCCGCACGCCGGCGCTCGGCCGCGCGAACGGCGGCCCGAGGAACGTGATGGCCGCGTCGGCGCCCGATCCTGCCTGCGGTGTCCGCTGGTAGCCGTCCGAGCCGAACGCGGCCGTGATCGCCGCAGCCAGACGTGACGCGTCAGCCGCCCAGCGGCGGGCCTCACCGGCGGCGGCCGGGCCACCGAACCGGGCGGCCAGCTCGGCGGCGGCGCGCAGGCCGGCTAGCAGCGGGGCGGCGGTCCCGAGCGTGACCTCGACCGAGTTCTCCCAGTAATCCATGGCCGGCTCGGGCAGTCCGTCACGGGTCAGCGAGCGGGCGGCGGCGTCGGCGGCCCGGGTGACCATGGGCCAGAGCCGCGCGAGATCGCGGCGCCCCTGACCACCGGGTCCGGTCGGCTGGCCCTGCGCCCAGGACCAGACGGCCCACGGGACCCAGCCGTCCGCGTCGAGCTCGTAGGGCCGGCCGTCTCGTACCGGGCCCGAGCCGTCGGGCCAGTACCGGGCGGCCCAGGTCCCGTCGCTCGCCTGCATGCGCTGCAGGAAGAGCAGGATCTGGTACGCCAGCGCCGGATGCCCCGTCTGGGCCAGCGCCGCCGCGACCCAGCTCGAATCCCGCGGCCAGGCATACGTCCAGCCCGGCCGCCAGCCGGCCAGCACGGCGCCGTCGGGCTGGACGGCTAGCCTCAGGTCGAGCAGTGCCCGGGCGGCCATGGACCGCTGGACCGCGGTGACGCCGGGGACGAGACCGGACCGCAGCCAGTCCCGGCTCGCGCGTTCCGCGGCCGCGGCGCAAGCTGACTGGATGGCGGTCGGCGGGATCAGCCGCCCGGGGGCCAGATAGGTCCCGGCGACCCCGACCAGGATGCTGGAATCCGCCTCGAACTGGCCGTTAAGCCGGGCCGGAACGGGCAGCGCGCGCGGCTGGCAGGGAATCTGGGCCACGCCGGCGACCGTGAGCCGGGGCTGGCCGGCCGGGCCCGGCAGCGCAGTGGCCGCGAGGGCCACCGCGACGATCACCGCGACCACGCCGAGCGCCAGCATCAGCACGCTGCCGGCCATGGCTGATCGCCGCGAGCCGGAAAAAGCCTCGTCAGGCATTGTGGCCGACGCTCGCCCGGGCGGCTGCCAGCAGCTCACTGACCGTGACGAACGTGTACCCAGTGTCCGTCATGGCTCCCACCAGACGGTCTAGCTGCGTCATCAGCCTGGCGTCCGGCTCCGATCCGCCGTCGTGGGCCAGCACGATGCTGCCGGGCGTACCCTCGCGCAAGATCACGTTCACCCCGCCCTCGGGGTTGCTGCCGGTGACGTGGTGCGACCACAGCGCCACGTCGTAGTGCAGGCTGGCGCAGACGGCCAGGCCGACGCTGTCGATGCGGCCCCAGGGCGGCCGGCACAGCGCCGGCGGCTGGCCGGTCAGCTTCGTCAGCACTTCGTGGGTGCGTTCCAGCGTGCGCCGGTCGAATGCCTCGTCGTGCCCGGTCAGGTCCTCGTGCGCCCAGGTGTGATTGCCCTGCTCGTGGCCGGCGTCAGCGGTCTGCTGCACCAGGCCGGGGAGGGCCAGCGCCCGCTGGCCGACCCGGAAGAACGTCGCCTTCGCGCCGTGCTGCCGCAGGATCGACAGCAGCCGCGGCGTCCATTCCTGGGTCGGGCCGTCATCGATGGTGAGCGCGACGATCCTGGCCGAAGGCGCGGCGCGGAACGTCACCACCGTCGCGTACGCGCCGGCCCCGGCCGGCGTAGCGGTCCGCGCGATCGGCCCCTCGGCCGCGGCGGCTTGCCAGTCCGCGATCCCGACCCCGGCCGCCCCGCCGACGGTGAGCAGGCTC
>Ga0335083_10007775_pt1 | contig 13184 bp, 13 predicted proteins | sample Lox_Sample_42_FD_206716 | JGI IMG/M metagenome (GOLD analysis project Ga0335083, IMG submission 206716) | Soil microbial communities from Loxahatchee National Wildlife Refuge, Florida, United States - Lox_Sample_4.2 | ecosystem: Environmental > Terrestrial > Soil > Wetlands | place: USA...
CGTGATCCACGACGCGAAGTGCTCCGCCGTCTCGCTTGGCAAGGAAGCCTCGACGGGCGACAACTACGCGACGCTGCGCGGCGACAAGCCCGGCTACCAGTACCAGCTCGAGTCCGTGTTCGCCGCCCGCCAGATCGGCTGGGACCGCGAGCACGTCGGCTCGCACGTGGTCCGGCGCAACACGATCTTCGACTGCGGGCAGAACGCCATCGTGGGCCACCTTGGCTGCGTCTTCTCGACGATCGAGGACAACCACATCTAGCCAGGGCGGCGCGTTCGTGCACAACCTGGTTGGCGGCACGGTGCGCCTGGAGCCCGTCATGGACCGGGCGACGCCCTACCACCGGCCGCACAGCGCCCAGGTGGCCGGCTACGCCGTCATCTACGGCGGAGACGACCGTTACGTCGGCAACGTATTCCTCGGCGGCGATGCCGTCGCGGCGTACGGGCCCGCGGCCTTCGGCAGCGCGCCCGCGGGTTACGGCACCGCCGGCTACGACGGGCACCCGAAGACCCTCGAGGAGTACCTCGCCCGCGTCGCCACGGCGCCGGGCGGCGACCACCGGCGCTTCCCCGGCGTGAAGCAGCCCGCGTGCCTGCGCGACAACGTCTACGGGCCCGGTGCCCGTCCCTTCGCCGGCGAGGCCTCGGCGCTGACCCTCACGCAGGAGGTGTCGTTCGAGGTGGCCGACGAGGGCGACGAGGGCGACGAGGTCTACCTGGAGGCGCGGCTGCCAGCGGCCTTCGGCGGCACCCGGCTGGGCGTCGTCACCGGTGCCGACCTGCCGCGCGTCCGTTTCGCCGACGCCGACTTCGAGGAGCGGGACGGCAGCCCGGTGGTCGTCGACGTCGACCTGCTCGGCGAGCGCAAGTCACCTGGCCACGGTTACCCCGCGGGACCGATCGCGAACTTGCCCCAGGCACGTCACGCATACGCGTGTGGTGACACGCCCCTTCTCATCGTCAGGCCAAGAATGTCAGGCCAGGGCGAGGAAGAGCTTCTCCATCTTCGCGATGTCGGCCTCGCTTGGCGCGTCGCCGTCGGTCAGGCAGTGCTGAAGCCCGGTGGACACGATCGCGAAACCGCTACGGCTGAGCGCCTTGTTGACGGCCGCGAGCTGGGTGAGCACGTCCTCGCATTCGGATCCTTCCTCCAGCATCCTGATGACGCTGCCCAGGTGACCGTGGGCGCGCTTCATCCGCATGATGATGGCCTTCATTTCATCGGGCTGCAGGACCACTAATCCTCCTTCTTAGGCACGGCGCCGAGCGCCGCGCGCAACTGCTGCGCCACCTCGGCGGTGAGGCTGTCGAGGTCGCCGTGGCCGCCTGCTAGCCGCATCATGGCGCCAGGGTCGAAGGCCTCGACGAGCGTAGTGCGCTCGCCGAGCGACCGCACGACGACGTTGCACGGCAACAGTGCCGCGACGGACGGGTCGGCGGTGATCGCCCGATGGGCGTACCGGGGGTTGCAGGCGCCGAGTATGACCTCGTCGGGGATCTCGGCGCCGATCTTCTGCCGCAGCGTCGCGCGCAGGTCGATCTCCGTGATAACCCCGAAGCCGGCCTTGCCGAGCTCCACCCGGACGGCCGCAACGGTGTCCTCAAATGGCAGTTCGCAAGTTGCCTGGATGGTGTAGTCGGACATCATGACTTCCCCTCATAGGAATGCAGCTACGATTTTACATCCCCCCAGGGGGATACAGCGAACGCGGCGGGCGCATTTGCGGCGGCGGGGCGCGCCGGGCCACAATCCGGGAATGTCAATTCTCGAAGACCGCCTGTCACTGTCCGCGCGCGTCCACCGTGCGCGGAACAACGCGCTGGTCGTGACCTAAAGTGACGATGACGGCACGGACGTGGCTGTCGGCAGCAGAAGAGCGGCGCCGCGGTGCTGCTCGGGTTCAAGAACGGCGGCAAGGCCGCCTACACCATCGAGGGTGGCGCAACTCGACTCGAGGTAGCGGTGGCCGCTACCACGAGGGTCTCAAAGGAACGGGACCGCGCTCGGCTCGATCGTGGGCCAGGGAAGCTCGGCCCGCATCGAGTCGGCCACGGCGACGCTGCTGGCGCAGGCCCATCCGCACGACGAGCGAAGGCCGACCCGGCATGGTCGCACCGGCTTAGCGGGCCAGCTGGCGAGCTGATCGGCACGCTGACCCTCATGCGCACCGCCGAGGGCTGGAGCATGCAGGATTTCGTCCGCTGGACCGCCACCTGGGACGTGACCGGGCTCGGCGCCAGCGCCCCCTCCGCCGGCGCGTCGCTCCAGCTCGACGCGCCGACCGGGGAAGTGCTTGCCGACCTGCTCGTCGCGGCGCTGCTCGACGCCAGCACCCTGCCCCGCGGCTACATCGCCTGACCGGGCTGCGCGAGCGGCCAGGAGGACATGAATTCAGCGGAAGATCTTGAAATCGCGTGCGCTGGTTGCCGTGGAATGTCATACCTCTTCGTTACGATGTTCGTACAGATACCGATGATGCCATGGGCATTCGGAAGGAGGTCCGGTCAATGACTGAAATCACCATGCCGGACCCGCCTGCCGATCCAGGCCCCGAGTCCGACTTCGATGAGTGGACCGCGTGGCTTGACCGGGAGATCGCCGCGGGGCGGAATCCGATACCGCCGGAACGCGGGCCGGCCGCTCAGGGGCTGACGATCAGTCTCGGCGACGCCACCGACATCGACCCGGAACTCCTTGCCGTCGTGTGCGGGCCTGACGGCCTGGGCGGGCAGTCCCTCGGCCAGCAGTTCGGCCAGGACGCGGCGGCGGACGCGCTCCAGCCGGGCCCGGTCCTGGCCGCGCTGACCGAGCAGGCGGTGGATGACCTGGGCCGGCTCGACGACGACCAGCTGACCGGCGTGCTGCGCGCCTCACAGCGGCTGGCGAACCGTGAAGCGTGGAAGCAGGCACTGGTCATCGCCGAGTTCGCCCGCCGCCGCGAGGCCGAGCTCGCCGCCGCCACCGCCCGCGGCGTCCCGGTGCACTGCCGGGCCGGGGAGTTCCCCGGCGAGGAACTCGCCGCCGAGCTGCGCATCACCGGCTCCGAGGCAGCCGCAAAGATCGAGACGGCACAGCAGCTCACTTCCCGCCTTCCCGCGACGCTCGCCGGAATGGCGGACGGTCTGCTCGACGCGCGCCGCGCCGCGGTGATTTCCGACTACACCGCCAGCCTCAGCGATACCGACGCGGCCACCGCCGATCGGACCCTGTCGGCGTACGCCATGGAGAAGCGGATCGAGCAGCTCGCCCGTAAGGCCGCCGCCCTGGAGATGAAGCTTGCTCCGGAGGCGGTGCGGGCGCGCAAGGAACGCGAACGGCGGATCAGCGCGCGGGTCGAGGTGCGCCGTGAGATGTCCGGCAACGCCTCCCTGTCCGCCCGCGAGATGGACACCGCCAGCGCCCTGGCGTCCAAGGCCCACATTGACGCCATCGCGGCGCGGCTGCGCACCGCCGGACTCGACGGCACCCTCGGCGCCGTCCGCCTCCGCGTGCTGACCGAGCTCACCCAAGGCCGCGACCCCCTCGACCTCATCCGCGCGGGCAGCCCTGCCGAGGCCGGCACCCAAGCCCCAGCCGCTGACCCGGCTCCCGCTGTCCCCGACGCAGACCCAGCTGCGCCACCGGTCCCGGCGCTGATCAACCTCATCGTCCCCATCGGCACCTACCTGGGCTGGTCCACCGCTCCCGCCCAGGCCGGCTCGTGGGGCCTGCTCGACGCCGGTGAGACCCGCGACATCACCCGCGCCGCCGCCCGCCACCCGGCGACCCGCTGGTGCGTGACGATAATCGCCGGCCGCGACGGCACCGCCATCGCGCACGCCTGCGCCCACGGTAAGCATCCCTGGGTCGCTGAGCTTCCCGCCGACGGTAGGCATCCCAGTCGCCTCGCGCATCCCCCGCCGGGGTCCGCCGTGCAGTCACCTGCCGACGTGACGCATTCCGCTCAACTCGCGCATCCCCCGCCGAATGTCGGCGCGCAGCTGACCGCCCTCTTCCGGCGGCTCAACCTCACATTCCGACCCATCGCCGAAGGCGGCTGCGACCACGCCAGCGCCGAACGCCAGTACCTACCTAGCCGCGCCCTCCGCCACCTGGTTCGCGCCCGCACCGCCACCTGCACCGCGCCCGGCTGCCTGGCCCAGGCCGTCCACTGCGACATCGATCACACGACCCCGCATCCCGCCGGGCCGACCTGCCAGTGCAACCTCGCCCCGAAATGCAGGCGGCACCATCGGTGCAAACAGGCACCGGGATGGCGCGTGGAGCAGCCAGCGCCGGGAGTCATGCGATGGACGCTGCCATCCGGGCGGACGCACGTCACCACGCCAACCGTGTACGACGTCTGACCTGGCGAACGCACGCCCAAAACGCTGTCGCATCGGCTGGCCGCGACCAGGTTCGAAGGCGGCCTGGGGGTGTGGTCGGACATCGTGACCTTCGCTGTCAGGGATGCATCTGCCCCTCTCCGGGATGCATCTGCGATTTAATATCCCCCCGGGGGGATGTGCTATCGTCGACTTATCCCCCTAGGGGGATGTGCTACCGTCGACTTATCCCCCCAGGGGGATGTTCGAACGGAAGGAGCGCGTATGGCGGCCACCACGACGGCAGCCCATCCCGGCACAACGGCCATCACGGTGGTCCCGATCGAGACGCCCACGCTTGGCGACCGCAGCTATCTCGTCCACGACGGCGAGGTCGCCTTCGTGGTGGACCCGCAGCGGGACATTGACCGCGTGCTTGCGCTGCTCGAGGAGCGGGGCCTGCGGCTGACTCACGTCTTCGAGTCCCACCTGCACAACGACTACGTCACCGGCGGACTCGCCCTCGCCCGCCGCACCGGCGCGGAATACCTGGTCAACGGCGCCGACCGGGTGTCCTTCGAGCGGACCCCTGTAGTCGACGGCGAGATTGTCCGTATCGGACCGCGGATGCGAGTCACCGCCGTCGCCACGCCTGGTCACACGTTCACGCACCTGTCATACGTGCTCGCCGACGCCGGCGCCGATGCGGGCGAGCAGCTGGCGGTCTTCTCCGGCGGCTCGCTGCTTTACGGGGCGACCGGACGGCCGGACCTGCTCGGAGCCCAGCACACGCACACCCTCGTGCGGGCGCAGCATGCCTCGGTGCGCAAGCTGGCGAGGATGCTGCCCGACGGTGCGGAGCTGTTCCCGACGCACGGATTCGGGTCCTTCTGCTCCGCGACGCAGTCGCAGGCGGACAGCTCGACGATCGGGCTGGAGAAGGCCGCCAACCCGGCGCTCACCAGGGACGAGGAAACCTACCTCCGGGAACTGCTTGCCGGGCTTAACGACTACCCGGCGTACTACGCGCACATGGCGCCCGCCAACGCGGCCGGGCCGTCCGAGCCGGACCTGTCGCCGCCGGGCAGTGCCGACCCGGCCGAGGTGCGGCGGCGCATCGAGGCCGGCGAGTGGGTGGTGGACCTGCGCAACCGGACGGTGTTCGCCGCCGGGCACGTGCCCGGCTCGCTGAACTTCGGGCTCGACGGGAGCTTCGCCACCTACCTCGGCTGGCTGATCGAGTGGGGAACCCCGCTGACCCTGCTCGGCGAGAGCGCGGACGACGTGGCCAGGGCGCAGCGCGAGCTTGTCCGCATCGGGATCGACCGCCCGGCCGCGGCCGCCACCGGCCATCCGGCTGACTGGGTCGCCGGGACGGGCACAGGACTGACGTCCTTCGCCACCGCCACGTTCGCCGACCTGGCCCAGGTGCGGCACCACCGGCCGGTCACGCTGCTCGACGTGCGCCGCGCCGACGAATCCGGCGCGTCCCGGATCCGGGGATCGGTGAACATCCCGCTCCACGAGCTGCCCGGACGCATGGCCGAGGTTCCCGCGGGAGAGATCTGGGTGCACTGCGCCGCCGGCTACCGGGCCTCGATCGCCGCGTCGTTCCTGGCGGCGGCCGGCCGTCAGCCGGTCGCGATCGACGACGCGTTCTGCAGCGCCCGGCAGGCGGGCCTGCCGATGGCCAGTGACGAGGCCGCGTGACACTCGCGATCATCGTCGCGGCCGGCGCGCTCATCGGGCTCAGCCTCGGTGCGCTCGGCGGCGGCGGGTCGATCCTCACCGTCCCGGTCCTCGTCTACGGCCTCGGGCAGGCCGCAGCGCAGGCGACCACTGGCTCGCTCGTCGTCGTCGGCGTCACCTCGCTCGTCGGGGCGATCACCGCCTACCGGTCCGGCAACGTGCTGCTCACCAGGGGCCTCGCCTTCGGCGCCGTGGCGATCGCCGGTTCCGCGGCGGGCGCGAGGGCGTCCGGCCTGGTGCCCGCGCCAGTGCTGCTCGCCGCGTTCGCCGTGCTGCTGCTCGCGGTTCGGGCCGGCAGCGGCGTGCACGCGAGCTGGAACCTGGTGGTCCTGCTCACTGCGGTCGCCATCATCGGTGCGTGGGCAGGCGCCCGGGTGGCGGCGCGAGCCGATACGAGCAAGCTCCAGGCATCGTTCACCGTCCTCCTCGTACTGGTCGCCGGCTACACCGCCTGGCGCGCCCTGCCCGGACTCATCTAAGCTCCCTGTTCCTGTCTCCACAGAATTAACCAGCCTCAAAGGAGAACCATTATGTGCCGTCCAGTCACCTGCAAGCAGTGCGGCAAGACCACCTGGGCCGGCTGCGGCCAGCACGTCGCACAGGTCAAGGCGTCTGTCCCCGCCGGACAGTGGTGCCCTGGCCACCCGCGCGAGGAGGGCGCCGGCGGCGGCTGGCTGGGCAGGCTCCTCAAGCGCTAGGCGCTGGCGGTCGCTAGAAGAAAGCGTGAGGTGATCAGCGTATTAGCGCCAGGAAGATCACTGCGCGCCGTACTCGTCAGCGTGCGTGTGCACGATGCGGGCGGCCGGGCGGAGGCGCCCGCCGAGCAGGACGGCGATCGCGGTCAGCCAGATGGCCGTGAACACGACACTGGCGATCACGTCGGTCGTCCAGTGCACACCCAGTTCCACGCGGGAGAAAGCGGTGGCTGCGATGGCAAGTCCAGCGGTCAGCCAGCCGAGTACCTGAACCGCCCGGTTGCGGGTGACCGCCGTGACGCACATGGCCAGGACGGTGAAAGCCAGGGTCGCCTCGGATGCGTGGCCGGAAGGGAATGCCCAGCCGTGCGCTCGTACCAGCCGGATCGCCTCGGGAGGCCGGTCACGGGCGACAATTTCCTTGCCGATCCGCACCCCGCCGGCCTCGCCCGCCCACGCGAGCAGTGCCACGACCGCGGCAAGGAGCGGCAGATGCCCGGCCAGGACCAGCACGGCGACGACGGCAGCCGTGACCGCCAGCGCGGCCCAGGAGCCCAGCCAGGTCACCGCCTTCATCGCGGAGTCGAGCGCTGCCGTCCACTCGAATGGACAACAATCTCGCCGGAGGCGATGAGAAGCCCGACAAGCGCCGCCCAGATACCGGCAAGCACCGCCATGCGAGGCAACGCGGCCGTGAACTCCGACAGGCGAGCGGATTGCATACGGAAACCTTATGCCGCCATCGTGCCTGCCCATTCGAGCGCTATCGTCCGCGCACGCGGGTGAGTTCCCTGAGGATGTCGATGTGACCGTTGTGCCTGGCGGTGCGGCGACGCGTCGAGCGTAACGCGCCAGCCTGGGCCAGACAACGCATTTCGTCGCGGAGTCGAGCGCTCAACTCAGGGCGCGCGTGCCGCCGGGCGTGATGACCTGCGGGTCATCGCCAAGCACAAGGGCACGGAACCGGGTGTTGCCCGAGGTCAGGTAGATGGTCCACCCCGAGTTGCCGCCCGGCAGGGAGTTGGTTAGCACGAAACGGGCGATGCTGGCCAGGGGTACCTTGCCCTTGGTGGTGATCAGCTTGGTGAGCTGCTGGATCACGCTGGGGACGAGCTGGGAGAAGCCGATGCCGTTGCGCGAGCCGTCGAAGGCCGCTAGGTCCCCCACGGTCAGCGCGCCGGAGTACGTCGCGCTGACCGCCCGCGCCTCGCCGTTGCTGCCGATGACGGCTTCGAGCTCGCCCGGGTAGATCGCCATCTGCAGGATCAGGTCCTGGCGGCCGAATCGCGCGAGAAGCTTCTTGACCACGGGCGCCAGGTTTCTCGCCAGCAGCAGGGAACCCCGGCTGGTCGCGGCAAGCGTGACGGCCGGACTCGGCAGCGGCGCGGTCGTTATGTCAATGTCTGGCGGGTTATGGAAGCTGAAGTGCTCGGTCCCGACGTTCATGCTGCTGTAAGGGTCGGTAATTGAGGCGGGCGTGGTGTAGGACGTGCCGTCGCTGAATACCACGACGCACGTGAGGTTGGCGGTGTCGCCCTCCACCACCTCATCGGTGTACGGGGTGCAGGTAACCGAGCGGACCGGCCGGCCGAACTTTGTGGTGAGCTGGTCCTTGATGAAATTCTGCAGGTCGGTGGACGCGGCGGCGGCCTTGTTGGCGTTGTCGATGGCCTTTCCAATGCTGCTGCATCCCGTGGCGAGCAGCGTCAGCGACAGGCCCGCCGCCAGCACGCGCGCAACGGCGACGCCCCGGTGCCTGCGCGGTTCCCGGTGCTCGCGCGCATCGGCGAATCCCGTTCCGTGAATACGTGAAATCCGCATCGTATGCCCCACCCGGCCACTGTCATCAGTGCGTCATGAAATGACGCTCGGGCGAGCGTACCGAAGGACTGCGGTAAACGTGGCCAGTTCCGCAGCGCGGTAGTTTTCCTGCCCTGCTATCGGGCCTGGAGCGGGCGCTGGCGCCCCGCAGCGGATCGCAGCCCGGCTCGCAGGCCGAGGAAGGCGGCGATGACGATCGCCAGGTAGGCGACGTACACGATGAGCTGGAGAGGCGTCGGGGAGCAGGCCCGCGGCGAAGACCATCAGCAGGCAGCCGATGACGGTGAAGAACCGCGACATGTTCAGCTTGTGGCCAAGCCGGTAGATGAAGAAGGCGACCACAAGAGAGCCCGCCAGGCCGATGATCGCACCGGTCAGCGCGCTGGCCGTGGACGTGGAGAAGCTGATCGCCAGCGTGAACAGCTAATAGACGACGCTTGAGTTGCGGGAACCATGTGCCCTGGCTCACTAAGGCAATCGACTCAGGCAGTGATCGTGTCGAGCCAGGCGGAGACGCGGGCCGACTCGCGGGCCAGCAGGCCCGGGTCGCGCAGGGTGCTCGCCAGCAGGGCGGTCCCCTGGTACCTGGCGATGACCTCGACGGCGAGATCCCGGGCGTCGGCCCGGCCCAGCGCGCTGAACTGCCGCTCCGCCCAGTCGAGCGGGACCCTGAGCAGTTCGGCCGCCTGGCCTGGACCGTCGGGAAGCTTGTCAAGCTCCATGCACAGCGAGCCCTGCGGGCAGCCGTAGCTCGCAATCAGCTCCGACTGATCCGCCAGCGCGCCGAATAGCGCCTTCAGCCGGTCGCGCGGGCCGTCGTGCCCCGCCTCGACCATGGCGAGCATTGCCCTGGCCTCGCCCAGGTGCGCTTCGATGACCGCCTGGACTAGGGCGTTCTTGGTCTTGAAGTAGTAGTAGACGTTGCCGAGCGGTATGCCGGCCGCTGCCGCGATGTCCGCGAGCGTGGTCCGCTCGACGCCACGGGTGTAGAACACCTGGCACGCGGCGTCGAGCAGCCGCTGCCGCTTGCCCGGTTGAACTGAGTTAGTCATCTTGCTGACAAGCATAGACCTTCACCGGCAAGACGTGTAAGTTAGCTAACTGACTGATTACTTCATTACAGGAGGCTCGCTGTTATGACGGACCCACCGCTCGCAACCTCGTCCTTCCTCGCCACCGCCCGGGGCAAGCTGGTTCTCGCCTTCCTCTGCGCGGTCGCCTTCCTCGACTTCCTTGACACCTCGATCGTCAACGTCGCGCTCCCGTCCATCGCCCGTGACCTGCACTTCTCCGTGCAGAACCTGCAATGGGTGCTCAGCGGCTACATCGTCACCTACGGCGGCTTCCTGCTGCTCGGCGGACGGCTCGCCGACCTGCTCGGACGGCGCCGGATGCTGATGACCGGCACGGCGCTGTTCGGCCTCGCCTCGCTGGCCGGCGGTCTCGCCCAGAACTCCGGCATGCTGATCGGCGGGCGGCTCGCCCAGGGGCTCGGCGCCGCCCTGATGGCGCCCGCCGCGCTGTCGCTGCTCACCACGACCTTCAGCTACGGCACCGACCGGGTGAAGGCGCTCGGCGCCTGGGGCGCGATGGCAGGCATCTCATCCATCGCCGGCGTCGCACTCGGCGGGGTGATCACCGCCTCGCTGAGCTGGCGGTGGGTGCTCTTCGTGAACCTGCCCGTCTGCGTCGCCGTCCTCGCCGGGGCATCGCGGCTCGCGGTGGAGAGTAACCCGCAACCGTTCGGGAGGAGGGGATTTGATTTTTCCACCTTCGACCTGCCCGGCGCCTTCCTCGGCACCGGCGGGATGCTGCTGCTCGTCTTCGGGCTGGTGCGGGCGCCGGTGACCGGGTGGGGCGCGGGCGGCACGATCGGCGTGCTCGCGGGCGCGGCGGCGCTGCTCGCCCTGTTCGCGTTCAACGAGGCGCGCAGCAGGAACCCGCTGGTCCCGGTGGCGATCTTCCGGATCAAGGGCCTGCCTGCCGCCGACGCCACCCAGGTGATCGGCATGGCCGGGTTCTACTCGGCCTTCTTCTTCCTCACCCTGTACATGCAGAACGTGCTGGGCTTCTCCCCCGCCCGCGCCGGGCTTGCCTACGTCCCGGTCGCCGCCATGGTCGCCGTCGCCGCGGGTGCGGGCACCGTCCTCATCACCAAGGCCGGGACCAGGCCGCTGATCGTCGGCGGCGCGGTGATCGCCGCCGGCGGCGTGTTCTGGCTGTCGCACATCCCGGTGGCCGGCCACTACTGGACGGACCTGTTCCCCGGCCTTGTGGTCATGGCATTCGGACTCGGCGGCGTCTTCGTCGGCGTGCAGACCGCCGCGCAGGCCGGGGTGCCGCCACGGCTCGCCGGGCTCGCCAGCTCGCTGATCAACGCCTCGTTCCAGGTCGGCGCCGCTCTCGGGCTCGCCATCTTCGCCGCGGTCGCGACGTCGTGGACGAGCACGCTTGAGGCGGCGCACGTGGCGCGCCCCGCCGCGCTGACCGACGGGTTCCACCGGGCGCTGCTGCTGAGCAGCATCTTCATCCTCGCCGCGGCGGTGATCGCGCTGCGCGCCGCGAACACACGCGGGGAGCCGGCGAGCGAGATCACCGGGATAACGGTCGCCGCTTCCGACGGTAAGGTCGCGGAACTTGGCTAAGCCCGCGCCATGGGCATGACCCGCATCCTGCTACGACTCGCCGGCTGCAGCGGCCGTCTGGGCTTCCGCGACCGCCTCGTCCGAGACGGGATGAGTCTCGGTCGCGCCGCCCAGTTCGGTAAGCCGGTCAGCCACGACATCGGCTTCCGAGACGGGCGCCAGCACGGCGACAGCCGCTTTGTGCCCTTCCAGCTCACCGCTGATCCGCTCGCGATCCGCCTCGTCCAAGCCCAGATTCTTGTGATGCAGCGCGCCCAGCAGCCCGCCGCCTATCAGGCCTGCGGCAAGCCCGACGGGGGTGACCAGCGCCACGGCGGCGCCGATGCCGGCTCCCTTGCCCCAACTGCGCTTGCCGACCTTGTCGGCCTTCAGCTCGCCTTTGTCGTTCAGCACCAGGACGCCGACAGCATCCCCCTTCGTCACCCCCGACTCCTTCAGCGAGGCGGCTGCCGTGTCAGCCGATGCCTCGTCCTCGAAGATCGCCAGGACCACCGTCTTGTTCGCCATGACCACTTCCTCCGTCGATCGCCTGGAATGCCCTCCGGGCCAGCCCCCCGCCAGCCGTCTCGACGATCCCAGCGCGTGCGCCAGACCTCCGAGATCACCCTGCCAGGGTGATTCGGCCGCCAGACGCGTTTGCGGCGGCGGAGCGCGCCGGGCCACCATGCGGCATTAGTACTAATTGCATCTATTCCGCCGATATACCCGAATCTTGCTAGCCTTGCCGCGACAGGAACTGACACGAGGGACGTCGGTGCCCTGCGAGCTCCATTCGGGGCATTGTTGCCGGTGTGCGATGTGCTTGGGAGAGGCGCTTGGATCGGCGGGCCGAGGCGGAGCGCGAGTTCCTGGCCTTCTTCCAGCGGTATCACGTGGAGCTTTCCCGGTTCGCCTACCTGATGACCGGAGAGCCCGATGCCGCCGACGACCTGGCGGCCGACGCACTCACCGAAGTGTGGCGGCACTGGGAGCGGGTGAACGCGGCGGACAGCCCGATCGCGTACGCCCGCGGCGTGCTCGCCAACCTGGTCCGCGACAGGATCCGCAGGCTCGGCAGGGAACGTCGCGGGCTTGCCCGGATCGCGGCGGGATGGCGAGACCGGGAGCCAGCCCACCAGGGTGACGTGCCGGCCGTGCTGGATGTGCGGGAAGCGCTGCGGCAGATGCCCTACTCGAGACGGGCCTGCGTGGTGCTGCGGCACGGATTCGGGCTGTCGGAGCGGGAGACCGCGGCCGTCCTCAACATTTCTGTCGGTACCGTGAAGAGTCAGACGTCGCGCGGCTCTGCGCAGCTTGCCCGCTTGCTCGGCGAGACACCAGCGAATGAGCCGACGAGGAGGGCCGATGCGGCACGCGAACTCGCCGGGTAGGCCCAGCCCCGCATCCCGGCCGGACGCCGCGGCGGTGCCGCGTGTCAACGAGGCACTGCACGCCGAGGCACTCCGCCACACGCCCGATTCGGCCGCGATGCTCGCACGGGTCGGAGACGCCGCGAAGGCCGGCACAAGTCGTACCGTCCGTCCTATCGGCCCGCGCCAGAAGCGGCCGGGGCAGTGGCTCACTCCGCTCAGGGTGGTCGCGGCGGCCTGCGCCGCTCTTGTCGTCACTGGCGGAGGCTGGCTCATCGCCAGTCACCTCTGGCAGCATCCGACGCACATGCCACCGAGCGCGGAATCGACTAGCAAGCACATCCGGCATTCGACGACGGCGAGCGCTGGTGGCGGAGGAGTCGCCGCCGACGGCAGTTCGGCTGTCCCCACATCACCGCCCGCGTCGCCGACGACGACACCCAGCGCGTCAGTGGCGACGACGCCTGGGGCCTCGCCGGCGACGACGCCCAGTGCGTCGGCGACGGCAACCGCTGCGCTTGGGTCACCCGGACACACGAGGGTTCAGCAGGGATTTCTGTGGTCCGACGGGTCGATCGACCCCTCCAGCACCACCAGTTGGTCGCAGAGTGACATCA
>Ga0335083_10007776_pt1 | contig 13183 bp, 7 predicted proteins | sample Lox_Sample_42_FD_206716 | JGI IMG/M metagenome (GOLD analysis project Ga0335083, IMG submission 206716) | Soil microbial communities from Loxahatchee National Wildlife Refuge, Florida, United States - Lox_Sample_4.2 | ecosystem: Environmental > Terrestrial > Soil > Wetlands | place: USA: Florida...
CAACGAGGGCGTCGCCGTCTGGTCATTCGAACGAGGCGTCATGAGCCGCGCGCTGGAAGCATGTCGGGATGGAGTGGGGCGGGAACCCGCCGGCGGAAGTCAATGGCGGTTGATGACGAATCGTGACTCGACTTATCAAATACTTGAAGAGATAGGCGCACACCCGCTTTCCGGCAGCGTGTCTCATGACGAGAGGCTTTCGTACGTTGATTTCAGTGGCGGCGGAAATTCTTGAATGCCCTGCCGGCGCGTTAGCCGGCAGGGCACCGGCCAGTTCTTCCGAATCCGGTCATCGGCACCGTTCCGTGAGAGTCGCTCCCTTTATGCGCTGCTTTGACGTGCCCGCAGCGGGATATTCCGGCCAGACCGCATGAAAACGAGTGCTCGCAGATGAAGCGCAAATCATGCGGTCTACTTTCTATTGATACGGATTGCTAATTATTTAATATCGGAAAATAATCGCCTCGGCGCGAAGCGGGATTGCACAAAAATAGAAGAAACGTCTCGTAGCCAATACGGTGAATCGGGCAACCGATGGGCTGGACAACGAACCGTCAACGACGCCCTTCCTGCTGCTTGCGGTGCCTTGTACTCAACCATACCGATGTGTCCACTCTCCGTTGGAAGGGAGAGCGGTTCGCACCATCAGTGGCCTGCTTGCTGCCGGGCACGGCAAGCGTTGCTCGATATGGTGCCGGTATCTGTGCTTCGCAAGGCTGCCAACCTCGAAGCGACCCTTCAGGCGATAAACCGGAACGGTGAAACTCACAGGTTTCGCTATGCCCGGCGAGAACACGCTAGCAGGATTAACGGGCCGAGTTACGCCACTACGAGTACCACTGAGCGTAACTACGAGCCGCAACACGGACCTTCGCGACCGGCTGCCAAAGTCGTCCGCTGCCGCCTCTGGGGGCCGCAGCCGCGAGTCCAGGCGATCCCGCCGATTTCTCCTAACTTGTAATACTTCTTAACATTGGCCCGACAAAATTGGCTAATCGTTTTCACCTGGTCTAAAAGGATTGACAATACTAAAGTCGTCTAACAACAATGCTGGCGAGATCCGGGCAGCAAATCTGGCCCCATCGGCTCTCATCTCGACTGTGGAAGCACCACGGCGTCGGCGACGTCGCGTGCATTCATGTTCGTCGGTCGATCAATTGCACATCAGATTGACAAAACAGGAAAATAAAAGATGGCAGAGCACAATAGAGACAAATCCCAGCGCCCAGCACACCACGCCAACCAGCCGTCGTCGCCGGCCCGGCGCACGTTCATGGCTTTCGCGAGCGCCACCGCCGGGGCAACGTTGCTGGGCACCCTGCCCGGATGCGGAAGCGGCAGTGGCAGCGGCTCTTCGAGTTCCGCGGCGGCCGGCGCCGGCACGTCCAGCGCGGACGCGGACCCGATCTGGGGGACCAATGGCCAGGCAACGGCCATCATCAACAAGCTCTCGAAAATCACCCCGTCGATGTTCCCGGCGGTCGATTTTCAGGTGACGAGCTACGGCGCCCAGGCGCTGCCGGCGGCCGCGCTGATCCAGTCGACGGCCTGGCCGGGCGGCACGATACCCTGGGTGACGGGCGGTACGGAGCAGTCGGCGAATTCGACGGTCGACCTGCAAAGCCCCGGCTCGAATGTGATGGTCCCGTGCGACTACACCGATACGAAATACGATTCGTGTTCCGCGTTCAACGCTGCGATCAAGGCCGCGAGCGCGGCGGGGGGCGGCCGCGTGGTGGTGCCGGCGGGGAACTGGTACTGCGGCGGCCCGATCGTGCTGCTGAGCAACGTGAACTTCCATTTGACCTCGGGTTGCACGATCTATTTCAGCCCGAACCCGGCCGACTACGCGAAGAATGGCCCGTACCCGACGGCCAACGGCAGTCTGTACTGGACACGCTGGCAGGCAAACGACTGCCTGAATTTCGGCTCGCCGATCTATGCGTACCAGCAGACCAACATCGCGCTGACCGCCGACGACAACACGTGCGTTCTGAACGGCCAGGCGATGACGCCGATACAGTTGAGTACGCAAACGCCGACCTCGTGCTGGTGGACCTACAAGGGCACCGCTAACGAGTACGGATGCGCGGGCTCGTCGACGCCCTCGCAGGCTTATGCGAACCCGAACAACGTCGCGCTCACGAGCCTGCCTTCGTCGCAGATCACGAATCCGCAGGCCAACGTGTCGTTCACGAACGGGTCGACGACCACGACGCTGATGACACTGCTGACGGTCTCGGGCTGGAATCAGGACCAAAACTATCTGCCGGCCTTGTCGGAGCTTGGTGTGCCGGTGCTGAACCGCGTTTTCGGCAACGGCCACTACCTGCGTCCGTGCATGGTCGAGGTCATCGGCTGCACCAACGTGCTGCTGCAGAACTATCACACGCAGAACACGCCGTTCTGGCAGCATCACCCGACCGGTTGCCAGAACGTGGTGATCGACGGCGTGTTCGCCGACAGCGTTGGCCCGAACAACGACGGCTTCGACCCGGACGCGTGCAATACCGTGCTCGTGCAGAACGTCCAGTTCAACACCGGCGACGACTGTATCGCGATCAAGTCGGGCAAGTGCCTCGACACGGAGTACGGCCCGATGCAGAACATCGTGGTCCAGAACTGCACGATGCAAAGCGGTCACGGCGGCATCACGATCGGCAGCGAAATGAGCGCGGGCGTGGAAAACGTCTATGCACGCAATCTGACGATGGAGAACAAGAACTGGGCCTCCAATCCGCTGAATATCGCGATTCGCTTCAAGACGAACATGAATCGCGGCGGATTCATCAACAACGTGTGGATCAACGGTGTGACCTTGCCCAACGGCGTGAATCTGGCCGGTAAGTATGGTGGCGGTTCGCTGACCAAGGCAACGCCGCCGGTCACGAACGCGATCCCGGGCTCGGGCACGGTCGGCACCGCACCGAACCCCGCTACCGGCCAGGGTGGCCTGATCACGTTCGACTGCGATTACAGCCCGTCTGGCGATGCCGTACGCTGGAATCCTGCCGTGATCAACAACATCAACATCACGAACGTGACCGCGACCAACGTTTCGGGTGCCGTGTCGTACACGAGTTCGATGCCGTCCGGCTTCACGGCAGGGGCAAATTCGTGCTTCCAGGCGATCGTTGCGCAGGGTCCGGAAGCACAGGATTACAACGGCCCGTCGCCGGCGCCGACGGTGCAGCCGATCCAGGGCGTGACGATTTCGAACTGCAACTTCGGCACGCCGGTCTGCACGAACACGACGCCCTCGACGCCTTCGAACACGACCGCCACGACCCCGGCGTCGCAGGTTGGGCAGATCTTCGTGAGCAACGTCAGTGGTATCGCGCTGCAGAACGTGGTGATTGGCGGCACCACGTACAACACGTCGCTTTCGGCAGCGGCGTACTGAAGTCGGGGCGCGCGGGCGCGGGTCAAAACCGCGCCCGTGTTTGCGGCCCCGTCGTTCGGGCGGTCCGCGGTCTCGGTGCGTATCAGAGGTCGCGGGCCGAGCGTGAAATCGTGCGTGAGCCGCGCGCTTTGGCCTTGAGTACTTATTGTGAATTTTCCGCAGAATGGGGGAGCCGTGCCTCACGATCAAGACGGCGAACAGCGGGCGCAGAACCGGATGCTGGCAAGCGACTGGCGTCCGGATTTTGCGCGCATTCGCGGCAAGATCTATCTGGCGATCGCCAACCAGATCGAGGAGGCCATTCGCCTCGGAATCGTCGCGCCGGGAGATCGCATGCCCTCGCAGCGTGCGATCGCCGACGATCTGGGTTTTCATTTCAATACCATCAATGCGGCGTTTCGTGAGGCCGCGCGGCGCGGACTCGTGCGCGGCTGCACACGCCGGGGAACGTTCGTGCTCTAACTGCGGTGCACTGCACAGCGGTGCCACCGTGCCGAGCCTTCGGCAAGCATTCCACCGATCTCATACAGGATGCTGCGCCATGCATTCGCCTGCATGATGCGCATGCCTCGCCTATGACGTACCCAATGCCAGGTCGCGATGCGCGGAGCGCTGGAATTCGCGCGGCGTCGCGCCGGTCTGCTTACGGAAGTAGCGGCTGAAATACGCGCTGTCCTCGAACCCCAGACTGTGTGCGATCTGCTTGACGGTCATGCCCGAGTAGACCAGGTCGCGCTGCGCTTCGCGAATCAGATGGTCGTTGATCAGCGCGGTGGGCGACATGCCGAGTTCCTCGCGGCAGATGCGCCCGAGTTGCGGCGTGGTGACATCGAGCGCGTCCGCATAGAACTCGACCGGGCGATGCTCGCGGAAATGCCGGGCAATCAGCTCGCGAAAGCGCTTGATTTGCAGGCTGCGTCGCGCGGCGAGCGCGGCCACGGGCACCGTGGCATGGTCGATCAGGCGCGCCGCCTGTACAAAAAGTGCCATTAACAGTGACATGCCGGCAGCCGTGTAACCGGCTGCGCCACGGCGGAATTCCGCCTCGAGCAGGTGAAACAGCGGCATCAGCGTCTCGTCGCTGGCTGCCGGCCCACGCACCGGAATCACGGCGGGGCGCTGGAGGACCGCGACGAGCGCCGTTGAAACAGACTTCGCGATGGACTCCAGCGCGCGCTGCGCCGCCGTGACCACGAGACCGTCGATCTCCGGCGAAAACGCGAAACCGTGCACCACCTGCGCGGGCAGGATCACGAGGCACGGCGGCTCGAACGGTGTTTTTTCGCTCTCGATGACCACGTGGCCATAGCCGTTGCGGATGTAAAGAAACTGCAGGAGCGCGTCGTGGCGGTGCGCGGGAATGTTCCAGTCGTTCGGCCGGCTACGCTCGGGAATCCACTCGAAATTGAATGCGTCATGCCACGGCGGCCGCGCAGACGAAGCCTCGCCGTACAGCTCGTAATTAGGGATTTTCCTCATGTCGTCTTCCCTCGCATGTGCAAATTGTCCTGTTTTTCCAAAGTTTTGTCCATGATCGGCCGACGCCGCCTGCCTATACTTCAGGCACACGGAATCGATTGAGATTCTTCGTTGGAGACGCAGGACACGCTTTGGGCGTATGGCTTTCATTGAGGTGATTCGGATGACTAATAAAACAGGTGAGCGAGGCGGCCACTGGCTGAATCTGGCGGGCAAGGTGTGCGTGGTGAGCGGGGCGGCGGGCGGCATAGGCAGCGCGATCGCATCGACGCTCGCCGAAGCGGGCGCGCGTCTCGTGCTGGTCGATCGCGACGCAGAGGGCTGCGCGCGTGTCGCGCACACGTTGCGCGAGCAGGACGTCGAAGCGATGGCGGTGACGTGCGATATCGGCGACGAAAGCAGCGTTCGCGATGCCGCGGCCGAGGTGGAGCGAGCGTTCGGCGCGGCTGACGTGCTGATCAACAACGCGGGCTTCCTGCGCGCCGGCGGTATCGAGGACATCGATCTGCAAACGTGGAATACGGTGCTTCAGGTGAACCTGACCGGCTATATGCTGTGTTCGCAGGCGTTTGGCCGCGCCATGCTCGCGCGCCGCTCGGGCAGCATCGTACATATCGCTTCGGTCGCCGCACATCATCCGCAGACCTGGAGCGGCGCCTATAGCGCCGGCAAGGCGGGCGTGTCGATGTTGTCGCGCCAGATCGCGGCCGAGTGGGGCCCACGCGGCGTGCGCAGCAACGTGATCTGCCCAGGCCTCATCCGCACGCCGCTCTCCGAATCGTTCTATGCACAGGGCGACGTCGAGGCACGGCGCTCGGCAATGACCGCAAGCCGCCGCATTGGCCGGCCGGTCGATATCGCCGAGGTTGCCGCGTTTCTCGCGAGCGAACGTGCGGGCTACGTGAACGGCGCCGAAATCTCGGTAGACGGCGGCCTCGAATCGATGCTGATGGATCTCGTGCCGCGCCCCGGCTTCGAGGCGCGCAGCGCCTAGCCACGCGTCATCGCGCGACACATCAAACGTAAACCGGACGGGACAGGCACGCCTCGCGTGCGGACTGCGCTCGTCCCTGCAAAGAAGGAGACACCCCATGACAACCCAGGCAGCACAGCGTACGCAGACATGCGATGTGCTCGTGATCGGCTCCGGTGCCGGCGGCCTTTCGACGGCCATCACTGCGCGCAAGCACGGCCTCGACGTGGTCGTGATCGAGAAGGAAGACTGCTTTGGCGGCACGACCGCGTTTTCCGGTGGCGTGCTCTGGATTCCCGGCAATCACCACGCGCAGACGAACGGTGTCGCGGATACGCGCGAAGCCGCACGCACTTATCTGCAGAACGAAACAGGCGCGTTCTTCGACGCACAGGCCGTGGATACTTTTCTCGATGTCGGTCCGAAAATGCTCGAATTCTTCGAGCGCGAAACGCAGGTTCGCTTCGTGCCGACGCTCTACCCCGACTATCACCCGAATGTGCCGGGCGGCGTCGATATCGGCCGCTCGGTCGTGGCGGCGCCGTTCGACGCCAGCGAGCTGGGCGCCGATCTCGCGAGGTTGCGTCCACCGCTCGCGACGATCACGTTCATCGGCATGATGTTCAATTCGTCCAATGCCGACCTGAAGCACTTTTTCAACGCGACGCGTTCGCTGCAGTCGGCGGCGTATGTCGCGAAGCGGCTCGCGAGCCACCTGAAGGATCTCGTGCGCTACCGCCGGGGCGTTCAGGTGACGAGCGGCAACGCGCTCGCGGCGCGGCTCGCGAAATCGGCGCTGGATCTCGGGATTCCCATCCACACCGGCACGGCCGCACGCGAACTCGTGATGAGCGGCCAGCGGGTGTGCGGCGCTCGCGTTGCCGGTCCCGAGGGCGAATACACGATCGATGCACGGTGCGGTGTCGTGCTTGCCTGCGGCGGCTTCTCGCACGACGTGGCACGCATTGCGAAGGCGTATGCGCACGTGCGAAGAGGGAGTCAGCACGTGTCGCCCGTGCCGCCGGGCAACACCGGCGACGGCGCACGCATGGCGGAGCAGGTCGGCGCCCAGGTGCCGCTGCGTTATCGCGAGCCGGCCGCGTGGATGCCGGTTTCACTGGTGCCGCGCAAGAACGGTGCGCCGGGCGTGTTTCCGCATCTGCTCGATCGCTACAAGCCGGGGATTATCGGCGTCACGCGACATGGGCAGCGCTTCACGAACGAGGCCAATTCCTATCACGACGTTGGCGCCGCGATGATCGAGGCGTGCAAGGGCGAACGCGAGACCGCGATGTGGCTCATCTGCGATCACGCGACTATCCGCAAATATGGTCTCGGCTATGCGAAACCCGCACCGGTTCCGCTCGGAGCGCACCTGCGCAGCGGCTATCTGAAGAAGGGGCGCACGCTTGCCGAGCTGGCGCGCAATGCCGGCATCGACGCTGCCGCGCTCGGAGCAACTGTGCGGCGCTACAACGAAGGCGCGGCGCGCGGCGTGGACACGCAGTTCGGTCGCGGAACGACGTCTTTCAACCGCTATCTGGCAGATCCCGCGCAGCAGCCCAACCCATGCGTCGCGCCCGTCGGTGACGGCCCGTATTACGCGTTGAAGGTCGTCATGGGCGACCTGGGGACCTTCGACGGCATCGTCACGAGCGTCGAAGGCAAGGTGCTCGACGAACGCCGCGAGCCGATCCCCGGGCTGTACGCGGTCGGCAACGATCGCGCGAGCATCATGGGCGGCAACTATCCCGGTGCGGGCATCACGCTGGGTCCGATCATGACATTCGGCTATGTCACTGGCCGGCATCTCGCGGGCTTCGACGAAGCGGCAGCTTCCCCGGCAATGCAAGCAACCAGGAGGACCGGCACGTGAGCAACGGCAAACCTTTCATCGATCACCGGATCTACACGATCCGCCCGCGTGGCATGGCGGAGTTTCTCGACGTCTTCGACCGGCTCGCCATGCCGATCCAGTTGAAGTACCTCGGCGCGCCGGTCGGCTTCTACACGAGCGATATCGGCGCGCTGAACCAGGTGGTTCACCTGTGGGGCTACGAGAGTATCGCCGACTACGATCAACGCCGCACCGCGCGCGATGCCGATCCCGAGTGGCCCGCCTATCTGCAGGCTTCCGCGCATCTGATCCTCGCACAGGAAAACCGGATCATCCGGCAGGTCGAGTTCCGCACCCTCGCGCGTTGGCGCGAGCGCTGAGCCGAATCTGACTCACAGCGGCGCTTGCGGCGCGCCGCTGCGGCTGCCAGACCGTCGCGCGCCAGCGGGTACGGTGCCGCAATAAAACGACATCAATCTTTGGAGATATCGCAATGGAAACGCTCGATCGCGCCGGCCTCGCCCGCTCGCTGCCCCCGCTCGTCCATCACGTGATCAGGGGGCGCGCATGAACACCTTCGAACGCGTCGTCGATACGCAAGCCTTCATTGACGGCCAGCGGTTCTCGCCGTTTCAGTGGCTCATTCTCGCGCTCTGCTTTCTCGTTGTCGCGGCCGACGGCTACGACACGGCAGCCATCGGCTTTATCGCGCCATCGCTCGTGCAGCAGTGGGGCATCCAGCGCGTCGCGCTCGGGCCGGTGATGAGCGCGGCGCTCGTCGGGCTCGGCATCGGTGCGGTATTGGCCGGGCCGCTCGCCGACCGGCTCGGACGCAAGACCGTGCTGGTGCTTTCCGTGGCGTTCTTCGGACTGTGGAGTCTTGCTTCAGCGTTCGCGAACTCGATCGAGTCGCTGACCGCGCTGCGCCTTTGCACGGGCCTCGGGCTCGGGGCAGCCATGCCGAACGCGGTCACACTGATGTCCGAATATGCACCGACGCGCGTGCGCGCCGTCGTCGTCAATACGATGTTTTGCGGCTTTTCCACCGGCCTCGCGCTCGGTGGATTCGCCGCCGCATGGCTGATTCCGCATTTCGGCTGGCAAAGCGTGCTGGTCGCCGGCGGTGTCGGGCCGATCGCGCTGGCCGTCCTGCTGGTGATGCTGTTGCCGGAATCGGTTCAGTTCATGGCGGTACGCCAACGCGCCGACGCGAAGATCGCACGCATCCTCGGCCGCATTGCACGCGGCGCGGCGCTCGAAGGTTGCCGCTTCGTCGCCCCGGAGGGGGGCGCGAGCACGAAACGCGAATCGGCGATTCGCGTCGTGCTGTCGCGGCAGTATCGCTTCGGCACGCTGATGTTGTGGCTCGCGTACTTCATGGGCCTGCTGATCTACTACCTGCTCACCAACTGGCTCCCTACGCTGTTTCGCGACACTGGCTTCTCCGGTGCGCATGCGGCCCTGATGACATCGCTTTTCCCGCTTGGCGGCGTGCTGGGCAACCTGTGCGTCGGCTGGGTCATGGACCGGTTCAACGCCAATCGCGTGATCGCGGCAACGTACGTGCTCGCTGCGCTGATGGTTCTGCTGGTAGGGCGCGGTGTCGGTCACCAGTTGTGGCTTGGCGCGCTCGTCTTCCTGACCGGCACATTGGTGACGAGTGCGGTCACGTCGATGTCCGCGCTCGCCGCCGCGTTTTATCCGACGCACGGCCGGGCGACAGGTGTTGCGTGGATGCTGGGTGTGGGGCGCATAGGCGGGGTGGCGGGTGCATTGGTCGGCGCGGCACTGATGGGATTCGGCTGGCAGTTTGGCGCGGTGTTTAGCCTTCTTGCCTTGCCCGCGCTGGTGTCCGCGTGTGCGCTGTTCGTGATGGTCGGGCGCGGCGCCACTGCATTGCAAACGCGCGCAGAGCAAAGCGCGCCAATGCACTAGATAAACTGACGAGCCAACTTTGTCGTCAATTAAAAATTAGATAATTAGGGATGCAAATAAAAAATCAGGTTTTGGAGAACCGCGTATGAAAATAAAACTTCTCGCATTGGCCCCATTGTTCCTGTATGGCGCATCGGCGTGCGCGCAAAGCAGCCTGACGCTGTCGCATTGGGATCTGAGCATGCTGCCGCTCACGCGTCTGCCTCATCGTGTCGCCCGGTCACGGGGCGATCGATCTGGCGCTTGATCTGCGTGTCTTGCCGAGGCCGCAGTGCGCCGCTCATTCGTGTGACGATAACCCGCAAAAAATGCAGCGCAGCCAACTTGATGCGTGGCTAGATTGCGCTTTTAATTGATACGGAGGGCGTCCCACGAGATCGGGGGCAGTATGCGCTGCACAAATTGTGGCTTTGAGTGCCGCGAGGGCGCCAGATTCTGCGAGCAGTGCGGAACCGTCGTTGCTCACACGCGATCGACTCCTTCTCCTATCGATTACACGCCCTCGCACCTCGCCGAGCAAATCCTCGCTGCGCAGGCGGCCCTCGAAGCCCGCGGCAAGGCCGTCAGTGAACGCAAGACCATTACCGCATTGTTTGCGGACATGGCCGGCTCGACCGCGCTGATCTACCGTCTGGATCCGGAAGATGCCCACCGGCTCATCGCTCCCGTCCTGGAGCTGATGATGGAGGCGGTTCATCATTACGAGGGCTTCGTCGCGAAACTGCTCGGCGACGGCATTCTCGCCTTGTTCGGAGCGCCGATTGCTCACGAGGATCATCCGCAGCGGGCGCTCTATGCGGCGCTGAGAATGCAGCAGGCGATGCGCCGTCACAGCGACCGCGTTCGCCTCGAGCGCGGCATTCCATTGCAAATCCGGGTGGGCGTCCATACCGGGGAAGTCGTGATGCGCGCCATCTACAAGAACGACTTGCAAACGGACTATGACCCTGTAGGCAATACGATCCACATTGCTTCGCGCATGGAAGCGATTGCCACACCGGCATCGATACTCGTCAGCCAGTCCACCTACAGGCTGACCGAGGGATATTTCGAATTCAAGGCGTTGGGGCAGGCACAGGTGAAAGGAATCGCCGAATCGCTCGCCGTCTACGAGGTGCATGGGCCGGGCGCGTTGCGCACGCGTCTGCAGGTCGCCGAGCAGCGTGGGCTGGTGCGGTTCGTCGGGCGCCATGCAGAACTCGAGACATTGCGCGGGGCGCTCGCTTCGACCAGCGGCGGGCAAGGCTGTGTCGTTGGAGTAATCGGCGAAGCGGGCGTAGGGAAATCGCGGCTCTTTCATGAGTTCAAGAACTCGACGCTACGCGGCTGCCTCGTCGTGGAGACGTTCTCTGTTTCACACGGCAAGTCGTTCGCATTGTTGCCGCTCATCGAACTGCTGAAAAACTACTTTCAAATCTCCTCTGAGGATGACGAACGACGGTGCAGGGAAAAGGTCACGGGCCGAGTCCTTGCCCTCGAGCGCGATCTCGAAGACGGCGTGCCGTATTTGCTCCACCTGCTTGCGATCGGCGAGCCGAGCCCGGATCTTGCGCAAATGGATTCGCAAATCCGGCGGGACCGCACGTTCGAAGCGATCACGCGTCTCTTCGTGCGCGAAAGTGTGAATGAGCCCGTTGTCCTGGTGTTCGAGGACCTTCAGTGGCTCGACAGCGAGACGCAGGCTTTCCTTTCTTACCTTGTTGATTGCGTATCAAGTGCCCGCATTCTGTTGCTGCTGAACTATCGGCCGGAGTATCAGCATGATTGGGGCGATCACACCGGTTATACCCGCCTCGTATTGGAGCCGCTCGGGCGTGCCGATGCCCAGGGTCTCATCAGCGCACTCGTCGGCGACGACCGGACGCTCGTTGCCGTGAAGCAGCACGTCCTCGATAAAACTGAAGGCAATCCGTTTTTTATCGAAGAAGTGGTGCGAACTTTGGTCGAGGAGCGTGTGCTCGTGGGCGAGCCGGGCCATTACCGAATGGAATCGATACCTGTGGCGCTGCATATCCCGACCACTGTGCAGGGTGTGCTCGCTGCGCGCATCGACCGGTTGCCGGCGGCAGAAAAGGATTTGCTGCAGACGCTCGCGGTGATTGGCAAGACGTTCCCGGCAAACCTTGTTCAGGGTGTCGTCGACCTGCCCAACGATGAGCTGTATGCGCTTCTATCGCACCTCGTAGCAGGCGAATTCGTTTACGAGCTGCCAGCTTTCCCCTCGGTGGAGTATGTGTTCAAGCATGCGTTGACGCAGGAAGTGGCGGGCAATTCGATGCTTGCCGAGCGGCGCCGCTCGCTGCACGAACGTATCGGCCAGGCGATCGAGACGCTTTTCAATTCCCGTCTCAAGGACTACTGGAATGAACTCGCGCACCACTATAGCCTGAGCGGCAATGTACCGAAAGCCGTCGAGTATCTGCAAAGCGCCGGCCAACAGGCCTGGCAACGTTCAGCGAACTCCGAAGCGATTCGTCAGCTCGGCATGGCGCTGGATCTGCTCGGAGGTCTGCCGGAAACGCCCGAACGCGCCGAACGGGAACTCGCATTGCGGCTTGCCATCGGCCCAGCCTTGATGGCCGCAAGGGGATGGGCCTCGCCCGAAGTGGAGGCCACATACACACGTGCGTTGGAGCTGTGCAGGCAGGCCGGACAAACACCGCATCTTTTCCGGGCTCAAACGGGTCTGCGGATGTTTTATCAGTTGAGAGCGGAATACAAAACGGCCAAAGAGATCGCCGAGAGGCTGCTCGAAGAGGCGGAGCGCGCGCACAATCCCACGCAAGTCATGGAGGCGCACTATTTGCTGGGAATGAGTGCATTCAGGCTCGGCGAGCTGGCTTGCGCACATGCCTACCTTGCTGGCTTGGGGAAGTTGTTGTTGCGGCAAGATGCTGCGCAATTCGATGAGGAGATCGTTGCGCACGGCCGGGATCCTCGAAGCGTAGGCGGCAGCCTGGGCCTGGTTCTATGGCACATGGGCTTTCCGGATGAGGCGCTGAGGCATGCCGAGCTGGCGCTCACTCGCGACCGCTCAAAGCACGAGCTGGTCAGTCTCGCACAAACGCTCCTTTTCAAGGCCGAGCTTCATCAATTGCGCCGCGAGGCCGCGCTGACCCGTGACTGTGCCGAGGCGGCCATCACCCTTGCGACAGAACAGGGGTTTCCCATGATTCTCGCGTGGGCAACCATGCTTCACGGATGGGCGCTGGCCGAGGCGGGTGAGAAAGAAGAGGGGATTGCCCGGGTGCGCCAGGGTCTCGCCGACTATGAGGCGACAGGGGCACGACTGGGTCGCTCGTACTTCCTGGCACTGCTATCTGAAACTTATGGAAGGGCTGGCCAGCGCGAAGCAGGCCTGGACGCGCTGGCCGAGGCAATGGCCGCGTGCAAAGCGTCGGACGAACGTTTTCACGAGCCGGAACTGTATCGCCTCAGAGGCGAACTGCAGCTGCTTCCTGCTGGTTTCCCAGCAGTCGCCGCCGCGGACCGCGATTCGGCCCAGCAAAATTTCAACGAGGCCATCGCAATTGCTCACCGCCGGGGCGCCAGATCG
>Ga0335083_10007777_pt1 | contig 13183 bp, 8 predicted proteins | sample Lox_Sample_42_FD_206716 | JGI IMG/M metagenome (GOLD analysis project Ga0335083, IMG submission 206716) | Soil microbial communities from Loxahatchee National Wildlife Refuge, Florida, United States - Lox_Sample_4.2 | ecosystem: Environmental > Terrestrial > Soil > Wetlands | place: USA: Florida...
CCCATCCATGTATGGAATCAGCAATAATACCATCGATATCCAGCATAAAATCCTCGGACAATATTTTCTACATTGTGAAAAATCCAACGAACTTTTATTTTGTGACAACGAAACAAATTGTACGAAACTGTACGATTTCCAGGATGGAAAAAAATATTGTAAGGATGGAATCAATGAATATATTATTCACCAGGTAAAATCAATCAACCCCGACAGAGGAGGGACTAAAGCAGCTGCCAATTATGATATAGTAGTTTCCCCGAATCAATCATCCATAATCCGGCTGCGTCTTTGTAAAAAACATGATGGTGATACCTTCCGTGATTTCGACAAAATTTTTAATCAGCGGATCGAAGAAGCAAATAATTTTTTTGCCGAGTTGCAAAAAGATATACAAGCGGAAGATGAAAAAATGGTACAAAGGCAGGCCTTTGCTGGTTTGTTATGGGGTAAACAATTTTATTATTACAATGTCGACCGATGGCTGAAAGGTGATCCGAGTGAACCTCCGCCGGCTGAGCAAAGACTGCAGGGAAGGAATAAAGAGTGGAGGCATTTAAATAATGAAGACATTATTTCAATGCCTGATAAATGGGAATATCCCTGGTATGCTGCATGGGATCTTGCATTTCATTGTATTTCGCTTGCACTGATCGACCCTGTCTTTGCGAAAGGACAACTCGTCAAACTGACACATGAGTGGTATATGCATCCCAACGGGCAGCTTCCTGCTTATGAATGGTCATTTTCAGATGTAAATCCTCCTGTACATGCGTGGGCCACATGGCGTGTATATGAAATTGAAAAAAAGAGCAATAACGGCGTTGGTGATACGCAATTCCTGGAAACCATCTTTCATAAACTATTAATAAATTTCACGTGGTGGGTTAACCGAAAAGACAAAGAGGGCAATAATATATTTGAAGGAGGATTTCTCGGTATGGATAATATCGGGATATTCGACCGGAATATGCAATTCCCTGATGGAGTAGTTTTGGAACAATCAGATGCAACCAGTTGGGTTGCTATGTATTCTTTGAATCTCATGCGTATTGCATTAGAGCTTGCCAAAACCAATTCAGTATACCAGGATATGGCGAGCAAATTCTTTGAACATTTTTTATATATCGCAGGCGCTATGGAAAGCATGGGTGAAGACAATGCCGGGCTCTGGGACCAGGAAGATGAATTTTATTACGATAATATAAATTACTCCGATGGTAAAAGACTAAAATTAAAAATCCGCTCGATGGTGGGATTAGCACCATTATTTGCAGTAGAAGTTTTGGATGATGAGGTTCTTCAGACACAAACTGAATTTGCCGGCAGGCTACGATGGTTTCTTGAAAATCGTCCCGACCTTGCAAGCCTTGTATCCAGATGGCATGAAAAGGGAGCAGATGAAAAACATTTATTGTCACTTGTTCGCGGACACAGGATGAAAAGAATTTTATACAGGATGCTCGATGAAAATGAATTTTTGAGCGATCATGGTGTCAGAGCTTTATCAAAATATCATAAAGATCATCCTTACCAGCTCGATATAAATGGAACGACACTCAGTGTAGAATATACACCCGGAGAATCTACCATTCCATTGTTTGGGGGTAATTCAAATTGGAGAGGCCCGGTGTGGATGCCCGCCAATTATTTGATCATTGAATCCTTACAACGCTTTCATTATTATTATGGCGATGATTTTAAAGTCGAGTATCCAACAAATTCGGGTAAGTATTTTACCTTAGGTGAAATTGCATCGGAATTATCGAAACGCTTAATCGGACTGTTTACTTTTGATGATAAAAAAAGAAGAACAGTTTTCGGAGACAATAATAAATTTCAATCTGATCCTGCTTTCAATAATTATCTTCTCTTCTATGAATATTTTCATGGCGACAGTGGAAAAGGATTAGGCGCTTCTCATCAAACAGGGTGGACCGGCTTAGTCGCTAAACTCATCCAGCCCCGGTAATCGTTTGCATGTTTAAGCCTACATGTTTAAAAATAATTAATGTATTCTTTTGTATAATTCAACAAAATAATTGTAACTTTTCAAAGATGATCTTTTTTTTTGCTTACCCCTTGAATAACTGAATTCCTATTGTTTGCCGTCCATTGAAAACTATTTAAAATCTAAAAATGGAGGCCATCATGAAACCGCATCAATCTCCTTTCGTGCACAGGCGGAAGAAAACTATTGAGTTTCATATTTCAAACAGTTGCGCTTCCCGTATCTCCCTCGCAGGAACTTTTAATCACTGGGCCCAGGACGAATTAAGAATGAAACCATCCAAAAACGGTATATGGAAAATTGAAATTCCAATGCTGCCGCATGGAAAGTATCATTACAAATTCTTTATTGATGACAGGATGTGGATGGAAGATATTGAAAACCAGCTAAGGGAACCAGACGGGGTTACCGGGTGGAACAGTGTATTGACCGTGTAAGAAGTTCAGGCCAATAGAATTAAAATCTTAGTTTGGCCTGAACTTTTTTATTCTTCAACATTATTACTTCATCAAAATTTCCAGCATTTTATCAGCCACCAATTGATTTCCCTGTTCATTTAAATGAACACGATCCTGGGTTAAAATTCCTGATTCCTTATTATCGGGGTTATTTTTAAGATTATATTCCAGGAAGATTTTTCTGAAATCGAGTAAATCACAATTATTTTTTGATGCGAGGTTGCGTATGATCTGCGAATACTTATTCAAATCCCCATCCTGCTGATTGGTATAATCCGTTTTTTCGCCAATAGCAGCAGGAGTACAAAGAATCAGCTTTATATTTTTTGCCTGCAATTTTTTAATGATGGCAGTATAAAATTTTTCAAATTTATCTGCATCTGTTCCCGTTCCATAAGATTGCTTATGCCAAACATCATTAACGCCAATCCAGATCACAACAATATCTGGATTTTTTGCCAGCACATCATCATCCATCCGCAGGTAGAGATCATACACCTTGTTTCCTCCGACGCCTGCTCCAATCAATTCATATTGATTCGCCAATCCTTTTTTCGACAAAGCATCTCCAATTTTGGTGATAAACCCCCCGGGTTTTGCTCCTGCTTCGGTGATAGAATCACCAAAAAAAAGAACGCGTTTTACTTTCTGACGAATAGCAAAACCAGTAACGATGACTACAGTAATTGCGATTAAAGACCAGATAATAATTTTCATATGAGAATTCGTTAAGCTTATTGTATTGTTGCTGATTCTAACCGTGTGAGACCGGGATGGTCAGACGCAGTATTAAATTTAATCCTGCAAATTGCTTATTTGATCAATGCGACGAATAATAAACATACAGGCGCGGGCATTGTGATAAGGACATTTCCATAATCCTGCTTTTTCATATCCTTCCATCAGCGAATGATCTTCATGAACACCCCAGAACCATTCTCCATTTTGATGATCCTTGATATATTTTCCGGTAAATTCCCAGGATTTTAAAGATTGCTGAAGATATTTTTCATCCTCAGTCAATTGATAAGCATTAAAAAAACCAATCATGGCCTCAGCCTGGGGCCACCAATGCTTTTGTTTAATCAGCATTCCATTATTTGATTCATAATTCAATCCCCCTTTTTCGTCCAATCCCTCAACAACAGCATCCGCTATTTTAATACCCATGGTTCTCATCGCCATCATCCATCCGGGATGATGAATCACTTCCGCTATTTCCTGGAGAAGCCAGGCTGCCTCAATATCATGACCATAAGAAATGATATTTGATTTTACATTCCAATTCTCGTCAAAAAACAAATGCAAATGGTGACTCGCATCATCTATTATATGATGGGCAAAGACTTCGAGTAAATTCTCAATTTGTTGTTTTAATTTCTTATCCGGCCAAACCTGGTAAAGATTCGCATATGCTTCCGCGATATGCAGGTGCGTGTTCATTGATTTTTTTTCATTCGCATCCTTTTCACTCAGACGCATATCGCTGATATTTTTCCACTCGCGTGTGAAAGCTTCCAGGTAACCTTTATGTGCCTGATCGTATGCATAATATTCAATCAGCCAGTATAATTTGATGGCGAGCTGATACGCATCCTGGTCCTCCGTCGCTTTAAAATATTCACTCAATCCATAAATGCAAAATGCGAGCCCGTATATCTGTTTCCGGTCATTCAGTTTTTCTCCTTTGTGATCAACCGTCCAATACACTCCGCCGAACTGCCTGTCAACAAAATAATCAACGATATAATGAAAAGCGCTTTCAGCAAACTGTAGATATTTTCCGTCATTTGTTTGATTGTATGCCGCTGAGAAAGTCCAGAGGATACGCGAATTCAGTACTATCCCTTTTGGCGCTTCAGGATCAGGATGATTATTGTTGTCGATACTTCCATAAAAGCCTCCATTAACTGAATCAGGAGAATATTGCATCCAGTAGTTGAGAATATTACTCAGCTCCTGCGTCAATTCTTTCCTGTATTTTTTAAGAGAGACTTTCATCAAGTATTTATTGTTTCTTTACGGCACCCTGTTTTTTTCTGACCACTGATGGTTTCCTAAGTTTATTTTTTTTAATTAATAATTTTCTATTCTTATCTATCAGCCGATTCAGTGTTTTGACCGATTCGGAAGACCGGAAACCATCAGGAGCGGTACTCATGACATAATCCAACAATTTGTCAACTGTTGTAGTGGCGACATGCATACGTGTATCCGATGAAGCGTAGTAAATAAACACATCCCCTTTTTTGTCTACAATCCAGCCATTGGAAAATACCACATTAGATACATCCCCGATTCTTTCTTCATTTTCAGGAGCCAAAAAATAACCCGCCGGCTTATGCGTAATTTTCGTCAGGTCTTTCAGGTCGGTCAGAAACAAATAAATGACATAACGCAGGCCGGCAGCAGTATTCCGGACTCCGTGGGCCTGATGCAACCATCCGTGTTTTGTTTTGATGGGAGGCGCTCCCAGTCCATTTTTCAATTCATACACGGTGTGATATTTTTTTTCATCAATAATTTTTTCTTCTTCAATATTTGCCGCGGTAATGGAATGAGATAATCCAAAGCCAATTCCTCCGCCACTTCCGGCATCGATAAAACCATCCTGTGGTCTCGTATAAAAAGCATAATGTCCATCTACAAATTCAGGATGCAACACCACATTGCGCTGTTGAGGTGAGCGCGTTTTTAAATCTGCCAGGCGTTCCCATGTCTTCAAATCTTTTGTCCGGGCAATGCCACAGGCTGCGATGGCTGCGGACTGATCAGATGCAGGAGCAGATGGGTCTCTTCTTTCTGTGCAGAATAAACCATAGATCCATCCATCTTCATGGTGGGTGAGGCGCATATCATAAACATTGATATCCGGATCTGCTGTTTCCGGCATGGTCACCGGACGATCCCAAAACTGAAAATGATCGACCCCATTCGGGCTTTCTGCTACAGCAAAAAAAGATTTCCTGTCGCTGCTTTCTACTCTTGCCAGAATAATGTATTTGTTTTTCCATTTAATGGCACCTGCATTAAATACAGCATTAATCCCAAATCTTTCCATCAGGTATGGATTGGTCTTGCTATTGAGATCATATCTCCAAAAAAGAGGAGTATGAGCTGCTGTTAAAACGGGGAATTTATAACGGTTAAAAATTCCATTTCCGTCTTTTCGTATCCTGTTTGCCCTTTTAATCAGAGCAGCCCAGGATTTTTCAAGTTTCTTTGATCTTTTTTTAAAGGCATCAGTTATCATAAAAAATATTTCATGATCAGTATTCCCCCAGCCTGTTCCACCAGGTTTTTTTCAGTATCAATATAATAGCCACTAAAATCACCACCGTAAGGAGTAACGGAAATTTAAGCCAAAGCACAATATACATAGGCAGTATGGTCAGACATAACTGACCAATCATCCCCAATACAATGTTGAAAGCATTTATCGAAAAATTTTTATTGCCTGCAAAACCCGGATCCTCTGCAACAATCATGGCATGAACGGGCTTCCAGAATCCCCAGGGGCGGACTATTTTGTAAAAAGATTTTAAAGTTGTTTCATCGGTGGGTGGAGCAGCATATGTTCCAATTACCGAACCGGCCAATGACAATAAAAACAACCAGGGCCAGTAATAAAGATCAAGTCCGGTAAGTACTCCATATGACTTCAATACGGCCAGTGCTATGGCAGGAACAATTCCGGCAAGCATTCCCCAGAAGAATCCGCTTGCATTGAAACGCCACCAATGCCATTTAAGCATATTGGCTGCAACATATCCTCCATATAAGCCTGATACGATCCATTGCAAAACAGTATTTACATCCTTCACAAAAATTCCCAGCACGATTCCGATAATTACAACCACCGATCCGGCGATATAATTCATCGTGATGGTTTTTTTTGTGGACGCATTCGGATTGATATATTTCAGATAGATATCATTCACTATATAAGCCTGCGCGGCATTCAGGGTACCGGAGAAGGTTCCCATAAAAGCGCCAAGCAATCCGGTCAGGACCAATCCCATCAAACCTGTTGGCAGAAAATTATTAATAGCTGCCGGCAATATTTTTTCAAAATCGGTACCGCCCGGCGTTTGAAGGTCACCGTTAATCTGTCGGAAATACAACAAGGCAAGAACTGTCAATCCAATAATCATCGAATAACGGATAGGCAATAAAATAATTGAAACAAATCCGCTCATTTTACTGGCTTCCTGTGGTGAGCGGGTACTCAGGATTTTTTGCATGTCATAATTCGGCGCAGGTCCGGCAAGACTTGCAAATATTCCTTTGAATAACATCATCATGAAAAACAAACCGAATAATGAAAATCCATCATCATTAATTTTTTTATTGGCATCCTCTACGATATTGTTCCAGTTGAGATCGAGTCTCCATTTAAAAAAAGGATTTTCCCAACCTGGTGGCACATGAATGGAATGACCATGCAGCCTGATCATGGCAATAATCCCGATGCTGATACAGGCTACAGACATGATCAGGTATTTAACCACATCACCCCATACAATACTGTGCATCCCACCCAGGATGGAATAGAACATAGCAAATAATGTAAATACGATGCCATAAAAATGCGGGATATATGCAGGGCTGATAGATAAAGGAATATAATGTTGCACTTCACTCCAGGGAATAAATATCTGCATGAATTTTCCAAGGCCGACAAATCCATAAGCCATGAAGCCGAGACAACTCAGGAGGGCAAATGCCACTACAATATTATGAGAAGCTTTTACCCCAATACCCTCTTTCCCAAAACGTCCGGCCAGCCATTCAGCACCGGTAGTGGCATTCGATCGCCGGAGCCATCGTGAGAGATACATCATCAAAAAAACCTGGTTGAAAACAGGCCATAACCAGGGAATCCAGATACTTTTCATACCATAAACAAAACAGAGGCTCACCATCCACATCGTTCCGGATATATCGAACATATCAGAAGCATCGCTCAAGCCAAGCATATACCAGGGAAGGGATTTCCCTCCCATCAGGTAGTTCTCTTTATTGCGCCGCGCTTTTTTTCTCAATGCCCATCCGATCACAACCATCGTTGCGAGATAGGCAATGATCATGGCAAAATCAATCGCTCGTAATTTCATGTTGGCGGCGGTTGGTTGGATCCTTGAACGGTCAATGGTGAATGGTCAATAAAAAATACTCACCACTGACTATTCACCATTCATTTTACTGATACATTTTTTCCTTCGTCACATCTTTCTGAAAAAAAGTTTTTTTTGCATTATAGAACTTCACAAAATCATTGGCTGATGCCTGTCCCTTATAAGGAACATAGAATTCATATTGTGTCTGGCTCCTGTAGCCCGAGTTCCTCCACGCCAATGCATAAGCGATTTTATGTTTTTCCAGTGTCTTCAGGAAAACATTTGTCCACCATGAACTATCAGGCAGGCCATTATATCCGAATTCTGTCAGTGCTGGAATTTTATTTTTTTCTGTTGCGATGTTTTCAAGAGTGGTCAATGTTTTATCGAATTCAGCCATGAAGTCTTCATTTTTCTTTATATTATTTGCCTGGTAGATATCGAATCCCACTATATCAACCCACTCGTCACCTGGATATCTTTCCAGGTAATCTTCTTTGGAAGCAAACCGGTCAGTATTGTATGCATATAAAAGATTGTGGACATGTTTTTCATCCCGCAAATAAGTTTCAGTGAAGCGATAGAGTTGTTTCATTTCATCCGGAGTACAATTTTTTCCTCCCCACCAGAACCAGTTTCCGTTTAATTCATGAAATGGGCGGAATATGACAGGGATCAATTCCCCATGCCTGCCTTTCAGGCTCATTATAAAAGTGGCGATCTTGTCGAGCCAGCTTTTAAAAAGATCATTTTTCTCTCCTCCGGGCAAAATTGAAGCAACAGTTCCGGGAGAAGGCTGCCAGGCAGTTTTTCCTGTGAGCGGATTATTGAGATGCCAGCTGATCGTGATAACTCCTCCGCGTTCATATCCTTCCCTGATAAATTCTCTCATCTTATCGAATGGCACGCTATCGAGATTGACGGGATGATCAATTTCAATTCTTCCCAATTCCCAACCATATAATGCAGGATAATCGCCGGTTACATCTTTGATATCACTTCTTCCCGGAACATATTTCCAACCAACTCCGTATGCAAGATCATCCTGGTGACCCAGCATAAATCCTCTGTCGGCCAATTTCTTTAAATTCCGGTAAAGATGAATAGTTTCAGCAGTTGCATTCTTGTCAACGGGTAAATCATTTTGTGCCTGTGAGAAAATAGCCAGGAATACAAAAAACAAAACAGTTGTTGATTGTTTGCAAAAAAACATGTTAAAGGATTAAAATAATTGGTTGAATCAGCTAAACCTGGGGGTAAAACGAATTATCTGATCAAATATAGGTTTACCTGTGTTTTTCATATAATACTTTTTTGTCACTTATTTATTTTAATTTATCAAAATAATGGTTCTGTATTTGCCGATTTATAGAAAAATATTGAATAATAATCTCTTTTAATAAATACTTTTATTTCCAGCCTATAATATTATTTTATCTTTCTTTGCGCAATGCAGCAATTTTATTAAGGGAAATGTCTTATAGTTCGTTACCATTATGAATAAGGATATCATTCGGGAGATCACCCCGCTAACTCAAAACGATTGCTTTACCATTTTTTCCCGCGAAAAAAAGGAATTTTCCTTTCCACTACATTATCATGATGAGTTTGAATTGAATTTTATCAGGAATGGCAGCGGTGCAAAAAGAATCGTAGGTGACAGTATTGAAGTGATTGATGATCTTGAACTCATCCTCATTGGACCCAATCTTTATCATTCCTGGTTTACCCATCAATGCAGAAGTGAAAATATCAAGGAAATTACCATCCAATGGCATAAGGATTTACTCGATGACAAATTTCTTTGCAGGAACCAGCTGAATTTTATTCGTTCGATGTTTGACAGAGCATCGAGAGGAATTTCCTTTTCCAGGGATACAATGATTTCCCTCGCGCCAAGGATTTTATCTTTAAATGAAAAAAGCGGATTTGATTCTGTGTTGGAGCTGATGTCGATTCTGCACGATCTTTCCATTTCCCGCAATATGCGCACTTTGTCCAATGCTGCATTCGCCAATGAAAAATTTAGCTACAACAGCAGAAGAATTGAGAAGGCATTCCAGTACATGTATAATAATTACGACAAAACAGTCACCCTGGCCGAAGTAGCCCGACTGGTCAATATGACCGAAGTTTCTTTCAGCCGGTTTATAAAAAAGAGAACAGGCAATACCTTTATTGACAGCCTGAATGAAATACGACTGGGACATGCGTCCAAAAAATTGATCGACACCACCCATTCTATTGCAGAGATCTCCTATAATTGCGGTTTCAATAATATCTCCAATTTTAACCGCATCTTCAAAAAGAAAAAAGGTTGTACTCCCAAAGAATTCCGCGAAAGTTTCACCAACGGACTAAAAGTATTTATTTAATGTGCGGATTTGCAAATGTGCAAATCTGCGAATTATAGAAAATTTGCAAGGTATAATAAAGATATTCCTTCTAAACCTGCAGATCCGGGTATTTCCTAAAGGATGTTCAAACGCCGGATAATACTGATTTTGTCTTAATATCCGTTCGCACATCTGCACATTTGCAAATCCGCATATCATTCCAATATCTTTGCGTCTCAATATTCCCAGATTGGAGAAATCAAATTTTGTAGATCAGATAAGAATATTTTGTCGCAGCGGACATGGAGGAGCCGGCAGCAAACATTTTCTGCGAACCAAATACAATCCGACAGCCGGGCCTGACGGCGGTGATGGCGGCCGGGGCGGTCATATCATTCTTCGCGGAAATAAAAACCTTTGGACTTTATTACATCTGCGTTATTATAAAAATGTGTTGGCTGAAGACGGCGAAGGCGGAAGCGGTAATAAATGTACCGGCCGTTTTGGGAAAGATATAGTTATCGATGTCCCACTTGGCACAATTGCACGAGATGAAGAGACTGGCAAAAAAGAAGCTGAGATTTTGGAAGACGGAGAGGAAATTATCTGGATTCCAGGAGGAAGAGGTGGATTGGGGAATGCACAGTTTGCTACTTCAACCAACCAGGCGCCGGAACATGCACAACCCGGAGAGCCCGGACAGGAAGGCTGGAAAATACTCGAATTGAAAGTTTTGGCCGATGTGGGGCTGGTCGGTTTTCCGAATGCCGGTAAATCCACTTTATTATCTGTTATCACCGCCGCGAAACCGAAAATCGCCGACTATGCTTTTACCACCCTCACTCCACAGCTGGGCATGGTTGAATATCGTGATGGAAGAAGTTTTTGTATAGCAGATTTGCCGGGAATCATCGAAGGAGCAGCGGAGGGAAAAGGATTGGGGCATCGCTTTCTCCGCCATATTGAACGAAATGCTGTTTTACTCTTCTTAATTCCAGCCGACAGCAACGATCACAAAAAAGAATTTGATATCCTGGTGAATGAATTGGAACAATACAATCCTGAACTGTTGCACAAGGAATTTATTATCGCTATCAGCAAAAGCGATTTATTGGATGATGAGTTGAAACAGGCAATTGAAAAAGAATTACCTTCTAATATTCCTCATGTCTTTATTTCATCCGCAACACAAAAAGGGCTGACTGAGTTAAAAGATTTGCTTTGGGAAAGACTGAATGCCAGTCGCGAGTCCTGAGACGGTAGTCGGGAGATATTCAATTACATATTTTGCCACTCCTGACTATCGACTAATGACTTCCGGCTCTTTCATTCCGTTCTCAAATTCTTGACTGGATTCGTCAGCGCAGCCCTGATGGCCTGGTAGCCGATAGTAAATAATGCAATGATGATCGCCAAAGCCCCGGCGAGTGCAAATACCCACCATGCAATGTTTACATGATACGCATAATTCTCCAGCCATTTACTCATTCCAAACCATGCAACAGGAAATGCGATCAGTGCGGCAATAAAAACCAGTTTCAGGAAATCCAGAGTAAGTAATCCTGTTATATTTGTTACCGATGCTCCCAGTACTTTACGAATGCCGATTTCCTTGATGCGTTGTTCGGCCATATAAGTTGCAAGTCCGAATAATCCGAGGCAGGAAATAATGATCGCCATCAGCGCAAATGCATTTACCAATTTCCCGATCATCATTTCCCCTTTGTATTTTTCTTCATACATCTCATCCAGAAAATGATATTCGAAAGGATAAGATGCATCGTATGCATGTTGCAGCTTATTCAATGAAGCAATCGCTTCCTGTGTTTTTCCCTGTTCGGGTTTTACAAATATCACATAAGAATTTAACGGCTGGAGGCAGAGCACGAGAGGTGTGATGGGTTGATGCAAAGAATGTAAATGGAAATCCCTGGTAACTCCAACGATTGTGCCCTTTCCACTCCAGAATTCAATCTGTTGTCCAACGGGATTTTTTAAATTCATCAATCGGGCTGCTGATTCGTTGATGACATAATTGGAGCTGTCTGCCATGTCTTTTGAAAAATCCCTTCCGGCAATAAGCGGAATATTCATTGTCTTCAAAAAATTGTATCCAACAAACGTGGCTGAAACCGAGGCAACTTCATCCGGTCTTTTTCCCGGCCATTTTAAATCTGCAGAAGTACCATCAATACTAAGCGGGTTATCTCCAGCAGTAGTAACATTCGCAACGCCTTTAGCACGCGATAATTCATCTTCAAAAGTATTGAGGTGCGTAAATACATTTCCCTCGGCAAGCATTACGATCATATTATTTTTATCCAGACCCAGATTTCGGTTCCTGATAAAATTAATCTGGTTATAAATGATAATGGTTCCGATAATCAATATGATCGACAAACTGAATTGAAATATTACTAACCCTTTTCTTAAAGTGCTGGCTCCCTGTGTTTTTACAGAAACCGATTTTAAAACCGCTACAGGCCTGAATGATGAAAGAAATAATGCCGGATAACTTCCGGCCAGGATACCTGTAAAAATAGTAATGGCCAGTATCGCCAGTATAAATCCGGCATTGCTGAAATTAATATCGAGTTGTTTCTGGGTGAGCTGGTTAAATGCGGGCATCAGTAATTCTACAATGATCAACGCCAGGCAAACTGCGCATATAGTTAATAGTAAGGCTTCTCCGAAAAATTGCGCTATGATCATTCTTCTTTCTGCGCCCACGACTTTCCTGATCCCTACTTCTTTAGCCCTTTTGACAGAACGTGCAGTGGTAAGGTTCATAAAATTGATACATGCAATGATCAGTACGAAAGCAGCAATGATGGAAAACAATCGAACATATACAATTCGTCCACCTTCCTGTTTTCCCGCTTTAAAATCACCATACAGGTATTTATCTCCGAAGGGTTGCAGGAAAATCTCATCTTTCGTCCCGGAATTGTATTTGGTCAATACATGTAAAAGTTTTTCATTTACTTTCCTGGCAGATGCCTGTGGCGCAAGCATCACATACATGTACACCGAATAATTGCCCCAGGTTTTGAGCCATTGATTTTTATCGACATACACATCAAAAGGAATCAGCCAGTCGAACCGGAGGGAAGAATTGGTTGGAATTTTTTTTAAAACTCCACTCACCTGAAATACATCCGACTGATTCACGGTGATTGTCTTTCCGATAGGATCTTCATTCCCAAAATATTTTTCAGCAAGTCGTTGTGAAATGACAATATTTTTTTTAGATGAGAG
>Ga0335083_10007778_pt1 | contig 13182 bp, 12 predicted proteins | sample Lox_Sample_42_FD_206716 | JGI IMG/M metagenome (GOLD analysis project Ga0335083, IMG submission 206716) | Soil microbial communities from Loxahatchee National Wildlife Refuge, Florida, United States - Lox_Sample_4.2 | ecosystem: Environmental > Terrestrial > Soil > Wetlands | place: USA...
GAATCGGCTACGCGGGGATTTCGGGGACGGCGGCGATGAGGGCTTGCGTGTAGGGGTGCTGCGGCGCGCGCAAAACTTGATCGGCGGCGCCGGATTCGACGAATTTCCCGGCTTGCATGACGGAGACACGCGTGGCGAGCTGCGCTACTACGGGCAAGCTGTGCGAGATCAGAATTAGCGTGAGCGAAAGCTCGCGGCGCAGGCGGTCGAGCAGGTCGAGTATCTGCGCGCCGACGGAGACGTCGAGCGCGGAGACCGGCTCGTCGGCCACGACCAGCTCGGGACGCAGGATCAGCGCGCGGGCGATGCCGATGCGCTGGCGCTGGCCGCCGGAGAATTCGTGCGGAAAGCGCTCGAGGACTTCCGCGCCGAGGCCAACGGCTGCGAGCATCTGCGCAGCGCGCGTGCTGCGATCGGCGCGCGAAAGCTGCGGCTCGTGAATCGCCAGTGGCTCGCCAATGATGGAACCCACGCGCATGCGAGGATTGAGCGACGCGATGGGATCCTGAAAGACCATCTGTATTCGCCGGCGGAGCGCGCGAAGCTCGGCGCCGCTGGCGCTGCGCCAATCCTGCCCACGAAAACGCATCTCGCCCGAATCGGGCTCGATCAGCCGCAGCAGCATGCGTGCGAGAGTCGTCTTGCCGCAGCCCGATTCGCCGACGATGCCGAGCGTTTCTCCGCCGTCGAGCGAGAAGCTGACTCCATCGACGCCCACGCTGACGCCAGCCGATTGCGTAGGATCACCCCCCGCCCGATGGACCAGTTTGCCCGCCAGCATATAGGTCTTGCGCAGGTCGCGGACTTCGAGAAGAGGTTCCGCGGCCATTCAGACCTTCTCGCCCGCAATGAAAAGTGTGGTGTTGGTGAAGACCAGCTCGCGCCGGCCCGCGTCGTCCATCTCGTAGCGTGGATGGAACCATGCGGAATCATCGGGGATCGACCCTTCCATCAGGCGGCGAGCCTCGACGTACGCGGGATCGCCGGGCTTCGATCCGGCGACAAGCATCCAGTGATCGAACCTGCGGGTGTTTTCCTCGACCGCCGTTTCGATCACGCGCAGACCGCAGGCGGCAAACAGCGATTGAAATTCCTCGCGCGCGAGGGTGCGCGTGTGCGAGGCGTCGCGGATGATCTCGATGCGGTTGTTCAGCGCCGAAACAGCCGGATCGCTGGGCAAGAAGATGTCGAGGATGCCAACGCGTCCGCCGGGGCGAATCACGCGCGCCATTTCGGCCATGGTGCGCGCGGGATCGGGGAAATGGTGGAAGGCGTAGCTGGTGACGGCGATATCGAGCGAGCCATCCGCAAATGGCAAAGCCTGCGCGTCGCCAATGGCAAAGTCGAGATTGGCGAGGCCCTCTGCCGCAGCCGAGCGGCGGGCGCGTTCGAGGATCGCGGGCGTTAGATCAAGACCGCAAATCCAGCGGACGTGGCGGGCGAAACGCAGCGCCAGCGTACCCGGGCCGCAGGCCAGATCGATGGCGCGGTCGGCCGGGCCCGCTTTCACCATGCGGGCGAGGCGTTCGGCTTCGGCCACGCGGCTGGCGACGGCGTAGTCGCCGAAGACCTGCGCCGTGCGCGTGAACTGCTCGCGGACCAGATTTTTCTGCTGCTCGTGGCTTTGCATAGGCTGCTTACTTGACGAGGATACAACGCGCGCGGTGGTTTTCGGCGGCGTCCGCGGCGTGAACCAGTTCCGGCATGGCGGCGTCGCATGCCGTGATGTGCTTCGCGCAACGCGGTCCGAATGCGCATCCGGGCGGCAGCGCGGAAAGCGTCGGAACCGTCCCAGGAATCGCGACCAGTTTTTCGCGCGCGAGCCGCGGCGCCGCGCGTAGCAAGCCCTCGGTGTAAGGATGCCGCGGATGGCGCAGCACTTCGCCGGCGGGGCCTGCCTCGACCACGCGCCCGGCGTACATCACCGCGACGCGATCGGCGATCTGCGCGACGACTCCGAAATCGTGGGTGATGAAGATCATGGAAAGCTGCAGCTCGCGGCGGAGCGTGGCGAGCAGCTCGATGATTTGCTTTTGTACAGTGACGTCGAGCGCGGTAGTGGGCTCGTCCGCGATCAGCACGCGCGGGCCGGCCGCGAGAGCCATGGCGATCAAGGCACGCTGGCGCAGGCCGCCGGAAAGCTCGTGAGGATACTGGCGCGCGCGGCGCGCGGGTTCGGGAACAGCGGCGCGTTCGAGCGCTTCGATGGCGCGGCGGCGGACTTCGCCGCTCGCAAGCTGCGGCGCGTGAGCGCGAATGGCCTCTTCGATTTGCGCGCCGATGCGGAGGACCGGATCGAGCGCGGTCATCGGTTCCTGGAAAATCATGGCGATTTCGCCGCCGCGCAGCGCCCACATCTTGGAGCGCTCAGCGGTAAGAAGATTGTCGCCGTCGGGCGTGGAGGGACGATTGCCGTTGGTCGCGCCAGCGCGGGGCCGCAGCCAGGCCTCGCCGAGCAGGCGCGCGCCTTTCGGCTCGAGTCCCATCAGGGCGAGAGCGAGCATCGTCTTGCCCGAGCCGGATTCGCCGACGACGCCGAGCGTTTCGCCCGGGGCCAGCGCGAACGATACGTCGTTCACCGGGCGGATCCAGCCGGCCGGCGTGGGCAGCTCGACAGTGAGGCCGCGGACATCGAGATTCAGCGCCATAGGGACATCATATGTCCGGTGCGATGGGTGGAGTGAGAATTCCCGGGAGCGATTTCGCGGAAGCCGCACTCCTAGCGGCGTGCGAGGGGAATGACGAAACGAAGAGCCGTGTGCGTGTCGGAAAAGCGGCAGACTTTGTTGTCCGTGAATCCGGCGGCTTTCCCGACGGCCATCACGTCGGCTTCGCGAATGTCCTGCCGACCCTTCGGGTAGACGATCCAGATCGCGCCGTTGCGGTTCAAGTGCGTCTCAAGTGATTTGATGCGCACCAGCGATTTCAGATCGTCGGCGCCGAGGAAGATCAGATCGGATTCCTTTGGTGGCCTCCCGTATGCAACGTCGGGCGCGACCGCGGCGAGATCCTTCAGGAACGCGGCATCCTCCACTCCCAGCACGCTAATGCGCTGGCCCGGCTTCACGCCAAGCTTATCGAGCAGCGCGCGATGCGAGTAGTCGCGCTCGGGCGGGCGCGGCTTCTTCGTGGGTTTCTTCGGCATGGCGGGACATTCTATCCCTTCTGCTGCCGGAGTAACATGCGTGACGCCACCTCGCGGTAGTCCGGCGAGAAGCACGATGAAAGCACATAGCAAACTGCGCCGATGGGCCAAGAGAACCGCTCTGCTCGCGGAGGAATGTTCGGCGCGTGCGTCGTCTTCATCCTGATCTTGGCGCTCGTTCACCGCAGACCTGCAGAAATGGTGGCGGTCGATATCTCCAACGGCGCGAAGCCCGGCAAATGGCCCAGCCGTCTGAATCTGCTGACCTGGAACATCGGGTACGGCGCGATGGGCGAGGAAGCAGATTTCTTCATGGACGGGGGTCGCACTGTAATGCCCCCCAACCGCGCGACGGTGTTGGGACACCTTACGAATATTGCGAGCGTGCTGCGCGGCAATGCGGAGGACGTGTATCTATTGCAGGAAGTCGATCGCGAGTCCCACAGGTCCTACGAACTCGACGAGGCAGCTTTGGTCGCCAGCGGCTTGACGGGTTATTCGAGGTCGTTTGCGGCGAACCACGACGTGTGGTTTGTGCCGTATCCGTTCACGCAGCCGATGGGCCGCGTGCGATCCGGCCTTTTGTCTCTGGGCGCGTATCGACCCGCCGAAGCCACTCGTATTCAGCTGCCCGGTTCCTTTCCGTGGCCCATTTCGTCGTTCGCGCTCGATCGTTGCGCGTTGGTCTGGAAGCTTCCGCGCCAGGACGGCAAACAATGGGTCGTCATCAACATTCATCTCACCGCCTGGGACAACAAGGGCGAGATGCGGACGCAGCAGCTGGAATACCTGCGCCGATACGCTGTAGGCGAATACCAGAGCGGAGGCTACGTGATTATCGGAGGCGACTGGAATTCCGTGCTTCCGGGCGTGCGGCTCGACCAGTTTCCTTCAACCGAAAAGCCGAGCGAGTACGTCAAGGTTCTGCCGCAGGACGCCTTTCCGGAGGGATGGCACTGGGGCGTGGCCGCCGATTATCCGACCAATCGCCAGGCCAGCGCGCCTTACGTGGCCGGGCGCACATTCGTGACAACCATCGATGGGTTTCTCACCAGCCCGAATGTGCAGGTCGAATCCGTGAAAGCGATTCCCGAGCAGTTCAGAGATTCGGACCACGAGCCCGTCACGGTATCTGTTGTTGGCAACTGAACCGATCCCCGAAAAAAAAGGGCGCCACGAGGGCGCCCTTAGATTCTCGATCCGGCGAAGGTCTAGTAGTCGTTCGCGGAGCCTTCGAGGAAGGCGCGGAGCTTACGCGAACGCGAGGGATGGCGCAGTTTGCGCAGAGCCTTCGCTTCGATCTGGCGGATGCGCTCGCGGGTGACGGCGAAGGACTGGCCGACTTCCTCGAGCGTGTGCTCGCTCCCGTCGTCAAGGCCGAAACGCATCTTGATGACTTTTTCCTCGCGCGGCGTGAGCGTCTTCAGCACGGAGGAGGTCTGCTCCTTCAGGCTGAGGTTGATCACGGCGTCGGAGGGCGAAACGACGGCCTTGTCCTCGATGAAATCGCCGAGATGCGAATCTTCTTCTTCGCCGATCGGAGTTTCGAGCGAGATGGGCTCCTGCGCGATCTTCAGGATCTTGCGGACTTTCGCGACCGGAATATCCATCCGCTTGGCGATTTCTTCCGAGGTGGGCTCGCGGCCGAGCTCCTGCACCAGCTGGCGCTGCGTGCGCACGAGCTTGTTGATCGTCTCGATCATGTGCACCGGGATGCGGATGGTGCGGGCCTGGTCGGCGATGGCGCGGGTGATGGCCTGGCGAATCCACCAGGTCGCGTAGGTTGAGAACTTGTAGCCGCGGCGCCATTCAAACTTATCGACCGCCTTCATCAAGCCGATGTTGCCTTCCTGAATCAGATCGAGGAACTGCAGGCCGCGGTTGGTGTACTTCTTGGCGATGGAAACCACAAGGCGGAGGTTGGCCTCGATCAACTCGTCCTTTGCCTGCGCGGCCTCGGCTTCGCCGCGGAGAATCACCTGAATCGCGCGCTTGAGCTCCGCCGGGCTGACTTCGCTCGCCGTCTCGATTTCGGAGAGCTCCTGCCTGCGGGCGCGCAGATCCTTGCGAGCTTCAGCCTGAACCTCGGCCTTCGACGCCTCGACGCGGCGCTCGAGCTTGACGACTTCGCGCTCCAGGAAATGAACGCGCTCAACGGTCTGGTGAATCTTGTCGATCAGGCGCTTCTTTTCGAGCGGGTTGAAATCGAGTTCGCGCATCAGCAGCGACATCTCGATGCGCGTACGCGACACGGCGTACTTGGCGCGGAGATACGGGCGCTTCTTCGCGCGCGGCGTGTTCTCAAGCTTCGCAGCCAGCTTCTTCGCCTGCTGATAGAGCTTGGCGATCTTGTCGATCTGCTTCAGCGTCTCGCGGGTCTTGGCTTCGATCTTTTCTTCGGTCAGTTCCTCGTCGTCGAACTGGACGATTTCCTTGATCGAACGCGAGCCGTTGCGAAGATCTTCGCCGACTTGCAGAAGTTCCTTGATGATCAGCGGGGCGCGCGTGATGGTCTTCAGGACGAGAAGCTGGCCGCGCTCGATGCGCTTGGCGATGGCGACTTCGCCTTCGCGGGTCAGCAGCGGAACGGTGCCCATCTCGCGCAAGTACATGCGGACGGGGTCGTTCGTCTTTTCCAAAGTACCGGGAGTGAGATCGAGATCTCCCTCTTCGGCGGCGCTTCCGGCCGGCGACGATTCTTCCTTCGCGGTTTCGGCCCCCTCGGACTCACCGGCAGCCAGAGCGGCCTTCGCCGTAGAGAGATCTTCGTAAACGTCGATGCCGTAGCGCTCGAACGTCGAGAGGAGATCGTCGATTTCCTCCGAGGAATGGACCTCGGCGGGCAGAATGTCATTGACCTCATCGTAGAGCAGGTAGCCCCGCTCTTTGCCCATGGCGATGAGCTGCCTTACCTGATCGTATTTTTCTTCAAGAGCCAGCGTCACGCTTTATCTCCAATATGCCTAATCGGCATGGCGCTTCAGAATCCGAGTATCGAACGGGATTGAGACACCCCGGCGCACCCTCAATTTAGATACGTATGGACGAACAAATGGGATGATCCCCTGACCGCGCCGCTAAACTTTATTCGCACCCAGCCGCCCCGCGCCTAACGGGTACAACTGCATTAGATGCAATACTTCCGCCGCCCGTTTCCCCAAAACCTTGGGATATTATAATAGCGCGCCGGAAAACGTCAACGAGATTGCCCTAAGTAGCACAGTCGGTTCCGCTTGCCCTGCCCAGCCTACACCACTCATCCCTAGGGGAGGTGGCAGGCGCGAATTCCCTGCTTCTCGAAGTACTTTTGGTGGTACTCCTCGGCACGGTAGAACTCCTGCGCCGGAACCACCTGCGTCACAATGGGCCGCTTGAAAATCCCCGACTTCCCGAGTGCGGCGATCGCCTCTCGCGCTTCGGCTTCTTGCGCCGCGTCATGGAAGAAAATCGCTGTGCGGTACTGACTGCCGTAGTCCGGCCCCTGGCGGTTCAGCTGCGTCGGGTCGTGGCTCTGGAAGAACACAGCCAGCAACTCCTTGTAGGAGACTTGCGCCGGATCGAATTCGACTTCGACGGCCTCCGCGTGGCCGGTGCGGTCGGTGCAGACCTCCTTGTAGGTCGGATTCTGGGTGTGGCCGCCGATATAGCCGACCATGGTCGACGTGACGCCCTTGACCTGCCGGAACGCGTCCTCAACGCCCCAGAAGCAGCCTGCCGCGAATGTCGCTTTTGCCATTGCTGACTCCCTTCGGTATTAGCCCCTTTGATGCCGCCATACTGCCATAGGTGCTGGCACCGGTCGAGCAAACGCGCGCCAGCCAGTGGAATAAATGCCCTATTTGCTTGTTTCGCCAGGATGGCGAGAGAGGTGCGTACAAACGATTAGACGGAGTTGCGGCCTTTTGGTCGCAGGAATTTGAGGTGCATTTTCGGCCTGAAACGGCCGCCTAGACCGCCCGCGCACCAACCAGATCGGGGTCCTGCGGCTGGATAGCCGTGCGTGAGCGCTCGAATATGCGCTCGAGCATTCCGGGGATTTCGAAGACGGCGCGATTGTCCAGCGCCGCGGCATTGGCACGATAGCGAGCCAGCGCCGAAGGCTCGATCAACTTCGCCACCGCCTCTTCAATCTTGGCGAAACTGGGCAGCACCATGCCTACCTGCTTCTCGACAACCCAGGCGGCGTTGTAGCGCTCCTGCGGCAGTGTCCACGCGTTGCATTCGACGATCACCGGAAGCTTCATCGCCAGGGCCTCGCTGACGCTGCCGGGACCCGGTTTGCCGATAAAGAAGTCCGCGAGATGCATGTACTCATTGACGCGCGCAGTGAATCCCTCGACGAAGCTTGGTACGCGCCACTTGCGCGCGCGCAAGGCGTTCGCCAACTTTTCGTTCTTTCCGCACACGAAGATCAATTGCACATCGAGGTTCGAGCGATCCAGGTGCTCCGCAATTTCGAGCATCACGTTCGAACCGTGCCCGCCGAAAAGAATCAGCGCCGTGGGAAGATCGGCGCGCAGCCCCAGTCGGGCGCGGCCTGCCGCACGCTCCTCCACGGGTGGATCGTAGAATCGCGGATGCAGAATCATTCCTGACGCGCGAAAGATACGATCTTCGGCATGCCCCATCGAACGCGCCTGCTCCATCGCGCGATCGGAACCGCAGATGATGTACTGGTTCTGCCGCTCAATCCAGAAATGTGGCGGATAGTCCGCCAGGTCCGTAAGAATCGTCACGAAAGGCCGTCCGGGAAACGCCTGGCGCAGGCTTTCGCCCATGGCGCGGTTGAAATGTGGAACGAACGAAATCACCATGTCCGGCTGGGCTTCCTTCCAATACTGCGCCAAAAGTTTCACCGTCGGCCGGTGATAGAGGCGCACGGTCGCCTGGAGGACCCTCAACAGCTGCGGGCTTCCCAGAGTCCATCCCTTGCGAAGCATCGTGTTGTAGACGTCCTGGATCCGGATGCCGCCGTATCTCTTTACGAAGTCGAGTGGATCGAGCAGTTCCTGGAGGTTGGTTAGCTGGACGTCCCAGGGGCGCTGCTGGGACTGGATAGCCATCTGGAGGGCCGTAGCTGCCGCACGGTGCCCGCCGCCCGCGTCAAAGAAGCCACACTCAATTCGGGGCACTTATGGGTCGCTCCATAGGGGTCCCATTCTGGCATCGCAAAGGCCAGGGAATGCTACGGTTATGTTAAAAGGGGCGAAGATGTGTAGAATCAGTTAACTACCTTTGTTTTCAGAATCTTAGCGCCCCTGTCATCTGTTTGTAACCCTGTGAATTTACTGTGGAAATCGTGAAATGCGATATGCACGTCCACTCGTACTTCTCCGGCGCCTGCACGACGCCGTTCGTCCGTGCGTTCTGCCGGGAAAGCTATAGCGACCCGCGTGAAGTTCACGCGCTGCTGAAGCGCCGCGGCATGGAACTCTTCACGCTGACCGACCACGACTCCATCGAGGGCTCCGAGGCGCTGCGCGGGGAGCCAAATTTCTTCCTCAGCTCGGAGCTGACGTGCCGGATGCCCAGCGGTACCGAAGTCCATATCGGCGTCTACGACTTCCATGAGCGCCAGCACGCGCAGCTCCTGCAAAGGCGGAACGACCTCGTTTCGCTGCTGATGTACCTAACCGAGCGCCGGATCTTCTTTAGCATTAATCACGTCTTTTCGGCCATCACCGGGCGACGCGAGGCCGAAGACTTTGCCTGGTTCCAGGAGTATTTCCCGGCGGTGGAGACGCGCAACAGCCACATGCTCGAAGCGACGAACGGCTACGCCGCGAAGCTTGCACAGCGCTGGGGCAAGATCGGCATCGGGGGCAGCGATGCCCACGCTCTGCCGTCCGTCGGCACGGCCTACACCGAAGTGCCGGGCGCCCGTGACAAAGACGAATTCTTCGCAGGGTTGAAGGCCGGCAGGGGTCGTGTGGTTGGCGAATCGGGCTCCTTTGCGAAATTGACGCGGGATTGTTTCCTGATCGGCCTGGAAATGATCCGCGAAAAGGCGTGGACGGCGGTAATCGCGCCCCTGGTCCCTGCGCTGCCGGTGCTGACCTATTTGAACTACCGCGATGAGCGCGCCTTCAGCGCCAAGTGGGCGGCTGAGATTCTGCATCAACTGCGGCCCCGGGAGCGTTCGCGCTGGGTCGCCATCCCGCAGCGTGCGGCCGAGGAGTGGGTATGACCGTCGCCAAAGCAGTCTGGAACCAGATCAACTCCAACGATCACCGCTTGATGCGCCGCGTGCACCGCTGGCGCGCCCCGCGGTGGTTCCGCATTTTGATGATCGCAGCGACCCGGGGAGGCGACGGATGGCTCTGGTACACGCTCGGACTGATCCTGGTGCTCTACGGTGGCGAGCATCGCTTCGCCGCCATCGGGGCGGGCGCTTCCGCCGCCGTGGCGGGGATCTTTTTGTTCCGCGCGCTCAAGCATACCAGCCGCCGCAAAAGGCCCTGCGAAATTGAGCCGCACTGTTGGGCGTCGATCCTGCCGCCGGACAGGTATTCGTTTCCTTCGGGTCATTCGATCACCGCGTTCGGCGTGGCGATCTCGCTCGGACTCTTCTACCCATTCCTGCTGACGTGCCTGGTGCTTGTAGCGGTGTTGGTTGCCGCTTCGCGCATCATTCTGGGGATGCACTTCTTGAGCGACGTGCTGGCGGGCTCCGCGATCGGCGTGCTGCTCGGAACAATCAGCTACCACTTCTTCGCACTGTTTTAGGAGCGATACGGAAGCCTAAGCTTTGCCGGCTGCAGGCGGCGGTCCGACCACCGCTCCCAAACCCTGTTTGTTTCGCAGCACATCCACCACCGCATGATAGATGCGCGCTCGGACGGCATAGCGCTCGTTCGCACGGGTGATGTAGCGCAAGACGACGCTGATTCCTAGCGGATTCGGGCGCACGCTGAGCGACGGCGCGGCCGTAAACGCACGCTTCTCGTATGACGGTGCGACGCGATTCCATTCGTTTTCCGCGATCTGCGCGTTGGCGGACGTCTCCTCCGCAGCGACTTTCCGGATTGCCTCGCTGATAGCGTAGGGATCCGCGTCTGCCGGCACTTGCACTTCGATTTCATCCCACAGCCACTGGCCGGACGTGGAGAAATTGAAATAGTGGCCTTCGATGGCGAAACTATTGACGAACGAGACCTTCCGCCCGGTCGGGTGCCCGGCGTCGGTCCAGTTCCCGGTTTCCAGAATCACGGTGTGTAGCAGGCCGACCTTCAGCACTTCTCCGCCGACGCCGTTGATCTCCACCCAGTCGCCCACGCGGATTCCATCCTTGCCCATCAGCACGAACCATCCGAAAAATCCGACGATGAAATCCTTCATCGCCACCGTGAGTCCGGCACCTGCCAGCGCCACAACGGTGGCAAGATTCGTCGGCATACCGAAAATCACCAGCAGAATCGAGAGCAGGCCAATTGCTTGCAGCGCGAAAAGCGTCAACGCGCGCATGGTATGCATTTCGCGCCGTTCAAGCGAGACTCCGGCGAACAGCCGCTGCACCAATTCATTCAGCGCCAGAACCGCCGCTCCGATCAGCAGTACCCAAAAAAGGGCGAGGAAGATTTCGTGCAGAAAGCCTTTCGCCCGAGCTTCGACCACGTCGGACCAGTTCACGTACACAGCAGCGAGTTGCTGCTCGGTTTCGATGCGTTTGCCGATGTCGGCGAGATTCTTCTTGTCTTCGGTTTGCCGGCGCAGACGCGCGAGTGGAGTGTCGGCTTGCGGCCGGCTTGCGTCGGCGGGAGATTTCAGGGCCGGCGAATTCCCTTCTTCAATTTGCTTTTCAATCACTGCGTGGGTTGCGGAGAGCGCCGACGCGCGAGCATTTGCATCCGCGCGCGCTTGGGCAAGCAGCTTTTCCTTGGCATGCAGAGACATCCATGCGCGAACATCCGCCGTGATGCTCCGCGATTGCGTCAGCTCGATCGACGGCGCGGCACCCGCGGGCGGCCCGACCCGCGGCGTTGTGTCGGTCGAGCTGGTTGCTTTGCGTTGATCGATCAAGCTCTGGATTGCCGCCTGCCGGTCTCCACCCAGGCGTACCAATTCCTGCTGCGCGTCCTCCAGGTCGTCCTGGTCGAGGGCAATCTGCGCCTGTGCGATTCCAACGAGCGTCTCCAAATCGTCTTTGGCGCTTCCCGTCGCGTGGGCGGCCAAGTTCGTGAATTGGTCGATGCGCGCCTGGTCGGAGGTCACTGCATCCTTGAGAGATTTGACCCTAGTGGCGAGCTGCTGCACCTGCGGACTCAGCGGCGCGGGATTCTCCGCCGCATCGTGCAGAGCTGCGGAAAACGCCAGGTCGACCGAATGGTCTCCGAGCCGCAGGGCCTGGGTTGCATAGTCCTGCTCGAGGTGCGTGATGGCCAGCGGCGCGAGCTGCTGCGCGGTGTCGAGCGCGTGGGTCTCGACGGGATTCCGGGAGCGCTGCGATTGCCGGATGGCGCGCAGGCGTTCCCGGTAGTCGCTCCAGCTGCGCGTGAAGATCACTGCGCCCAGAGCGGAGAGCAACAGCGCAAGGAGAATGGCCCAAACGACCTTGACGTAGTTTTTCATGACGGGTTGGCTGGGTTGCGTCGATTCTAATACGCCAGGCTGAAGCGTGCAGGGAAAAACGCGCCGGGCAGGGCGAGCTCACAGATCGAGCGGCAGCGGGCTCTTGCCCGTGATCAAACGCGCGGAACGGTCATAGTTGAAGTAGAACCATGCCCACTGCACGAAAATAAGCAGGCGATTCTGAAACTCCACGATGTACAGCAGGTGAACGAAGATCCAGAGCAACCACGCCGGCAACCCGGAGAGCTGCAGCCAGTTCAAGTCGGCTACCGCCGCGCCGCGGCCGATCACGGCGAGATTTCCCTTGTCGAAATAGTGGAAGGGCTCGACCTTCTCACCGCGCAGCCTGCGAACAATCGCGCGGGCCACGTAATCACCTTCCTGAATTGCAGGCTGCGCGACACCGGGCAGCGGTTTGCCGCCTTGGTGCGAGAAGTTCGCAAGGTCGCCAATCACGAAGATCTCCGGGTGCCCCGGAACGTTGAGGTCCGGCTCCACGATCACGCGGCCCATTTTGTCCACCGGCGCACCAGTGTTTCTCGCAATCGCGTTTCCGAGTGAGGATGCCAGCACGCCCGCGGCCCACAGGATCGTGCGCGTCGGAATGCTCTCGCTTGCGTCGCCCGCGCGGACCGTGACCGATTCTTTCTGGACGTCCGTGACGAGCGCGCCGGTTCGCACCGTCACGCCCAGCCGTTCGACCATCCTTCGCGCCGCCGCGGAAAGCTTCGGCGGGTACGCGGGCAGGATTCGGTCGCCGCCTTCGACCAAGATGATTCGCGCCTGCGAAGGATCGATACTTCGAAAATCGCGCCGGAGCGTGTCGTTGGCGATTTCCGCCAGCGCTCCCGCCAGCTCGACGCCGGTCGGTCCGCCGCCGACGATTACGAACGTCATCAGCGCACGCCGTTTCTCCGGGTCCGTTTCACGCTCGGCGGTCTCGAACGCCAGGAGGATCCGCCGCCGCATGTCCGTCGCGTCTTCGACAGTTTTCAATCCCGGTGCGTATTCCTCCCATCTTTCATGCCCGAAATACTGGTGACTGGAGCCAGTCGCGACGACCAGCGTGTCGTATTCCACCGCGCCATCGCTCAAGATCACGCGCCGGTTCTTCACATCAATATCCGTCGCCTCTGCCAACAGCACGCGGGTGTTTTTCTGGCGCTTCAAGATGTTGCGCAGCGGCGACGAGATGTTTGCGGGCGAAAGCGAGCCGGTCGCAACCTGGTACAACAGCGGCTGGAACAGGTGATAGTTGCAGCGGTCGATCAACGTCACGTCGACGGGCGCGTGCCGGAGCCGCAGCGCGGCGCCCAGCCCGCCGAAGCCTCCTCCCAAAATCACCACGCGATGCCGATCCGGCATGTCCCGCTTTCACCTCTCCTTATTTGATTCTAGCCTGCCCCGAATTGGTCCGAAGAATATCCGGAAAACGGCGGCCTAAGGCCCCCCCCAAAAGGCATGCAGCT
>Ga0335083_10007779_pt1 | contig 13180 bp, 12 predicted proteins | sample Lox_Sample_42_FD_206716 | JGI IMG/M metagenome (GOLD analysis project Ga0335083, IMG submission 206716) | Soil microbial communities from Loxahatchee National Wildlife Refuge, Florida, United States - Lox_Sample_4.2 | ecosystem: Environmental > Terrestrial > Soil > Wetlands | place: USA...
CCCCGGCCACCCCCATGACCTGGCTCCCCGCCCCCGCCGGCGTCCTGGCCTTCACTCGCGGCTCCCTCACCTGCATCGCCAACCTCTCCCCGGCCCCCATCCCCCTCCCTCCCGGCGACCCCATTCTCATCAGCACCCCGCTCGCCCCCTCGGACTCCAGCAGCCACCTTCCCCCCGACACCACCATCTGGCTCCGCCTCCCCGCTGCTCCTTAACACCGCATCAGCCCCAGCAGTCACCGCGATCCCACCGCTGCCCTGATACCCAGCGCACCTAACGACATCGTTGCCACATCGATGTCGTCCCAGCGACATCGGTGCCACATCGATGTCGTAAACCGGGACGCTGACTTGCCAGGTAACGATTCGTGCTTATGGCGCGGCGGGTAGCCATAGGTGCACTTGGTGCAGTAGTGATTACTCCTTCGCGATGTCCGGCGCGGCTGGAATTGATCTTGTATCAGCGCCGCCGCTCGCCGCTCTGCTGAGGTGAATCCAGCTGCAAGGGGAGTGCAGATATGACTGAGACGGTTGCTGCCCAGAGTGAGCCCCAGACTCAGGCCGAGGCCGAGACTCACATCGAGCCCCAGACTCAGACCGAGCCCCAGACTCAGACCGAGCCCAGGATCGACCTCCGGCGGACCGGGATCAACCCGGACTTCTGGTACCCGGTCGCGGTGGCGGCCAAGGTAAGGAAGGGCAAGACGTTCGCGGCCACGTTCGCCGGGCAGCGGATCGCCCTGTACCGGGGCGAGAGCGGCACGGTCTACGCCCTGGAGGACCGGTGCGCGCACCGCCAGGTCCCGCTGAGCATGGGCGTCGTGGAAGGCGACGTGCTGCGCTGCTGCTACCACGCCTGGGCCTACCGCGGTAACGGCAAGATCTCCCAGATCCCGTACCTGCCCAAGGGCGCGGGCCGGCCGCCAAAAGGCGTGCGCGCCTACCCGGCCAAGGAAGCCTACGGGTTCGTGTTCGTCTTCCCCGGCGACCCGGCCAAGGCGGACGCCACGCGGCTGCCCGACCTGCCGCAGTACAGCTCGCCCAAGCACAAGACGATGACGTTCTCGCGCACCGTGGCCTGCCACTACTCCTTCATGCACGAGAACCTGCTCGACATGAACCACCAGTTCCTGCACCGCGGCATCGTCGGCCGGATCCAGCCTAAGCTGCTCGGCTACACCAGCGGCCCGCAGTCGGTCGAGGCCAGGTACCTCTTCACCCACGGCGGCGGGAAGCGCAACCGCGGCGCCAACCTGCTCGCGGGAGACGGCATCAAGGGCGGGAGCAAGCCCGACGTCGTCACCATCTGCACCGGTTACCCGTACCAGACCCTCCAGCTGGTGCCCGAGAACGCCGAACTCCCGATGTTCTCCCTCTGGGTCGCCTACGTGCCCGAGGACGCCGAGCAGCGCACGAACCATGTCTACGGCCTGCTCATGATCGAGAAGCCGCCGATCCCCGGCGCCATCAACCTCGCCTGGCCGCTCATCAGGCGCTTCACCGAGGGCGTGTTCGCCGAGGACCGGATGGCGGTCGAGGCCGAGCAGCGCGCCTGGGACGAACAGGGCGAGGACTGGAACCACGAGGTGTTCCCGCTGATCCTCGACGTGCGGGACGTGCTCCGCCGCAACGGCGTCCCCATCCGCCCGGGCCTGTGCAGCAGCGCCGCGCCCTGCGCCACCTCCTGCGGCCTCGCCCCGGCCTAACCAACAGCGCAACGGCCCCGTCCCCGCGGTCAGCGGGGACGGGGCCGTAAGCGGGACTCCTAGTTGGCTAGCACGCAGTTAGTTAGCGCGGAGCCATCTGGCGCTGAAGTTCTCGCCGCCACTGAGCGACGAGACACTGTCCTTCGCCGTGCCCGAGTTGTTGACCATGGTGATCTCGGTGACGCCGCCCGCGTTGCCGAGAGCCGCGCCGTTAGCCAGGGAACCGGTGATGTTGACCGTGCCGAAGTTGGCCAGCGGCAGGATGCCGCCGCTCGCGGTGCAGCACGGCGCCTCGACGATCACCTCGGCCGAGGACCTGGGCGCGCCCGCCAGGGTCCCGGTGTGAGTGTGGCTCCAGCCCTGAGTGGTGTCCGAGATGACCAGGTTGAAGTGGTTGCTGCCGGTATAGGTCACCGAGGCGTTGAAGTGGTCACCGGGGCGCACGGTGTTGGAGTACGAGACCGAGGCGGCCGGGTACATCTCGTACCAGGCGTAGTACACCGCCCGGCTGCCCGAGCAGTCGACCTCGCTGCCGGTCTGCTCCACCGAGTTGCTGTTGTAGCCGTCGAGCCCGACCCAGAACGAGGAGTACTTGGCGCTCCCGCTACAGGTGCCCGTGGGCTCGGTCCAGCTCGCCGAGACGCTGGTGTAAGTGCCGGTGGTGGCGGCGTAGCCGGACCAGTTGGTGCTCGTCGCCGTCGCGTGGCCGATCCCGTGCGCGCTCGCGTTGCCGGCCGCGCTCGAAGACACCAGGTGAATCGGGCCGCCGGGTCTGATGCTCATGGTGCCGGTGGAGGCGGACGCGCTGCCCGTGGCTAGGGCCAACCCGGCCACAAGGGTCAGCATGGCCGTGAGGATGCCCCATCGTCGTCGCATTCAGGCTCCTTGCTAGTCGGCGCCGGCCGGCAAATGGGCAGATCATGCCCGGTCACCTTTGCCGGTCCGGCAGGGTTCGGGCCAATTTGGCTCCCGGTGAGAGTAACTCAGAAGAACGACCCAGAAAAGATCTGTAAGCAACAATTTGTGGATTTTGCCGGCTTCAACCAGACTTACTTGCTCCAGACCAATCACAAAACGACACGTCGGTGCGATAAAACGGCCCCCTCAGGTCGCGGCGCTATCATCACGAAATCGTGCATCTAAGCGCCCGGCTCCGGCCGAGCCTGGGGGCTGCCACCGGGCTCGTCCTCGGCCTGCTCGCGCTCGGGCCCGGGCTGCGGCGCGGGTTCCTGCTCAGCTACGACATGGTCTTCGTGCCCCGTGAGCCGTTCACCTCGGCGATGTTCGGGCTGGCCGGAGGGCCGCCGCGGGCCGTGCCGAGCGACTTCGTGGTCGCGGTGGCCTCCCGCCTGCTCCCCGCCGACATCGTGCAGAAGCTCGTGCTGCTGCTGATCTTCGTGCTGGCCTGCTCGGGCGTCGCCGCCCTGCTGGACCGCGAGCCCGCGCTCGCCCGGGTAGCCGCCGCCGTGTTCTACGGCTGGAATCCCTACGTCGCCGAACGCCTCATCATCGGCCAGTGGGCGCTCCTGATCGGCTACGCCGGCCTGCCCTGGGTGCTGCGCGCCGGGCTGGCGCTCGGCCGCGACAGCACCGGACGCGGCGCGGCCCGCCTGATCGTAGCCCTGCTCCCGGCTATCGTCAGCGGCTTCGCTTCCATGGCCATCAGCGCGCTGGTGCTGGTCCCGGTCGCGCTGGCCAGCAGGAACGCCAGGGCCGTGGCGGTCTCCCTGGCCGCGCTCACGGCCGGCAGCCTGCCCTGGCTGATCCCGTCGCTGCTGCACACCGTGTACGCCGACCCCGGTGGCGTGGCCGCGTTCGCGTCGCGGGCCGATACCCCGTTCGGCACCGTGGGCAGCCTGGTCATGCTGGGCGGGATGTGGAACGCCGACACCGTGCCCAAGGCCTACGGCGGCCCCTGGTCCGCGATCTGGCTGGCCGTCGTGCTGGCCGCCCTGGCCGGCTATGTGCTGATCGGATGCCGGCGGCCCAGGCGTGAACAGGGTCGCGAGCAGGGTCGTGAACCGGGTCGTGAACCAGGTCGTGAACCGGGCCGCTGGCCCGGCCTGACCGCGGCCGCGCTCGTGTCGCTGGCGATCGCGTGCATCGGGATCACCGAACCGGGACGCGCCCTGCTCCGCGGCGCGATCAGCGTCTGGCCCGCCTTCGCCATCCTGCGCGACGCCCAGCAGTTCATCGCGCCGCTCGCGCTGGCCGAGGCGATCGGATTCGGGCTCGCGGTGACGTGGTGCGTGCGGCCCAGGCCGTTCGGTCAAAAAATTGATAACGAACGGGGCAGCAGCACGCCCCCCTCCCCGGCCCCGCCCGAGCCCCCTGACCCCCTCGGCCTGGCGCTGGGCGTGCTCGCCCTGGTCACCCCGCTGCTCCTGCTGCCCGGGCTGGCCTGGGGCGCGGCCGGGCGACTGCGGCCGGCCTGGTACCCGGCCAGTTTCCTGGCCGCGGCCCGCGCGATCGACGCCAGTCCCGCCCCGGGCGCCGTGCTGCTGCTGCCCTGGGCCGCGGACCGGACCCCGGCGTGGAACCGCGGCGAGGTGATGCTCGACGCCTGGCCCCGGCTGGTGTCGCGCCCGGTCATCTGGAACGACGGCACCGTCGTCGGCAACATCGGGACCGGCCGCACGGGGGCCGGGAACCTCGCCCTAGCCCCTGACGACCCCGCGGCCCGGCGCCTTGACCGCCTCATCGTCTCGGGCGGCCCGATGACCGCGGCGCTGCGGGCGGCCGGGGTCCGGTTCGTCGTCGTGGACGGCGCGCCGCTCAGCGCGCCGGATCCGCGGGACGCGCGAGACACGCCGGCGGGGGCCAGGCTGCCCGGTGCCGTCCGGCTTTACAACGAGCCTGAGCTGGTCGTTTATCAGATTCCGAGATAATTGAGCATTTCATTACTCGTTACATTTTGACCACGTTACTGGCTAGTTGCCATGCTCTAGCGCTAATGTCCGTGCCATCAAGTCCGGAGGGAGCGCACCCGTGTCGCGTCTGATCATCGCCATCCTCGTCGGCATCGTGATCGCGGTCGGGGCGGTGGCGGTCACCGAGAACCTGCTGAACACGGCGTCGAACGGCACGCCGACCAGCCAACCGCTCTACAACTACGGGCAGCGCTGACGGGCCGCGGGCCGTAGGCCCTGTGACCCTCAGCGCCGTGGACCTCGTGAACCACGCGGGCCCCGCGAGCCTCGAGATCGTCGTCCCGGCCCGTAATGAGGCCCGTCGGTTGCCCGGCGGGCTGGCGGCGCTGTGCCAGAAGGCAGCCGGGCTGCCGTTGCCGGCCACGATCCTGGTGGTGGACAGCGCGAGCACCGACGGCACATCGGACGTGGTCAGGGATGGTCCAGGCCAGCCGGTACCGGTCCGGCTGCTGCGCTGCGAACGTCCGGGCAAGGGCGTCGCGGTGCGGGCGGGCCTGCTGGCTACCCAGGCCCCGTTCGTCGGCTTCTGCGACGCCGACATGGCCACCGACCTGGACGCCCTGGACACGGCGGTCGGCCTGCTGACCGCGGGGCACCAGGTGGTGATCGGCTCGCGGGCGCTCGCGGGCTCGGTCACCGAGGTCAGGTCGAGCGCGGTCCGCCGGGTCGGCGCCGCCGTGTTCCGCGCCATGGCGCGCCAGATCGTCCCGGACTCGACCGACACCCAGTGCGGGTTCAAGTTCTTCTCAGGACCGCTGGCCCGGGCCGCCGCCCGGCCGCTGCGGACGGCCGGGTTCGCCTTCGACATCGAGCTGCTGGCGAACTGCCTGCGGACAGGCGCGGCGCTGACCGAGATCCCGGTCCACTGGCGCGACATGGCGGGCTCCACCTTCTCGGTCCCGCGCCATTCCGCCGCCGCGTTCCGTGACGTGGCCGCCTTGTGGCTGCGGTCGCAGGGCAGCGAAGAACTCCATGAGGTACCCCTGCGCAAGGTGCCCAGCACGACATGAGCACCAGCACGCTCAGTGATACCGGCCTGGGCCGCACCGACCTGGGCGGGCTGCGCATCGCCATCGCCAACTGGCGCGATCCGTGGCACCCGCAGGCGGGCGGGGCGGAGCGCTACGCCTGGGAGATGGCGCGGGCCCTGGCCGGGGCGCGCGCCCAGGTCACCTTCCTGACCGCCCGGGCCCCCGGCCAGGCCGGGACCGAGGAGCGCGACGGGATCACGATCGTCAGGCGCGGCGGCCAGTTCGGCGTGTACCCCCGGATCCTGGCCTGGCTGCTGGCGCACCGCCGGTCGTTCGACGCGGTGCTCGACTGCCAGAACGGCATTCCGTTCTTCACCCCGCTGGTCCTGCGGCGGAAGGTGCCGGTGCTGTGCGTGATGCACCACGTGCACACGGCTCAGTTCGGGGTCCACTTCGGCCGGGCCATGGCCTCCGCCGGGCGGCTGCTCGAAGGGCCCGCCGCGCGGTGGGTGTACCGGCGGCACGCCTGCGTGGCGGTCTCGCCGTCCACCGTGGCCGCCATGCGGGAGCGCCTGGGCTGGACCGGCGACATCTACCTGATCCCGAACGGTACCGCCCGGCCGGTCACCGCCGCGGTCGCCCGGGCCGGCGCGAAGAACCTCGTCTGGGTGGGCCGCCTGGTCGCCCACAAGCGGGCAGGCCTGCTCGTCGGCGTGGCCGAGCGGCTGCGGCAGCGCCCGCCCGGGAACCGCCCGTTCCTCGACGTGGTGGGCCAGGGCCCGGCCGCGGCGGAGTTCGCCGCCGAGGTGAGCGCGAGCGGCGCCGGTGACCTGGTCCGGCTCCGCGGGTTCGTCGAGGAGCAGGCCAAGCAGGCACTGGTGGCCGGGGCGCTGCTGCACCTGAACACCTCGCAGGGCGAGGGATGGGGCCTGTGCGTGCTGGAGGCCGCGGCCCTCGGCGTGCCCACGGTGGCTTACGACGTGGAGGGACTGCGCGACGCGGTCCGCGACGGCGAGACCGGCTGGCTGGTCAAGGACGGCGAGCAGTTGGCCGACGTGGTCGAGCGGGCGCTGGAGGAACTGGGCGACGCGGGCCGTCGCCAGGAGGTGGCCGCGGCGTGCCGCCGGTGGGCCGCCCGCCTCGACTGGGGCCGGAGCACGGACCGGATGGCGGCGCTGATCCGCGCCTCGGTCGACGCGGGGACCTCGCGGGCCCGCCGTTCCGGGGCCTGGATCGTGGCCGGCCCTGACGGTGACGTGCTGGCCGAGGGCCCGGTCCTTGACCAGCTCGTCGCGGCCGGGGCCGCCGTGCGCAGGCAGGCCACGCCGATGGAGCGGCTGACCGGAGCGAGCCAGCCGTGAGCTGGGCCGTGAGTCGGCACCGGCGCGCCGTAACGAAGCGAGCACTCGTTACGAAGATGTGCTACAACGGCTGGGCAATATACCTCAGAATGTTCCATACTACTCCGAGGTAACTTTTCCGTAATCATCGTCGTGAATGGCCGCTTTCGGGAGGAACGATGCGCCGTACCGGGTTGGTGCTCGCCGGACTTGGGACGTTTCTCATCGTGTTTGCGTTGCTCCAGGCATTCTGGGTTACCGGGCAGGTGATCAAGTTCCCGCTGAACCAGTACGCCTCGGTTACGCTGGCCGACCCGAATGCCACCTATTTCAGCGCGGCCAAGCTGACCGAGATGTCCGGCGTGAACCTGGAAGCCACGTACACGATCAAGGGCAACGCCGCGGCGGGCTCGTCCTCGACCGCGGTGTGGAACCAGTTCATCTACGTCTACGACCAGACCAACAAGCTGCCGGTCCAGACGATCACGCGCACCTTCGCCTTCGACCGGCGCACCGCCCAGCTGGTCAACTGCTGCGGCGCGAACGTCAACGGCGACTCCTCCATCCAGCAGCACGGTTACGTCGGCTACGTGCTCCCGATCGGCACCAAGAAGCAGACGTACGACGTCTTCGACACCAACCTGAACAAGCCGGTGCCGTTCGTCTACACCGGCATCGGCGACGTCGACGGCACCCAGGCCTACAAGTACAGCGTGAACGTCCCGCCGACCCAGAACGGCACCCAGACCGTGCCCGGCTCGCTGGTGAACTCCAGCGCCGCCTCGGTCACCCTGCCGCAGTACTACGAGCTGCACAGCACCTACTGGATCGACCCGGTGACGGGCGCCCTGCTCAACGTGACCCAGGACCAGAAGCTGACCCTGCGGAACACCGACGGCTCCACCGCCCTGTCGCTCCTCAACGCCAACTTTGTCGCCACCCAGGCCAGCATCGACGGCCTGGTCGCGATCGACAACAACCAGCTCAGCAAGGCTTCCCTGGTCGGTACGCTGCTGCCGCTGCTGGCCGGGGTCGTGGGCCTGCTCCTGCTGATCCTCGGTCTCGTGCTGTTCCGCAGGCCAGAAGAGACCGCCGCGGCCGCCCCCAGCCACCGCGAGCCCGAACTGGCCGCCGCCGAGCCCGAGGCCGCCAGCCACTCCCTGGTCCCCGGCCTGGACGACGAACCGGCCGAAGCCACCGTCGAGTCGCCCGTGGTAAACGAGGCCGCCGTCAAGGAGGCCGAGGCCGGGCGGGAAGAGGCCGCGACCCGGGAGAAGGCCGCCCCCGCCGAGTCCGCAGGGACGGCCGGAGCCGCTGCCGCGGGCGCCGCTGCCGCCGGTGCGGCGGGCGCCGCTGCCGCTGCTGCCGGTGCCGAGGCCAAGGCCGCCGACGCGAAGGCCGCCGACACCGAAGCTGGCGCCGCCGAGGCCAAGGCCGAGCAGGCCGAAGCGAAGGCCGAGGACAAGGCGGCGGATGCCGACGCCGAGCCCGCTAGCGCTGCCGCCGCGGACGGGGCCGCCGAGGCCAAGGCGGAGGCCGCTCAGGCGGAAACCGCGGCCGAGGGCGCGAAGGCGGAAGCCGAGGCCAAGGGCGAAGAGGCCGGCGCCGAGGCCGCCGAGGCCGGAGCCCCAGAGGCGCCCGCCGCCGCGGCCGGCGCCGAGGCCGAGCCCGGGGATGCGCCGGCGGAGGCGGCTACCGCGGAGATCCCGGCCGCCGACGCGGACACCACCGAGTCACTCGCCGCCACCGACGCCGACGGCACCGCGGAGACTCCGGCGACGTCACGGCGCCGCCGTGGGGCCCACCGCCGCTAGCCTTCGCGGCGCAGCACCAGCAGCAGGTTCCAGGTCAGGAACTCCCGCACCAGCGGGATCCTGACCAGGGGCCGGGTCCAGCTCGGCAGGTAGCGCGGCACCGCGTCGACCACCACCGCCTGACGGGCCGAACGCGCCCAGCGCAGCGCCTCGGCCACCGACACCGCGTGCAGGCTGGTGCCGAACTTGTTCTTCGGCGGCTTGCCGTGCGCCCGCTGGTAGCGGGCCGCGGCCCGGTCGCCGCCGAGGTAGTGCCACGGCGACGTCTCGTGCCCGCCGTAAGGCGACAGCCAGTTGGTGAACGTGACGAAGACGATTCCGCCCGGCCTGGTCACCCGGACCATCTCGGCCAGCATCGCGGGCCAGTCCTTGACGTGCTCGAGCACGTTGGAGGAGAAGCAGACGTCCACCGAGCCCGACGCCAGGGGCATGCTCGTCGCGCTGGCCACGATGCTGCCGTGCTCCGGCGGGCCGAGCATGGCCATCTCGCCGCTGTCGGCGTCGATGCAGAACGACCGGGCCCCCATCCGGTTCAGTTCCCTGACGAAGAACCCCGGACCGCCGCCGACGTCGATGACGACCCGCCCGTCAAGCTCGGCGTACTGACTGAGCTGGTGGACGGTGTCCCGGGCGAGCGCGGTGTAGTAGGCCTCCGGGGCCGTCTGCTCGGTGCGGAACGCCCGGAACAGCCGGGCCGAACGCGCCAGATCCGCACGGAATGCCTTGCTTTCGCTCATGATGATGCCATCTAACACCGTTTTCCCTACCCGTGGGTAACAAACTGGCCGGCATCTAGCCTTCCGGACGGTCCCACCCGGCAGGAATGATCACCATATACCGACCGCCGGCACATTTACCCACCACCAGCCCTCCGTAGAGGCACGAAGCAGGTCCCTAAAAATTCCGTGAGAGTCGCTCTCTAAGACTCTTTTCCCTAGAAAGCCACTCTCACGGAACTGGATCCGCGGACTTCCCGCCGCGCCCGACGCCTACGATGAGCCCCCCGGCTCAGCCGCCTCATCCGCCGCAGACGAGCCTCCTGGCTCAGCCGCCGCCCCACCCGTAGCGGGCTCCGCCACAGAACCACCCGCCGCAGAACCACCCGCCGCAGCTGCCGCCCCGCCCGCAGCGGGTTCCGCCGCAGGCGAGCCGCTGGTCAGCTCGGGCGTCGCGCTGCCCGCGCCGATCTCGGCCTTCAGCGCGGCGAGCTCATTGTCTACGTCGGCCGCGGTTCCGGCCTCGTCCAGTTCCTGCTGGATCTCGTCGGTGCTGCCGCCGACGTCCTCGAGCACCCCGGACTGGAGCAGCTCGTCCAGCGCCCCGGCGCGTGCCTGCATGGTCGCGACCTTGTCCTGGGCCCGCTGCAGGGCCGCGCCCGAATCTCCCAGCTCGCTCGAGATCCCGGCCACGTCCTCGTTGATCGCGGCCGACGCGGAGGCCGCGCTGTACTGGGCCTTCAGCACCTCCTTCTGGGTCCGGAAGTTGTTCACCCGCTGCTGGAGCGCCTGGAGCGTGCGGCCCAGCTTCTCCTCTTCCTCGGCGAGCTGCTGGCGCTGCGGTTCCAGCTCGTTGATCTGGCCCTGGGCGGCCGCCTTGCGCGAGAGCGCCTCCCTGGCCAGGTCCTCCTTGCCCAGCGACAGTGCCGTCTTGGCCTGCTCCTGGAGGTGGTCGACGGAATGCTGGAGCTGCTGTTCCTGCAGCTCGATCTGCTTGCGGGACGCCGCGATGGTGACCAGGCCCTGGCGGACCTTGGTGATCTGGTCGAGCATCTGATCGTAGGACAGGTCGAGCATCTCGTCCGGCTTCTCGGCGGCGTCGAGCGCCTTGTTGGTCTTGGCCGCGAGCACGTCGCGAGCCCGCTGGAACAACGACATATCGATCAGCTCCTCCACGCAACTTCAGTCACGTCAGCCCCTTGCCAATCCCGGGATTCCCGGTCTATCACCGAAGGTAGCGGACAAAGGAGGACATCATGACGGCAGCGGAAGGCTTCGCCGACGTTCCCGGCGGCAAGGTCTGGTACCGGATCGTCGGCGACAACGACAACGCGGTCCCGCTGCTCTGCCTGCACGGCGGCCCCGGCTTCACGCACTACTACCTCGAGCCGCTGGAATCGCTCGCCGAGCACCGCCGCGTCATCTTCTACGACCAGCTCGGCTGCGGCCGCTCCGACCGCCCCGACGACCTGTCGCTGTGGACGGTGGACCGGTTCGTCACCGAACTCGCCCAGGTCCGCGAGGCGCTGCACCTCGACCGCCTGCACCTGTTCGGCAGCTCCTGGGGCGGCATGCTGGCCATGCAGTACGTCCTGGACCGGCGGCCTGACCTGGTGAGCCTGACCCTGTGCGGCAGCCCGGCCAGCATGATCCGCTGGGTCGCCGACTGCGAGGAACTGCTGGCCGAGGAGACCCCCGAGACCCGGCGCGTCATCCGCGAGCACGAGGCGAACGGCTTCACCGCCTGCCCCGAGTACCAGGCCGCCATCCTGGGCTTCTACCGCAAGCACGTGTGCCGCCTCGACCCGTGGCCGGCCGGCCTTGAGCGCTCGTACGCCGAGGCCGGCTTCGACGTCTACACCACGATGAACGGCCCGAGCGAGTTCACCGTCACCGGCACGCTCAAGACCTGGGACATCATGGACCGGCTACCCGAGATCGCCGTCCCCGCGCTGCTCGTCGGCGGCCGCTACGACGAATGCACGCCCGGCCACCTGGCGGACATGCACGCCCGGATGGCCGGCTCGGAGCTTGTCACCATCGAGGACGCCTCCCACCTGTGCTTCGCCGAGCAACCCGCCGAGTTCAACCGGGTCATCAACACATTTTTGGAACGAACGGAGACGGCCGCCCGCCCCTGATCCCGCCTCACGCCGTCCCGGCCGACAGCGTGGCCAGCCGGTCCGTGCTCATCCCGCAGATGAGCAGGCGTTCTTTGGCGTTCGCGGAGAGCCGCGCGGTCCAGTCGGTGAAACCGCCGTCGCCGATTTCCGCCGGCTCACCTCCGGCGTGCGCCATCACCTTGAAGCACAGGTGGCGGTAGTAACCTCGTCCCGCCTGCCGCTCGCGGTCGATCACGATCTCAGCCGTGCCCCCGGCGCGTAGTCCAGCGGTCACCGCGGCCGCGATCCGCTCGCCCTGGTCCGAGAGCGGCGTGAGCGCGACCCGCACGTCCGCCGCGCCCCCGCCCGCCACCAGGGCCTCGGACACCCCATGGATGGCGATCCTCAGCTGCCCGGCCAGCGCGGACTGCTCGAATCCCAGGCTGCCTGTGTCCCGGCCCGCCGTCACCAGGGCGAAGAGCCCGAAGTGCGCGAAGAACCCGGGCGCGTCGGGCAACTGCTGCGCCCGGACCGGTCATGCTCGTAGCGGCGCAGCACGCTGGCCGGAGTCTGCCTGGCCGCCCGCCGCCTGGCCGCCAGGGCTACGATCCGCTGTCCCCGGACGGTCCCGCCCACTTCGACGTCGTCTACGCCAAGACGATGGCGATGATCGACTCCGAACCCGAGATCGACCTGGCCGCGCTCGGCGCCGTCTCGTCTCCGGCGCTGGTCCTGCATGGAGACCAGGACGAGGTAACGCTCGAGCACAGCGCGGCCGTCGCCGCGGCCCTGGCCGACGGCAGGCTCGCCGTCCTGCCCGGCCCGCACCTCCTGCCCCTCGAGCAGCCCGGCCTGGTCAACGCCCTCCTCGTCTCCTTCCTGCCAGGATCGGTGCCGGCCCCCAGCTGGATCCCGTCGGCCGGCTAGCCCCCGCCGCTGCGCCCCGTCCACGTAGCCTGGTGTTATAGTTGGTTAGCGCAACTAACGAATCTACGGATTGGGGACCGGTGCGCGGACTGCGAGGGCGGCCGGAGGCATCGTTCAAGCCCGGGCAGACGATCTCGTCGCTGCGCCATCGCAACTACCGGCTGTTCTTCTTCGGCCAGCTCGTCTCGGTGGCAGGCACCTGGATGCAGACGGTGGCGCAGTCCTTCGTGGTGCTCGGCCTCACCCACAGCGGCACCCAGCTCGGCCTGGCCACCGCGGCCAGGTTCCTGCCGATGTTCGTCTTCGGCCCGCTGGGCGGCGTCTTCGCCGACCGGATGGACAAGCGCCGCGTGCTCTACCTCACCCAGTCGCTCTCCGGCCTGCTCGCGGCGGTCTTCGCCGTCACGGTGGGCACCCACGTCATCCGGCTGTGGCTCGTCTACCTGCTGGCTCTCGCGCTGGGCTTCGTCAACGTCTTCGACAACCCGGCCCGGCAGAGCTTTATCTCCGAGATGGTCCCGCCCGCCGACCTGCCGAACGCGGTGACGCTGAACTCCGTCGCCATGAACATGGCACGGGTCTTCGGCGCCGCGCTCGGCGGGGTGATCGCCGCCGCCATCGGCCTCGCGCTGTGCTTCGCCTGTAACGCCGCCTCGTTCGTCGCCGTCCTGGTCT
>Ga0335083_10007782_pt1 | contig 13179 bp, 12 predicted proteins | sample Lox_Sample_42_FD_206716 | JGI IMG/M metagenome (GOLD analysis project Ga0335083, IMG submission 206716) | Soil microbial communities from Loxahatchee National Wildlife Refuge, Florida, United States - Lox_Sample_4.2 | ecosystem: Environmental > Terrestrial > Soil > Wetlands | place: USA...
GAAGGCCGGCACGATGCGGGCCTGCATGGCGAGGTCGTTCAGGTTGGCCAGCGCCTTGTCGAGTTCAGTGCGGGGGACGTCGTAGTTGTTGTCGTCCAGCGCCTTGATCCCCGCGCCGTACGGCTCGACCGGGCGGGTGGTGGCGACGGCCGGCGGGGGTGGTGCGCCGTCGCCCACCTCGGAGCTGATGTACTCGCGGCGACCGTTGTTGGCGATGATCACCCGGTCGCGGAGGATGCTCAGCACCTCCGCGTTCTGCACCCGATCGCCCACCATCACCGTGGACGACTTCTGGCTGTTCAGGTCGAGGATGGAGCCGATCGACCAGCCGGGCAGCGAGCTCACCAGCGTGCCTAGGAGCTTCACCCGCAGCGACGTGCGCACCGGCTCGGAGCTCATGTCCGGATGGGCCGGGTCCTCCTGGGGTTCCGGAACGGGCAGCGGCAGGTTGGTGAGCTGCGCCAGCTTTGGCAGGTCCAGGGCGGCCGGGACGTCGGCGGCGGCGGTCCGCTCACCCCCGCGGGCCACGGGCGCGGACGGAGCAGGGGCGATGGCCGCCTCCAGGAAGAGGTTCACGGTCTTGGCCGCGAGCAGCGCGACCAGGGCCACGAAACAGAGATTCACCGCCCAGAAGTACTTCCGGATGACGAGTTCCATGCGAGTTGCCCCCCGCAGGGCCAGCAGAGCTTCAGCAAGCGGGGTGCCAGCGCCCGAAGCCCCGTGGATAGCGCAGTTCCCCGCAAGATTCTCGGGGCCCGGGCCCGCGCCGCTCGGGGCTCGAGCGGCTGAGACAAAATGTCACTCCACCCCTCGCCGACCCGGGCGGAACGTCAGTGGCGCGGCGTTGGTGTTAGCCCTCGGGGGGCTCGTCGTCGTCGCGCCGGGTGCCGTCGCGCTCGAGCTTCCGGTAGATGGTGCGGGTCGCGATGCCCAGGAGCCGGGCGGCCATGGTCTTGTCGCCGCCGGTGTGGCGGAGCGTCTCGTGGAGCACGCGCCGCTCGACCTCCTCCAGCGGCGTCCCGATGGGAATGACCACGTGCCCGGCGGCTCCCCGCGGGCCCTTGCGGACGGTGTCGGGCAGGTCACCGACGTCGAGCACGTCGCCCCGGGCCAGCACCACCGCGCGCTCCACGGCGTGCTCGAGCTCCCGGACGTTCCCCGGCCAGGCATAGTCCTCCAGCGCGGCGAGCGCCTCGGGGCTGAATCCGCGCACCGACTTGCCGTTCTTCGCGGCGAAGCGGCGGAGGAAGTGGTCCGCGAGGAGAGGGATGTCCTCCCGGCGCCAGGAGAGCGGCGGCAGGCGGACCTCCACCACGTTCAGGCGGTAGTAGAGGTCCTCGCGGAAGCGGCCCTCGGCCACCTCGCGGCCCAGGTCCTTGGAGGTGGCGGCGACCAGCCGGACGTCCACCTTCACCGTCTGGGTGCCGCCGAGCCGCTCGATCTCCCCTTCCTGGAGCGCGCGCAGGAGCTTCACCTGGGCGCCCACCGGCATCTCGCCCACCTCGTCGAGGAAGAGGGTGCCGCCGGTCGCGCGCTCGAAGCGTCCCGGCCTCCGCGCGGTCGCCCCGGTGAAGGCGCCCTTCTCCACCCCGAACAGCTCGGCCTCGAGGAGCGTCTCGGGGAAGGCGCCGCAGTTGACCGCCACGAAGGGACCGGCGGCGCGGCCGGAGAGCTCGTGGAGGGCGCGCGCGGCGAGCTCCTTCCCGGTCCCCGACTCGCCGAGGAGGAGGACGGTGGCGGTGGAGGGCGCGGCCTGCTTGAGGGTATCGAGGAAGGAGCGGAACGCGGGCGACTGGCCCACCAGGGTGCGCTGCGCGCCGAGGTCGGCCAGGCGGGCCTTCAGCTCCTGGTTCTCGGCCCGGAGGGCTTGCCGCTCCAGCGCCTTCTCGACCGTCTTCACGAGGACGTGGCGCTTGAGCGGCTTGGTGAGGAAGTCGTAGGCGCCGTCCTTCATGGCGCTCACCGCCGCCTCCACAGTGCCGTAGGCGGTCATCAGGACCACCTCGATGTCGGGACGGAGCGCCCGCGCGGTCGCGAGGAGCTCCTGGCCGTCCATTCCCGGCATCATCAGATCGGTGAGCAGCACCGCCACCTCGGGCCGGCGGAGGAGCTCCACCGCGGAGGCGCCGTCGGAGGCGGTGAGCGAGGTCAGCCCCTCGTGCTGGATGATGCGCGCCACCGAGTCGAGGTTGGCGCGGTCGTCGTCGACGACGAGAACGGTGGCAGGGGACATCGGCGAGGACCCCAGTCTAACCCGGGAGTCCCTCGCCGCAGCGGCACGTCGGGTGGCGGAGGAGGACGGACCCCGGCCAGGCCGGCAGGCGACACGCGCGCTCGGGTGTTTTCGTTCCCCGCGACGCCTCGGGCCTGCGAGACTGCGCTCCGCGCTCTGCCACCCGCGCCCTTCCCCGGAGCTCCGTCGCCATGCCGCGCCTCGCCGCCACCTCGGTCGTCCTCCTCCTCGCCCTGGGCCTCGCCTGTGACTCGGGGCCTCCCGGTCCGGCGCAGATCCGCATCGCCCACTTCATCGCCGACGGCCCGGGCGTCGACGTGTGCCTGAAGCCGGACGGGACGGCGGCCTACTCCGGCAAGTTCGTCAACAACGGCGGGCTGAACTTCGCCTCGATGTCATCCCGGACCGGCGTCGACGCGGGGACCTACTCGCTCCGCATCGTCGCCGCCTCGGCCACCGACTGCAGCACCTCGCTCAACGGGCTCGGCGACATCGGCGGCATCTCCCTCGACGGCGACACCCCCTACACGGTGGCGCTGCTGGGGCTCCTCTCGGGGAGCGGGAACACCGGCGTGGCGGAGAGGAGCTTCACCGACGACACCGGCGCTCCGGCGAGCCCCGGGGTCAAGCTCAGGTACGTGCACGTCTCGGCCGAGCTTCCCCAGGTCGACGTGGGCGTCCTGTCCGGGTCGACGTTCCTGCCCCTCAACCCCGCGGTGACGCTGAACTACGGCGACTCATCCGTCTATTACGCCTACGGCGCCGGCGTCTCGAACGCGACCCTCGCGGTCGAAGACCACAACACCCAGGCCCTCGACCTGTCGGGGACGTTCAGCGCCACTGGCGGCACGGTGAACAGCGTCTACGTCGTGGGGCGCCCGACGCAGACCTCCGGCGATCCCCGCCTCTCGTTCCTGATGTGCCCGGAGAACGGGACGCCGATCTGCCTCCGCTTCCCCCAGTAGGGGTCAGTCGGCCTCGGTCTCGACCGGTCCGCCCACCCGGATGTCCGATTCCTTCACCTTCTCGGCGTTGAAGCGCTCGGCGGCACGGGTCAGCTTCTCCAGCGTGGAGTCGAACTCCGGCGGTGCCGAGCCGGGCTTCACGAACCGCAGGTAGTTGATGCGCGCCACGACGAACGCCCGGAGATAGGGGCTGGTCATCCCCCGGGCCTTGAGCCGCTCCACCGCGCCGGTCACGGCGTCGTCGAGCTTCAGGAGCTCCTCCGCGCGCTCCTCGCGGATGGTCAGCGCCTCGGCCAGCGACTCGTCGAGGAACCCGTCGATGCGCCTGACGATGGGGTGGTAGGCGCCGCCGGACAGGCGAGGCCGCTTCTCGTAGGCGGCGCCCAGGGTCGCGAACGCGGGCTCCTCCAGGAGCGGCGCGACGTCGAGCTCGGTCCCCTTCCGTGTCTCCACGAGGCCCCGGAGCATCCGGATGACCTCGAGCGAGCGCTCCTTCAGGTTGTGGGCCTTCTCGGTGTTGAGGGCGAGGATCTGGAAGGCCACCTCGGGCTCGGGGAGGACGAGGGCGAGCACCGTCTTGCCGCCGAGCGCCCGGGTGGCCGCGAGGCGGTGGTTGCCGTTGGGCGTCCAGTAGCTGCCCTCGTGCCGGACGGCGATGAGCGGATCGAGGAAGCGGTCCACCCGCTCCATCGCCGAGACCAGTCGCTTGACGTGCGGCTCGGAGAGGTCGCGCTGGTAGGGGGTGGGCTGGACCTTGTCCACCGGGAGGGCGGCGAAGAGCACGGCGTGTCCGCCAAGCGGCTCGCGGTAGGCGGCGAGCACGTGGCCCCCGTCCGCCTCCACGTCGGCGGCGAGCGCCCGCGCGAAGTCGGGCACGGACTCGGAGGTCTCGGCCGGAGAGAGTCCGCGCTGGGCGGGGGTGGCCTTGCGGCGGCGCGGGCTCTTGCGCTTCCGGGCGACCTGACGGGCGGTCCTGGACGTGGCGGGCATGGGCAGGGGGTGGGAGATTGCCCCGCTCCGGACCGGCGGTCGAGGAGCTTCCATGCGGGTGTCGACGATTGCGCTGGTGGTGGTCGGGCTTCTCGCGGTGGCCGTGGGTCTGTGGATGCTCCGGCCGGCGCCGAGGTCGCCCGAGGAGCGGGTGCGAGCCGCGGTGGACGAGATGGCCCGGGCCGCCCGCTCCCACGACGCGGCGGGCGTGCTGGACCACGTCTCGGAGAGCTTCCAGTCGCCCGAGCTGGGCGGCAAGGCCGAGCTCCGGGCCTACCTCTTGGGCGAGCTGGTCCGCGGCGGAGTGGTGGAGGCGCGGGTGCTCGAGGCGCGCGTCGAGGCGCAACCGGGAGGCGAGGTGATCTTCACCGGTCGCCTGCTGCTCGGACGCACTGCCGGCGGCCTCGACCTCGGAGAGCGGGCGGTGCAGGCCGCGTTCGTGGACGAGGGCGGGACGTGGCGCGCGGTCCGGGCGCACGTCGAGCAGGTGCGGTGAGCCCCCGGGGGGCTAGATGCCGCTGAGGATCTTCCAGCCGTCGACCTCGCGCTTGAACTCCATGCGCTTGATGTCCGACTCGGTCATGCTCTTGCCGGCGAGCTTGAACTGCGAGACCCAGGTGTAGACCGCGCTCGCGCGGTCGTCCTTCACGTCGATGGTCTTGATCTCGATGCGGACGGCGACGTCCTGCAGCTTGGCCAGCCGCTGGGGCAGCACCGTCTTCAGGCGCTGGATGTCGATGTCGTCCTCCGGGGTCAACGTCCCGGCGTTGTCCCGGAAGGCCGGGTCGACCAGGGCCAGGATGCCGTTCGCGTCCCGGGCCTCGAGCGCCTGGTTGTACTTCGTCATCACGTCGATGATCGCCCGGGTGTCGCCGGTGTCGGCGAGGTCCGTCCCGGGGATGCGCTTCGGACCGCACCCGGCCAGGGCGAGCAGGCCGAGGAGCGGAAGGAGCGCGCGCCTCACGCCCGCCCCGCCCGGAGCTCGGTCACGTACCGGTTGAGCACCGGCGCCTCGGCGTCGAGGATCTTCAGGCCCTCGGCGTGGATCAGCCGCTCGCCGATCAGCGCCAGCGGCTTGAGCAGGAACGGGAGCAAGAGCTTGATCTCCCCGTCCAGCGTGCGCTCCGTGCGGCCTCCGGCGGGACGGAGCCGGAGCGTCCCGGTGTTGACCAGCATCTTCGAGATGGAGTGGCTGGTCGGCACGTTGCTGAAGGTCATCTCCTTGCGATTCCGGTCGTACGTGGACTGCTCGACGAAGGCGAACCACTCCGGAGGGACCTCCTTCGTGCCCACCGAGGGGATGACGGGGCGGGGCCGGTAGCGGACCCGCCGACGGACCAGTGGGCCTTCCTCGGTGCGCTCCAGTGCCTGGACCTCCAGGAGGACCCCGTGGTGCTGCAAGAGGTAGTCCAGGTAGCGAGGATCGAGCATCGCTCGCTCCACCTCGTCCACCGTCCCGTCCAGGAATTGCCGCTTTTCGAAGCGCATCGCGGCGGTGCGGCTTAGCGGAAAGGACCGCGGGGCACCAGGGGACCATTGAACGCCCGCTCCTCGAAGGCGCAGCGCGCCTGCCATTCTGTCACCTCGGCGCGCAGCGCCTCGGACAGATCCGGCATCCGGCCGAGGTCGGAGCGGACCGCGGCGCAGTCCCCGGCCCGGTAGTGCGCGGAGACGAGCAGCCGCCAGGCCTCGCGGTTCACCTGTTCGGGAAGCGTCGTGGACAGCGCCTGCCCCAGCGCGTCGGCGGCCTCGGCGGGCAGGCCCAGGGCGAGGAAGCGCCGGCCGAGGAGGTAGTTGACGACGCCGTCGTCCGGCGCGAGCTGCCGCGCGCGCTCCAGCGCCCAGAGGCGCAGCTCGTCGGTGGTGGCGTCGAAGAACGCGTGGAGCAGCGCGCGCACCCGCGCATCGGACAGGGCGAAGCGCTTCACCTCCGTCTCCCGCTCGAGGTCGCGCCCGGGGTGCAGCGACTCGGCCTGCTGGAGGAGCGCCGCCGCGGTCTGGAGGTCTCCATTGCTCCACGCGAGATCGGCTCGAGCGATCGCGACCTGGGCCTCGAGCGCCGGCCGCCCGGAGGCGAGGGCATCGGCCTGGTCGAGCGCATCCGACGCCTCGGAGGCGCGGTCCAGCCGGCGGAGGAGCGTCGCCTCGGAGAGCAGGAAGTCCGGCTCGGCGGGCTGGAGGCGCGCGCAGGTGCGGAGCAGCTGCAGGGCACGTGGAGGGTTGGTGGTCGTCGCTGCCCGGGCCTCCTCGACCAGCACCGCCACCTCTCGAACGCAGGGGCGCTGGAAGAGGCTCGGGGTGCGGAAGCGACCGAAGGCCCGGTTCACCGCGCTGTCGTCCAGCGGGAGCGTGTCCAGCATCCGCTCCCATCCGGCCACCAGGGTGTCGAGGCTCCGGCCATAGGTCCGGGTGAAGTCCCCGCGCGCGAGCAGGCGGTGCAGCCGCTCCGTCCCCTCGGTGTCCCGGAGCCAGCGGAGGAAGCTCCCCGCCGCGACGTAGGCCCGTGCCGGGGCCGCGCCCCAGAATCCCGCCGCGCCGAGGATCGCGCGGACGTCGGGCATCAGGCCCTGGCGCCGCATCCCCGCCGCCCAGCCGTGGAGGGTGAGCTCTCCGACCGGGTCGTCCGCGGCGACGGCCACGCCCTCCACGATCCCCATCAGGGGCACCAGCCATCGCGAGGTCACCCGGAATGGCCCGCTGCCGTAGGCGCCGGCGGCGACGTGGGCCAGCTCGTGCTTCAGCGTGGGGTGGGGAAAGGGCGCGTCGTTGAGAAACACGCTCGCGAGCCAGGGCTTCGCGAACTGGGTCGACCCGGCGCCGACCCAGCGCCGCTTCTCGTCGGCGGAGCGGAAGACGTAGACGCGGGCATTCACCGGCGCGGCGCCGAAGAAGCTCGCCAGCTCGGTGAGGCGAAACTCCACGTCCCGGCGGAGCCGCTGGACCTCCTCGCGCGACTTCTCGCGGGGGTACAGGATCTCCGCGTGCTCGGTCTCGGTCCTCCCGCCGAGCATCGCCCGCACCGCGGCGTCCGAGGCCCGGAAGCCGAGCCCGACCGCGTTCACCTCCAGCGCGGCGAGGGCGAGCACGAGGACCCCGAGCGTTCCGAGGACGCGCGTCCGGTGCCGCGGGTGGGTCGGGCCCGGTGCCTGGAAGAGGGCTGCGGCGCAGGTGGTGAGCACCGCCGCCCAGAGCACGGTCTCCAACCGGAACCAACCCAGCGCCGCGGGCACGCGGAGCGCCTCGTCGTAGAGCGGCCCCGGGAACAGCCCCAGGAAGAAGTTGAACACGAAGACCTGCGGCCCCTGCACCAGCGGCCAGACGGTCCAGGCAAGGGAGGCGAGCAGGAGCAGGGCGTAGAGGGCGATGGCCCGGAGCCGGGCCGGAAACGCGGTGCGGCAGAAGACCCCGGTCGCGGCCGCCAGGAGGGCAGCCGGGGCCACCAGCAACGGAAAGAAACCGGCCTGCGCGAACGGGTCGCAGCGGGTGGTGAGCGCGGCACGGAGCGTCGCGACGAGGAAGGCGACCCCCGCCGCCGCCCAGAGGAGGAGGGTGGAGGCGGCGACTGCCCGGGTGGCCGCGGTCGCCGGTCCGGGGGGACGGATGCGGGGGACGCTGGGCCGCGGCACCTTGCGCAGCTCGTCGGCGGCGCCCGCCCCGCACCAGCCCCCGAGGAGCGTACAGAGCGCCGCCACCGCCAGCCCCAGCTCGAGGCCAGGGAGCTCGAAGAGCGGGAGGAGGACCAGGAGCGAGCCCCCGACCGCCACGACGACGGCCGGAACCCACCCGGCAGGTCGTCGGAGCAGATCCCGGGCCGTGCGGACGACGGGGGGCATCGGATCTCCGTATACTTCCCGTCCCTCCCGTGACGGAACCGAAGACCGAAGGGCGTACCCATCCGAGGGCGCCGATCGAGCTGAAGGTCGACTACAAGAAGCTCAACAGCTTCTTCGCCGACTACACCCGCAACATCAGCAAGGGTGGCACCTTCATCAAGACCCGGAAGCCGCTCCCGGTGGGGACCCGCTTCCTGTTCAAGCTCTCCGTTCCAGGCCGGGAGGACCCCTTCGAGCTCCTGGGGGAGGTGGCCTGGAGCAACGGCGAGGGCGACGACGCGGGCATGGGCATCCGCTTCGTGTACTCGGACGACACCCAGCGCTTCGCCTTCGAGGACGTGGTGGAGCGGCTGATGAGCGACAGCCTCGGCCGGGAGCTGACGCTCAAGCTCCTGAACAAGGTGGGGTCGGGTTGAAGGTTCCGCTCCTCGCCCTCGTGCTCCTCGCGCTCCCGGTGGATGCAGGCCCGAGGTCGGCTCCTCCCGCCTCGGGCGATCCGACCGCCGAGACCTGGGACGGGCCACTGCCGGACCGGGGCGCCCTCGTGGTGCGGGATGCGTTCGGGGCCAGCCATCGCCTCGCGGTGGAGATCGCCGACACCAGCGCGCTGCGGACCCGGGGCCTGATGTGGCGCAGCGAGCTCCCCGACGGGACGGGGATGCTCTTCATCTTCCCCGCGGAGACGGTTCAGAGCTTCTGGATGCGAAACACCCTCGTCCCCCTGGACATCGTCTTCATCGACCGGCGGTTCCGCGTGGTGGGGGTGGTGCAGTGGGCCGAGCCGAAGACCCTCACCTCGCGGACGGTGGGCAAGCCCTCCATCTACGTGCTCGAGGTGCCGGGCGGCTGGACGTCACGCAACGGGGTGCGTGCCGGGTCGACGGTGGAGCTGGAAGGTGGGTTGCGGGAGCGGCCCGGGCAGCCCTGAGGGCTCAGGTCCCGCCGCTGCCGCCGCGGGCGCAGAAGTACGCCGAGCGCGTGTTGTTGAAGTACTTCTGGCAGTCCGACGGGCTGCGGTTGCAGATCTGGTTGATGGTGTCGTTGTCGAGCACCAGCGCCCGGCAGCTCATGACCAGCGTGGGGTCGTTCTGCAGATCCTGGTACTGCGGGGTGCAGCCGGTGGTGCTGCCCTGGGCGCAGGGCTGGCTGCAGTAGCCGGTCGCGGGTTCGTTCAGCACCGCGGGGTTGGCGGTGGCCTGTGCGAGGAGCGAGGCGACTCCGTCCTGGTCGAGCACGCAGACCAGGTCCTCGCACTCGACCGAGCCGAAGCTGAGGAAGTCCTTCCCGGCGCTGAGCTCGCCCACGACCACGTCGACCGGACCTCCGTCGAGGCCGGCCTTGAGCAGATGACAGCCGGGCTTGCCGAGGTCGGTGTCGGCCTTGCACGCCATGATCGAGAGAGCGATCGCGACGGCTGCCAGGATCGAGCGAGCGCGGAGGGATGCGACCATTCGCCCCGGCACGGTACCACAACGCTCCCGGCGATCGGCTTCACCCGAAGTGGCCGGGCCCGGTGTCTACGAACGTCCCACCTTGGGCGCGGCGCCGCGCACTTCCGGGGGCGCGGATCGATGGTAGAGTCGCGACGGCGTTGCCAACGACGGATGCGAGCCCGCCGCACCGTAGCCCCGGACGGAGATTCTTCACTTTGACGCGACCCCTGGCAGCGGTCACGTGCCTCTTTCTCGTGCTCTCGCCGCGCCCGGTGCGCGCGCAGGCCTCGCCGCCCCCGGCGCAGGAGCAGGCTCCCGCCGGCACGCCGGAGAAGCCGCCCGAGCCGACCACCGAGGGCCTCGGTCTGGATCTGACCGAGGAGGCCAAGAAGCCCGTGCCGCCGACGGTGCAGCTTCCGACCGTGAAGTCCGACACGCCGGTGCTCGACGAGCAGTCGCTGGTCGAGGACGATCGGGTGAAGAGCATCCAGCGCAAGGTCTTCCTCAAGACCCACCGCTTCGAGCTGCTCCCCACCCTCTTCGTCTCGGTCAACGATCCGTACTACTCGAAGTGGGGCGGAAGCCTGCGGGGCTCGTTCTTCCTCACCGACACCCTGGCGGTGGCCGTGCACGCCTCGTTCTTCGAGCTGCTCCCCACCGACGACGTGAAGACGGCCAAGGCCAACTTCCAGAGCCGCATCTTCTACTCGCAGCCCAAGTGGTCGGTGCTGGGAGCCATGGAGTGGAGCCCGATCTACGGCAAGGCGACCATCTTCAACACCATCATCCACTTCGACGGGTTCCTTCTCGCCGGGCTGGGCGCGCTCTGGTCGGACACCTCGTCCACGCCGCTCGACTCCAACAACCCGGGCAAGGGAACCCGCGGGCCGAACGTCGCCGGGGAGTTCGGGATCGGGCTGCGGTTCATGACCACCGACTGGTTCGCCGTGAACCTGGCGCTGATCGACACGAGCTACGTGGATCAGCCGGCGGGCACCAACAAGGGTTCGATCCAGAACATCCTGGCCCTCAATGCCGGAGTGTCGCTCTTCTTCCCCTTCCGTAGCACCGGGAGGGAGTCCGAGTGAAGGCCCGGCTCCTCCTCCTTCTCGTGCTCGTGCTCGCGCCGATGGCCAGGGCGCAGACGGCGCCTGCGCCCGCGCCTGCCCCGGCGCCGGATCTCGCTCCCTCGTCCGAGGCCGGGGACACCGCGTCGCTGGACCGCGACATCGGTCCGCTCAAGGACCGGGTTCCTCCGGTCACCGGGTACACCTTCATGATGGCGCGGCGCTTCGAGATCGCGCCCACCTTCAGCATCAGCTTCCGGGACGCCTTCTGGAGCAAGTACGTCATCGGCGCGACGGCCACTTACCACTTCACCGAGACGCTGGGCCTCGCGCTGCGCGGCGGATACTCCATCACCTCGATCAGCAACTCGGCGCAGATCTGCCCGCCCGGTGAGGCGTGCCGGAAGCCCAGCTTCGACGAGCTGGACGGGAAGGGCCCGGGGCAGATCAAGCTGCTCACCGCGCTCGACTTCGAATGGGCACCGCTGTACGGGAAGATCTCCCTCCTCGCCGAGGGCTTCGCCCACTTCAACCTGTACCTGATCGGGGGCCCGGTGGCGATCCAGTACCAGGCTCCGAAGGACGCCGGCGCCCCGGGCAGCGACGCGGCGTGGTCGCTCGGCGGCGAGGCCGGGCTGGGGATGCGGTTCATCTTCAACCGCTGGATGGCGCTGCGCTTCGAGCTCCGGGACGCCATCTACCGGGAGAAGACGGTCGGAGCGACCGCGACCACCGGTGCTTCCTACCAGGTCAGAAATCAGCTGTTCTTCGACATCGGGCTGTCGTTCTTCTTCCCCGGCAACTTCACCCAGGGCTAGGAGGGGCTCGCCGACATGTTCCGCTCGCTCCGCCTCCTGGCCCTCGCGCTCCCCCTGGTGATGGCCGCCGGGGCGTTCGGGCAGGCCTTCCAGGGTCTGGACACGCCGCCGCCCCCGAAGAAGAAGAGCAAGCCCAAGAGCAGCACCACCAACGGCACCAAGCCCGCCTCGACCACCGCCGCGCCCGCGGCATCCACGGCGTCGGGGACGCAGGACCTGGGGCTCGACCTCTCGACGCCCGCGCCGGCCCCGCCCCCGAAGGCCGAGGCGCCTCCGCCGCCGCCCTCCAAGAAGGGAACGGCGCCGACCACCACCTTCGAGGCCCTGGACGTGACCGGGCGCACCGCGGACCGGCAGCGGCTCGAGGCGGCGAACGCCTCGTTCAACCGGGGTGAGTACGACAAGGCCGCGCTGGCGGCCTGGGAGCTGATGAACGACCCGAAGATGGCGCCGCTCCAGCTCGAGTCGCAGTATCTCCTCGGGAAGACGCTCTACCGGATGGGCCAGTACCACTCGGCCCTCGGCGAGTTCAGCCAGATCCTGGCCCGGGGCAAGGACACCCGGTTCTTCAGCAAGTCGCTGGAGTGGCTGTTCTTCATCAGCCACAAGACGGTGAACGAGTCGGTGATCCTCGACGAGGTCGCGCGCCACGCGAACGCCGACTGGCCGGAGCGCTACCAGGACGAGTTCCACTACCTGCTGGCCCGCTACTACTTCGTCCGCGGCCGCGCGCTGGACACGGTGGAGCAGAAGGGCGAGGCGGCGAAGAGCTTCGAGGACACCCGGAAGCTGACCGCGCAGATCCCGAAGAGCGACAAGTTCTACGCCCAGGCCAAGTACCTGGAGGGCCTCACCTGGTTCCGGGACGGGAACATGCCCCAGGCGCTGGAGGCGATGAAGGAGGTCATCCGGGTCACCCGGCCCACCTCCGAGCGGACCGCCGCCGACGCGAAGGTGGCGGATGCGACGCGCGACCTGGCCTTCATGCAGCTGGCGCGCATCCACTACGGGGCCCGGCAGAACCGGTACGCGCTCTACTATTACGGGAAGATCGAGCGCGGGAAGCCGCAGTGGCTGGAGGCGCTCTTCGAGTCCGCCTGGGCCAACTACCGCATCGGGCAGTACGAGCAGGCGCTGGGCAACCTCATCACCCTCTCCAGCCCATTCTTCCGCGACGAGTACTTCCCCGAGGCGCTGATCCTCAAGGCGGTCATCTATTACGAGAACTGCCGCTACGCGGAGTCGACGGCGATCCTCCAGGAGTTCGAGCGGCGCTACAAGCCGGTCTACGACGCGCTCGACGGCCTGACGCGAAAGAACATGGAGGCGGCGGACTACTACGCGGTCCTGGCCGACATCCAGAAGAAGAACCGCGCGGCGAAGAAGGCGGGACAGAGCCCGGACGTCATCCTGGAGCGGGTGCTGAAGCTGGCCCTGAGCGACAAGGACCTCAAGAACACCAACGAGTCGATCATCGAGCTCGAGGGTGAGCTCGACGCGATGAAGACGCACCCCAGCCTGAACAACACCGAGCTGGCGCGGCACCTCGCGGATCTCCTGAAGAAGCAGCGCTCCGCGCTCATCCAGAAGGCGGGGCTGATGGCCAAGGCCAAGCTCGAGGCCGAGCAGAACGAGCTCCGGACCCTGCTGGGGAACGCCGAGCGCATCAAGTTCGAGACCACCACCAAGGAGAAGGAGTTCCTGGAGGAGCAGCTCCAGGCGGGTGGGCGCCGGGCGATCATCAAGAAGTACCGGTACTCGGTGGCGGTGAACGACGACCAGCTCTACTGGCCATTCCAGGGCGAGTTCTGGCGCGACGAGCTGGGCACGTACCAGTACA
>Ga0335083_10007784_pt1 | contig 13176 bp, 14 predicted proteins | sample Lox_Sample_42_FD_206716 | JGI IMG/M metagenome (GOLD analysis project Ga0335083, IMG submission 206716) | Soil microbial communities from Loxahatchee National Wildlife Refuge, Florida, United States - Lox_Sample_4.2 | ecosystem: Environmental > Terrestrial > Soil > Wetlands | place: USA...
CCCGTCCCGCGTCGCCAGAGCCTCGACGGGCGCCACGCCTAGTTCCACGTGTTTGGCACGAAACCAACGTGCAGCACGATCTTGGTTTTCAAACACCCGCAAGGCATGCCGCCAAAGAGGGTCATCGCTCGGCAGTGGCGCACCACCCCCAGCAGGTGTCTTCGGAACTAATCCAGCCACCTTTTCATCATACGACAGGCACATACCGGAACATCGATTTGGGACGCGATCGACGGTTCGTTCGTTTTTGTTTTCGCGCGCGGATCATGCAAACCTGTTGCCAACGCCATCATTCGGGGTCACGAACCGAACCGTTTTCCTGGATCAACTGCGCTGGCCGCAGAAACAGTATGTCTAGGCTTGAATTGAACTCAAAGACGATACCAGCGAATTCCCAGTGAATGCCCGCCGCTCGGTAGCTGTGCCGCTGTTCAACCGAGGACCACCGGCGAGAGATCGGCAACAAGAACTTGGGTAGCGTAGGAAAGAGGAAACTCGCCCAGGCATCTTCCCAACGGACTCGACGCCCAATCTACCTTAGAATCGTCGCCGTTGGCGCTCCCAAAATCCAGTCTACCTGTTGAAACCTTCCGAGGCTACGGCATCCCCCGCTCGTCTGGGAGGAATGTTCGAATGCGCCGTCTGGGTTCAGAATTGCGCCGTGCGCGACATTTAACATGCTGATTGAAAAAGACCTATGCGCGAAACCGGCCGCGGATACCACCTCCGGCAGGTGGATACTCCACCAAACTTGCCTCGCTAGCCCTTTCGCGTCTTTACTTCCTTCCCCAAGCCCTTGTAACCTAACAGTTTGGCGGTACGCCTGTATTGCTTAGGGCAGGCGGCTGACCTGGCTGAGAGCCGCATGCTGGTTGAATTTGAGCTGATTCAGAAGGCGCAAGCCGGCGATGGGGCCGCGTTCAACCAGGTCGTTGTTGCGTACCGGAAGCGGATTTTAGGAACCATCGCCCGGCTAATCGGGCGGCCGGAGGATGTCGAGGATGTGGCCCAGGAGGTTTTCCTGAGGTTGTATTATTCGCTGGATCAGCTGCGGACGCCGGAAGTTTTCGAGCCGTGGCTGTACCGGCTGACGGTAAACGCATCCTACGATTATCTGCGCAAGCAACGGCGCAGAAACGAAGCGCGGATGTCGGATCTGAGCGAGCAGCAGGTCATGATGGCCGATGCCGCGGCCGGTGGCAGAGTTTCGAGTGAAGAAAACCGGCTGAAGCAGGTGAAGGATCTGGTGGATGCGCTGCTCGGTTCGGTTTCCGAGCAGGATAGAATTTTGTTGACGTTGAAAGAAGTGGAAGGGCTCTCGTTGAAAGAGCTGGAAAAGATTTACGGAGTGAACGAGAATGCGCTGAAGGTCAGGCTTTTTCGGGCACGCCAGCGGGTTCTCAACGCCTTTGGGGCGACTCAGAAAGGCCGGAGCGCCAAACCGGCCGAGCGGAAGAGCTAGAATGGATGGCGATGTGCAGGGGGCACCAGGTATATGGAGCATCCAAATAACGAACTGCGCAATGACGAACTAGATGCATTGTTCGCCGAATACAAAGCAGCAGTGCCGGATCGCGAGGCTAGCGCGAACTTCATGCCGCAATTGTGGCGCAAAATTGAAGGACGCCAGAATACTCTGTTCCGGATCAAGCGGCTTAGCCAGTACTTTGTGGCGGCGGCCGCGGCCATCTGCATCCTGTTCGCCACCATGACGCTGGCGCTACCCAACGGCACGGAAGTGAGCAGCAGCTATGTCGATGTGCTGGCGCAGGCCTATCCCACCGAGAACCTGGCCTCGCACGGGATTCTAGACGAGGCTGACACGAAATGAAGCGTTGGAACCTCCCTATCGCCCTCTACCTGTTCCTGGTCTTTGTGAGCGGGGCGGTGGTGGGGGCCCTTGGATATCGGACCTATAAGCCGCCCACGGCGAGCAGCAATTCTCCGCTCACCCCGGAGGACGCGCGGCGGCAATACATTCAAGAAATGCAGACGCGCGCCAATCTGAATGACGACCAGTTGCAGCAGGTGAACGCTATCCTGGATCAGACCCGGGCTCGCTTTCACGAGGCTCGCGACAAGCACAATCAAATCGTCAAAGAGATCGGCGAGCAGCAACGCGCCAAAGTTCGCGCCATTCTCACCGCCGATCAGCTTCCGAAAGTGGAGCAGCTCTGGCAAGAGCGAGATCAGCGAGCTAAGCAGAACAAACGCTAGACCACAGTCTTCACGCTGGAAGAGACCTAGGAGGTGCATCTTGTTACGAGCGCTGAGTAAGATCTGGTGGCTCCTGGCTCTATGCGGCATCCTTGATGCGATGTGCGCGGCCATGAACCTTATGATGCTGAACCCGGATGGATCGCCGACTCTTCGCAGACTGGCGCTGCCGAACACGGTTTGGGATATGAGCATGCTCGCGCTTGTGGCGGGAGCCTGCGCGATCATCGCTGGTCTGTGGAATTCCGGTAGGGGTAGCTCCTGGCTGCTGTCGTTGCACGGCCTCGCGCTCGGCTCGTACGGGCTCATCGGCACTATTCCTGCGCTGGTCAGAGGCCCCTTAAGCTTTCGCCCGATCTCTCTGCTCTTCGTGCTGATGGCCGTTAGTGTCGGCGCATTTGCGTTGCGAGCCGCGCAAACGCTGCGGAGTGCTCCGGACAAATGGTTCTGCAGTGTTTTGGCAGCGGCCTCCATTGCCTTCGCATTCGCTTTCATTGCCGTTGCATTTGGCTGGCTCTGGCTGGGGCCACCGCAGTCCTTCTGGATTTGGATGAGCTCGTACTTCGGGTTGTGCGCAACATTCATGCTTTACCTGGCGCTGCGCGCGCGCAGTGGGGGCATTTCACCATCGAGTCCACGGGAAATCTTGCCACCGATACGAAGCCCAAGACACGCGCATTAGACTAAGGCAGAAAGAAAAGCTTTCGAACCGGGTAAGCCAGCGCCGTTCCAGCGCGAAGCTCATCACCCGTGCATCGCGCGCTCATGCAATGAGGTGAGCGCCTGCCAGCCGGCGGCAACCGCGCCCTCCTGCCAGTCGGGTTGAGAATACGGCGTGGTGGCCGCGGACCCAATCAGCAGCCGGTTGTCGAACTTCGACAACTGCGCGCGCCGCTCCTCCGAGCGACCGCTCGCGTAGCCGCCCCGGCTGTATTCGACCTTCTTCCACCAGACCGCATAGGCGCTCTCGAACTCCTGGCGCATCTGAGGATGAACCTTGCTCGAATGCATCAGCACGTGCTCGATGCGCTCGGCGACAGGCTTGTCGATCAGGTCGCCCACCGGACCGTTCGCGTACAGGCCCAGCAGCACGCCCTTCCGGGAAAAGTACCCGGTAGACGGATATGAGAACTCGCCAATGGGCAGATCGGAGTAGAGGTGCCCGCCAAAGATCTGGTCGTCCTCCTCCCAAAAGCGGCGCTTCATCGCCAGCCCCATCTTGGCGCTGTCGCTGTGACGGGTCGCGCGCACCGCCGCCAGCATGTCCGGAGAAAGCTGGCAGTCTAGGTTGGAGAGGATCGGCATGGGCAGGCACATCACCACGTAGTCGGCGGTGAGCGTCTGCGTGTGTCCCGTTTTCGTGTCGCGGTAGACAACCGTGGCAGCGCGCTCGTCCTGCCGCACCGTTTGCACCTCGGCATTCATCGTGATGCGGTCCGGCCCAATCGCGCGCGCGAGGGCTTTCGGGATCTGGTCCATGCCGCCGATCGGATGGAACATGGGCGCCGCCCCGGTGCCTTCGCGTGGAGGAATGGATCTGACCCGCCTGCCGAATCCCGCCTCCAGCAGCGCGCTCAGCTGGTAGGGATCGCCCGGGCCGCGATCTTCAAAAGCCTTGTAGCGCCGGTCTTTCGGATCAAGGTAGCCCTGCACCATGAGGAAGCGCACCAGCCGCTGCTGGTCCTCGGCGGTCATCGGGAGATCCAGAGCGTGCTGGTCGATGGCCTTCACCAGCAGCTCGTTGACCTGGCCCACGATGTCCGCCTTGACCTCGCGCAGGCGCACACGCTGCTTTGCGAGCGAGCCTGCGGAGGCGCCCTCGTAATAGAAGTACGAGCCGTCCGCTTCGTTGACGAACATCTCCATGGCGACGCCCAATTCCTTGCAGTAGCCCAGCACGCCGGTGTGCGTATACGGAATGCGCCACGGGCCGGCATTGACCCACTGCCCTTCGTCCCACTTGCACTGCTGGGTCTCGCCGCCAATTTCGGTGTGCGTCGTGCCGCCTCGGACCGTCCAGCAGAGTCCGCCGACGCGGTCTCGCGCCTCGAGGATGTGGAAATCGTAGCCCAGCCGGGAGAGCTCATATCCGAGCGTCAGGCCCGAGACGCCCGCGCCGAGCACGATTACCTTGGCGTTGCGCGGGCGGCCGGAAAGCGACGGTCGTTTGCCGGCGTCCGCTGCCATCAAATCCCACGAGGAGAGCGCGCTCATCACCAGTGATGAACCGCCCACCAGACCCAGGTGCCCGAGGAATCGACGTCGGGTAAAAGGCGAGAGAGAACCGGAGGACAGGGTCGTGTTCATGCTGTGCTCCAAGCTGCGTCCGGATATGAAGTCCGGCGGAACTCCCATCCTACCGCATAGGCTCGCGCGTGCGGATGTTCCCAATCCGAAGGCTGGAGTGGCCTCCACCGACAAGATGGCCAGTGCTCCCGTGTTCAAATACGCTGCAAGGCGCTCCAACGGCCGGGAGCGGGCGGCAAGTTCAATCGCTTGCTGTCATGTTTCTCCAGGAGCGCGTCCACCCGGACCTCGGAGTGAGCGAATTCAATGCGCAGCTGCTCAAGCGTCATTGACTCGAATGACGCGATTCAGGGTCAGAGTTGGCGTGGCCCGGCGCGAGGCAAGTGTTCAACCTGCCTCGCCCGCCGCACTTACGCCGGCTGCAGATCCGTTTTTGGGATTTGTTTAATGGCGTGGCTGAGCCAGTCTTCGAAGCGTGTCTCGCCGAGCCGCGCGTCATCGTTGGGAACCAGTGTCCTCTCGCTCACCTCGATACCGTAATAGCGCGCGTGCGGGTCACCGATTACCTGGCGTGGATCCTTGCGCGCGGCCAGGTCCCGCCGGACCACTTCATCCAGACGAAACTTTTCGGGACCACCTATTTCCACGGTGCCATTCACAGGGGAGCCCATTGCGATTGTGGCTAGCGCGCTGGCGACATCGTCGGCTGCCATGGGCTGGAAGAGCACTGGAGGCAGGCGCACCTTCTTTCCCTCCGTGGAAAGATCGGCGAGTTTGTTTACGAATTCAAAAAACTGCGTCGCACGGACGATTGAGTACGGAATCGAGGAGGCTTTAATCAGGTTCTCCTGGGCGAGTTTGGCGCGAAAGAAGCCGCTGGCAAGCAGACGGTCCGTTCCTACCACCGACAACGCAACGTGATGACCCACGTGCGCGGAGGCTTCATGGTCAAGCAGGTTACGGGTTGATGTCTCGAAGAACTTCAGCACTGCCGCATCCTCCCAGGAAGGGGAGTTCGTGACATCTACCACCACCGAGGCGCCCTTCAACGCATCTGCAAGTCCCTCGCCGGTAATGCTGTTGACGCCAGTATTGGGCGCCGCGGCTATAACTTCCTGCCCACGCGCACGAAGCTTTCTGACGAGTTTAGATCCAATGAGTCCAGTGCCACCAACTACTACGATTTTCATGATTGTCCTTTCGTGTTTAACGGCGGCAATTCTCAATTGCCGGTTATTCGCTAGGACCGAGCAGCCCATCGCTCCGTGACAACCGCCCCACCATCGGATCCGATGAGGCGAGCATCTCGACGGCTGTCACAAAATGGTGATCCCGCTCTGTCATAGCTGCTACGGGACTTCAGGTAGCGTGCTCGTCGCGCGCAATTCGAACCGACAGAACGCAAGATGTGCAGGAGCCCAACGTTGGCAGTGGATTTGTCGGTATGGCAGCGAACCTCTGTCATAAGCGATCGCGCCTCTGAGTTTCTACCCGACCTTACAATTCTAATTATAGACTTCCGCCGCAGGCACGATCTTCGCGGCAGTTGTGAGAAGCTTTAAGGACGACGTACTTCACACGCATAAAGGAGACCGCCATGTTCAAGCCTTGCCTGCTTCCCATCGCCCTGGGGATTGTTGCCGGATGCCTCTTCGCAGCCGACCAGCCTTCCGCTCCCGCAACCTACAAAAGCGCCGCTGAGCTGATGGCGACTCTGATGAAGAGCGCTCAGGAACATCCCGCTCAGGCTACCGCGCCCATCTCGAACGAAGGCCATTACCGCGTCAACATCGTGCGCCGGGACCGGCCCGGCTTTGCTCTCGCTCATGCCACTGGTCCGGCCAAGGGATCGGAGGTGCACTACATCATCGATGGCGCTGCGACCATGGTGACTGGTGGAACGATTGTCCGGCCAGCGGGCGGCGCCGCCAAGGGCGTTGGAAACGCCACCATCGAGGGCGGCGAGAGTCGCCATGTCACAAAAGGCGATGTAGTCGTGATCCCCGCGGGAACGCCGCATTGGTACAAAGAGGTCGAAGGCTCAGTAACCTATCTTGAAGTGCGGTTCGACGTCGACCTCGGTAAGTAATTATCTTTCAGCATTTTGCGTTCTCGCATGGCGCTGTAACCGCGAGAAACTGTAACCGAGTCGCATTTCCTAACGCCACACTAGAGGCGCAGTTTTCCTAAACGGCCAAATTCTTAGACTTCTGAGGAGGCTAGGCGATGCAGTATGCGCGGTTCTTTCAAGGAACGTCGCGGATTCTAGGCTTGAGCGCGTTGGCGGTTGCCACGTGCTTTTTGTTCTCCGGCTCCTTGATGGCGGGTGCACCGAACGGCAAGGTCAGCACAGACACGCCCCGGACCATCACCTTTACCAAAGATATCGCACCAATTTTTCAGGCCAAATGCCAAGAGTGCCATCGCAAGGATTCCATGGCGCCCATGTCGCTTGTGACCTACCAGGAATCGCGTCCCTGGGCGCGCTCCATCAAGGAGCGTGTAGCCACGCGCCAGATGCCGCCGTGGCACCTGGATCCGACGGTAGGAATTCAAAAGTTTCAGAACGACCGCTCGCTCAGCAATGAGCAGATTGCCACCATCGTGAAATGGGTGGATTCGGGCGCCCCGCAAGGCGATCCCAAGGACATGCCGGCACCCGTGACGTGGCCCAGCAATGATGCTTGGCTGTTGCAAGATAAACTTGGCCGGCCACCCGATTTCATTGTGAAGTCCGGTGAATACTGGATGCCTGCCGTGGGACAGGATCAGTGGTGGAAGCCGCTCAGCGATTTGCCACAGTTTACCGAGCCGCGTTGGGTGAAGGCAGTCGAAATGCGCCCCAGCACAGTGGCGGGACGAAAGATCACGCACCATGCTATCGCTCATTTGCTGCAGGATGAAAAAGACAATCCCTTGGCAGGCGACGATAGCGGCGCTGCAGCCGCCGCGGGCGGTGGAATCCTGATGGAATGGGCCGTCGGCAAGACCTATGACTTGTACCGTCCGAATACCGGGAAGCTCATCCTGCCCGGCGCCAAGATCTGGTGGGACATTCATACCCACGCGGTCGGCGAGGCTCTCAAAGATCACGTGGAGCTGGCGGTCTGGCTATATCCCAAAGATCAGGCTCCCAAGTACCGGACCTATCTCACCATGTTCAACGCCGCACGTTCCAGCGCTGTGCCTCTGGATATTCCGCCCAACACCGTGGCTGAGACGCAAAATTTCCACGTGCTCAAGCAGCCTGCGATTCTCGAAAACTTCCAGCCGCACATGCATCTTCGCGGCAAAGCGATGCTCTTAGAAGCGATTCTTCCCGACGGCACCGTCCAGACCTTGAGCTACGTCAACAATTTCAACTTCAATTGGATGAACAACTACATCTACGCCGATGACGCGGCCCCGGTGCTGCCGAAAGGCACGATTATCCATGTGGTGGCTTGGCACGACAACACCACGGCTAAATCCACCAATCCCGATCCAAACCAATGGGTCGGTTGGGGCGACCGCACTGTAGACGAGATGGCGCACGCCTGGGTGAATGTCACCTATATCAGCCAGGCAGACTACGATGCGTGGGCGGCAAAGCACAAGGCTGCGCACGGCTCCAACAGGGCGGCCCTTGCATCCGCTCCGGCGAGTAATAATAATTAAAGAGCCTCCGGCATTGGCTCATTTGGACAGTTGACGGAGTGTACGCGCCGGACGTACACTCTTTTGCGGACACGCATTACCCTTTCAGCTAGGAGACCTGTCTTGAAGAAGCAACCAAAGCGCTGGATCTTTGGGGGTTCCAGCGTCATCATCGCGCTAGCGAGCGCCACGTTAGTCTGGGCTCAGTTGCCGCTAGACCCCATCCACACCGCCGGAAACAACGTCACGCCGGCTTACGAAGGCTGGTATGAAATGCCGGATGGCACTTTCAATATTCTGGTTGGCTACTACAACCGCAATACCAAAGAATCCATCGACATTCCGGTAGGACCGAACAATCACTTGGATCCAGGCGGCCCCGATATGGGCCAGCCGACTCACTTCCTGCCCGGCCGCCAGTGGGGAGTGTTCGTGATCAACGTCCCCAAGGATTTCGGCGCCACCAAGAGGATTACCTGGACCATCGTCGCCAACGGGAAACCGGCCACGGTCCCGTTCCATTTGGACCCGGTCTACAATGTCGCGCCTTTCAAGGATGCGACCAACAATACTCCGCCATTTCTCGGTTGGGCCGAAACTGGACCCTTCGTGCAAGGGCCTCCCATCAAAATCAGCCAGACCTATACTGCAACGGTTGGCGAGCCTCTAACGTTGAGTGTGTGGGGCGGCGATGACAACATCATTCCGCCCGGAGCTCAGTTCGGCGGAGGCGGTGGGCGCGGACGCGGTCCCAGCACGCCGTTCACCGTAACCTGGCTCAAGTTCCGCGGGCCCGGCGACGTGAAGTTCGAAAAAAATAAGCCGCCGGTCCAAAAGGGCGATTTCAAAGTTCCCGCGCCGGCCGTTTTCGCGGGCAACGCGACCACCACCGCCACGTTCAGCGAACCGGGCGACTATATCCTCGAAGTTGTCGGCAACGACATCTCCGGCGATGGCGGCCGTGGCTTCCAATGCTGCTGGACCACGATGCAGGCTAAGGTCACCGTTAAACCCGGTACGTCGGCTGCCAAGTAAGTAAACGCCGAGCGAAGGCCTCTTGGCGCGCCGCCCACCTCTGCGCCAACTGTACACGCATCCGCAGCTTGCTACAATAAGACCACATTGTCCCGGTCGGGTCGACAGGTTGGCGTGTACCCATGGATCTCGATCAGCTCCACACGTTTTTGGAAATTGTCCGCCTTAAAAGCTTTTCCAAGGCGGCGCAGACGTGTTATCGTACACAGCCGGCCGTCAGCGCCCAGGTCAGGCAACTCGAACAGGAACTTGGCGCCGCGCTGTTTGAACGCCTAGGGACCAAAATCTCTCTCACCACCGCCGGCAAAATCTTCGCCGAGTATGCCGAACAGATCCTGGATCTGCGGCGCCGCGCCCAGGACTCCATCAACGAGCTGGAGCGCGTGCCCAGAGGCGAGCTGGTGATTGCCGCCAATGAAGCCACCTGTATCTACGTGCTGCCAGGCGTGTTCGCCGAGTACGTGAAGAAGTTCCCTAATGTTCAGCTTTCGGTGGACCGCTCCTACGGTTCGCGAGTAGTCGAGGCCGTCATGGACAATCTGGCCGACTTCGGTATCACCCAGCTGCCGGTCCAAGACAAAAAGCTGCAGGTGGTCAAGATTCACTCCGACGAAATCATCCTGCTGCTTCCGGCCAAACACGCGCTCGCGCACCGGCGTCAAGTTACGCCGCGCGACTTGATCGGCCAGCCGCTGCTGATGCCCAAGTCCGGAACCACTCGCGCTCGCCTGGATGTCTGGATGGAGCCGGTGGAGAGCGAAATCCAAATCGCCATGGAGCTGGACTCCACCGAGATGATCAAGCGCTTTGTCATGTCGGGCCTGGGTATCTCTTTCCTGGCTGCCTCCAACTGCCGCGAGGAAGTGGCGCAAGGCAGGCTGGCAGCGGTCCCGCTAGGTCCAGAACCCATGGATCGCAAAGTAGCCCTCATTTACCGCAAGGACAAAGCGCTGTCAAAAGCCGCTCTGGGGTTCATTCAGGTTATATTGGAACATGCGGGGAGTGAAAATTCCCCGGCCGGCCTTGCCGCGGTGCCGGCGGCCGTAATAACGTAAACCCGGAGAATGAAGTTTCGCCATGTCACGCGTCACTTTGAAAAGCTCGACAATTTTCATCTCCGTTGGAAACCGGACCGAAGTATATCGCTCGGTCGACGACGTTCCTCCCCCGTTGCGCAAACAGCTAGAGCAGTCCACCAACGGCATCCATTCGGCTACCATCCTGATCGCCGATCGTAAAGGCAAGGAAGAGATTGTACGCGCGGTTCGCGGCCTGCCATCCAGCCTTCGTTCGCGCGTGAGCAGTTCTCTCCGCGAGGAAGTGGCGGGCGATTCCCCAACCCGCTGGCGAGCGCTGGGCGAGTGTTGGATGGAGCTGCTCTTGCCTTCAGTCATCGGCCTGGCGGTCTGGGCGCTGTTCAGCTTCCGCTAGCCGATTCTCCAAATCCAGCCTTAGACTCCGGCACCGCCGGGCGATAAGATCACTATGGATAGGCGGCGCGAACCGCGCATCGCCTGCTACCAGAGAGCTGCGCTTACCCTGCTGGGAGGTAAGCGCCGGACCATCCCTTGCCACGCCATCGATCTCTCCGGCCAAGGCATGCGCATCGTTCTGGATGAACCGCTCCCGGTCAATACGCCCGTCACTATCGAAATAGGAGACTGGATGGCTTTGGGCGAGGTGCGCTACTCGCAGCGTGAGTATAGCCACTACGCCGTCGGGCTGGAACTAGACCAAGTGGTGATGGGCTTACGGGAGCTCGATGCACTGTGGCGAAACCGTTTCAACCAGCCAACACTGCCTGGCGAGCGCGAGGACTCTTCATTCGTGCTGGACGAAGCCGAGAAGCCGGTCGCGTAACTTCGCCGCTGTGCCTGCATCCGGCGCCACCACCAGAATCGTGTCGTCGCCGGCGATGGTGCCTACCACTTCCGGCCAATCTTGTTTATCCAGGGCGACCGCGAGCGCGTTCGCGTTTCCGGGCGAGGTTCTCAGCACCAGCAGGTTCTGCGCAATGCGCGCGTCTTGCAAGAATTCGCCGGCGATGGTGGCCAGTTCCGGCCCGGCTGCGGCGGGACCCAATTGCTGGTAGCCTTCCGGAGTCTTCAGCAAGCCCAGCTCCCGGATGTCGCGCGACAAGGTCACCTGAGTGGTTTTGATGCCGAAGGCGTCTTTCAACTCTCGGGCCAGATCTTCTTGCGTCAGGATGCGGCGCGAGCGAATCAGCTTCAGGATCTGGCCTTGGCGAAAGGTCTTGTTCATCGCTTCCATTGATCGAGGCGCGCTTGGGCCTGCTCGAGAGCGCGCGCCACTGCTGCCGGACCGGTGCCGCCTGCGATCTCGCGCGTCTTCATTCCCTCACTCGGATTGAGCAGCGCCGCAATATCGTGCGTGAACTCGGGCGCGAACGCGGCCAGGTCCCCCGCGGTCCAATCCGACGGCTTCATTCCTTGCTTCACGCTTTCAAGCACCAGCCTGCCGACCAGTTGATGCGCACGATGGAAGGGAGTGCCGGCGCGCGCCAGTGCTTCGGCCAGGTCGGTAGCCACCGTCCAGCTTTCTTCGGCCGCCTGCGCGGGCTTTTCCGGATTCAGGCGCGTGGACTCGATGACCACCTTGATCATCTCCAGCGACCCGGTGAGCTGATCGGCTGCATCGAACAGCGGCTCTTTGTCCTCCTGCAGATCGCGGTTGTAGGTCATCGGCAGGCCTTTCAGCGTCACGAACAGCGAAGTCAAATCGGCGAATACGCGGCCGCTCTTGCCTCGAATCAACTCTAGTGAGTCGGGATTCTTCTTCTGCGGCATCAGGCTGGATCCGCTGGTCACTTGATCGGACAATTCGAGCCAGCCGAACTCTTCGCTCGAGTACAGAATCCAATCTTCGGCCAAGCGGCTCAAGTGCAGCATGGTGGTGGAAGCCGCATAGAGAAAGTCGAGCGCGAAATCTCGGTCGGCTGAGACATCCATGCTGTTGCGCGTGAACTCGTCGAATCCCAATTCGCGCGCAATGGCATCGCGATCGAAAGGAAAGCCGGAGCCGGCCAGAGCGCCCGAGCCGAGCGGCATCACGTTGACCCGGCGGCGGGCTTCGCCGAAGCGCTCCGCGTCGCGCCAGAACATCTCAAAGTACGCCAGCAAGTAATGCTGCCACAAAACCGGCTGCGCGCGCCGCAGGTGCGTGTAGCCAGGCACAACGGCGTGCGGATGCTTGCGCGCCATGGCCAACAGCGCGGCCAGAACGCTGGCCAGCCGGTCGCGAATGCCGTCGATTTGGTCGCGTAGCCACAGCCTGACATCCAGCGACACCTGCTCGTTGCGGCTGCGTCCGGTATGGATCTTGTCTGCCAGCGCGCCCACCTGCTCCTTCAGCTTGCGGATTACCAGGGTGTGGATGTCTTCATCGGTGGCGCCGTCGAAGAAGCCGGGCGCCTTGGCGCTTTCGCGGATGCCGTCGAAAGCCGTCACCAGCGTCGCGCATTCGGCCGGGGTCAGGATTCCCACGCGTTCCAGCGCCCGCGCGAAAGCCTGCGATCCGCGGCAATCGGCATCCAGCAACCGCCGGTCGAAATGAAGCGACTCGGAGAAACGCTCGAACACCTCCGATGGCCCCGCTTCGAAACGGCCGCCCCAGAGCTTCATTTGCCTTGTTTTGCGGCTTGCGCGGCTTGCGCGCGAACGCGGATCGGCAGGCCGATCAGGTTGATGAATCCCTGCGCGTCTTTCTGATCGTATTCAGCGCCCATGGTGAAGCTGGCGATGTTAAGCGAGTACAGCGAGTATGGCGACTTGCGGCTCACCGGTTGCAGAGTGCCCTTATACAACCGGAGCGTCACTTCGCCGGTGGTGGTCTGGCTGGTGGCTTCGAAGAACGCGTCCAGCGCCTCGCGCAGCGGCGTGAACCACAGCCCGTTGTAGACCATCTCGGCGTAATCGAGCGCAAGCTTTTGTTTGTAGTGCAGCGTGTTCTTGTCGAGCGTGAGCGACTCCAGCTCCTGATGCGCCTGCATGATCAGCGTGCCGCCGGGCGTCTCGTAACAGC
>Ga0335083_10007785_pt1 | contig 13172 bp, 9 predicted proteins | sample Lox_Sample_42_FD_206716 | JGI IMG/M metagenome (GOLD analysis project Ga0335083, IMG submission 206716) | Soil microbial communities from Loxahatchee National Wildlife Refuge, Florida, United States - Lox_Sample_4.2 | ecosystem: Environmental > Terrestrial > Soil > Wetlands | place: USA: Florida...
CGGCCTGCTGCGACGCCGCGGTGCTCGCGGCGCAGGAATGCGTGCAGCTGCACGGCGGCATCGGGTTCACCTGGGAGCACCCGGCCCACCTGTATCTCAAGCGGGCGAAGGCGGCCTCGGTCGCCTTTGGCACCCCGGGCGCCCACCGGGCCGCCCTGGCAGGCCTGGTGGACCTGCCGGCACCCGGCGCCTAACCAGGTAAGCAAGTAACAGCGGGACGTCAGGCCCGGCCGGGATCATCCACACCAGCGGAGCCCGGCCGGGACGCCGTCGCCTGGGCCTGCTCGTCCTCGCGCACAGCGCGCTGAGCCGGCATGTCCACCCGGGTTGGCACCTCGCCCTGCGCAGCCAGTTCCTCAGCAGACTCGGCCGGCACCGGCGCGGCAGGCCGTAGACGCTGCGCCGGCACGTGAACGGCGCCCGCCGTCTCTTCCATGGGCGCCACGGCCGCACGCGCGGCAAGCGTGTCCGCGATCTCCGGGCCCTCGGGCCCCATGCGGCCCGCCGCCGTGCTGACGATCCCCGGGGCGTCGACCGTCGGGCCAGGTCCGATCACGGGCGCGGTCGCCATGTCCCACATCCCTGCGGCCCGCAGCCGCCGGTGATAGCGGTTCTGCCAGCTGTAGGCCACCGCCGTCGCGGCCACAAGGAACGCGGTCACCAGGACCGCGACGATCACGATCGCCCAGACCTGGCCCGTCGTCGCGACCGTTCGCACCGCTACATCCATCGCTGGTCACCCCAAACCAGCACCATCCACCCGTCTACCTACCCCAGCGCCACGACCGGCAACACTGGGGGAGGGCCAGTGATACGCTGCCGGCCGTCGTGGAACAGTGGAATTCATGACAACACGACGCGGCGGCACGCGCCCGTCTCCGCGAGATCTCCAGGGAGCTAACCGGACTCTAACGTCAGGACCGGAGCTGGCGCACCGAGGACAGGTCGGTGACGCCGGCCAGCCGCCCGTCGCCCGCCTGGCAGCCGCAGCTCTCGCGGCACATCAGCCGCGTCGGCAGCGAGATGTCGCGCTCGGCGGGCTCTTCGCGGCTGACCATGGAGTACAGCACCTCGAACGCGGTCTCGCCGAGCTCGCCTATCGGCTGCTTCACGGTGGTCAGCTGCGGGTGCATGTGCCTGGCCATCGGGATGTCGTCGAAGCCGGTGACGGCCACCTGGCCCGGCACGTCCACCCCCGACCTGCGCAGCGCGTAGATGACGCCGAGCGCCGTCTGGTCGTTCGCGCAGACGATGACGCGGGGGAGCGGCGAAGTGGAGGCCATCAGCCGTTCGGTGACCACCGCCGCGCCCGCGGCGTAGTAGTTGCCCTGCCACTGCGGGCCGTAGTTCAGCACCGCGCCCGCCGCCTCGGCCTCCGCCTTCAGGGTCTGCAGCCGGGCCTGGCTGTCCGGGCTGTCGCTGTAGCCGCTGAGGTAGCCGAGCGTCTTGTAGCCGTGGTCGTAGAGCAGGTGCCTGGAAAGCGCGCGCATGCCCATCACGTTGTCACTGCCCACGTTGGCCGTGGTGGGGCTCGGGATGCCCGCCAGGGTGACAATGGGGACCTGCCGCGAGATCTCGCCGATCTGGCCAGGTTCGAGCACGCCGTCGTGCAGGATCACCCCGTCGCTCTTGCGCGCGATGGCGAGCACCCGGCGGCCCGCCTCATGATCGGTGATGTCCACCGAGCGAAGCAGCAGGTCGAAGCCGCGCCGCTGCGCGGCCCGCTCGACGCCCCTGTTGAGCATGTCGTGGAACTGGAGCGACTCGGTCTCGTCGGCGAACGCGTCGTAGCCGAGCAGCCCCGCGGTGTCCCAGGCACCCGCCGCCCCGGCCGGCAGCCACGGGCCGGCGATCGTGGAGCCAGCGGAAAGCGGCCGCCGCATCACCACGCCGACGACTTCCTTGAGCCGGACAGACAGCGCTCGTGCGGCGCTGTCGGGAACGTAGCCGAGTTCGGTGACCGCCCGCTGCACCCGCTCCACGATCTCAGGACTCGGGTTGCGCCGGCCGTTGAGCACACGTGACACCGAGGCGATGGAGACACCGGCGGCCCTGGCCACGTCGTAGATCGTGGCCGCGGCCGGGACCGCCCCAGGGTTCGCCTGCGTTTCGACCTCAGCGTCGACCCTCACCGCTCCTGCTTCCTGCTCTCGCGCATGACCCTGCTCTCACAAGGGCGGAGGTAAGCGCTTTCCCAGCCACGGTCGAGAGCCGGGCAGGAAGCGGGTAAGCGCTTACCGGACGTCGCGTGGATGCAACTGTACGACGGTGCGGGCACTGTCTCAACCCGGGCTCCGGGCAATGTTACAGCAATGTGACGCCGCACTGGCGGTGCCATATATGGGCATGAGTAGGTCAAGAACCTCGGACGTCGCGACACATTCATGAAACATCGCGCCGTTAATGACCTGGTGCATTACCGCCGGCGTAACGAACGGGAAATGCCGCCGAAACCCGTGCGTGGGAAATATGAATCGTTGCGCAGAAGCACGCGGAGCGGCCGGGCGGGACTAGCAAGCCGGGGGCGAGCCTGGAACCCGAGAGGCCCTTCATATCAGGCAGCCCCTGGAGGAGCAAACACAGTGATTCCCTACCCAACCTGGCTGAGTGCGGGAGATAACGCCTGGCAGATGACGGCGGCGACGCTGGTCGGGCTTATGTCGATCCCGGCGCTGGCCGTGCTGTACGGCGGCCTGGTGCAAAAGAAGTGGGCCATGAACACCACCTTGATGGTGTTTGTGACCTTTTGCCTGGTCCTCATCACCTGGGTGCTGTGGGCCTACAAGATGGGCTTCGGCACGACGCTCGTCCATTTCGGCAGCGTTAACGTACTCGGCGACCCGCGTTCGATCCTCGGCGCGAACGCCCTGGAAGGCCAGGCAGATATCCCGAACGTCGATCCCGCGATGCCCGGGTACGCGGTGTCGAAGGCCGGCGAGATTCTCAACACCGGATTCAAGCTGCCGGGTGCCTCGATCGAGTACTTCCAGTTCGTATTCGCCGCGATCACCCCGATCCTGTTTATCGGCTCGGTGCTCGGCCGCGTCAGCTTCAAGGCGTGGATGATCTTCGTGCCGCTGTGGATCACGTGCGCCTACGCGGTCAACGCCTTCCTGCTGTGGGGCGGCGGCTACTGGGCGGCCAAGGGCGCGCTCGACTTCTCCGGTGGTTACGTCATCCACCTGGCGGCGGGCGTCTCCGGCTTCGTGTCGGCGGCGATCATCGGGCCGCGGCTCAAGCGCGACCGCGAGAAGGCGGTCCCGAACAACCTGCTGTTCGTCGCGGTCGGCGCCGGCATCCTGTGGCTCGGCTGGAACGGCTTCAACGGTGGTGACCCGTACTTCGCGGGTGCGAACGCGGGCGCCGCCATCGTCAACACCAACCTGGCGACCGCCGTGGCCATGATGACCTGGATCCTCATGGACATGAGCTTCTCCAAGGACAAGAAGCCGACCTTCCTCGGCGGCCTCAACGGCATGATCTGCGGCCTCGTCGGCATCACGCCGGCCGCCGGCTACGTCAACGGCTTCGGCGCGATCATCATCGGCCTGGTTGCCTCGGCGGTCGTCTGGGGCGCCTGGTACACGCTGCCGAAGTATGTCTGGCCGTTCAACAAGGTGGACGATGCCCTCGGCGTCATCTACACCCACGGCATCGCCGGCCTGCTCGGCGGCCTGCTCGTGGGCGTCCTCGCGGACCCGAACGTCATCGAGTACCCGGCGGCCAAGGGCGGCACGGCGTTCGCCGGCGCCGGCTGGTTCTACGGTCACCACCCGCACCAGCTGCTCGTGCAGTTCCTCGCCGCCCTGACGATCATCATCTGGGACGGCATCGCCACCGCGGTCATCTGGATGGTGATCAAGTACGTCTTCCGCATCAAGCTCCGCTTCGACGACGCGGATCTCGAGGTCGGCGACGTGGCGATCCACGGCGAGGAGGCCTACCCGATGGAGGAGGTCCTCACCAGCAAGCTCAGCGTCACGGCGGCGGCCGAGGCCTCGCCGACGACCGAGGAGCCCGTCCACATCGACGACTAGGCAAAAGACTCGCGCTACGTTGCGGCCGTAGCGAGAGCGAGCCGCGGCCCAGGCAGCAGGAAACGGTTGCCTGGGCCGCGGCTCATCGGCATGTCCAGACTCTGGCAAAGGCGCACACGCTCATTGGCTACCGTTAAGGCTGGCGCCCGCGAGGGTAAGCCCGCCGATGACACGGCATGGCCAATACGGCCCGCAAGGATGGAGCGCTGTGAACCCCGTCGTCATGACCGTCACGCTGGTCACCGAGGACGGCGTCCTGATCGACGCCGTGCACCTGCCCGCCAGGGCCAAGACCGACGCGGTGGGGCCCGACGGAGTGGAGCTCATCGCGCCGCCGGTACCCGCGGACCAGCGGGACCTGGCGATCGTCATCGCACACGGGTTCACCATGAGCTGGCAGAAGCCGCTCACCTGGAACCTGGTGCGCCGGTTCAACGAGCACGCGGGCGTGGTCACCTTCGACTTCCGCGGCCACGGCCGGTCAAGCGGACTGTCCACGCTCGGTGACAAGGAGATCTACGACCTGGACGTGGCCGTCAGGTACGCCCGCGAGCTCGGCTACCGGCGCGTCGTCACGATCGGCTTCTCGATGGGCGGTTCCGTGGTGCTGCGCCACGCGGCGCTGTGCGGCGGCGTCGACGCGGTGATCTCCGTCAGCGGCCCCGGTCGCTGGTTCTACCGCGGCACGGTCGCGATGCGCCGCGTCCACCTGGCGGCGGAAAGGCGCCTTGGCCGCGCGTTCACCAAGTACGTGCTGAACACCCGGATCTCGCCGGACGGCTGGCCCACTCCCGACCCGCTGCCGCCCGCCGCGGCGGCCGCCCGCGTCGCCCCGGTGCCGCTGCTCATCGTGCACGGCGACGCCGACATCTACTTCCCGCCCGACCACGGCAAGCAGCTCTACAACGCCGCGAGCGAGCCGAGGGAGCTGTGGCTGCTTCCCGGCTTCGGCCACGCGGAACGGCACACCGACGACGCCCTGGTGGACAGGATCGCCGCCTGGGCGGACACGGCCGCCGCGGCCTACCAGGTCGCAGGCGCGCCAACACGGGCGCAGGAACAGCAGCCGGCCACCTAGCCGATCCCGAACGGGTTCGGCTTACTCCGGTCTCCCTCACCAGCTCGTCGGGACCGGCATGCCCTCGGTGTAGCCGGACGCGCTTTGCACCCCGATGACCGCGCGCTCGGCGAACGAGGCGAGGTCCTCCGCGCCGGCGTAGGTGCACGAGGACCGCACGCCCGCCACGATCATGTCGAGCAGGTCCTCCACGCCTGGCCGGTCTGCGTCCAGGTACATCCGGGCCGAGGAGATCCCCTCCTCGAACAGTTCCTTGCGCGCCCGTTCGTAGGCCGAGTCGGATGCGGTCCGCACCCGCACCGCGCGTGCCGACGCCATGCCGAAGCTCTCCTTGTACAGCCGCCCGGCGGCGTCGCGGAACGTGTCGCCAGGCGACTCGTAGGTGCCGGCGAACCACGATCCGATCATCACCGACGAGGCGCCGGCGGCGAGCGCGAGCGCCACGTCGCGCGGATGCCGCACGCCGCCGTCCGCCCACACGTGCGCGCCGAGTTCCGCGGCCGCCGCGGAGCATTCGAGCACCGCGGAGAACTGCGGGCGGCCCACACCCGTCATCATCCGGGTGGTGCACATCGCGCCGGGCCCGACGCCGACCTTGATGATGTCGGCGCCCGCCTCCACCAGGTCCGCCACGCCTTGCGCGGTGACCACGTTGCCCGCCACCACGGGCACCGACGGGGATAGCCCGCGGATGGCGCGCAGCGCGCTGAGCATCTTGTCCTGGTGCCCGTGCGCCGTGTCCACGACGAGCACGTCGATCTCCGCGTCGAGTAGCTGCTTGGCCTTCGACGCGACATCGCCGTTGACGCCGACCGCCGCGCCGATCCGCAGCCTGCCGCGCCTGTCCGTGGCAGGGGAGTAGAGGGTGGCGCGCAGCGCCCCGGTGCGGGTCAGGATGCCGGTGCACTCGCCCGACGGCGCGACCACAGGCGCGAGCCGGTGCCGCCCGGTGTGCAGCAGGTCGAACGCCCGCGCGGGTTCGATGCCGGCCGGCAGCGTGAACGGGTCCGCGGACATCACGGTGGCCAGCTGGGCGAACCGGTCCGCGCCCGCGCAGTCCGCCTCGGTGACCACGCCGACGGGGGCGCCGCCCGCACGGGTCACGATCACCGCGCCGTGCGCCCGCTTGGGCAGCAGCGCGAGTGCCTCGCCGACGGTGTCGGACGGGCCGAGGGTGATGGCGGTATCGGCGACCAGGTCCCTGCTCTTCACCCAGGCGACCACGTCGGCGACGACGTCGCCGGGAATGTCCTGCGGCAGGATCGCGAGCCCGCCGCGCCGCGCGATCGTCTCGGCCATCCGGCGACCGGATACCGCGGTCATGTTGGCCGCGACGATCGGGATGGTGGCGCCGCTGCCGTCCCTGGTGGCGAGGTCGACGTCGAGCCTTGACCCGACGGCGGACCGCGCGGGCACCATGAAGACGTCGCTGTAGGTCAGGTCGGTCGCTGGAGAGGTGTCATGAAGAAAATGCACGTTCTTCATTGTTACCCGATCGAGCCCCCGGCCAACCAATTAGCTTCGATAACGGCAAGAAGCTTCGACTATCCGGGGATGACCAGGCCGAAGGCCGCGAACATGATGTCCGCGATCTTGTCCGACATCATGTCCTCTGGCAGCTGCACCTCGGTGGTGATGACGAAGTTGACCCGCTCGAGCATCATCAGGCAGGCGAACGCGGTCAGTTCGGGGTTCTCCTGGTGGTGTCCCGCCGCGATGGCGGCCGCCGTCATTCCCGTGGTCATCGCCTCGGTGATGCTGAAGAACAGCTGGAGTCCCTCGGCGTACATCTCACCCGGCGCGTTCGCCGAGCTGAGCGTGCGCAGCACGGTCCCGTGCGCCGCGTAGGCGGCGGAGAACTTGCGCACCCACGCGCGCAGCAGCCGCAGCCCGGTGTCGTCGCTTGTGACCACGGGAAAGTCGCCCGCGACGATCTCCATGTCGTGCAGCGCGTCCCGCAGCAGCGCCTTGAACAGGTCTTCCTTGTTCGCGAAGTACAGGTAGAAGGTCCCGTGCGAGATCCCCGCCCGCTTCACCACGTCGTCGACGCGGACCCCGTTGAACCCGCGCTCCTCGAACTCGATCATGCCGGCCTCGAGCAGCTTGCGCACGGTCTCCCTGCCCTGCGCGCGCAGCTCGCGGTCCTGTGCGGGCGTGCCGCCGCCCAGCGACGGCCGTCCCTGCGGTTTGCGCGGCGGGCGACCCGCTCCGCGCTTGGGGCCAGAACCGTGCGGCTGACCCGCGCCGGCTCCCGCCTGTGCGGGACTCCGGTCTGCCTCCTGCGTCATAGTCGAAGCGTAGCCGCACCCGCGACAGTTGCTGTGATTACCGTCGGAAGCGGCCCGGCTCTCTCCGCGGTGAGACCCTTTGTAGAGTTGAGGCACTGTGAGGCTGCCGATCATTCGCCGTCGATCGTTGCCGACCGTCGCGGGGGGCGGGCTGGTGGCGGTCGCCGCCGCCGCCGCCGTCTGCGTCGCCGCGCTCAGCGGCGGCAGTAGCGGCGCGAGCGACCCGACTGCCGGGCACAACAGTGCTGCCGCCGGTGGCCGTCTCGGCTGGTCCGCGGCGCCGTCCGGCACCGCGAGTTCCGCCGGTCCCGCAAGCCCCGCAGGCCCCGCGAGTCCCGCCGATCCGGCAAGCATGGCCAGCTCGGCCAGCCCGGCGAGCAGCCCGGCCAAGCACCCCAGCTCGGGGTCCGGGCTGAAGGGCGGCACCCCGACGCGCCTCGTCGTGCCCGACGTGATCGCCTCGGTGCCCGGCGGTATCACCAAGGCGGACCTTGCCAGGCTCAGGAAGATCGACGGAGTGCGCGCGGTGCTCGCCATCGACGGCGCGCGGATCACGGTCAACGGCAAGCAGCTGACCGTGCTCGCCGCCCCCGAGGCCGCCTTCCGCCCCTGGACGCCGCCGGCAACGGCGTCGAGCGCGCAGGTGTGGTCCGCCTTCCGTGCCGGGCAGCTGGTCACGACCGCGAAGGCGGCGGCGGGTGCCCAGCTGGTCGACGGCAGCGACTACCCGGTGGGCGCCGCGACGAGCACGCGGATCACCGAGGGCGGCACGGCGCTGCTCGGGGTGGCGGGCGTGGACGGCGTGGTCAACGCCGCCGAGGGCAGGAAGCTTGGCCTGGTCAGGAACGTCGCGGTGCTTGTCAACGCGCCGGCGACCGACGTGACCACCCTGGTGGGCAAGGTGCGGGCCGCTCTGGGGGCGAGCGCTCAGGTGATCAGGCTTGTGCCGGTGCAGGTCTCGACCAAGCTGCCGGTGGACAGCAAGCCGCCGACGGGGCGCCCGACCAGCTACCTTGAGCTGTTCCAGGAGTCCGCCGCGCAGTACTGTCCGGGCCTGTCCTGGACGGTTCTCGCCGCGATCGCGCAGATCGAGTCCGCCGACGGGCAGAACATGGGCCCGTCGACCGCCGGCGCGCTCGGCCCGATGCAGTTCCTGCCCTCGACCTGGAAGATCTGGGGCATCACCGGGTTCGGCGACACCGGCAAGCCGGACATCATGAACCCGTTCGACGCCGTGCCGAGCGCAGCCCGCCTGCTGTGCGCCGACGGCGCGGCCACCGGCGGCGACGGGCTCCGCCGGGCGATCTTCGACTACAACCACGCCAACTGGTACGTCGACGAGGTGCTCACCTTGGCCGCCGAGTACGCCCGCGAGTTCAGCTGACACGGCTCATCGTGCTAAAGCCGCGACTTGTCGTCAAAACCACCGTCTATCCCCCCAAGTCACGACAGCTCGTCAAAAGCATTGACAAAGACTCTTACTAGATGATCTGCTGTGCCCCGCAGCAGGACATCGTGGTGGAGGGTCGAAGTGGCTAAGGCAATCCTGTTCACCGGCGGGTCGGTCTTCGACGGGACCGCGTTCCTCGCCCCGGGCACCAGCGTGCTCGTCTCCGGCGGACGGGTCGCCGCGGTCGGCGCCGACCTGGACCCGGGCGGCCCCGGCTTCGCGGACACCGACATCGTCGACCTGGCGGGCGGCACCCTGCTTCCCGGTTTCCTTGACGCCCACGCCCATCCGGTCTTCGGCGGCATCCAGCTGCTCGGCTGTGACCTGACCGAGGCCGAGACGGCGCAGGAGTACCTGGCGATCGTGGCGCGCTTCGCGGCGGCCAACCCGGACCTGGACTGGATCACCGGCGGCGGCTGGGGGATGACCGCCTTCCCCGGCGGCATCCCCACCGCGGCGCAGCTCGACTCGGTGGTCGCCGGCCGTCCCGTCATCCTGACCAACCGCGACGGGCACGGCGCGTGGGTCAACAGCAAGGCCATGGAGCTCGCCGGGATCACCAGGGACACCCTCGACCCGGCCGACGGCAGGGTCGAGCGTGACGCCGCGGGCGAGCCGGTCGGCATGCTCCAGGAGGGCGCCATGAACCTGGTGCGCCGGCTCCTGCCTGAAGACACCGACGAGGACCGCTATCGCGGGCTGCTCGCCGCCCAGGACTACCTGCTGTCGCTCGGCATCACCGGCTGGCAGGACGCGATGGTCGGCCGCGGCTTCGGCGACGCCGATGCCGCCACCGCCTACCACCAGGCGGCGAGCGCGGGGACGCTGCGCGCGGACGTCGTCGGCGCGCTGTGGTGGCAGCGGCACGTCGGTCTCGAGCAGCTGCCGGAGCTGCTGCACCGCCGCGCGCACGACGGCAGGGATGGCTTCCGGCTGACCAGCGTGAAGATGATGCTGGACGGGGTGGCGGAGAACCACACCGCCGCGATGCTCGACCCCTACCTCGACGGCCACGGCTGCGCGACGGAGAACTCGGGACTCGACTTCATCGACCCCGCCGAGCTGCCCCGCTACGTGACGGCCCTGGACCAGGCGGGATTCCAGGTGCACTTCCACGCGCTCGGCGACCGCGCGGTGCGCAACGCGCTGAACGCCGTCGCCGCCGCGCGCGCAGCGCGCACGACAGACACTGCGCGCGCAGCGCGCACGACAGACACTGCGCGCGCGGCCCGCACAGCGAGCACGGCGAGCCCGGGCGGGACCATCAGGCACCACCTCGCGCATCTGCAAGTGGTGCACCCGGCGGACATCGCGCGGTTCGCCGAGCTCGGCGCGACCGCCAACATCCAGCCGCTGTGGGCCACCGCGGAAGAGCAGATGACCGAGCTGACGATCCCGTTCCTCGGCGAGACGCGGTCGGCCTGGCAGTACCCGTTCGGCGGCCTCGTCGCGAGCGGCGCGCACCTGGCGGCGGGCAGCGACTGGCCGGTCAGCAGCCCCAACCCGCTGCTCGGCATCCACGTGGCGGTGAACAGGTCGACGCCGGACAGCGCGGACGCCCCGTTCCTGCCGGACCAGGCGATACCGCTGGCCACGGCCCTCGCCGCCTACACGTCGGGCACCGCCACGGTCAACGGCGTCGACGGCGAGGCGGGCCGGATCAGGCCCGGCTACCTCGCCAGCTTCGCCGTCACCGACGCCGACCTCGCCGCCATCGGCGGCCACGAGATCTGCGCGGCCTCGGTCACGCAGACCTGGGTCCGCGGCGAGCTCGCCTACCAGAAAGGCAGCAACGGCGACTAACACAGGAAAGTCAAGGCGGGAGGCCAGGGCAGGAACGACTAGGGCTGAAGGCTAGGGCTGGGCCGCGCCGAACACCGGGCGCACACCGCCCAGGTAGATCGCCGTGGCGGTGACCCCCATCGCCGCGGCGAACGCGTAGCCCCAGCGCGGGCCGAAGGCGTCGAGTATGAAACCGACGGCGGTCGAGCCGCACGCTACGCCGACGGAGATGCCCGTGGACAGCCAGGACATGGCCTCGGTGGCCCGGCCGGGCAGCGCCGTGGACTCGAGCAGGCTGTACCCGGCGATCAGCGTGGGCGCGATCGTCAGCCCGCACAGGTAGATCACCGGGGCGAGCACGAGCAGGTTCGGCATCGCCCAGAACGTGCACACGCCGGAAACGGTCAGTGTCAGGGTGACCGCGAGCCGCTTCCACGCGGGCGCGTGCCAGTTCCGCGACCCGTACCACAGGCCGCCGGTGCCGCTGCCCAGCGCGTAGCAGCCGAGCAGCAGGCCGGCCAGCGGCTTGTGCCCGAGTCGGGTGGCGAAGTCGACCGTGCTCAGGTCGATGGCGATGAACATCGTGCCGAGGAACAGGTAGGCGGGCACGAGCACCGTCAGTCCCGGCGCGGCGAGCCTGGCCCGCCGCACGCCTGAGGCGGCACGCTCCGCCGGGGTCTGCCGCACCGCGGCGACGGCGGGCGGCTCGGTCGAGCGCTGCGCGGCGAACCACAGCGAACCGCCGACCGCGCACAGCGCGGCGCTCGCCACCCCGGCCCACGCGTGCACCTGGGTAACCAGGATGGTGACCGCGGCGGGCCCGACCACGAAGCACACCTCGTCGGCCACCGATTCGAGCGAGAAGGCCGTGTGCAGCCGCGGTGACCCGGACAGCAGCATCGACCAGCGGGCCCTGGCCATCGGCCCCGTCTGCGGCATCGTGGCGCCGCCGACGATGCCGCAGAGGAACAGGGTCCAGTCCGGCGCGCCGAGCGTGACGGCCGCCACCAGGCCGGCCACCGCGAGTGCGAAGGTCATGCAGACCGGGATGAGCACCAGGTGCTGGCCGAGCCGGTCGGTGAGGCGCCCGAGCTGCGGTGCGCACACCGCGCCGCCGAGCGCGCCCGCCGCCGACACGCTGCCCGCCAGGCCGTACCTGCCGGTCCCCGCTGAGATGAGCAGCACAGTGCCGAGCCCGTACATCGACATGGGCATCCGGCCGATGATCCCGGCGAGCGAGAACCGCCAGGCGCGAGGGATCGCGAAGATCTCCTGGTACGGCGCGAGGAACCTCCGGCGGGCACCAAGCGACACCGTGGCGTCCTCACTCGTCATCGCGTGCCCGACCCTCACAACTATCCCGAACAAAACCCACGGTACTCGGGCTAGCAACCCGATTATCAGGGCCCCTGTTCCCGCAGAGCTCCCTGCCCGGCCGCCGCGCGCCTCGACAGCCCGCTTACCGGAACACAGCCCGCCCCTGGTTGGATGAGTGCATGCCGTCCTATGACGCGTTCCTGCTGCTGTCCTTCGGCGGCCCCGAGGGGCCCGACGACGTGCTGCCGTTCCTTGAGAACGTCACCCGCGGCCGCGGCGTGCCCGCGCAGCGCCTGGCCGAGGTGGCCGAGCACTACTACGCCGCCGGGGGCGTCAGCCCGATCAACGCCCAGTGCCGCGAGATGCTGACGCGGATAGCCGAGGCGTTCGGCCAGGCCGGCATCGATCTGCCGCTGTACTGGGGCAACAGGAACTGGGACCCCTTCCTGGCCGACACGGTGCGGCAGATGAAAGCCGACGGCGTGCGGCGGGTGATCGCGTTCGCCACCTCCGCCTACAGCTCCTACTCCGCCTGCCGCCAGTACCTGGACGACATCGACCGCGCGGTCGCTGTCGTCCAGGCGGAGGGGGCGGGCGACGGCGCGCCGCGCATCGACAAGATCCGGCCGTACTACGCCCGTGCGGGCTTCATCGGGCCGTTCGCGGCGAGCGTCGAGTCGGCGCTCGCCGAGCTCCCCGCGGGCGCGCGGGACGGCGCCAGGCTCGTCTTCACCGCGCACAGCGTGCCTCTCGGCATGGCCGCCTCATCGGGCAGCGTGAGCGCGGGCACGGCCGTCCCGGGTGCCGTGGGCGGCAGGTACAGGGCCGAGCTCCTGGCGGCGTCCCGGATGATCGCCGAACGGGTTCGTGGTGCCACTCACCCCTTCGACCTGGTCTTCCAGAGCCGCAGCGGGCCGCCGAGCGTGCCATGGCTGGAACCGGACGTCAACGATCACCTGGCGGCCATCGCCAAGGGGACGCGAGTCAACGGCGATCCGCTGCCCGAGGGAGCTCCGCCGGGAGTGGTCGTCGTGCCCGTCGGGTTCGTCAGCGACCACATGGAGGTCGTGCACGACCTCGACGTGGAGGCGGCGCAGACGGCGGCGTCGCTTGGCCTGCCGTTCGCGCGGGCGAAGGCGCCCGGGCTGACGCCGGAGTTCGCCGTGATGGTCGCCGAGCTCGTCGCGGAGCGGATCGCGGGCGCAGACAGTCCTGATGAG
>Ga0335083_10007787_pt1 | contig 13171 bp, 11 predicted proteins | sample Lox_Sample_42_FD_206716 | JGI IMG/M metagenome (GOLD analysis project Ga0335083, IMG submission 206716) | Soil microbial communities from Loxahatchee National Wildlife Refuge, Florida, United States - Lox_Sample_4.2 | ecosystem: Environmental > Terrestrial > Soil > Wetlands | place: USA...
GCGAAGAACGGGAACCGGGCGCGCCGCCGTCTCAGTCGTTTGCCGGCAGCTCCCGCGCGAGCACCGCACGCAGCTGCTCGAGGTCGTGCACGCGCTGGGCTGCCTTGCGCAGCGAGCGCACGTCGATGGCCGCCGCCCGGTACTGCACGCGGTATTCGCGCCGTGCCGCCTCGAGCGCCTCGAGCGTCACGCGCCAGCGGGCGGCGAGGGTGTGCCGGGCGGCCTCGCTCAGGGCATCGCGCCAGCGTGCGGCAGTGCTCGGCTGTGACATCAAGATACGTTCCTCGAGATGCGGCCGGGCAGCATTGTGCGTCCTGCGTATGACAGCCGCGGGTCAGGCAGGGGTACTGCCGGGGCAATGGAAGGCTCGACAGTGTAAGCCTTGACAATAGTAGCCTAGGCAAGTATTGTCGCAGGCCTGAGCCCGCAGATGGGCATTCCGATCCCCCTAACGACAGATTTCAGGAGCGACCGCCTTGGGCGACATTTACGACAGTGCGAGCTACCAACCGCGCAAGTCGATCGGTTCACTGCTGGCGCGGGTACGCGTGGCCATGCTCGCGGCGCTCGATGAGGAGCTGGCCGCCGACCGGCGCCTGGCGCCGCTCGAGCTGAGCGCGGCGCAGTTCATCGTGATCGCATCGCTCGCGGGCGAGGAGCGCAAGTCCGCGTCGGATCTGTGCAAGGGCATCTCCTACGACGCGGGGGCCATGACCCGCATGCTCGACCGCCTGGAGGGTAAGGGTCTGATCCGCCGCAACCGCAGTCCGGACGACCGCCGGCTGGTGCACCTCGAGCTCACGGACGAGGGCCGCGCGGCTTATCCGCGCATGCGCGAGGCCTCGCTCGCCGTCGCCAATCGATTCCTGCGCGGCTTCAGCAAGACGGAAGCGCGCCAGCTCGAGAGCCTGCTCGCGCGCATGCTCGAGAACGCGCAAGCGCCCGCCGTGCGCGCCAGTGCCTGAAGCGACACGGCAGTCGCACCGAAATCGACCTTTGCCAGGGATTTCCCATCAAGGAACGCCATGAGTACCGACAACCTCAAAGCCCCTGCCATCTCGCGCCGCTGGCGCCTGCTCGCCGGAGTGGCCGGCGGAGTGCTCGCCGTCGCGCTCGCCTATGGCCTCTATTGGGCGCAGGTGCTGCGCTATCACCAGACGACCGATGACGCCTACGTGAGCGGCAACGTCGTCGAGATCACCCCGCAGATCTCCGGAACCGTGGTCGCGATCGGCGCCGACGACACGCAGTTCGTGAAGGCCGGGCAGCCGCTGGTGCGTCTCGACCACGCCGACGCCCAGGTGGCGCTCGATGAGGCCGAGGCACAGCTCGCCCGCACGGTGCGCGAGGTGCGCAACCAGTTCGCCACCAGCGCCCAGCTCGAGGCCGCCGTCGAGGCGAAAGAGACCGAGCTCGCTCGTGCGCAGAACGACCTCGAGCGCCGCGCACGGCTCGGTTCCTCCGGGGCGGTCTCGGGCGAGGAGCTGCAACATGCCCGCGATGCGGTCAAGGCCGCGCAGGCGGACCTGAATGCCGCCCGGCAGCAGCTCGCGGCCAACCGTGCCCGCATCGACGGCACTACGCTCGAGGATCATCCCGAGGTACGGGCCGCGGCCGCCGCGGTGCGCAACGCCTATCTCACCTGGAAGCGCACGGAGCTCCCGGCGCCGGTATCGGGCTACATCGCCCGCCGGAACGTGCAGCTCGGTCAGCGCGTCGCTCCCGGCACGCCCCTCATGGCGGTGGTGCCGCTCGATGAGGTGTGGGTGGATGCAAACTTCAAGGAGCCGCAGCTTGCCCGTATGCGCGTCGGGCAGCCGGTCACCCTGAGCGCGGATCTCTACGGCAACCATGTGGTGTTCCACGGCAAGGTGGCCGGCTTTGGCGCGGGCACGGGCTCGGCCTTCTCGCTGCTGCCGGCGCAGAATGCCACCGGCAACTGGATCAAGATCGTGCAGCGCGTGCCGGTGCGGGTCGCGCTCGATCCGCGCGAGATCGCCGCGCACCCGCTGCAGATCGGGCTCTCCATGCGCGCGGACGTCGATGTGCGCGACGGCAGGGGTGCCCGGCTGCCGCAGCTCGCCAGCACCGCGACGCCCTGGTCCACCGAGGTGTTCGGCTCGAGCGATGCGCAGGCGGATGCGCGGGTGGCCGCGATCATCAGCGCCAACGAGCCTCAAGGTGCGCATGCCGCGGCGACGCGGTCCGCCAGCGCCCGCGGCCCGGGGCTGCTCGCCAATGCCGCCGCGGCCGGTCACCGCGCTCTCAAGGCCCCTTGAAGCGCGGCTGACCTGAGGGAGCGTACGAGCCGTGCCGGGCGAGAGCACCGAGAAACCGGCCGCCGTGCCCGCGGCGCCGACGCCGGCCGAGCACCCGCCGCTCACGGGCTCGAAGCTCGCGCTCGGGACGATCGCGCTCTCGCTCGCGACCTTCATGAACGTGCTCGACACCTCGATCGCCAACGTCTCGATCCCGGCGATCGCGGGCGATCTCGGGGTCTCGCCCGATCAGGGCACGTGGGTGATCACTTCCTTCGGCGTCGCCAACGCCATCTCGCTCCCCCTCACCGGGTGGCTCACGCGGCGTTTCGGTCAGGTGAAGCTCTTCACGAGCTCGGTGATCCTGTTCGTGATCGCCTCCGCCCTCTGCGGGCTCGCGCCGAGCCTCTCCGCGCTCATCCTGTTCCGCGTGCTGCAGGGCGCGGTCGCGGGGCCGATGATTCCGCTGTCGCAGTCACTGCTGCTCGCGAGCTACCGCAAGGATCGCGCCGGCGTGGCACTCGCCATGTGGGCCATGACCACGCTGGTCGCCCCGGTCGCAGGTCCCCTGCTCGGGGGCTGGATCACCGACAACATCTCCTGGCCCTGGATCTTCTACATCAACATTCCGGTCGGCATCGCAGCCGCAATCGCCACCTGGGGCATCTACCACAAGCGCGAGACGCCGACGGCGAGGGTGCCGATCGACAAGGTGGGGCTCGCGCTGCTCGTCATCTGGGTCGGCTCGCTGCAGATCATGCTCGACCAGGGCAAGGATCTCGACTGGTTCAACTCCGGAGTGATCGTGACGCTCGCGTGCGTGGCCGCGGTCGCGTTTGCGGTGTTCCTCGTGTGGGAGCTCACCGAAGAGCACCCGATCGTGGATCTCACGCTTTTCGGCCGGCGCAACTTCTGGGTGAGCACGCTCGCGCTGCTCGCCGCGTATGGCCTCTTCTTCGGCAACGTGGTGCTGCTGCCATTGTGGCTGCAGCAGTACATGGGCTACACGGCCACGCTCGCCGGCCTGGTGCTGGCGCCGGTGGGTCTGCTCGCGATGCTGCTCACGCCGTTCGTCGGGCGCTACGGAAACCGCGTCGATCCGCGCATCCTGGTGACGATCTCGTTCGCGATATTCGCGCTGGTGCTCTTCATGCGTGCGCACTTCAACACCGATGCGACCATCGTGACGCTGCTCATTCCGACCCTGATCCAGGGCGCGGCCATGGCGGCCTTCTTCATTCCGCTGATGGGGATGACGCTTTCGGGCCTCCCGCCCGAGCGCATTCCAAATGCCTCGGGGCTCTCGAACTTCGCGCGCATCACGGCGGGCTCCTTCGGGACCTCGATCACGACCACGCTGTGGGAGCGCCGCGCGAGCCTGCATCACGCCCAGCTGGTGGAGCACCTGACGCCGAACGACCCGGCGGCGGCGCAGACCCTGGCTCACCTGAACGCCAGCGGCATGGGGAGCGAGCAGAGCTACGCGCTGCTCAATCGCCTGGTGGACGGCCAGGCCTTCATGCTCTCGGCGGATGACATCTTCTATGCCTCCGGGATCATCTTCATCGCGCTGATCGGGCTCGTGTGGCTCGCGCGTCCGCAGCCCGCCGCCGCGGCGGCCGCCGCCTCCGGGGCTCACTAGCAACCTCTAGTCAGCGCGCGGCGCGCAGAACCCTAGCGGGCAGGAGCCACGTGAGGTGCGCGCCCCTGACGCGCGCGGCACCCTGAAAGATGAGGAGCGCCGCGCCCATCTTCTTCAATCTGAAGCCTTGAGCTGCCGGCGCGCCGGGGAGCGCTGCCGCCAGCAGCCGGCCGAGTCCGGGCTCGTGGCCGACGACCGCGATGCGTTCCTCGGGCAGGCGCCGCAGGACGGCGAACAGCGCCTCGGGCGATACGCCGGGGGCGAGCTCGGCGCAGTCGACGGCCTTCGGCCAGCCAGCGCGCTCGGCGAGGATCGCCGCAGTCTGGCGTGCCCGGGTGAGCGGGCTCGTCAGCACGCGCGCCGGAGGGCGCACCAGCTGCTTCATGCCGGCGGCCGCTTTCTCCGCGCGGGCGATCCCCTGCGGGGAGAGAGGTCGCTCGCCGTCGTCCGGCCAGCGTCTCGCATCGCTGTCGAAGGCGATGGCGTGGCGGACGATCAGCAGCTCCATGCGCCGACGCCGGGCCGCTCAGTGGCTCGGGCGGGGCGCTTGCTCGGGCGAGCCGTTGACGGCAGCCGCCAGCGGCGGATCAGGGACCTCGGCCGCACCGTGCTCGAACTCGCCGAGCCGGGCACGCAGCGCCTTCCAGCGCTTTCCGCGCACCTTGCGCCAGGACTTGGTGACCGTGGAGCGCGCCTCACTGGTGATGCGCGTGTGGTGCTCGGCGAGGCGTCCCATATGAAAGAGCGTCGCCGCCGGCAGGCCGGAGGTCGGGTCGGCAGCCAATTGCGTCAGGTGATTACGAGCCATGTGGGCGTCCTGGTAGGCGCCAAGCTTGTCCTGCATGCGGCGCAGGGCCTTCAGCATCTCCTCGGCCGGTCTCCCGTACAGAGCGGAGCCTGAATCGAGCGCGTAGCGCAGCTGCTTCGCCCGGCGGCGCACCCTGTGGTAGTCGTCCATCGAGGAGTCGGCGCGCAGCCGACGGACGGCCTTGCGCAGGCGGCGGAAGCGCTGGCGGACGCGCTGCGGCAGGACCGCGCCGACGGTCGCCGCTCCCGCATCGTTGGCCGCGGGCGTGGCCTCGGCCGCGGCGGTAAGGGTCTGGATCCAGCGGCGCGTCGGCTCCGAGTCAAGCGCGCGGATCATGCGGGCGCGGGCGCGCGCGCGCTCGATCGTGAGGCGCTCCTTCAGGGGCTCGAGCGCGAGCCGGTCTTCCTCGGGTAGCTCCTCACAGTAGGCGTCGAGTCCTGCGAGCTGCACGTCGAGGTCGCGGGTCGCGCCGAGCGAGCGCAGCAGGGCTTTGGCCGTCTTGCGGGCCTTGATCAGGGCAGGCGGGAGGTGCTGCTTGAAGAGGCCGAGGGTCGCATCGAGCCGCCGCGCCGTAACCCGCAGCTGGTGCAGGTCCTCTGGATCGGCGCCGACGCGGGCGCCGGGCTCGTGCTCGAGCCAGGCACCGAGCAGCTGATGCACCTGGGCGAGAGCGGCCTCGCCCACCGCGGCGCAGCCACCCTGGGCGGCAGGGGAAGGGGGCGGCGCTACTGCGCCCGCGCTCTTCGATTCGGCCGCGTTACGTTCTGCGGCAAGCTCGCGCGCGCTGGTGTCGACCTTCATCAAGGACGGAAATACCTCATCGGGAACATCGCAGTGTAACAAAGGCGCTGGCGCGGCGGGCCAGGGAAAATTGACGCTGCGGAAGCCACTTACGTATCATTCGCGCCCCCCGTGCGGCGGGGCCGGCTAGGGGCGACTTGTAATCGTGCCCGTAGCTCAGGCGGATAGAGCATCGGCCTTCTAAGCCGAGGGTCGCAGGTTCGAGTCCTGCCGGGCACGCCAGCCGACGCCGGGGTACGGACGGTGGACGTAGCTCAGTTGGTAGAGCCCCGGGTTGTGATCCCGGTTGTCGTGGGTTCGAGTCCCATCGTCCACCCCATTTTGGCAGGGCGCAGCGGGCAAAGACCGCGCTCTTTGCCGGCGGTCGACGGAGTAATGTCTGCTGAAATTGCCGCAGGCAATTTCAGCCAATTGAACAAGGGCCGTTAGCTCAGCTGGTAGAGCAGGAGACTCTTAATCTCTTGGTCGTAGGTTCGATCCCTACACGGCCCACCAGATTCCCTTGGGGCATCGCTCCTCGAGATTGCCGACGTGCTGGGTCATAAGACTCTCGCCATGGTGAAGCGCTATTCGCATCTCGTCGTCGAGGCGGCAGTGCGCTGCGCACCTTGAAATATTGCAAGTCGTGCAATATAGTTTGGCCATGATGAGTGAACGGCTGAGGGAGGGAAGGCTCAAAGCGGGACTGACACAGGTCGAGGCTGCGCGGCGCCTGGGTGTGTCGCAGCCGTACCTGTCCCAGCTCGAAAAAGGTGAGCGGCCCGTAACGGCGGAGCTTGCCCGAGCGGCGGCCGAGCTCTACCGCCTACCAGCCACCGCCCTGCCGATGCCGGAGTCGAGCCCCGGGGATGTGGACCCGCAGCGTCTCGCTCGCCAGTTGGCCGGTCTCGGGTACCCCGGCTTCGCACACCTGCGGCCTCTCAAGGCCAATCCGGCAGCCGTCGTGCTCGGATGCCTCATGCAGCAGGATCTCGAGGTGAGGCTGGCGGAGGCACTACCGTGGGTCCTGCTCGCCTATCCAGATCTGGATTGGTCTTGGCTCGTACGTCACGCAAAGCTGCACGATCTCCAAAATCGCCTGGGGTTCCTGGTTGCCCTCGCGAGGAATGTCGCTACGGCGCAGCCGCAGTTTGGGGGCGCGCTGGGGCCGCTGTCTTCCGTTGAGGAGCAGCTCGAGCGGGCGCGCCTGGTGCGGGAGGACACGCTCTGTCGGGAGTCCATGCCGGCCGCTGAGCGTCATTGGCTCCAGAAGGCACGTTCGCCGCTTGCGCGTCACTGGAACGTGCTCAGCGGTTTGACTGCAGATCAGCTGTCCTATGCCGCCTGATGCGACGAAGCGCGCCGCCGCGGAGCCTGCGGAACCCTGGCGCTCCTTCCTCAGGGATCTCGACGAAGAGCTCAAAGGCTCCCACGAGCTGCATTGTCTGGGCGGCTTCGTCGTCGCGCAGCACTATGCAATCGGCCGTGAGACCGCGGATATCGATTTTCTCGCGGCCATCGCGCAGTCACCCGAAGACAACGTCGAAGCCCTTGCGGGGCTTGGGTCCGTGCTCCACCGCCGATATCGCCTGTACGTGCAACGCGTCGGAGTTGCGACACCTCCGTCCGGCTACACCGCCCGATTGGAGCGTATGTTTCCCGCGGCGCGCTGGAGGCGGTTGAAACTCCTTGCGCTGGATGCGACCGATCTTGCGCTCACCAAGCTTGAGCGAAACGCGGAACGTGACCGCGAGGACGTCCTGAGCAGACTGTCCTGGCATGACAAGACGCTCGACTTGTGGATCGAGATGGCCTGGCCATCGAAATGACCCGCTGTTCTCAGTGCAATCGGCAACTCCCCGATGCGCGCTGGCACACGGCTTGGCGCCGTCGGTGGCGCGGCTTTATCTCGCGTGCTCAGGTACTTGCGGGGAGTCTCGAGGTGTCTGTCGGGGTTGCGCCGAGCAGCCACGGCGACTCTTAATCTCTTGGTCGTAGGTTCGATCCCTACACGGCCCACCAATTTCGCGTTGTATGCGCCGTTACGTTGAATCAGGAGCCGTCGACGGCCTGGGGACCCAGACCGCTTCGGCTATAATGAAAACCGCCCCGACGCGCGGCCAAAGGTATTGATTTGCATCCAGGTTCGACCTGAGAGGCAGCGGCCTAAGGCGAAAGTGGCGGAACTGGTAGACGCGCTGGATTTAGGATCCAGTGGGGAAACCCGTGAGAGTTCGAGTCTCTCCTTTCGCACCAGTCCCCTCCCGACCGTAGGTACAGCAGCCGGCGCCGGGCTTACGCTCAATTGCGAAGGCTTGAGGATCGACGATGCAAGTTTCGGTTTCGGATACAGGGGGTCTCGGGAAGCGCATCGAGGTGGCGGTGCCTGCCACGGAGGTGGCGAGCGAGATTGCCCAGCGATTGAAGCGCCTGTCACGGACCGCGCGGTTGAAGGGCTTCCGCCCGGGCAAGGCGCCGCTCGCCGTGATCACCAAGCAGTTCGGCGACCAGGTGCGCGCCGAGGTCGTCAACGACCTGATGCGCAGCTCCTTCGCGCAGGCCGTGAATGAGCAGAACCTGAAGCCCGCGGGCGGCCCGCGGATCGAGCCGCTCGAGGTGGGTCCGGGGGCCGATCTCAAGTACACGGCTACCTTCGAGGTCCTGCCCGAGATCCGGGTGAACCCGCCCGACAACATTGCCGTCGAGCGCCCCAAGGTCGAAGTCACGGAGGCCGACATCGACGCCATGATCGAGAACATGCGGGCGCAGCGCCCCGTGTTCACCGAAGTCGCGCGCGCGGCGCGCGACAGCGACCGTGTCCTGATCGACTACCGGACGCGCCTCGACGGCGAGGCGTTCGAGGGGAGCGACGCGACGGATATCAGTGTGCTCATCGGTTCGCGTCAATCGATGCCGGAGCTCGAGGAGGGCCTGAAGGGCGCGAGTGCGGGTGAGGAGCGCACCATCACCGCGACGTTTCCGGCCAATCATCCGCACAAGACCCTCGCAGGACGCAGCGCGCAGCTGCACGTATCCATTAAGAGAGTGGAGGAGCAATCCCTTCCGGCCGTCGACGAGGCTTTCCTGCGTGAGTACGGTGTGGAGCAGGGCGGCCTCGCCGAGATGCGCGCCGAGGTGCGCAAGAGTATGGAGAAGGAGCTGGCCGACGTGATCCGCACGCGCCTGCGCACGCAGGTACTGGAATCCCTCTATCGCGACAACCCGCTCGAGCTGCCGCGGGCCCTGGTCGAGGAGCAGGTGCAGGCGCTGCAGATCGAGGCGGCGCGGCGCCTGGGAGTGCGGGAGGCGAGCCAGATCCCGCCGCGCGAGCCGTTCGTCGAGCCCGCGCGCAAGCGCGTCGCGCTCGGGCTGCTGATGGGCCACATCGTCCAGACCCAGGGCTTGAAAGTCGACCGGGCGCGCCTAACTGAGAGACTCGATGAGCTGGTCGCGAGCTACCCTAATCCCGATGAGGCGCGGCGCGCCTACCAGCAGAATCCCGAGGCGCTGCGCCAGCTCGAATCCGCGGTGCTCGAGGACCAGGTGGTCGATTGGGCCCTGAATACCGCCCGCATCAGCGAGCGGCCGATGACTTTCAAGGAACTGACCGGCTTTGGCCCGGCGGCGCCCGGCGCCGAACAGCACGCCCGGGAGGGCGAAGTGAGCGGTACATGAACGAACGCGGCTTGAACCTGGTCCCCATCGTGGTCGAGCAGACCGCGCGCGGCGAGCGCGCCTACGACATCTACTCGCGGCTCCTCAAGGAGCGGGTGGTGTTCGTCGTGGGTCCGGTCGATGACTACATGGCCAATATCGTGGTCGCGCAGATGCTGTTTCTCGAGTCCGAGAACCCGGAGAAGGACATCGCGCTCTACATCAACTCACCGGGCGGTGTGGTGAGCTCGGGGCTCGCGATCTACGACACCATGCAGTTCATCAAGCCGGACGTCAGCACCATCTGCATCGGCCAGGCGGCCAGCATGGGCGCGGTACTCCTCGCCGGCGGCAGCCACGGCAAGCGCTACTGCCTGCCGCACGCGCGCGTCATGATCCATCAGCCCGCGGGCGGCTTTCAGGGCCAGGCCTCGGACATGGAGATCCAGACCCGGGAGATGCTCGAGACGCGCGATCGTCTGAACAGAATCCTCGCCAAGCACACCGGCCAGAGCGTCGAGCGGATCAAGCAGGACACCGACCGGGACCGCTTCATGGACTGGCAGGAAGCGGTCAAGTACGGCCTGATCGACCGCGTGCTGGAGAAGCGCACCGAGGCAGTTACACCGGGAGCCGGGAACACCGGCAAGTCCGGCTGAAGTGCGGGCAAGACCTTGCCGCCGCAGGAGGCGAGTTTACAAAGTAGTGAAACCGGTCATACAACCCATGTCGGAACAGGCAGTTAGCCGTGCGCTGCTGCTTTGCGTCGCAGCGGCGCACCTGCTATAAGAAAATGGCAATGTTCCACCCGGAGCCGGCGTTTGGCGTGGGGTGCAAGATTTATGAGGGCCGTCGATGAGTGAAGACTCCCGCAACCGTCACGATGACGGCAAGCTGCTGTACTGCTCGTTCTGCGGGAAGAGCCAGCACGAAGTCCGCAAGCTGATCGCCGGTCCCTCGGTATTCGTCTGCGACGAGTGCGTCGAGCTCTGCAACGACATCATCCGCGAGGAGCTCGAGGACCGTGCCGAGCGGGCCCGCGACAAGCTCCCCAAGCCCCACGAGATCAAGAAGGTCCTGGACGAGTACGTCATCGGCCAGGAGCGCGCCAAGAAGGTGCTCTCGGTTGCGGTCTACAACCACTACAAGCGCCTCCAGACCCGCACGGGAACCGCGCGCAGCAAGGAAGACGTCGAGATCGCCAAGAGCAATATCCTCCTGATCGGACCGACGGGCTGCGGCAAGACGCTGCTCGCCGAGACCCTCGCCCGGCTTCTCAACGTGCCGTTCACGATCGCCGATGCCACCACGCTCACCGAGGCGGGTTATGTCGGCGAGGACGTCGAGAACATCATCCAGAAGCTCCTGCAGAAGTGCGATTACGACGTCGAGAAGGCGCAGACGGGCATCGTCTACATCGACGAGATCGACAAGATCTCGCGCAAGTCCGACAACCCCTCGATCACCCGCGATGTGTCGGGGGAGGGCGTGCAGCAGGCGTTGTTGAAACTCATCGAGGGTACGATCGCTTCGGTCCCGCCCCAGGGCGGCCGCAAGCACCCGCAGCAGGAGTTTCTGCAGGTCGATACCAGCAACATCCTCTTCATCTGCGGCGGCGCGTTCGCGGGGCTCGAGAAGCTCATCCTGAACCGCACCCAGCGAAGCGGCATCGGCTTCACCTCCGAGGTGCGCGACATCAACTCCCGTCCGCACGGCAGCGACCTTTTCCACGATGTCGAGCCCGAGGATCTCATCAAGTACGGCCTGATCCCCGAGTTCGTCGGCCGCCTGCCGGTCGTGGCGACGCTCGATGAGCTCGACGAGGGGGCGCTGATTTCGATCCTTACCGAGCCCAAGAACGCCCTCACCAAGCAGTACCGCCGGCTCTTCGAGATGGAGGGCGCGGAGCTCGAGTTCCGCGACGAGGCGCTCAAGGCCGTGGCGCACCGCGCCATGCAGAGAAAGACCGGCGCCCGGGGACTGCGTACCATCCTCGAGACGGTGCTGCTCGATACGATGTATGAGCTGCCGTCGATGCGCAACGTATCCCGGATCGTGATCGACGAGACGGTGATCGACGGGCAGACCAAGCCCTACATCGTCTACGGCACGGACGAGGCCCGCCTGGCGAGCGTGGACGAGCCGCGGCGCGTTTCGGGCTCGAACCACCACTAAGGCGGCAGCGCGCTGCACAGCAAAGTTCGAGCGCCGTGAGCTGCGTCACTCTTGAAACGCGCAGCGCCAGCCTCATTTCCCGTTAAACTACCTGTCATAAGGAGCCGGCCGCGGTTCGCGTGCGATCCGCGGGCGGTGCGCAATCTGCCATCGAGGGCCTGAGCGTGTCCGAAGCTACTACTCCCACGACCCCGAACCCCGCCGCCATCGAGAACGTGCCGGTGCTGCCGCTGCGGGACGTGGTCGTCTACCCGCACATGGTGATTCCGCTCTTTGTGGGGCGCGAGAAGTCGATCCAGGCGCTCGATGTCGCGATGCGCACCGACAAGCGGATCATGCTGGTCGCGCAGAAGCAGGCCGACATCGACGACCCCAAGGCCGACGACCTCTACCGCATCGCGACCGTCGCGACGATCCTGCAGCTGCTGAAACTCCCTGACGGCACGGTGAAGGTGCTGGTCGAGGGCGTCGACCGCGCCCGGATCGACAAGCTGCACGCCGGGGACTACTACTCCTCCGACGCGACCCTGCTGCCGGATGACGAGGCCTACGACGAGAAAGAGATGGACGTGCTGTCGCGCTCGGTCATCTCGCAGTTCGAGCAGTATGTGAAGCTCAACAAGAAGGTGCCGCCCGAGGTACTCACCGCGCTCGCCGGCATCGAGCAGGCCGGACGCCTCGCCGACACGGTCGCGGCGCACATGTCCTTGAAGCTCGCCGAGAAGCAGAAGGTGCTCGAGATCCTCGACGTCCGCAAGCGCCTCGAGCACATCCTGGTCGCCATCGAGAGCGAGATGGATGTGCTGCAGATCGAGAAGCGCATCCGCGGGCGCGTCAAGGCGCAGATGGAGAAGAGCCAGCGCGAGTACTACCTCAACGAGCAGATGAAGGCGATCCAGAAAGAGCTCGGCGAGATGGACGAGGGCGGCAACGAGATCTCCGAGCTCGAGCAGAAGATCGCCAAGGCCGGCATGCCGAAAGAGGCGCGCGACAAGGCCGCGGGCGAGCTCAACAAGCTCAAGATGATGTCGCCCATGTCGGCCGAAGCGACCGTGGTGCGCAACTACATCGACTGGCTGGTCAAGGTTCCCTGGAAGAAGCGCACCCGCATCATCAAGGACATCGCCCGCGCCCAGAAGGTGCTGGATGAGGACCACTACGGGCTCGAGAAGGTGAAGGAGCGCATCGTCGAGTATCTCGCCGTGCAGCAGCGCGTCGAGAAGCTCAAGGGCCCGATCCTGTGCCTCGTCGGCCCGCCCGGCGTCGGCAAGACCTCCTTAGGCCAGAGCATCGCCCGCTCGACCAACCGCAAGTTCGTGCGCATGTCGCTCGGCGGCGTGCGGGATGAGGCCGAGATCCGCGGCCACCGGCGCACCTACATCGGGTCGATGCCGGGCAAGATCGTGCAGAACATGGCCAAGGCGGGCGTGCACAATCCGCTGTTCCTGCTCGATGAAGTCGACAAGATGTCGATGGACTTCCGCGGCGACCCCTCATCCGCGCTCCTCGAGGTGCTCGACCCGGAGCAGAACTCGACCTTCAACGATCATTACCTCGAGGTCGATCTCGATCTCTCGGAGGTGATGTTCGTGTGCACGGCGAACACGCTCAACATTCCGGCGCCGCTCCTCGATCGCATGGAAGTCATCCGCCTTCCCGGCTACACGGAAGACGAGAAGATGAACATCGCGCGGCGCTACCTGGTGCCGAAGCAGATGAAGAGCAACGGACTCAAGCCCGACGAGCTCAAGGTCTCGGACACCGCGCTGCTCGACATCGTGCGCTTCTATACGCGCGAGGCGGGCGTGCGCAACCTCGAGCGCGAGATCGCCAAGATTGCCCGCAAGGCCGTCA
>Ga0335083_10007789_pt1 | contig 13167 bp, 10 predicted proteins | sample Lox_Sample_42_FD_206716 | JGI IMG/M metagenome (GOLD analysis project Ga0335083, IMG submission 206716) | Soil microbial communities from Loxahatchee National Wildlife Refuge, Florida, United States - Lox_Sample_4.2 | ecosystem: Environmental > Terrestrial > Soil > Wetlands | place: USA...
CCGCCTCGGTCGTCGGCTCGTCCGATTCGTCGCCCGGCACCTCGTCGCGCTCCTCGGTGTCGCGCTTGACGGTCGGGTCGATGCTGTCCGCGCGGTCCCACTGCTCCTGCAGTTGTTCGCGCGACGACGACGCTTCGCTGTGGTGCGTGGCCGCTCGTTCCTGCAGCCGTGCGGCCTCGGCGGCCTTGGCCTCAGCCTCAGCCTGCGCGGCACGCGCCTTGGCGGCTGTTTCGTCGGCCAGCGCTTCACGTCGTTCGAGTTTGGCGGTCTCGAGCCTGGCCTGTTCGCGGATCTCCTCGGCCTGCCGTTGCCGGCGGGCTCTGCTGGCCCTGACGGCCGCGAAGGCCAGGGCGGCAACCAACACGACGGCGACCACCGCGACGACAATCCACAAGGTGTTGCTGTTACTCATTATGTGCCCCCGTTGAATAGATTGGGTTGTGCTGCCGGTAGCCCGCCTGTAGTGAATCCCCATATTCGACGGAAGTAAAACAACTTCGCCGGGGGTAATAGCAAGCCCAGTCAGTGCGCGTAGGTGGTCTCGGTATTGGCGTCCTGGAACATCTCCGAGACGATCAACCAGGACCCGTCGCCCTGGCGCTGCAGGGCGCGCAACGAGAAGTTGTCCCGGTCCAGCGTCCCGCCGCCGACCAGCCCCTGGCCTTTGACCTGCAGATGAGCCGAGACCAGGACCACTTCGGGGGTCAGCACCTTGAAACTTGTCTCCGGGGGACCGGCCAGCTCACCGCGATTGAAGTTGTCGTCGCGGAACAGCCCGCGCAGGTACTCGACGATTTCGTCGCGCCCGCGGCGCACCGTGCCGAACGCGTTGACCCAGTCCGCGTCATCGGAATACACCCCGAGCAACGGCTCCGCGTCGCGGTCGTCGAACGACTTCAACAGCGTCAGCAGTGTCTCGCCGATCGCTTCCTGATCCGCCGGTGGCAGTTCCATAAAACTGGTCATGCCGGGAAACTACATGAAGTCCAGCGCCTCGACCGTGGCAATGGGGCCTTCGTGCGACGGCCGGGCCGCACCACCGATCACGTACACGGTGTTGCCGACCGTGGCGACCACCTCGGCGTGACGCGAGGTCGGCATCGGGGGCAGCGTCCTCCACTTGTTTTCGGCGATGTCGTACATCTCGACCACGTTCAGCACCTGAGTGGGTGCCTCGCCGCCGACTGCTACGATCCGGCCGTCGATGTAGGTGGCGCCGTAGCTCCCGCGCGGAGTCGGCATGCCCACCAGCTTCGTCCACCTTCCCGATGCCGGGTCGAACCGGTCCAGCTCAGCGGTGTTCTTGTCGGCGGCCAGGAACCTCCCGCCAAGCGCGTAGGCATAGGTGCCGTCCGACACCGCCGCCAGGTGCTCACGCGGGGTCAGCATGTCCGCGGCGTCCTTCCACGAACTGCCGTCGAAGACCTCGGTCGGCTTGACCAGCTGCTTGTTGTTCTGCCCGCCGAAAGCTATGAGCTTGTCCCCGACCACCGCCGCCGCCGGTGCCGCCCGGGCGTGCGTGAGGCTCGGCAACGGCACCCAGCTGCCGCCCCGCAGCGCGAAGACCTTGTCGGAACCCTGCGCGAGGCTGTCGGTGGCACCTCCGAGCACCACCACCTCGCCGCGGTAGGTTGCCGCCGCAGCGTGATGCAGCGGTATGGGCAACGGCGGGCCCGTTTCCCAGGCCCCGGTCTTCGGGTCATAGCTCTCGACGATTTGCAGGGGCTCGGCACCGCTCCGTAGCCCACCCATGATCCAGATCTTGTCGTTGAGCACTGTCCACGCCATCATCAACCGCGGGGTCGGCGCGTTCGGCAGGGTACGCCACTGCGACCCGGGCTGCGTCTTGCGGGCCGGCAGCGCCAGCACCTCCGCCGCGGACACGACCTGGCTGTCGTCGGCCGCGGTCGACCCACCGATTGCGTAGACGGACTTGGCCACCGCGTCGACGGCCATACCGTGCCGCCCGGTGGCCATGTCCGGCAGGGCGTCCCAGGCTTTCGTCATCAGATCGAACACCGAAACGCTCTTGAGGACCAGCCCTCCCGACAAGCCCCCGACCGCCACCAGACGTCCGTCGGCGACAGCCACTCCGAGGTCACTGCGTGCTTGGGGAAGCGGGGCCGATGTCGTCCACGCCTTCGCGGTCTGGTCATACACCTCGACCGTCGTCAGGTCGCTGCTCCCGTTGCTGCCGCCGACCGCGTACATCAGTTTTCCGTCCGAGGCCGCGGCCAGCATCTGCCGCGGGGTCGGTATCGGCGCGCCGAGAGTCCAGGTGTTGCCGTCGAAGATCTCGGTCGTGTTCAGCAGTGCGCCGTTGGAGTCCACACCGCCGGTGACGATGATGCGCTCGGCCGGGCCGGTGCCGACCGATGCCGCTGCGCCTGCCGCCCTCGGCTGCAAGAGCTTCGGCAGTTCCACCCACTGGCCGTTGACTACTCGCCAAACCTTATCTGTCGCAGCCTTTTTGCCGTTCTCCATCTTCCAGCCGCCGAGCACGATCGGGTTGTCCTGCCATGTCACCGCCATGGCGTGTTGAACCCCCGCCGGCAGGTCGGCGGCCGTCTTCCAGGCGTCGATGGGGGCGGGGTCGTAGCCCTCATGCAATGGGGTGACGGCGCCGTCGGTGCGAATGCCGCCGAAGATCCAGATCGTGCCGTCGGTCTGGGTGCTCGCCGCGGCGTCGCGTGCGACGGGCGCAGGCGTTATCGGCTTCCATTGGGCCGGCGGCGGGGCGCTGGGTTGACTGGTAGCGGCCTGATCGCTCTTGTTGGGCGAAAATAGCCAGAGAGCGCCGACGACCAGCGCGATCACCGCCAGGACCGCCGTGACGGCCATCGCGATGCGATTCCATTTCTTTCCCGGCTCCGTGAACCATCCCGCCACGCCCGCTTTCTTGCCGCCGGGCGGGACCGGACCCGACGGCGTCGGTGGCGGTGGAAAGCTCGGCGGTGGGGGCACGACGCCGGGCGGGCCCGGGGTCGGTCGCACCGGCTCGGTCACGCCCGTCGGCGGCGACGCGGGCGGCGGCGGTCGCTGGCCGGGTCCGCCGCGCAAGATGCTGGCCGCTTGGGAAAACTCGTCTTGACCGGCAGGTGGTGCCTCGCCGCCGATCGGCCGTTGGATGGCGGAGGTGTCACCGCTCGGGCCTGGCAGGTGTTGCGTAGACGCGGGAATGTGCGACGTGGCCGTACTCGGCGGTTGCATCGCCGCGGTCTGTCCGCCGGGCGGGGCCGAGGGCGGCTGAATCACCGGTGTTGACGCGGTGGACGCGCGGATCGCCTCGACGCTGGTGTTCGTGATCGCCATCGAATCGGGTTTCAAACCGATGTGACGTTGTGCTTGCTGCAATTCGCGGCCGAATTGCTCGGCTGACGCGGGGCGTTCGGCCGGGTCGATCGACATCGCCTTCTCGATGACCGCGCACACCGCTTCCGGGATGCCCTCGGGACGCATGTCCGGGACCCGGCTCGTACTGATCCGCAGGTACTGAGCGATGAGATCTTCGCCGCTCCTGCGCCCGTGCGCGGCCGCGCCCGAAATAAGTGCATAAATGGTCGCGCCGAGTGAGTAGATATCGGAGGTGACGGTCGCCGGATTACCGGTCATCACCTCGGGCGCGGTGTAGTCGATTGTGCCGGAGAAGAACCCGGTCGCGGTTTCATATCCGCCTTCGATGTGCGCGATCCCGAAGTCACTCAGCAGTGGTTCGTTGTAATCGTTGATGAGCACGTTCGCGGGCTTGATATCGCGGTGCAATGTGCCGGTCTTGTGTGCGGTTTCCAATGCCCCGCAAAGCTTGACGCCGATCCGCAAGGCCTCGTGCCAGGGGAGAGCCCCTTCCCGGCGCAGTCGCACCGCCAGCGAATCCGCGGAGTGGTAGGGCATCACGATGTAGGGCTTGCCGCTGGGGGTCACGCCGACGCGCAGGATGTTGACGATGTTCGGGTGCCCGGACAGCCCGCCCATCGCGTAGCCCTCACGCAGAAAACGCTCCCGGCTGTCTTCGTCGAAATGTGATGGTAGGACCTTGACTGCGACATTTCGGCCGAGCGCCGTCTCGTAACAGCGGTAGATCACCCCGGCACCGCCCCGGGCCACCTGCTGGGCGTCCTCGAATCCGGCTGCTGCCAGCTCTTCGGCCAGCCCGTTTGACGGGCGTGCCGGTCCGTCGGCCGTGGGTCCTTCAGTCATATCTTGGCGCTCACCCTCCCCGGCGATAGATCATTCGCGAGGTTAAGAGTAGCGCCAGTGAACTCCCCGGTGTATGGATCGGCGAACGTTCGCAGGTACCGTGTCGGACGCCGCGGGCACGGCGACTGACCTGCTGAGATGGGCTTGCACCCGGATGGGGCCAGAATGGCCGTATGGCACTGGATCTGACCGGCTACTTCGACCGCATCGACTATCGCGGCGCCGTCGAGCCGAGCCTGGAAGTACTGCAGCAGCTGGTCACCGCTCACACTCGAGGCATTCCGTTCGAAAATCTTGATCCGCTGATGGGAGTGCCGGTAGACGATTTGAGCCCGGCGGCGCTGATCGACAAGCTGGTGCACAGGCGTCGCGGCGGTTACTGCTACGAGCAAAACGGACTGATGGGTCACGTGCTGGTAGAACTCGGTTTTCGGGTGCGCAGACTGACCGCGCGCGTGGTGTGGATGGCCCCGCCCGGCTCGCCGGTGCCGGCACAGACCCACACGCTGCTGGCGGTCACCTTTCCCGGCTCGCAGGGGCCTTATCTCGTCGACGTCGGCTTCGGCGGGCAGACGCCCACGTCCCCGATCCGTTTCGAAACCGGCGGCGTCCAGCACACCACGCACGAGCCGTATCGCCTCGAGGACCGCGGCGACGGGCTGGTCCTGCAGGCCAAAGTCCGTGACCAATGGCAGTCGCTGTACGAATTCAGCACGAGGACGGCGCCGATGATCGATCTGAGGCTGGGGAGCTGGTTTGTGTCGACCAACCCGTCGTCGCACTTCGTGACGAACCTGTTAGCGGCGGCGGTCACTGACGACGCCCGGTGGAACCTGGCCGACCGGCACCTGACCATTCACCGAGCGGGTGAGACCGAGAAGATCCTGCTCGATGACGCCGCGGCCGTCGTCGACACCCTCAGTGAGCGGTTCGGGATCAACGTCGACGACCTCGGCGAGCGCAGCGCGCTGGAAGCACGCCTCGAGCAGCTATCGACCGCGCAACCAGGGACCGATGCGGCGTAGCGCTTCCTCGATGTCGCTCGTCGGGCCCGCGAAGGACAGCCGCACGCACGAATTGCCGCGCGCAGTATCGAAGTCGATACCCGGCGCGATGGCAACGCCGGTGTCGCCCAGCAGCTTTGAGCAGAATGCCAGCGAGTCGGTGGTGAAGTCCGAGACGTCGGCGTAGACGTAGAACGCGCCGTCGGTGGGTGCCAACCGGTCGATGCCGATCTGGCGCAGGCCGTCGAGCAGCAGCGAGCGGTTGATCGTGTAGTGCCGCAGGTTGCCGTCGGCCTCGGCGGTGGCCTCGGGGGTGAAAGCCGCCACCGCGGCGATCTGGGACAGCACCGGCGGGCAGATGGTGAAATTACCCGTGAGGCAGTCCACCGCTCGGCGCAGCTCGGACGGTACCAGCAGCCACCCCAGCCGCCAGCCCGTCATCGCGTAGTACTTGGAAAAGCTGTTGACCACCACCGCGTTTCGTGATTTCTGCCAGGCGCAACTGGTCTGCGGCGCACCTTCGTAGACCAGGCCGTGGTAGACCTCATCGCTGATCAGCCGCACTCCGGAGGCGTCGCACCAGGACGCGATCGCTGCCAATTCGGCGGGCGGGATGACCGTTCCAGTGGGGTTGGCGGGACTGGCGACGATGACGCCGCGCACCGGCGGGTCCAGTTCGGCGAGCATCTGCGCGGTGGGCTGGAACCGGGTCTCGGGCCCGCACGGGATATCCACCACCTCACATCCCAGCGCCGACAGGATGTTTCGGTAGCACGGGTAGCCGGGGCTGGCCAGCGCGACCCGATCGCCCACGTCGAAGCAGGCCAGGAAGGCGAGCAGAAAGCCGCCCGACGATCCGGTGGTGACGATGACCGCGTCGGATTCGACCTCGATTCCGTGCTGACGCTGGTAATCCGCCGCGATCGCCGCCCGCAGCTCTGGAATACCCAGCGCCACTGTGTAACCCAGCTGGTTGAGATGCAGCGCGGCGGCCGCCGACGCCCGCACCGGCTCGGGGGCGCCGACGCTCGGCTGGCCGGCCGACAGGTTGACCAGGTCGCCGTGCGTGCGCTGGCGCTCCGCGGCAGCCAGCCAGACATCCATCACGTAGAACGGCGGAATGCCGGCGCGAAGTGCCACCCGATCGTTCACGATGTCGGCAGTACCTCAGTCTCCAGTCGGCGCAGCAACTGGATTGGCGAGGCCAGCAGTTGCGAACTGCCGTGTGCGCGTTTGAAATACAGATGCATGTCGTGTTCCCAGGTGATCGCGATGCCACCGTGCAGCTGGATCCCCTCGGCCGCCACGGCGGACAGCGCCTCGGTGGCGGCCAGGCGCGCCGTTGCGGCGTTGGTCGGTGTGGGTTTGTCGCATGCGTCGTTGACCACGGCGCGGGCCGCCGCGATCTTGACGTACAGGTCGGCCATCCGATGCTTGAGGGCCTGGAAGCTGCCGATGGGCCGGCCGAACTGCACTCGGCTCTTGGCATATTCGACGGTCAGCTCCAGGCAGCGTTCGGCGGCGCCGATCTGCTCTGCGGCCAGCAGGATGGCCGCAGCGTCGGCCAGGCCGGGGTCGGATCCCAACGCCGCCGTGTCTTCGGGCTGCATCCGGGCCAGCCTGCGGGTCGGGTCCATGGTGGCGACGGGCTCGGCGCGAAATCGTGTCCACCTGGTCAGCCGGCCGTCGCTGGCGGCGACGACGACGTCGGCGATATCCCCGTTCACGACGTAGTCGGCATCCAGAACCAGTGCCCCGATCGAGGTACCGCCGGCCAGCGCTTCCAGCGTCTCGGCGTCCGGTTCGGGCGCGGCCAGCAGGGCCAGCTCGGCCAGCGTGGTGCCCAGCAGCGGGGAAGGCACCAGCGCCCGCCCGAGTTCCTGTAAAACCGTTGCGGCATCGGCTAGTTCACCGCCGGCGCCGCCCAACTCCTCGGGTACCACCAACGCGGCGGCGCCGACCTGCTCGCACAGCAGCTGCCATAGTGCTTCGTCGTAGCCGCGGTCGGACTCCATTGCCGCCCGCACGGCCGCCGGATCCGCGTGCTTGGCAACCAACGCAGCGACGGTTTCTCGCAGCATCTCCCGTTCTTCACTCATCTGCGCCACTCCTCTTCATCGCTGCGCTCTGCATCGTCGTCGGCGCGACTCATTGCAATGCCTCCAAAACCCGTCGCCGATGTACCTCCGGCGTACCCCACGCCGAGCGCAGTGCCTGCACCCGAAGCAGCCACAGGGACAGGTCATGTTCCTGGGTGAATCCGATGGCGCCGTGGGTCTGCAACGCCGAGCGGGCCGCGAGCAGACCCGCCTCGCCCGCTGCCACTTTAGCCGCACTCACATCCCGGGACTGCAACGACAGTGCCGCGCCGTAAACCAAGGGGCGGGCCAGTTCGATCGCGATGTGGACGTCGGCGAGCTTGTGCTTGATCGCCTGGTAGGAGCCGATTATCCGGCCGAACTGAGACCGTTGCTTGGCATAGTCGACGCTGGCGGCCAGCAATGCCTCGGCGGCGCCGACCAGTTGCGCCGCGGTGGCCAGCGCGCCGAAGTCGTAGGCGCGCATCACGTCCGCCTGCCACGCGTCGCCGGTTGCCGTCACGTCGAAGAGGCGGCGGCTGGGGTCGACGGACTCGTGGCACTCGCCTGCCGCGCCCTCGGTGACCCCGTGCTCGCCGGCGAGCAGCACCAGCCCGGCCGTATCGGCGTCGACCGCGCGCGGCACCTGGGGCGGCATTGCGACGGTGGTGATCAGCTCCCCGGAAGCCAGCCCGGCGCAGCGATCGTCACTGGCGAGCAAAACGGGCGCGACAGCAATGGATTCAGCGACCGGACCCGGCACGCACCAGCGTCCCAGACGTTCGAGTGCCACCACCAGGTCAACTGGGTCTGCTTCGATGCCGTCGAATTTCTCCGGCACCGTCAGCGCGGTGACGCCGAGGTTGGCCAGCTGTTCCCACACCTTGCGACCCGGCGCGACGTCGCCGGCGGACCATGCGCGCACCGCGGCGGGCAGATCGGCGGCACCTAACGCCGCGTCGATGCTGGCCGCGAAGTCGCGCTGCTGTTCGTCCAGTGCGAATTCCATCAGCGCTTCTCCCGGGGTAGGCCCAGCAGTCGTTCGGAAATGATGTTGCGCTGAATCTCGTTGGTACCCGCGTAGATTGGTCCGCCCAGCGCGAACAGCAGACCCTCGGTCCAGGGGCCGGCCAGCTCGCCGTCGGCCCCCCGGATATCCAGCGCGGTCTGGTGCAGTTCCACGTCGAGGTCGGACCAGAACACTTTCGTCACCGACGATTCGGCACCCAACTCCCCGCCGCCGGCCAGTCTGGTCACCGTGCCGAACGTCTGCAGCCGGTAAGCCTGGGCCTTGATCCATCCGTCTGCGACCCGGTCGGCGAACTCGGGGGGCGAGCCAGAGTCCTTCCACAGCTGCATTAATCGTTCTGCCACGGCCAGGAAGCGCGCCGGACTGCGTAGCGACATACCCCGCTCATTGCTCGACGTGCTCATGGCCGCGCGCCAACCGTCATTCGGGGTCCCGATGACGTCCTCGTCAGGCACGAAGACGTCGTCCAGGAAGATCTCACCGAAGCCGGTGTCGCCGCCGAGCTGAACGATCGGCCGAACCGTGATGCCCTTGCTCTTCAGGTCGAACATGAAGTACGTCAGCCCGTGATGCCGTTCTGCCGCGGGGTCGGATCGAAACAGCCCAAACCCCATCTCGGCGAACGGTGCTCGCGAACTCCAGATCTTTTGCCCGTTGAGCAGCCAGCCGCCGTCCGTCTTGGTGGCGGTGGACCGCAGCGACGCCAGGTCACTGCCGGATTCCGGTTCCGACCAGGCCTGGGCCCAGATCTGTTCGCCGCTGGCCATTTTGAGCAGGATCCGGTCCAATTGCTCGTCGGTGCCGTGCGCGAACAGGGTGGGCGCCAGCATCGAAGTGCCATTGGCGCTGGCCCGGCCCGGCGCCCCGGCGCGGAAGTACTCCTCCTCGAACACCACCCAGTGCAGCAGTGGGGCATCGCGGCCGCCGTACTTCTCCGGCCAGGTGATGACGGACAGGCCGGCATCGAACAGCACCCGGTCCCAATGTCGGTGCTGGGCAAAGCCTTCCGCGTTGTCGTAGGACTTCGTCGGGATCGACTGCCGGTTGGCCGTGAGGAACTCCCGCACCTCGGCCTGAAAGGCCAGCGTCTCTTCGTCGAATGCTAAGTCCATTTACGGTCCATTCAGGCCATCTCTCGCAGTTGTGGTTTGAGCACCTTGCCGCCGGCGTTGCGCGGCAACTCGTCGACGAATCGCACCGAGCGGGGTGCTTTGAAATTCGCTAAATGCTCACGGGTGTAAGCAATCACAGACTCCTCGTCGAGGCCGGCTCCCGGCCGGGGGACCACGAACGCCCGGCCCACTTCGCCCAGCCGCTCGTCGGGCACGCCGATCACCGCGGCGTCGGCCACCCCGTCCATCCGGGCCAGCACCTGCTCGATCTCGGCGGGGTAGACGTTGAACCCGCCGCAGATGTACATGTCCTTGAGCCGGTCGGTGATACGCAGGTTGCCCGCCGCGTCAACGGCGCCGATGTCGCCGGTGTGCAGCCACCCGTCGGCGTCGATGGCGGCGGCGGTCGCCTCCGGGTCGTTCAGGTAGCCCAGCATCACGTTCGGCCCGCGCAGCAGCACTTCGCCGGTCTCAGAACCAGTTTCAGCATCGATCCGCAGCTCGAAGTCGGCGAACGGGCGCCCGCAGGTGGTCGCGACGGTCACCGCGTCGTCGTCGGCGCGACACATGGTGCCCATGCCGCTGGCCTCGGTCAGGCCGTAGGCGGTCAGCACGATGTCGATGTCCAGTTCGGACTGCATGCGTTCCACCAGAACCACCGGCACGGTCGCTGCCCCGGTGACCGCGAACCGCAACGAGCTCAGGTCGTAGTCGCGGCGGGCCGGGTGGTCGAGCAGCGTCTGGTAGATCGTGGGCGGCCCGGGCAACACGGTGATGCGGTGCCGCTCGATCGCCTGCAGCGTGCGCAGCGGGTCGAACGTCAAGTGCGGGATCAGCGTCGCCCCGGTCTGCAGGCAGGCCAGGATGCCGGCCTTGTAGCCGAAGTTGTGGAAGAACGGGTTGATGCACAGGTAACGGTCGTCGCTGGTGATCTTGCCGTTGGCGGCCCACGACGCCGAGCCCCCGAGCGACTGCCGGTGCGCGCATAGCACACCTTTGCTGCGGCCGGTGGTGCCCGAGGTGAACAGGATGTCGCTGACGTCGTCGGGCGTGACGGCCGCAGCGCGGTCCTGGACCTCGTCAAGGTCGACACCGTCAGCCATGAACTCGTCCCAGGTCCCGTCCTTTGCCTCGATCGGTATACGCACCAGGTGGCGCAGCGCGGGCAGTGCGTCGCGGTCCAGGTCGGCAGCCCGGTCGACCCCGAGGAACCGACCGGCGGCGAACAGCACCGGCGCATCGGTCCGGGCCAGGATGTCGGCGGCCTCGGCCGCGGTGTAGCGGGTGTTCAACGGCACCATCGCGGCGCCCGCGTGGTGAATCGCCAGGCAGGCCACCACCCAATGCCAGGTGTTCGGCGACCAGATCGCCACCCGATCCCCGGCTGCGACACCGAGCCTGATCAGCGCCGAAGCGGCCCGGTGTACCTCTTCTTGCAGGGACGCTGCCGTCAAGGAACGATCCTCGGTGATCAGCGCAGCGTGGTCGGGAGACTGGCGGGCAAAACGATCCAGTGCCGCGGGGATGGTGCGGGGATCGCCGGTCACTGGGATACTCCTAACAAAGCAAGTGCTTGGTAGGTTAGCGTACAGGGCATGCAGGACGTCGAAGAGTTCCGGTCAGAGGTACGTCAGTGGCTGACAGACAATCTCGCCGGGGAATTCGCAGCGCTCAAGGGCCTCGGCGGGCCGGGTCGTGAGCATGAGGCGTTCGAAGAACGCCGGGCCTGGAATCAGCATCTCGCCAAAGCCGGGCTGACCTGCCTGGGCTGGCCGGTCGAGCACGGCGGGCGCGGGCTTTCGGTCGCGCATCGGGTGGCTTTCTACGAGGAGTACGCCCGAGCCGATGCGCCCGACAAGGTCAACCACTTCGGCGAGGAGCTGCTGGGCCCGACGTTGATCGCGTTCGGAACCCCCGAGCAGCAGCAGCGCTTCCTGCCGCGCATCCTCGACGTCACCGAGCTGTGGTGCCAGGGCTATTCGGAGCCCGGCGCAGGCAGCGACCTGGCCAACGTCTCGACCGCGGCCGAGCTTGACGGCGACCAATGGGTGATCAACGGCCAGAAGGTGTGGACGTCGCTGGCCCACCTGTCGCAGTGGTGCTTCGTGGTCGCGCGGACCGAGAAGGGCTCCAAGCGGCACGCCGGGTTGTCGTATCTGCTGGTGCCGCTGGACCAGCCGGGGGTGCAGGTCCGCCCGATCGTTCAGATCACCGGCACCGCGGAGTTCAACGAGGTGTTCTTCGACGACGCCCGTACCGACGCCGATCTGGTCGTCGGCCAGCCGGGCGACGGGTGGCGGGTCGCGATGGGGACGCTGACCTTCGAGCGCGGCGTCTCGACGCTGGGTCAGCAGATCCTCTTCGCCCGTGAGCTGTCCAACCTGGCGCGCCTCGCGCAGCGCAACGGCGCCGCCGACGACCCGCTGATTCGGGAGCGGCTGACGCGGGCGTGGACCGGGCTGCAGGCCATGCGCAGCTATGCCCTGGCCACCATGGATGTTGAGCAGCCCGGCCAGGACAACGTGTCGAAGTTGTTGTGGGCCAACTGGCATCGCAGCCTGGGCGAGCTGGCGATGGACGTGATCGGCAAGCCCGGCATGACCATGGCCGACGGCGAATTCGACGAATGGCAGCGGCTGTATCTGTTCACCCGCGCCGACACCATCTACGGCGGGTCCAACGAGATCCAGCGCAACATCATCGCCGAGCGGGTCCTCGGCCTACCCCGAGAGGCGAAGGGATGAGCCTGTCCGAGACACCGAAAGAAATTGCCGGACACGGACTTCTGGACGGCAAGGTGGTCGTGGTGACCGCCGCCGCGGGCACCGGCATCGGTTCGGCGACGGCGCGCCGCGCGCTGGCCGAGGGCGCCGATGTGGTGGTCTCCGACCACCACGAACGACGGCTGGGCGAGACCGCCGCCGAACTGGCCGGCCTGGGGCTGGGCCGGGTCGAGAGCGTGGTGTGCGACGTCACGTCCACCGCCCAGGTCGACGCGCTGATCGATTCGACCACCGCGCGGATGGGACGCATCGACGTGCTGGTCAACAACGCCGGCCTGGGCGGGCAGACGCCGGTGGCCGACATGACCGACGACGAGTGGGACCGCGTCCTGGATGTGACCCTGACGTCGGTGTTCCGGGCCACCCGGGCGGCGCTGCGGTACTTCCGCGATGCTCCGCACGGCGGGGTGATCGTCAACAACGCCAGCGTGCTGGGCTGGCGGGCCCAGCACTCGCAGGCCCACTACGCGGCCGCCAAGGCCGGGGTGATGGCGTTAACCCGTTGCAGCGCAATCGAAGCCGCCGAGTACGGGGTACGGATCAATGCGGTGTCGCCGAGCATCGCGCGGCACAAGTTCCTGGACAAGACCACGTCGGCCGACCTGCTCGATCGGCTGTCGGCCCGCGAAGCGTTCGGCCGGGCCGCCGAACCCTGGGAAGTGGCCGCCACTATCGCCTTTCTGGCCAGCGACTACTCGAGTTACCTCACTGGCGAAGTGATCTCGGTGTCCAGCCAGCACCCGTGAGCTGATCGGCTCCTGGCACCCAACCGGCGAGCGTGCACAAGATGCCAGCCGTACCGGCGGCGACTCTGTGTACATTTGCGCACGTTCGCGGCGGAAGCCGGCGGACGAGCGACGCGATCAGGGCAGCCGGGCGCCGATCGCAACGCCGAGGCCGATGAAGCCGGACACAAACGTGCCGGTGTTCAGCGCCCCCGAATACCACGCCGCTGACGCCGGG
>Ga0335083_10007790_pt1 | contig 13164 bp, 13 predicted proteins | sample Lox_Sample_42_FD_206716 | JGI IMG/M metagenome (GOLD analysis project Ga0335083, IMG submission 206716) | Soil microbial communities from Loxahatchee National Wildlife Refuge, Florida, United States - Lox_Sample_4.2 | ecosystem: Environmental > Terrestrial > Soil > Wetlands | place: USA...
TCTTGGATGCGGCGAAGGCAAGGGGATTCATCGATCGCAACCAAGTCAACCCGGCCCGGTGGCGCGGCCATCTGGACAAGCTCTTGTCGAAGCGCGCCGAGCTCACGCGCGGCCATCATGCGGCGATGCCCTACGCGGACGTTCCGGCTTTCGCGGCCACCCTTCGTGAGCGTCCGGCTGTCGCCGCGCGCTCACTCGAATTCGCCATTCTGACGGCGACGCGATCGGGCGAGGCGCTGGCAGCCCGTTGGGACGAAATCGACTTGAATGGGAAAGACTGGACGATCCCGGCCGAGCGCACGAAGGCGGCGCGCGTGCATCGAGTCCCGCTGTCTGACCGCGCCATAACCATTTGAGAGAAATGGAAAAGGGGCGAACCGGCTACTACGTTTTCCCCAGCCAGCGGCCGGGCCGCCCTTTGTCAGGAATGGCGTTCGAAATGCTGTTACGGCGCGTCGGCTCGCCTTACACTGCGCATGGCTTCCGATCATCGTTTCGCGATTGGGCGGGCAACGAGACGCATTTCCCGCGCCAGCTTGCCGAGCATGCGCTGGCGCACGTCATCGGCGACGAGGCCGAACAAGCCTACCGGCGATCGGACGCGCTCGCGCGGCGGCGCGAGCTGATGGACGCCTGGGCGAGCCATAGCGAGGGCGCGGCAGCCCAAAACGTACTTGCGTTCAAGAGGCCGGCTTGAACGGTAAGCGCCACTCTTTCGCTTTGATATGGGTCAATTCCTCTCTGTGGTTTCGTGTGTGGTGTTCAGAAGGATTGGAGTAACCGCGATGGCTAATCTTCGCCTCCTCCGCGAGGAACGGCTCCCGGGCCACGTCAATCTGAGCGCCGCCCGGCTACATGACCGGCCTTGCCCGCGTTCGCTCCGTCAGGCGCAGCCGATAGCCGACCGGCAGAAGCCGGAGGCCAGTGCGGGCCTCGATCTCTCCCCACAGCCCGCGCGGCAGAAAGAGCGCGAACAGGATCGCGACCACGCCCAGCCCCGCCATGTACCACACGCCGTTCTCGCCAAACTCGTTCTGCACGAAAAAGAAGAAAAGCGCCCCCAGGATCGGGCCCTCGAACGTGCCGAGGCCGCCGACCAGCGCCATTAGGATCATGTAGGCCGTCCATTGCACGCCGAAGTTCGTCTTCGGCTGGAACGTGATCGAGGTCGCAAGCCAGAGCACGCCGGCGAGCGCGCAACCGAAGGCCGCCAGGATGAACACGGTCTGCTTCGCGGCGATGACCTTGACGCCGATCGAAGCCGCGGCCTCCTCGTCGTCGCGGATCGCCTGCACCGAGGCGCCGAACGGGCCGCGCAACAGGACGAAGATCGCGCCCAGCAGCGCCAGCATCGCGCCGAGCGACAGCCAGTAGTTGGCCGCCAGACGCTGGGCGGGGGCGAACGCGTTCATCGCGATCATCGAGGTGCCGGTCTCGCCCTGGATCAGCGGATCGAGATTGACCAGGAGATGCAGCGCCTCGGCGAGCACCCACATGCCGATCGAAAATTCGCCGCCCCGCAGGCGGAGCATGAAAAACGAAACTGGGATGGAGAGCAGCGCCGCACCGACCGCCCCCGCGAGCAGGGACGGATAAGCGGGAAAGCCCGCCACCGCGAGACGGATGGCGAAATAGGCGCCGATGCCGAAGAACGCCTGCTGGCCGACCGAGACAAGCCCCGCATAGCCCGCGAGCGCGTTCCACATCGCCGCGAGTATGACGTAGATGAACAGTGTCGTCAGCTTGTCGACCGCGTCGGCGCCGGCGAAGAGCGGCGCGGCGGCCAGCGCAAGGACAACGAGCGCGACTGCAATCCCGAAGGCGGCCGATTCGCGCGTCCAGCGCTCGACGGTGAACCCCAGTCCGTTGTTCATCCGCCAAGCCCCAGCGCGGAACGCAGGCCTCCGCGCGCCCGCGCCCAGTCCCGAAACAGGCGAATGCCGAGGACGGCGAGGAACGTCAGATGGCCGGCGAGCAGGAACCATTTCGGGTTGATCGCCGCGCCGATCGACTGCGCGAGGCCGAGCATGATCCCGCCGGTCAGCGTGCCCCACAGCGAGCCGATTCCGCCGATCACCACGGCCTCGAAGGCGAAGATGAGCTGCATCGGCCCGGAATAGGGATCGAAGGTCGCCCGCATGCCGAGCATCACGCCGGCGAGCGCGACCGTCGCGACCGCGATCGCCGCGGCGACCGCATAGACGGCGCGCGCGTCGATCCCGACGAGCTCGGCGGTGTCCGGATCCTCGGCGGTGGCGCGGATCGCGCGGCCCAGCGAGGTGGTTTTGAGAAAGATCGACAGCCCGCCGAGCAGCGCGACGGAGAGCGCGAAGATCAGCGCGGCGAGATAGCTGACGCTGAACTGACTCGTGACCTCGTAGCTGTCGAACGCAAGGTCGCCGATCATGCCGCCGAGAGAGCGCGTATCAGCGCCATAGGCCTCAAAGAGGAGATTTTCGAGGGCGATCGACAGGCCGAAGGTCGCGAGGAGCGGTACAAGCATGCCCGATCTGAGGCTGCGCTCGAGAACGCCGCGCTGCAGGGCCCAGCCCACGGCGGCCATGATCGGCAGAACCCCGACCAGCGACAGGAACGGCGAAAGGCCGAACGCGTCGGAGATCGAGAAGACGAGGAAGGCCGCGAGGATGGCGAGGTCGCCGTGCGCCAGATTGATAATGCGCATGACGCCGAACATCAGCGAGAGCCCGCAGGCGAGCAGCGCGTAATAGCCGCCGAGCAGCACCCCTTGAGCGACGAGATTGAAGAAGCTCATCTGAGCCCCTGCACGGCCGCCCGCCTGAGGCCGAAATAGGCGTCGACGATGAGCTCGCGCGACATCGCTTTCGCCGGACCGTCGAGCACGATCTTGCCTTCGAGCATGCACAGGACCCGCGTGGCGACGCTCAGCGCCCGGTTCAGCTCCTGCTCGACCAGGATGAGGGTCGCGCCGCCCTCGAGGAGCGACGTCATCGACTTGTAGAGCTGCTCGACGACCACCGGCGCAAGGCCGAGCGACACTTCGTCAAGCAGAAGGAGGCGCGGATTGGTGAGCAGCGCCCGGCCGATCGCTGCCGCCTGACGCTCGCCGCCCGAGAGATTGCCGGCAAGCGAATTCCGCCGTTCGATCAGCATCGGAAAGAGTTCCATGACCCTGTCCAGCGTCCAATGTCCGCGCCGGTCGACCCGCATCGCGACCCGCAGGTTTTCCTCGACCGACATGTCGCCGAACAACCGCCGGCCCTCGGGCACGAGGGCAATTCCCCGCGCGACCCGCTTGTGCGCGCGCATCGACGTCACGTCGGCGCCGTCGAAAGCGATCGATCCGGCCGAGGGCTGATGCGCACCGGCGATGGCGCGCAGCAAGGTCGACTTGCCGGCCCCGTTGGCGCCGACGAGCGCGAGGACCTCGCCCTCCTCAAGGGCGAAGGAAACCTCGCGCACGGCCTGCAGAAGGCCATGGCGCACGTCGAGCCGGTCGACGGAAAGCAGGCTCACCGCGCCCCGCTCCCGAGATAGGCGTCGACGACCGCAGGGTCGCTCATCACCGCGCGGGGTTCGCCGTCGGCGATCACGCGACCCGCCACCATGCAGACGAGCCGCTCCACCACCTGCAGAAGGACGTGGACGATATGCTCGATCCAGACGATCGCCATCCCGCGACGCTGCATCTCGCGGATCGTCCCGACGAGCGCAACCGTCTCCTCGTCGGTGAGCCCGCCGCCGATCTCGTCGAGCAGCACGACGACGGGATCGGTCGCCAGCACGCGCGCGAGCTCGAGCCGCTTGCGGTCGAGCAGGCCGAGAGTCTCCGCGCGCCGGTTGGCTGCGCCGAGCATGTCGCAGAGCTCGAGCACATCCATGCAGCCGCGGTAAGCTTTGGCCCCGCGATGGCCGCCGCCCGCCGTCGCGGCGACATAGACGTTCTCGAACACGGTGAGGCCTCCGAAGGGTCTCGGCACCTGATGGGTCTTGGCGATGCCGAGCCGACTTCGTTCGGAAGCGTCCGCCGAGGTCACGTCGGCGCCGCGGAAGCGGACATTTCCTCCCGAGGCCGGCAAGCCGCCCGCCAGCACGCTGAGCAGCGTCGTCTTCCCGGCCCCGTTCGGGCCGACGATACCGACCGCCTCCTCGGCCCCGACCGAGAAGCTCACATCGTCCAGAACGGTCAGCGCGCCGAATCGCTTGTGCAATCCCGCGCCGCTGAGGATCGCGCCTGTCGGCGGGCGGCCCACGCTCCCGTTCTCAGGCGTTGTAAGGTTTCAACTGAGCCTGCACGGGCACGTTTCTGTCGTTGGCGTTCTCCGTGATGACCATGTCGAGCTTGAACTTGCTTCCCGGCTTCGTCTTGACCCACTGGCTTCCGATGATGTCGGTGTTGAAGCAGTTCGGCACCGGTCCCTTGGTGAAGTCGATCACGCCGACGGTCGTCGGGGCCTTCAGCGTGCTGATCGCCTTGGCGAGGGCGGCCTTGTCCAGAGGATTGCCGCTGGCCTGCAAGGCCGCGACTCCGGCGTCGAACAGCGACATGGTCGCGCCGAGCTGTTGCGTCCATTGCTTGCCGGACGCCTTCTCATAACCGTCGGCGATCTCGCTCGATGAGAGTCCCGTCAGCGACGATTTGTAGGGGAAGTCCTTGTGCCAGTAGACGGCGGTGGCCAGATTCGGCCCGAGCGATCCCAGCGCCTCGACCTGCGAAGGAAAGAGGCCGGTCTTGGCGATCTGGGCGATCTTGACCATCCTCGTGTAGCCCTGCTGGGCAGCCTGCCGCCAGAAAGTTGCGAAGTCGGGCGGGATCGGGAAGGTGTTGAAGATCTCGCAGTTCTCGGCCTTGTACTTCGCGATCTGCGAGGAGAAGTCGGTCGTGCCGTCCTCGTAGCCGCCGGGGTCGACGATGGTGAAGCCCGCCTTCGCAAGAGCCGGCTCGAGATGGTTGCGGATCCCGTTGCCGTCGGCGTCGTTGGGATAGAGGACGGCGACCTTCTTATTGGTCTTCACCGGCCCGTTCCACTGCGAAACGTAGCAGTTGAAGAAGTCGTGGGCGCCGAAGCTGAACAGATAGCTCCATTTGAAGGGCGAGGGCTGACCCGGCTTTGCTCCGCGCCCGAAATAGAACGCCTCCCACGGCATGACGGTCGAAAGGCTCGGCACGCCGGCCGCCTCGCAGGCGTCGGCGACGGGATTGACCACCTCAGGGGTCGACGTCGACAGCATAAGATCGACCTTGTCGCTCTCGATCAGCTCCTTGGCGAGCTGGCCTGCGCGAACCGGGTCGGACTGCGTGTCCTTGTCGATGATCTCGACCGAATATCTCTTGCCGCCGATCATGACGCCTGGCTCAAGCGCCTTGCGGACCAGGGACAGGATGTAAGGATCGGTCTGGCCGAAGCCGGCGAGCGGCCCCGTCAGGGGACTGACGAAGCCGACCTTGAGCGCGCCGTCCGCGGCGAAGGCCGGCGCGGACCAGGAGAGCGGCGCCGCCAAAGCGAGCGCGCCGGCGCCGTATCCCGCCGAAGAGATGAATGCCCGCCGGGTAATCGCTGATTCGAGGTCATCGGCCGGCCGTCCCGATTGTCTTTTCACCACCTATTCCTCCCGATTTCAATGAAGACGCGGATTATCCGGAGCGAGGCTCCGCATCGCCGGCGGACCCGGCAACTGAGGCTCTCATGCCGGGACTCCGCTCTCCCTTGGTTACTCGCCGCGCCCATTGGCCGCGGCCCTCCCGCGACGCGGCCGGCCCAGGTTCAAGCCCGCAAACCCGCAACGCGCAATCCGGGAGACTGCCGTCGATAGTGGGACAGCTCAGGCCTCGCCGTCAATCGAGAGACAGCTGAGGCCAGCTGAGGGCGTTCGAGCGCGAGAAGGGCTACGCCGTGGCCTACGACGCCTACGGCGACCGGCGAGGTTTTTCTCGCTGATGAGGCAGCCGTACGACGTCGCGGTCTTGCCGGGGCCGGAGCTCGCCCGCGCGATCCAGGCGAGGCGATGCGGAAGATCGAGAAAGGCAAGGCGCCGAACGCCCGCCGCATCGCGCCGCCCGTCGCCGCCAAGCTCGCGGCCTTGAGCCGACCGGCGCCTAGGGGCTTGCCTGGGGCGGGTCCGGCGACGGGCTCCTGTACAACGGCCGCAAGGTCCCAGGCCCGCTCGGGGCGCCTCCAATCCCGCCCGCTGGCGCGGCCATCTCGACAAGCTCTTGCCAAAGCGCGCAAAGCTCACGCGCGGCCATCATGCGGCGATGCCCCATGCCGACGTTCCCGCTCTCATCGCCGACATTCGCAGGCGGGTGCGGCACGCTCGAATTCTGCATCCTCACGGCGACGCGCACGTCAGAGACGATGCAAACGTGTTGGCAGGAATTCGACCTCGACGCCAAAATCTGGAGCAAAGCCGACGGCCGGATCGAGCCCGACGCTCTCCGCCGCGCTGCGGCAGTCGTGGACGAGCAGCGTATAAAGGAACGAGAGGAGCGCGTTGACCGGGTCGAGCGGCGGACGGCGCGAGCGCCCGTGGAAGAGGATGTCGACGTCGGCAACGCGGATCAGGTCGTTGAACACGCCGAAATAGACGTGACGGCCCGCGGCGTGGCCGAGGCCGTGCCGTTGTACTGGTCTCGGATCGTCGCGTTGACGCGGCCGCCAAGCGCCTGCGTCTGGGCATATTCGTAAGCGGCGAACAGGCGGCCGAGCAGATAGCCCGAATCCCTGTTCTCGACGTCGAGGGACACGGGGGCCTCCATTGCAAAATTGCGGATGAGCACGGCCTTCATCACGGCGACGCGCAGGCCATTCACGCGCTGTGGGTCGTGGTCGGCCCGCAGCCGCATGAGAAGAATGGAAAGGAGCGGCAGAGGGTAAGGGGCGCCGGTGAGGCTCGCCCGCAGCCATTCGCCCGCCAGGTTGGGCGGCACGTTCTTCGATTTACGCTGCGCCGCCGTTTCGATCAGCAGCCGCCAAATCGAGGGCCGTTCGTCTGGCGGCGGAGCTCGATGCGCATCCGCGCGACATGCGCGAGATAGCGGGCAGCGATCGCTCCGAAATCGTCCTCAAGATAGAAGCGCACCGAGAGCCGCAGCGTTCGGCGCAAGTCCGAGCACGAAGAAGCCCACGCCCTGCGGCAGGCCCGGTTCGAAATCGGCAGTTGGCCGCCCCTCGCGGACCGCTTGCAGGATCGCTTTGACCTTCTTCGCCTCAACGGTTTCGTCGACCTCGACGGCGCCGAGCAGCGCGGCAAAGAAGCCTTCCGCCTCGTCCGCTGCTTTTGCGTCGGACGCGTCGGCCCAAAAAAACCGTCGAGGCGTCGCCGATCTGAATGCGATGGCCGCTCCCCCTTTCGAGGAACCGGTTTAGCGCTGTCGTATAGGCGAAGGCGCCGCCTCCGAGACCGGAGCGTTGTCGCCTTGTTCGTGGCCGTAGGAGGTGAAGGCGTCGAGATTGAAAGAGACGAGCGCGGCCCCGGAAGGTTGCGCATCTTTGACCCCCTTGATCGGAGGGTGCGTCAGCGGCCCCCGCGATCGCTTTCCTTGGACGAGACAAATTGCGTCGATTGCCGGTTCTTCGGCGAGAACTTTGAGCCAAAGCGCGCGGGCCGCTTGTCTATCATGGATAAAACGCCGATCGCCGTCCAACTCGAACACGACGTTCTTGCCCTTCATTTCATCGGGCCACCCGTCGAAGTGCTCCGGCTTCCAACGCTCCAAGAAACGGAGCGCCGCGACGGGCGGTTGGAATGAAGCGACTCGAGGAGCTGGACATTCGTCGTCACGACGACCGGCGCGGCCCGGTCCTCCATCGCGAGCCGGAGCTTGTCGCGCCCCTCCCGACCCTCGATGCGCGACTCGTCGATTGACGCGTGATGTTCGAGAACGACTTCGGTGCCGAGAACCTCGTGAAAAATGGAGGCTGTCTGGTCGATGACCGCGGTGAACGGGATCGCGTAGACCATCCGATCAAGATTGTGCCGCTTCGCATGTTCCAACGCGAAGGCGAGCGAAGCGAGCGTCTTCCCGCCGCCGGTCGGGACCGCCAGCGTGAAGAGCCCATCGAACGCGCTCGCGCCCCGCCTCAACGCCATCCGCGTCGAGCGCCACCCTCAAATCAGGCAGAAGCGCCTCGACGCTGGCCGCCGCGGCGACGATGACGGAAAGCGCCCGCGTTCCCGCCCCTGCTGCGGCGCGGTCGAGGGTCGCGCCTGCCTCGCTGAGCCGCGTCTCGTCAGCGAATATGAGCCGGCCAGCGCGAACGATGCGCCAGGAATCGCGGAGGCAGGCGTCGATGCGGGTCTCACCCATCGCGAGCCGACCGAAGACGAGCGTCTCGACAGGGAGGACGCTCGACGCGCGCGCCATTTCGACATCGTGCCGCAGCTCGAGCCGCGCGCCGTCGAACAGAATGGTTTCCTGCGGGAGCCAGAAGAGGGCGCTCGGCGCCAGCGAGAGCTTGGCAGCGATGCGGGCCGGCGGACCGTCGCTGCGATCGATTCTTTCCGCCGCAACCGTGGTCGCTTCGACCTCGGCGCCCTCTGTTAACGAAAGTTCGACCTTATAGGCGTCGCCGCCGGCGCGTCGCCGCCGCCGGTGGTGACGATGACCGCCTCGCAGCGCGCCGTCGAGGTCGGAAATCGCCAGCGCAAGCCCCCGGTTTCGAATGTTGACGCTGGCTCCGTGCGTGCGCCGGCGCGTTTAAACGTTGCTCGCGCATGCGCTTGGGCGCGCTGGCGGTCCCCTGCGTCTAGCGCCGCCCATTCCCTCACGACACGCACTGGCGTAAGAGATTGACCTCGCCGCGCGCGCAGACGGGGTCGAGCACCGGCGCATATGGATCGGCGACGCGGTACAGTTCGTAGGTCTCAACCGCCCTTCCGCCGCGCCACCGCGTCAGCGTTCCGGCGGCCTCGACTATGCGGAACCGCATCTTCAGGGTCAGGTCGAAGCGTCTGCCGGCTTCGCCCACCGCGAGGCCGGGAGAGGCGAACAGCGATTCCGGCGGCGCCGGCTCAAAAATCCAGCGGATCCGCTGCTCCGGCTGGACAACGGCGATGGATGGATCGCCGTAGTAGGTCATCAGCGACGTTAGGGCGTAGCCTTGTGTCAGCACGTAGCGCGCGTTCTCGGCCAAGGCCTTTGCGTCAACTTCGCGCGCAAGCTCGCGAAAGCCGCCAATACGGCTGGTCGGGTCGAGCCGGTTAAGCGGCAAGAGTTCGGTCGTCGCCTGGACGAACGCGAACGCCATCACGGCCAGCGCCGCCACAGCGGCCCACGGCACGGCCCGAAACAGCGCGCGGCTCAACCCTGCCGCGCTCTTGCGCCTTGCCTCGGCGAGCCAGTCGGCGGCGAGGATGGCCGAGCCCGGATAGAGAGGCGCGAGCCAATTCCCCTGCACGCGGTCGTGCAATGCGTGCAGGATGAAGTACAAAGCGGCCGGCAGGATCGTGCTCGCCAAAAGCCGTCGCGCTTCCTCCCTGGAGCGGGGCAAGGCTCGCCCGAGCCATGAAACCGCCGCCAGCGACGCCGCGAAAGCCGCGAAGACCACAGGATTCATGAGCCCAATTTGCGCGGCGAGAAATTCAACGAGGTAGACCGGCGCGAAACTCTCCGCAACCGCGCGCCCGCCCTGCTTGAGGAACGTCGCCCAGCCGTGCGTTGCGTTCCAGGCGAGGAACGGAGCGAATACGACAAGGGCGATCAGCAGCGCGAGCGCAGAAAAAGGAGAGAACAGCCAGCGCCGCAGCGACGGCGCGGTCACAAAGGCGAGCGCCTCCCCCGCGGCGAAAAATGCGCCGGTGAATTTCGACTGCAGCATGAGCCCGAGCGCCAGCCCCGTCGCCAGAAGCCATTGCGCCCGCCCAGTGCGCCAGAGTTCGAAAAGTGCCGCGAGACCCAAGGTCCAGAAAATGACAAGCGGCGCGTCCGGAGTCACGAACACCGCCCCCGCCTGCACGAGCGGCATCGCGATCCACATAAGGACGGCCACGGCGGCGGTTTCCAGCGATCCGAACAGACGCCAGGCGATGGTTGCGATAAGAGCGGGAAGTGCGCCGACCAGAACGAGGGAAAGCGCCCGCACGCCCAATTCCGAGTCGCCGAAGACGCTCGTCGAGGCGCGAATGAGCGCCGCCACCATCGGCGGATGATCGAAATAGCCGAAAGCGAGCGAGCGGGACCAAAGCGCGTAATAGGCCTCGTCGAACGTGAGTTCGAGGCGGCTCGCGGCAAAAGCTTGCGCCGCCAACAGCCCGACGCCGCCGGCCGCCGCGAACCCTGCCAGGATCCTGGCGCTGCTCTTTATTGAAGCTCGTTTCGCTTCGGCGACGATGGATGCGCCGCTCACGCCGTCGCCTTCGCCCATCGCCAAGTCCGCATCGCGTGGGCTCAAGTCGCATGGGCATGCGAAACGGTCAATCTCGGCTGATGCGTTGAGGCAGACTAGACTCCTGCAAAAGTCGCCACCCTGTGGCGCCTTTCATACAGTCTGTCATGCGGCTACATCGTATAACCGTCCTCGGGGGGCGGTTTAAGCACGATGTCTCGGTTTGACGGGCAGGCCTTGGTCTCAGGCAAGACACGCTTGAGAGGCGCCGATCGCGACGATGCGGCGGACGCCTCGCGCTTCTTTTCCCGGATGGGCTACGTCAGCCTTGGCGTGGGAGCTCCCGTGGGCGTCGTCGTGCATCCCCTCGCGTTGTTCGTTATATTTTCCATAGGGATCGCTCTCATCCTCCTGGCGGCGGCGCTCGACGCGAAGCCCGGCTTCGTGAACCGGGTTTTGGTCCCGTTTCGCGTCCCGGCGTTTCTGGCGCTCCTCGCCGGGCTCGCCTGGGCGACCCTGTCGATCCTCTGGACTCCGTATCCTGTTTCGGCGGCGCAGCATGTGCTGAAGCTCGCGCTGCTCATTGCCGCCACATTGTGCGCTGTCGCCGCGCCGCGCGACAACGCGGCGGCGACCGACCTCTACCTCTTCCCCATTGGCGTCACCTTGCTGATGGCGACGATCGCCGCCAAGGGCCTCTCACATATCTTGGCCGGGGTTCCGGACGACGGAACGCTGGCCTGTGGCGCAGTTGCGCTGGCGGTGCTCCTGTTTCCGGCCCTTGGCGGGCTGACGTCGCGCGCCCGCAACGGCTATGCGCGCCTTCTGCTGATCCTCGCGCTGGCGTTTGCGTACATGGACGGTTATGCGCCGCTGACGGTTGCCTTGTTCGCCGGCTATCTGGCGCTGTCCTTCTCGATTTCCGACATGAAGCGCACGGCGAGGGAGCTCGCCTGGGGCGGCGCGGGGCTCGTTCTCCTGTCGCCGCTCATTCCAGCTGTCGCGCCGACCGTCGCCGCTTGGGTCTTTCATACGAAACTGGCCAGGGTACCGCCGCCTTACGCGTCGCTGTCCGTCGCGGCGGACGTGTTCACGCATGACAAGCTGCGTCTCATCACCGGACACGGGTTCGAAACCGTCGCTCGCAGCATGCGGGACATGATCCTGCCCCCGCAAACCCCGCGGGCGCTCGCCTTCACCGTCTGGTACGAGCTTGGGATCGTCGGCGCCGTCGTCGCGGCGGCCGGTCTCTGGTTCGCGTTCCGGGGGCTGGAGAGGGCGCCGCCGCGGCTTGCGCCCTTCATGGCGGCGGGACTGACTGCCGTCGTGGCGCTCGCCTTCCTCAACGTCGACTTCGACGACATGACCGGCCTCACGCTCATCGCCGTCGCGGTGATCTCGACCGACGTGGCGGCGCGCAGCCAGTACCGGACGACCCGGCCGTCCGCGGCGAGCCTCGCCAACCTCTAGGACGATGGCCGCTGCCGGCGGAGTTGAGCGACCATAAAGCCGGCGAGTTCAGGCGTCTCTTGACGGCGAACTTTCGTCGGGATGTCGCGCTCAATTTCCGCAGCGGGCCGGAGGAAGCGCGTGCGGACCGGGAACCGGCGCTGATCGCAACCTCGGGCTCGGGAGAATCCTGTCCCTCCGGTCGCCGGACTAGGTCCCCCGGCGGCCGCTCCGCCGGTCTCGACGTGGCCCGCGATAATGCCGCCTGAGACGGCTTTGTTCCAATTGTCTAGCCGGTGCGCCTTCTCACGCCGAGACTTGCGCGCTTTCACCGTTTGCCTTCTGCTAACGCCAAGCTCAGGCGGCCTCCACTCTGACGGATGAGAACCTTGGCCGCATTGAGGTCGAAGCCGCGGGCCAGCAGGACTGCGAGTTTCACTTCGCCGGCCGTCTCGAACGCCTGCCTCGCCGTCTCCTCATCGCAGGGCGCGAGGCGACCGATGATGTGCGCCGCCCTTCGCGCAAGCTTGTCGTTGCGCGCGCGCATGTCGACCATCATGCCCCGGTAGACTCGACCGAGCCGCATCATCGTCAGCGTGGACAAGAGGTTGAGAACCACTTTCTGCGCGACGCCCGCTTTCATCCGAGTTGACCCGGCCAGGACTTCAGCGCCGGTCGCGACGCAAATGGGACGCTCGGCCAACTTGATGAGCGAAGAGCCCGGGTTGTTGGCGACGCCAATCGTCAGCGCACCCCGGTCCCGCGCGCCCCGCAGGAATTCGACAGTGTACGGCGTCGCGCCGCTCGCCGACAATCCAATTGCGACGTCATGCGAGCCGATCGCGAGCTGCGAGAGCGCGAGTTTAGCCGCTTCGCCATCGTCTTCCGCGCCTTCGGCGCTCGCGCTCAGCGCCCGCTCTCCGCCCGCAATCGCCAACGCGACACGGTCCTCCGGCCAACCGAAGGTTGGCGAAAGCTCCACGCCGTCTTGCACGCCGATGCGGCCAGAAGTTCCGGCGCCGCAATAGACGATCCTTCCGTCCTCTGCGAGCCGCAAAGCCGCAGCTTCGGCCGCCTTGACGATGGCCGGCAATGTTTCACGCACGGCGGCGACTGCCGAAAGCTGCCCTTCAAACATCGCGTGAACGGCGTCCAGGCTCGACCAAGCGTCGATATCTTCATAACGGGGGCTCACATCCTCGGTGCGCATGGGTTCGCTCGCCACAGGAAGCCGGAGAGTTGCTGGCGCGCCTGCCGCAGCACGCGCACCGCCGCCAGTCGCGTGCGCACCAGATCGCGGATCGCCTCATGGGCTGGGTCTGGAACCCACACCGGCGACAGTTCACCCGCTCGGTGCAATTTGGCCAGGCTAATCGCGTCGCGCCGGTTGGTCTTGACCCGATCGCCGGGC
>Ga0335083_10007792_pt1 | contig 13162 bp, 13 predicted proteins | sample Lox_Sample_42_FD_206716 | JGI IMG/M metagenome (GOLD analysis project Ga0335083, IMG submission 206716) | Soil microbial communities from Loxahatchee National Wildlife Refuge, Florida, United States - Lox_Sample_4.2 | ecosystem: Environmental > Terrestrial > Soil > Wetlands | place: USA...
ATCCAGTGGCTTTTGAGCAGAATCGATTCGCACCGAAAGAAGTCGACGCTCCACAAGCTGTCCTTAGCGTGGCCGATGACGGTGAGCCAAGAAGGACCATCACCGCCTGGCATCGGTCTGTAGTGCTGGATGAGTATGCGTCGGACGATATCTTTATTGATCTCGACAGCGAATGCTCTCGATATTTGCTCGGCAATCTTGCGGCAGCCGAAGCGGGGATTTCGCCGCTTCATCTCGATAACCACACCAATGAGTTCTTTTGATGGACCTTTGGGTCCGGGGCGCCGGCGCTTTCTCGGGCAATAGAGCAGGCGATACTTGCGCTTCACCAGCGCGTGGTGAAGGCACAGAAGGGTGGAAGGCTTCTTGTATCACAGCCATCTTGCTCAGGCGTTTGGGTGACCCCAAAAGCGCGCAAACTCCCAGCACCAGCCGATCCCATGAGGTCAGATTCGGCGCACGCCGCTGCGCACGCTTCATGATGAGCAGCTGGTGTTTGACCGCCAGTGATTCGGCCACCACCGCGCCAAGGCCGCCCCGACTGCCAAGCTTTGCCAGGGTCACTAACAGATGGGCGATCAAGATGAATAGTTCTCGCATGAGAGCGAACTTTAAGGGTAAGTGAAGGATTCACAAGATTGCGCTGCTGAAGTGTTTTCTGCAAAATTCAGCAATTCGCCACAGACAGGAAATATCACCAGACTTCTCGAAGCTTTCGGAGCTTTTAGCAGGGACAGGCATCGCGGCAGTAATCGCGCGTTCAGGCGTTGGCGAGGCGGCGGGCCGTACCGAGCAGCTGGTCCCAGGTCTCGCGCACGTCGGCCTGCGTGGTGCGCGCGTTCCCGATCGCGAAGCGGATCGCGACGCGCTCGCCGAGGCGCGTGGTTGAGAGAAATGCGAACCCGCTGCGATTGATCTCTTCGGTCACGCGCTGATTGTGCTCGTCCAGCGCGACGGCGTTTTGCGCAAGGCGCGCGGGCAGGTGGCGAAAGCACACGACCGAGAGCGGATGCGGCGCCATGATTTCGAAATCGCCGGCTTCGCGGATCCATCGCGCCAGTTCCTGCGTCCAGGCCACGTGACTGCGAAGGATCTCGACAATTCTGCGCCGCCCATAGGCGCGCAGCACGAACCATAGCTTCAGCCCGCGAAAGCGACGGCCCAACTGCACGCCGTAGTCCATATAGTTGTGCACCTCGCTCTCGGGAGTTTCGAGGTAGGCCGGGACCAGGCTGAACGCGCGGCGGAGCAGCGCCTCGTGGGGCGTGTAAAGCACCGAAAGATCGACCGGCACGAACATCCACTTGTGCGGATTGACCACCAGCGAGTCGGCCGCCTCGGCGCCGTCGAGCAGCCAGCGCAGTTCCGGCACGATCGCGGCCGGACCCGCGTAGGCCGCGTCAACGTGCAGCCACACGCGATGCGCGCGGCAGACGCTCGCGATCGCGGGGACCGGATCGACCGAGGTGGTCGAGGTCGTGCCGACCGTCGCCGCCACGGCCATCGGCAAAAAGCCGCGCGCGCGATCTTCGGCGATCGCACGGTCGAGCGCCGCCGGATCCATCCTGAACGCATCGTCGGTCGAGACCTTGACCACGTTTTCTCGCCCGATACCCAGCAGGATCGCGTCCTTCTCGATGTGCGAGTGGGTCTGGCCGGTGCAGTACACGCGCAGGCGCGGAAGGTCGCGGCCGGCGATGCCCAGATTGCGCATGTCAAGGCCGAGCGACTCGCGCGCCGCCGCGAGCGCGTGCAGGCCGGAAATGCTGGCGGTGTCGTAAACCACGCCGAAGAAGCTCTGCGGCAATCCAAGAGCATCACGCAGCCACCTGAGCGCGACTTCCTCGACCTCGGTCGCCGCCGGCGACGTCCGCCAGAGCATCCCGTTGACGTTGAGCGCGGCGGCAAGCAATTCGGCCAGCACGGCCGGCTCCGACCCGGTGATCGAGAAGTAGGCGAAGAAGCGCGGATGATTCCAGTGGGTGATGCCGGGGACGACGATGCGCTCGAAGTCGTCGAGCAGCGCGTCGAAATCTTCGCCCTCCTCGGGCATCGCGGACGCCATCGCCGCGGCGATCTCGCCCGGGCGCACGCGGGAAAGCACCGGAAAATCCCGCGTCCGCTCGAAGTAGCGCGCGACCCACGCAGACGCGCGAGCGAGCGCTTCAGCGAATTTGCGTTCGTCCATCGCGGCTTGCAGCGGCGCCGGCTAGTGTCGAGCGAGCGGCGCCGCCAGCGCCTCGCCCGCAAGCTGGTCGTCGGGGACGACGAGACCCATGGCTTTCAGGTGTTTGACCAGCCGGTCGCGGGTTTCAGTGATTTCGATCAGCTGATGAGGCCGGTACTTTGCGACCTCGGCAGCGGTGTACGGTTTGAAGTCGGCCGGCGTCTCAGCCTTATTGAAGGTGAACAATAGCCAGTTGAGCACCTCCGCGATTTCGGCGTCGCTCAGCGATGAAGCGGCGACGCCCGGGACCTCGACGAGGTATTCGCGCCCGCCCGGCACGTGCAGGAAGTAGCCCATCGAGTTTGCCAGGCGCGGGACCGTGCCGGGGATACCCTCGGCGCGCGGCTTGTGACAGCCCCAGCAGTTGAGCGTGTAGAGTTCTGCCGGCGAACCGCCCGCCAGCGCCGTGCCCGCAAACGAGAGCGCGGCAATCAGGACGGCGATAGCGCGCGGCTTCATATCGCCCAAGCGTACTACTTGGCGGCCTTGTCGCCCAACTGCTTCATCAGCGCGTCGCGTTCGGTGTGAACGGCGGCCGAGGTAAGCTGCTTCGCGCGTTCCGTCTTGACCTCGTCGGGAGAAATAGGCTTGAAGTCCGCCGGCAGCACCTTGGCATTGAAGCTCGTAAGCACGTAGGTGAGCACCTCGGCGACTTCCTGGTCGCTAAGCTGTGGCCACGGCGGCATGTCACCCTCGAAGCTGTCGCCGCCGGAATCGATCTTGCCGCCCATGCCGAAGGACACGACGTCGACTATGTACGCGCGTCCATCCTTGAGCGCGACGTATTTGCCCACCGTGTCGGCGAGCGGCGGATATACCGAGGGTGCGCCCTTGCCGTCGGGCTGGTGGCAGACGGCGCAATTCGAGATGAACGTGTTGTGCCCGTCCGCCTGCGCCGCCGGCGTCCCGGCCGCGAGTGACAGCAGGCACACGGCCGCGGCCAGCCCAATCCGCGGGCTCAGGTCTTGAGCCCGAGCCGGACGGCCGTCGTGCAGTTGACGACGTAGGATGAAGGTTTGGTTCCGAAGCACCAGATGACTCCGTTATCCAGTTGAGTCCTGTAAATGGGCATGTCGCCCTTGTTGTTTTCGCAGAAGCAGCGGCCGCATACGTCTTTGCCGCAGCAGTCACGATAGCCGATTATGTATTCCTTGCCGTCGTTGGGGTCGCGGCAGGTGCCGACCCACGAGGTCGGCGACATGATGGTACCGGCGGGACATTCCGTATGACTGCCGCCGCAGCAGCCGCACAGGTTGCCGTCGAAGCCGCAATAGCGCCAGTAGTCGCAGGTCGAAGGATCGTCGGTGCGCCCGGTGCCATAGGCGCCCATCGTCATCTGCGCGTCGGCGCGGCCCAGTACTCGATCGATCGGCAGCAGCGGCAGGACCATCCCGCCAAGCATCAGCTTGCCCATCCGGGCGAGGAAACCGCGGCGCGAGGTGCGTTGCGCGACCGTGCGGGTAAGCTGTTCCACCAGGGTATCCATCGTTCGCCTCCTCGCCTATTTGCGTCCGCCCTTGCCTGCCGCGGCGCGCGCGCCTTCATGATTATGCCCGTGGCCGTCCGCATCGTCCCCATGATTGTGGTCATGCCCATGATCTTGCGCGTCGGCCTCAGAGTGTTCGTGCGGTTCGTGGCCCTCGCCCTGCCGGGACTGCAGGAACTGCTGGATCGACGGAACTCCCATCTGCTTGGCCTCGATCAGGCTCTCCAGATGCTCGCGGGTGTTGAGCAGGCCCTTGGCCCGGATCACTCCGGCGTCGTCGATCATCACACCATAGGGCAGCTTGCCGATCCGGTAGGTCATCCCGACGTCGGCCGAGAGGATGTAGGGAAAATCCTCGAGATGCTGCGTGCGGATGAAGCGTTCGTGCTCGACCGGTTCGCCGTCGCTGGCGAGGATGACGTCGAGCCACGAACTCTCGGCCTGCTGAATCGATTTAACGATCGGCAGCAGCTTTTTGCATACCGGGCAGGTAGGCGAGAGAAAGAAGAGCAGCATGCTGCGGCCGCGCGGGCCGCCCAGGTGAAGGGGCGTGCCGCGGACGTCCTTGACTTCGAACTGCGGCGCGGCCTCGCCTTCCTTGGGTCCGCGGTCGAGCGTCAGCGCTCCCATCGGCGCGATCCGCTCGTGCAGCACGCCGACCTGGCGGAGGAGCGCGAGCATCATCAGCGCCATCGAGAGCACGAGCACCCACAGCAGAATCTGCGAAATCACCAGCGCTTCAAGCATTCAGCGCACCCAGCGCGCGAAGCCCGGGGGCGTTCGCGATCAAGTAGTTGGCGGCGGTATAAAGCACCACGATCGTCGCCGCCGCCATCGCGACGGTGGCGAAGTCGAGAAAATCCATCGCCCGCGCCCCGGCCGGCATCAGCGCGAGCGCGAGCAGCGCGAACAGGACGCCATTGCGGAGCAGCAACCATCCGCTCAGGCGCTGGCGGAGCGCCGGCCCGAAACATCCGCAATCGATATCCGTGCGGCCGCGCGCGAGGTTGATCGCGATTGCGCCGGTGAAGACCGCAAGCAGCACGATCAGCACAAGCGCGGCGGACGCGCGGATAGGACTCAGCAGGAGGCCGAGCGCGGCCGCGCACTCGATCACCGGCGCGATCCAGGCAAACGGCGTCGCCATCCACTCCGGGATCAGCCGGTAGTTGGTCACCGCGCCGCGAAAGCTCTCCAGGTCATAGAACTTGAGCGCTCCCGACGCCGCGAATATGGCGGCGGCAGCCGCCGCGGCCATCCATCCGAGCACTGGGTCAATCTGCGGCATCTTTCTCCGTGCGCGCTCTACGGGCCGGACTGGGGCGTCACGGCGTCAGAGCCCGAACATCTCCCATGGCACGCCGGAGAGACCGGTCATCGTGCCGAGGTACCTGCCGTCGAGCGCGCTGAACGTCTGCATAATGGCCGGCGTCACGCTCAGCACATAGAGCGTCGGCGCGTCGTCCTGGCTGACCAGGATGGAATTGCCCTGCCGCGGCAGCTTGATCCGGTCGACGCGCTTTTTCACTTTCACGTCATACACCCAGACCTCGGTGCCTGGATTCTTGTGCGTCCAGTCGCCTCCTCCCCGATGCATCAGGACGAAGAGCAAGCCCTTGGCGGCGTTGGCCCAGATCGGCTGATAACCGCCCGGCAGCCATCCCGCCTGCTTCTCGTCCTCGCTCAAAAGCGGCCACGGTTCGCCCGGCTCAGCCGGAGTGGAGCCGAGGCCCATCGGATAAACCATCCCGCGGTAGCTGACGAAGTAGGCGTCGTCGCCCACCCGCGCCGGCACGCCGAAGACGGGGTCTTTCTCGATGTCGAAGAAGGGCTTGGCGGTGCGCTTTTGCGCCGTCGCCTTGCCGTCGTCGCTGAACTCCGTGGTCAGCATCGTGCCGTCGCTGCAGACCGAAACGAAGCGCCGCTCTCCTGCGATCAGGACTTCGGCGCATCCGGAAGTTTCGATCTCGCCCGCGACGCTTCGGTTCTGGGTGTTAACCACGGTGACCGAGGTCGCGGGAGTCAGATTGGCGACCAGCACAAAGCGGCCGTCCGACGTCACGGTCATCTCCGAGCTGTCCGGGATCGAGAGCTGGCGCTTGGTCGGCAGAATCACTTCGCCGACCGGCGCCAGGTGACGCGCGTCGTAGATGGTCAGCACGTCGGTGCGGTCGCCGCGCGCGCCCCGCGAATAGTAAGTATCGGCCATGTAGAACTGCTTGTGATCCGGCGCCACCGCGAACGCGCTGGTGATGCCGCCGGTCATCTGACCGAGCACCTGGAGCGAGTCCCCGTCGACGGCGAACACGCTCGTCACCTGCAGAGTGCCGCTGAACGGGTTCATCACGAATACCCAGTGCGGCCCGGCCGGCGGCAACTCCCGCACCTTGACGCCTTCCTCGGGCGGCAACTGGGCCAGCGCGCCGGATCCACACAAGGCCAACAGCCCCAGGAAGATCGCAATGATAAACGCGCCGCGTTTGGCCATCTCAGCTGCTCCCATACAAGTCGGAAAATGCGGCTCCCCGCCCGGCTCTTACCAACTCGTGCTGACCCCGAACGGGTTGCTCCCCATCTCGAGAATCCGACGGAGGACGCCAACCTCCGGTCGAACTCGGTCAGCCCCAAAAGCAACCCGGGTGCCAGAGCGAACTGGGCAATTTCACACGGCCCATCGTCGGTCGAGAGCGCTGGTCCTGCTCGCCTGTCGGGCTTTTGCCCCGCGTTGAGGCAGCCTCGTCCAAGCCGTTTCAATGGCCGAACCGAGCGGCCTCTCTATCCTGCGGCCCTCAGGCTGACTCAGACGCAACTCGCTACGCCCGCCGACGAAGCTTCTTTCCACGCGGAAACCTACCGCAGGGTCGCCCGACAATCAAACGCCGATTCAGGGGAAATTCGGCACTTGGGGCGGAAGCAGCCTCTCCGCGAGGCACTCCCACGCTGCGTCCCGGCGCTGGCGAATCGGACGAGCCAGGGCGACGGTTGACGAACGGCCTCAAAGCGGTCACAAGCGTCTGTTACGCGACCGCGCGCGGATCCGGCTCGGCGATGAAGAAACACCGATCAGCCTCTGAGGGGACGACTGCCGCTTTCGTGATCATCGCCGCGCTAACGCTGATCGCGTTGGCGATAACGGTCGCCGCTGAAGGCCGCTCCCTTGCCGCGCCCGGGCCCGCCGCAAACGCCCCGTCGGCTGATGCCATACAACCGGGCGCCGGCGCCGCAAGGCGGCCGCCGCATTACGTCGGCACCGTTTATTGCTACGCCTGCCACCTCGAGCTATCGCTCGAATTCGCCAAGACCAAGATGGGTCGGCTGTTCCTGGTCAAGCCGGAGAACGACCTCGAGCGCAAAGGCTGCGAGGGATGCCACGGCCCCGCCAGCGACCATGCGGAATCGGGCGGAGGGCTGGGTGTGGGCGGGATGGCGGAGTTCCGAATCGATCAGGGACAGACCATCGAGCGCAACAACCGGGCCTGCCTTCAGTGTCATGACGAAGCGTTCTGGCACGGGAAAACCCATCCGCTGCGCCGGATGGCTTGCTTCGATTGTCACGTCGTGATGGTGCGGATGAGTCCCACTTTCCAACTGGCGCCCGCGGCGGCCGGCGAGGACTGGAATCGCGGGCGCACCTGGCGCGACGCTGCACTCCTGGGTCTGCTGGCGGGGGCGGTGTTAGGCGGATGGCGGCGGCGGCGCCTGCGTCGGCGGCGCAAGGGCTGAGACGGGGGACTTAACGATGGACTGGATCGCCTTTGCCCGCGGCCCCGCTCTCCACTGGGCGCTTGTGATCATGGTCTTCGGTTTTTGCGTGCGGCTGGGCGCTTTCATCTTCAGCCCGGCCGAGCGCGATCTCTATTGGGCGCGCAAACAATTCTGGCTGGGCCGCGGGCACTGGCAAATCGAGAGCTACGTGATGCACGCTGGGCTGCTGATCGTGCTCTTCGGTTTCGCACCGCACATCGTGCTGGTGAGCGATCTGACCGGAGTTGGCTGGCCCGGCCTGCCGATCGGCCTGGTCTGGTTTGCGGGCTCGGTCACGGTGGTCGCGATGGTCGCGGTACTGCTCCATCGGCCGCCCGACGAGACGCGCGCGGCCTGGCCGGCGCGGCTCGACGAATACTTCACGTGGACGGTCGTGCTGACGCCGCTGGTCACAGGGATGCTCGCGTTTCCGCACGTCGGCGGGGCCTCGCTCATGCGCCCATATGCCGCGCTCCTGACGGCTCATCTGTTGAGCGTCGAATTCCTGATGATCTGGCTGCCATTCGGGCGCCTCGCGCATCTGGTGCTCATGCCGCTATTGCGCAGCACCGCGCGCACGCTGGAACTGCTCGGGGTCTGGAGTTGATGATGTGGCGAGAAATCATCGCCAAGCGCCGGCGCGCAATCCGATGGTGGACGGCGCTGGCCGGGCTCGCGATTGTGGCCGGATGCGCGGCCGGTGAACCGCCGCAAAATGCCCCCTCCAGCGCCACGCCGCCGGGCGCTGCGAGCGCTTCGCCCGCCGACTCCGGCGCCGCCACCGAGCAGGGGTACACGGGGCTTTGGGAGGGAACCTCGACCGCGAGCTGTATGCCGTTTCAGCCCGATATCACGCGATGCAACGCGGTGCAGAAGATCACGCTCAGGATGTTTCAGGAGGGATCCAAACTCACCGGCCAGTACACCTGCGCGACCGGCAACATGGACTGCCGGGATACCAACACCACGGGCACGATCGCCGACGGCAAGGTGCGCGACGGCGGCGCGGCCCTCCGCGTGATGCTGCCCGACGGATCAAGCTGTTTGTTCAACGGAAGGCCGTCAGCGGGCAGCATGGCGGCGCCGGCGGTGAAACTGAGCGGTTCCTACTTGTGCATGCAGGGCGGCGGCTTTATCGAGCGGGGCAGTTTCCGGGTCGAACGCGCCTACTGAGGCCCTACGGAATCAGCACCGCGCGGCCCTTGACCTTCCCGGCCACCAGATCGTGCAGGGCCGTATTCGCGTCGCTCAGACGATACTCCCGCGTAGCGAGCGTCACCTTACCGCGGTCGGCAAGCGCCATCAGTTCGACCAGGTCGGGATAGGTGCCGACCAGGTTGCCCACGATGGTCTTTTCGGTCGCGACCATCTCCATCGTGGGAATCTCGATCTTGCCGCCGTAGCCGACGACGTAGTAGTAGCCCGCGTTGGCGGTCATCTTCAGCCCCTTGGCGACCGCATCGCCTTCGCCCACGAAATCGATCACCGCCTGCGCTCCGCCGCCGCCGGTCAGTTGCTGGACCGCTTCGACCTCGTTGCCGTCGGATTTGACAACATGATCGGCGCCGCATTCGCGGGCCAGTCCAAGTGCGAGGTCCGAGCGGTCGACCACGACGATCACCGCCGGGCTGAGCGCGCGCAGGACCTGAATGCCGATATGGCCGAGGCCGCCCGCGCCGATTATCACCGCCCAATCGCCCGGCAGCAGGTTGCGCGAGGCTTTTTTGGCCGCGTGATAAGCAGTGATGCCGGCGTCAGCGTGCGGGGCGACGTCCTTGGGCGCAAGCGTCTGCGGCAGCTTGATCAACGCGCGCATGCTGGTCCTGAGCAATTCGGCGTAGCCGCCGTTGGAGTCCAGGCCCGGGAACGCTCCGCCGCCATGCATGTCGTTGCCGCGGCGCGCGGCGAGCGTCTCGCCCGTGCTGGAAAGCGGATGGCAGATGACCGGGTCGCCGCGCTTGACCATCTCGACCGCGCTGCCGACCTCCTCGATCCAGCCCGCGTTCTCGTGCCCCATGATGTAAGGGAGCTTGACGGGAATCATGCTGCGCCACAGTCCCTCGATCACGTGGAGGTCGGTGCGGCACACGCCCGCACCGCCGATCCGCACGATCACGTCGGTGGGCTTTTCGATCTTCGGCTCCGGCACTTCCCCGTAGCGCACGAAGTCGGGCCGCTTCAGAGCTTCATCGTACTCGTGCAAAACCGCAGCTTTCATGGTTGTGAACCGCCTTTCGCCGGAGTTTCCGTCGCGTCCGCGCGCGGCCAACTGCCGTTTACACCCCGCGCGCGTGCGGGGTCAACCGTGGACGCGAGGCGCTAGAGCGCCATCTCCTCGAGCGTCTTGCCGCGCGTCTCCGGCGCATAGAGCAGAATCATCACCGCGCCGAGGATCGGCCCGATCGCGCAGAGCGACGCCGCGTTGCCCAGTCCGCCCACGAACAGCGACAGGGTCCCGACGAGCACCGGGCTGATGAACCATGCGAGCTGGCCGAGCGTCTGGATAGTGCTGCTGTAGCCGGCCGCGCGAATCGCGGTGGGAAACAATTCGGCCGAGAGCGCCGCGGTCGCGGCGCGAGAGCCCTGGTAGGCGAACATCGTAGCCATGAACCCCAGCATGATCATGTGGTGATGCGAGGACTGGAACAGCATCACCATGGAAATTCCGGCGGCCAGGTAAAAGATGCTCGTCGTCAGCCGGCGCCCCACCAGGTCGAGCAGGTAGCCGCACAGCATCGTCCCCACCGTCGCCATCAGGTAGGCCGCGATCACCGCCGCACCCACCTGCGAAGAGGTCCAATGATGATCGCGCTTGGCGTAGAGGCTGAAGTAAGTAATCGTCGGACCGCCGACGAAGCCGACGGTGTTGGCGAGCATCGCGACCAGGATGAGGCGTCCGCGATAGGGCCCGCGAAAAAGCTTGATATGACCGCGCAGCGTTTCGCGCCATCCCGGATGAACCGACAGCGAAGCGCGATGGGCCTGGAAGCGCGCGGTCTCGCGCACGTACCGGCGCAGAAACGCCACCAGCAGAAGCGGCGCGATGCCCAGCAGGTACATCCCGCGCCAGCCCCACGCCGACTCCGCCACGTAGCCGTATAATTGGCCCGCGATGGCCACGCCGACGAATGCCGCCATGTGAAAGCCGGCGATCGCTCGGCCACGCAGGTCGTCCGGAAACTCCTCGCTGATAATGATGATCGCCATGCCGAACTCGCTGGCCAGGAACACCTGCGAGCAACTCTGGAACAGGGTGAAGGTGAAAAGCCCACGCGAAAGTCCGGTGAACAGGGTGAACAGGCCATAGCCCAGCACCGTCACCGAAATGACCGGCTTGCGTCCGACGCGGTCTCCACACGAGATCACCAGGAACGACATCACCGTGCCGAGTCGCACGATCGAGGCGATCACGCCGATGGCCTGGTTCCCAAGGTGAAAGGTCGTGGCGATGTCGGGCGTGCAGAGATGGAAAATCGTGATGTCGTAGCCTTCGAAAATGGTCGCCGGTATCAGCAGGCCGAGCAACTGCCACAGGTACGCGCGCGGATGGCGCGGGGCATCGTTGACTCCGTTCGCCGCCGCCATGGTCTGGCGCTGCGCCTGCGCGTCATCCATCAGATTCCTCCGCGCATATCGCCGCGCTCGCCGCCGCGCCGGTCGTCCGGCCTGCGCGAATCTTCACACTTCCGATACACGGGCCCGCAACCGTCACCGCGATCCTCACCGTTCCTCCCGCCGTTATCGCCATCGTCTCCCACGCTTGCGAGCGTTTTCATACTATCCTGTTAACGACGGCGAATCGCCTGCACCGGAGGCGCTCCGCTCCGGATCGGCCTCGCGAACTGCAGTGACGATCATCCGTTTGCCGAAGAGCAGCGCGGGCGAGAAAACCTGGCGCAGGATTTCGTCGGTCAGCTCCGGCGGCGCCACGGCGCGGCGATGCTGGCGCGCCTTGCGCGCGAACGCGCCGACCGCGGCGCGCGAGGCCAGATACATCGGCAGCGCCATTGGCGCGAGCGCGATCGAGGAGGGGCTCAGGCGATCGGTGTAAAATTCGAGCGCGCCGAACCCGGCAAGCCGCATCAGGTAGCGCAAACGGAAGTAGTCGATAAGGAAGATGTGCCCGTGATAGTAGCGGCCGGCGGAGCGCGCGCGCAGGGTCTCGACTTCATTGGCGAGCCCGCGGCGCATCGTCCGCTGCCCGGTCAGCATCGCGCTCACCCGCGCGCTCAGATGCATCACGTTGGGCGTGGTCAGCACGATCCGGCCGCCGGGCCTGAGCACGCGCGCGCACTCCCGCACAAAGCCGGCCTGGCCTTCAAAATGTTCAATACCTTCGCGCGAGAGCACGGCGTCGAAGGCGCCGGCGCAAAACGGAAGCGGCGCGTTGCAGTCCGCGCGAACCCATCGCGCGGCCGCCGCGCTCCGGGCCGGCGGGAAGAGATCAAGCGAGACGACCTGGAAGCCCATGCGCTCGAGCCGCGCCGACTCGCCGCCCGCGCCGGCCGGGATGTCGAGCAGGCGGGCGTTCGCCGTTCGATCGAACAGCTCGAAGAAATCGACTCGCGTGCGGCGCTTTTTCCCCACAAGGGTCAAGGCTTTAGCCGAGCCGATGCCTCTACGCAATCGCACCCTCGTTACGTCTCGGAGCCCAATCCGTCACGAACGATTGATACCTCCGCCCGCTAACGGAATAATCTAAGCCGAGTCCATCACATGAGCGCTTCAGCACTTACAGGCGCGTCGCCCGCCCAGCGCGCCACGCAGAGTTCCGCCGAGCCCGCGATCGAAGCGCGAAGCCTTGGCTTCAGCTACGGCGAGCGGCAGGCGCTCGCCGGGGTCGAATTCACGATCGCGCGCGGCGAAATCTTCGGCTTCCTTGGGCCCAACGGCGGCGGCAAGAGCACGCTTTTCCGGCTGCTCTCGACGCTGGTGCCGGTACAATCCGGCAGCGCGCGCATCCTGGGCTACGACCTGCGCGGCGCGACCCAGGCGCTTCGGGGCGGGATCGGCGTCGTTTTCCAGAGTCCGAGCCTCGACGGCAAGCTGACCGTGACCGAGAACCTTATCATCCACGGCAACCTGTACGGGATGCGCGGCGCGCGGCTCAAAGAGCGCGCGCAGGCGATGCTCGCGCGCTTCGACGTGAGCGATCGCGCAGGCGAACTGGCCGAAGCGCTCTCGGGCGGATTGCGCCGGCGGGTCGAGCTGGCCAAAGCGCTCCTGCACGAGCCGCAACTGCTGTTGCTCGACGAGCCGAGCACCGGCCTTGACCCCGCGGCGAGGCGGGAGTTCTTCAACCTGCTCGGGCGCCTGCGCAACAGCGACGGCGTGACGGTCGTGCTCACGACGCACTACATGGAAGAGGCCGAGCGCTGCGACCGTATCGGCATCCTCGACCAGGGCCGGCTGGTGGCGATCGCGCCGCCGGGCGAGCTCAAGCAGCGGGTCGGCGGCGACGTTATGGTGATAAACGCGGCGGAGCCCGCGGCGCTCGCGCGAAAGATCGCCGATCGATTTCAGCTGAGCGCGGCGCTGGTCGACGGCACGCTCAGGATCGAGCGTCCGCGCGGGCACGAGATGGTGGCGCGGCTGGTTGACGAATTCGGCGGCGAGATCGAATCGGTGACTTTCGGCCGGCCCACGCTGGAGGACGTTTTCGTGCATCTGACCGGCCATCGTTTCGTCGCCCGCACGCCCGAGGA
>Ga0335083_10007793_pt1 | contig 13162 bp, 10 predicted proteins | sample Lox_Sample_42_FD_206716 | JGI IMG/M metagenome (GOLD analysis project Ga0335083, IMG submission 206716) | Soil microbial communities from Loxahatchee National Wildlife Refuge, Florida, United States - Lox_Sample_4.2 | ecosystem: Environmental > Terrestrial > Soil > Wetlands | place: USA...
CGTGCAGTTCCGCCCGAGCGATCGCGTCCAGGTCTCGCTCAATGCCAACAATGTCTTCGACGTGCTCGGTCTCGCCGAAGTCACCCAGGCATCGATCCCGGCGACGGGTATCGTGACGGCGCGGGCGATCAACGGCCGCACGATTTCGGGCGCGCTGCGCTTCTCCTTCTGACGGGTTCGCGGGAAGGTCGGGGACCCTCTCTCCCCTCCGGCCTTCCCGCAACGCCAAAACGATCTTGATGGGATTGTTAAGATGTTCAAATCGATGAATATTCCCCGGAAGCTGGGTTTTTCATTCGTCGCGATCAATGCGTCAGCCGCGCTGATGATGATCGTGTTCTTCGTGAACATCTCGATGATCCGCTCATCGACGAAGCAGAACAACCTCAGCCAGGACATCCTCGCCAAGGAACTCCTGCTCGAGACCTCGCTGCTGCGCCAGAACAGCCAGATGCGCGGCTTCCTCGTCACCGGGGACAAGAGCTACCTCAAATCCTATTATGAAGGCCGCGACGACTACGACAAGACGTCGGCCCAGCTCGAGACCTTGCTCGCCGACCCGGACCGCATCAAGCTGCTCAAGACGGCGCGCGACGAGACCGTCAAGTGGCGCCAGGACTGGGGCGATCGCATGATCGACGTGGTCAAGGCCGGCGGCCGCGATTCAGCCGAACAGCAAGTGCGCGACGGCGGCAAGAAGGTTCTTGTCAGCGATGCCGTGCTGCCGCTGCGCGACCTGCGTGATCGCGAGACCAAGCTTATCGAAGCCAATAGCAGCCGCCAGGAAACCGCCATCTTCACCGCCGTGATCGCGCTGGCGGTCGGTGGCATCGCCCTCATCGGCATTGCGATCACGCTGGCCATCGGCCTCAGCAAGTCGATCGCCCGGCCGCTCGCCGCGCTGACGCAGCGCATGACCGATCTCGCCAACGGCAATAACGATATCTCCGTGCCCGATGTCGACCGCGCCGACGAGCTGGGCGACATGGCGCGCGCCGTGCTCGTCTTCCGCGACGCGGCCGTGGCGAAGCTGACCTCGGATCACGAGCTGCAGCATGCCATGGAAGAGATCGGCGCCGTTCTGCAACGACTCTCCAATGCCGATTTGACTGTAAGGCTGCGCAATCTGCCGCCCGCCTTCGCGGGCCTGGCGAGCGACTTCAACAATGCGATGGAGAAGCTCTCCGGCGCGATGCTGACCGTGCGCGGCAGCGTCGATGCGATCAATCGCAACAGCACCGAGATCCGCCAGGCTGCGAGCGAGCTCTCGCGCCGCATCGAGCATGAGGCCGAGAGCCTGCGCGAAGCGGCACAGGCCATGAGCAAGGTGACCGAGACCGTCGGCGAGGATGCGCAGATGGCGGCCGGCGCCCGCACCGAAATGGCCCAGGCCCGCACCGAAGCCGAGCAGGGCGGCGAGATCGTCCGCAAGGCGATCGACGCGATGAACGGCATCGATCAGGCGAGCAAGGAAATCGCCGAGATCATTTCGGTGATCGACGGCATTGCCTTCCAGACCAATTTGCTGGCGCTCAATGCCGGCGTGGAAGCCGCGCGTGCCGGCGAGGCCGGCAAGGGCTTCGCGGTCGTCGCGAGCGAAGTCCGCGCGCTTGCCCAGCGTGCCGCCGACGCCGCCAAGGACGTCAAGGCCCGCGTCACCTCCGCCACCGAGCATGTCCAGTCCGGCGTCGGCCTCGTCGACGAGACCGGCCGCGCGCTGACCCGCATCATCGAGCGCGTCGCGATCGTCAGCGGTGCGATCGGCACCATGGCCGAATCCTCGGAGCGCCAGTCGGCCAGCCTCAGCCAGGTCAACGGCGCGATGAGCGAGATGGACTCGGTCACGCACAAGAATGCCGCGATGGTGGAAGAGACCACCGCCGCCGCGCATCTGCTCGCCAAGGAGGCCGATCAGCTGACCGACGCCTTCTCGATCTTCAATGTCGGCGAGGGCGAGATCGTCCGCGCACCGGCGGCACGTCCGGTTCAGAGCCAGCCGGCACCGCGCCCCGCGCGCGCGCCGGTCCGTTCGAGCGGCAATCTCGCCGTCGCGCATGACGATGAGGATTGGTCGAGCTTCTAGGCCACACAAATACAAGAAGGGCCGCGAGACGGCTCACCTCAGTCAATCTTGAAGGCGCCCGGTTTCGGGCGCCTTTTCTTTTATTGATTGATGATGGCGGCGCGGCTCAGCCGTGCCAGTCGACCCAGTCGCCATAGGGATGGCAGGTGGCGAGGCGGTGCGTGCGCCCGTCCGGCCAGGCAGTCAGCATCAGCCGCACTTCGCTGCGACCTTCGTTCCACTCGAAGCTGATCCGGGCCAATGGCCGCTCGCGCGTCGCACGAGCGCCGGCATTGCGGATGGCGTCGATCACGGCCAGCCGGTCGGCGGCCTCCAGATATTGCAGCACCATCGAATGGAAGACGACGCGGCACGTCCCTTCCGGGTGCGGCTCAGCCAGGCGCGCCGCGATCCATGAGACCGCATTGGCGCGCTCGACGCGGGGGCGCATCTGCCGGGCGACCAGCAAAGCATGTTCGAGGCGCTTGGCCCGCATGACCTGGTCGGCCCAGACGAAGGAGAGCAGCCGCTCGGTCGTCGCCGGATCGGAAGGATCGAGCGGGCGCAGGTCGACGCCGCGCGCGGCCCGGATCTCGACGTCGGCGTCAGGTGGCTGTGCGCCGCGCCATGTCGGCGCGATCCGCACTTGCGAGTCCGCCCGGCCTTTCATGAGGCCGCCCAGGTCATAGGCATATTGGGCCATGTTGAGATTGAGTCCGGCGCTTGAGCCCACTTCCAGCAATTCGAAGGGAAGGCCGAACATGTCGTTCAGCACGAGCAGCGCCGAGAACAGGGATGCGGCGCGGCCGACCTCATTGGTCTGCGGCGTGTCGAGCATCCATTCGGCGATGAACTGGTCCTGCGTTTCGAGCGTGTCGCCGATCGCGCCGTCGAAATCCTCGTGCCGGCCTTCGTAAAGACCATGCAGCGCAGCGGATGCGCGCCGGCGCGCCAAGGCATTCAGGGCCGCGTTGAACCGCATCGCAAGGGCCGCGGCGGAGGGATCGCTCGGCCAGCTCGCCACCAGAGCGGCGGTGCGCGGCGCGCGAAAGAGCTGGCGCTGGCCTGCTTCGAGCACTGAAGCGATGAACGGCGAACCGAGCGTGCGGGCGCGCCGAGCCTGGCGGCCGAACTCGCCATGGTTTCCGATATTCACCTGCAGCTTCATTCGCGACCTTCCTGCCAACCCGCGATGAACCGGATTGACGCGCGCTTCCCGACAGAATTTGAGCGCTGCTCGCGAAGCGGACCCTTGTTTATTCTTCTCTGGCCGGTCTGGCCGGCTTGCTTTCCGGCCTAGGACAGCGTGCTTAACTTTGCGTAAAGTCAGAAGCCTATCGCTACCGTTTTTCCCCAATTCTCTCCGGGAGTTGGAGGCAGCTGATCCTCGGGGAACGGCATGGCGCAGCGGCTATGCGCGGCCTTTACGCAAACTTTATGAACGCCGCCAAATTTCCCGTGGAACCTTAACGGCCATCTGACCCACATCGCCAACGCGCAATGAAGCGCCGGAGCGAAGATCATGGGCAAGATCAGGCGCCGCCTTGAAAGCGGCGAGCGGTGGTGGGCCGCGGAGATCGTCTTCCGGCTGATCGGGCTCGGGCTTCTCGCCCTGTGCGCGGCCGCTGCCCTCTGGCTGTACCGCTCCGCCCATCATCCGCCCCCGCACGCGTTCAGCCTCGCCGAGGTGCTGGCCGCGCTCGTGGCGATCATCGCCTGGAGCCTGGGCTGGTGCTTCCTCGTCGAGGGGCCGGCCCTGTTCAAGCTGATCGATGTGCCGCCCCGGCACCGGCGGTTCACTTTCTGATCGAAGGAAATCCGATGAACGACCTCATCTGGCTCGGTGTCCTGGCAGGCCTGTTCCTGCTGACGCTCGCTTATACGCGCCTGTGCGATCAGGCCTGAGGAGCGCGCCATGACACTTCAACTCGGCCTCGCCGGCATCACCGCGCTCGCGCTCCTTGTTTATCTCGTGGCCGTCCTCGTGCGGCCCGAGCGGTTCTGAAGGGATAACAAGCCATGACCATTCAGGGCTGGATCCTCATCCTCCTGTTCACGGTGCTCACCGTCGCGCTCGCCAAGCCGATGGGGATGTGGCTGTTCGCGGTCTATGAAGGCCGCCGCACGCCCTTTCATGCCGTGCTCGGGCCGGTCGAGCGCGGTTTCTACCGGCTGGCCGGCATCGATCCGAACGCCGAGCAGGGCTGGCGCCGCTACACCGTGCACATGCTGATCTTCCAGATCGCGACGGCGTTGTTCACCTATGCGATCCTGCGCATCCAGGGCGTGCTGCCGCTCAATCCGCGCGGTCTCGCCGGCATCGGCGCCGATGGTGCGATGAACACCGCGATCAGCTTTACCACCAACACGAACTGGCAATGGTATTCGGGCGAAGTTGTCCTCTCGAACCTGTCGCAGATGCTGGGGCTCGTCACGCATAATTTCTGGTCGGCGGCGAGCGGTATCGCCATCGCCTTCGCGCTCATCCGCGGATTCGCGCGGCGGCAGGTCAGCGGGATCGGCAATTTCTGGGCCGACATGACCCGCATCACGCTCTACCTGCTGCTGCCGGCCTGCATCGTCTATGCGCTGTTTCTCGTCGCCAGCGGCGTGCCGCAGACTTTCGCCAGCCTGGTCGATGCGACCACGCTCGAAGGCGTGCACCAGCATATCGTGGTCGGTCCGGTCGCTTCCCAGGAAGCGATCAAGATGCTGGGCACCAATGGCGGCGGCTTCTACAATGCCAATAGCGCGCATCCGTTCGAGAACCCGACCGCGCTCACCAATTTCGTGCAGATGCTGTCGATCTTTTCGATCGGGGTCGGCCTCACATGGGTGTTCGGCAAGGCGGTCGGCAACACGCGTCAGGGCTGGACGATCCTTGCGGCGATGATGATCCTGTTCCTCGGCGGCGTGACACTCGCTTACTGGCAGGAAGCCGGCGGCGTTCCCATGATGCACCAGCTTGGCGCCATCGGCGCGAACCTGGAGGGCAAGGAAGTCCGCTTTGGCGTGGCGGCTTCCGCTCTGTTTGCGACCGTCACGACGGACGCCTCCTGCGGCGCGGTCAATGCCATGCATGACAGTTTCACGGCACTGGGCGGCCTCGTCCCCATGTTCAACATGCAGCTCGGCGAAGTGATCGTCGGCGGCGTCGGCGCGGGCATGTACGGCTTCCTGCTGTTCGCTTTGCTCGCCATCTTCGTCGCTGGCCTCATGGTTGGCCGCACGCCGGAATATGTCGGCAAGAAGATCGAGGGCCGCGAGGTCAAGTTCGCGGTGCTCGCCATTGCCGTGCTGCCGCTCATGATCCTGGGCGGAACGGCGCTGGCTTCTGTGCTCCCTGCGGGCCTCATGGGCCCGGAAAACAAGGGGCCGCACGGCTTCAGCGAGATCCTTTACGCCTTCTCCTCGGCGACGGCGAACAATGGCTCGGCCTTTGCCGGCATCACCTCGGGCACGCCTTTCTACAATGGCCTGCTCGCCGTTGCGATGTGGATCGGCCGCTTCTTCATGATCGTGCCGGCGCTCGCCATCGCCGGGAGCCTCGCCGCCAAGAAATATCATCCCGAAAGCGCGGGCTCCTTCCCCACGACCGGTGCGCTCTGGGTCGGGCTGCTCGTCGCGATCATCCTGATCCTCGGCGGCCTCACCTTCCTGCCGGCGCTCGCCCTTGGCCCCATCGCCGATCATCTCGCGATGATCCACGGCCAGCTTTTCTAAAGGGTCATCTCATGACAACCGCATCGTCCATTTTCTCGGCAAAGCTGGTTGGCCCCGCCATTGGTGACGCCTTCCGCAAGCTCGATCCGCGCCAGCTGATCAAGAACCCGGTGCTGTTCACGACCGCAGTGGTCGCGCTCCTGCTCACCGTGCTGCTCGTATTGGGCGGCGAGAAGCTCTCGATCGCCTTCCAGCTCCAGCTCATCGTCTGGCTCTGGCTGACAGTCTTGTTCGGCACCTTTGCCGAGGCGCTGGCGGAAGGGCGCGGCCGCGCCCAGGCGGCGTCGCTGCGGGCGACCAAGGCCGATCTGGTTGCGAAACTGCCCGGCGGCAAGACCGTCCCGGCGTCTCAGCTGAAGCGCGGCGATATCGTCCTCGTCGAGACGAACGACCTGATCCCCGCCGACGGCGAAGTGATCGAGGGCGTGGCCTCGGTCAACGAGGCCGCGATCACCGGCGAGAGCGCGCCCGTCATCCGCGAGGCCGGTGGCGATCGCTCGGCGGTGACGGCGGGCACGCGCGTCATCTCGGACCATATCAAGGTGCGCGTGACGCAGGAGCCCGGCCAGGGCTTTCTCGATCGGATGATCGCGCTGGTGGAGGGCGCCGAGCGGCAGAAGACGCCCAACGAGATTGCGCTCACCATCCTGCTCGTCGGCCTCACCATCATCTTCCTGATCGCGGTGGCGACGATCCCAGGCTTTGCCAGCTATGCCGGCGGCCATATCCCGGTTGCGATCCTTGCCGCGTTGCTCATCACGCTCATCCCGACGACCATCGCCGCCCTGCTCAGCGCCATCGGCATTGCCGGCATGGACCGGCTCGTGCGCTTCAATGTGCTCGCCAAATCGGGCCGTGCGGTCGAGGCGGCGGGCGATGTCGATGTGCTGCTGCTCGACAAGACCGGCACGATCACCATCGGCGACCGCCAGGCGAGCGAATTCCGCCCGGTGGCGGGCGTTGACGTCTCGGAACTGGCCGACGCCGCGCTCCTCGCCAGCCTGGCCGACGAGACGCCGGAAGGCCGCTCGATCGTGATGCTGGCGCGCGAGCGGTTCGACGTGAAGCATCGCGCCCTGCCGGCCGGCGCGGAGGTCATTCCCTTCACCGCGCAAACCCGCATCTCCGGCGTCCGCATCGGCGACGCGCTGATCCAGAAAGGCGCGGTCGACTCGATCTTCAAGGCCAATCCCGGCGCGGGTAGCAGCCCCACCGCCAATGAGCTGCGCCGCATCACCGACGAGATCGCCCGCAATGGCATGACCCCGCTCGCCGTCGCGCGGGACGGCCGCATCCTCGGCGCCGTGGCCCTCAAGGATGTCGTCAAGGCCGGCGTGCGCGAGCGCTTCGCCGAGCTGCGGCGCATGGGCATCCGCACCGTGATGATCACCGGCGACAATCCGCTGACCGCCGCCAGCATCGCCGCCGAAGCGGGCGTCGACGATTTCCTCGCGGAAGCCACACCGGAAGACAAGCTCGCCCTCATCCGCAAGGAACAGACCGGAGGGCGGCTGGTGGCGATGTGCGGCGATGGCACCAACGATGCACCCGCGCTCGCCCAGGCCGATGTCGGCGTCGCCATGAACACCGGCACCCAGGCCGCGCGCGAGGCCGGCAATATGGTCGATCTCGACAGCGACCCGACCAAGCTCATCGAGATTGTCGGCTTGGGCAAGCAATTGCTCATGACGCGCGGCGCGCTCACCACCTTCTCGGTGGCGAACGATGTGGCGAAATATTTCGCGATCATCCCGGCAATGTTCGTCGTGCTCTATCCGGGGCTGGCGGTGCTCAATGTCATGCACCTCTCCTCGCCCACGAGCGCGATCCTCTCCGCGATCATCTTCAATGCGCTCATCATCCCGGCGCTGGTGCCGCTGGCGCTCAAGGGCGTCAGATATCGCGCCATCGGTGCCGGGCCGCTGCTTGCACGCAATCTCGCCGTCTATGGCCTCGGCGGCATCGTCGCACCCTTCATCGGCATCAAGCTCATCGACCTTGCGGTCGGCGGGCTTGGCCTCGCCTGAGGACAGATCCCATGCTCAAGGAATTCACCTCCGCGCTTCGTCCGGCCATCGTGCTGACGCTGCTCAGCGCCGCGTTGCTCGGCCTCGTCTATCCCGCGCTGATCACCGCGATCGGGCAGATCGCTTTCCCCTATCAGACCAATGGCAGTATCCTGAAGGATGGCGACCGCATCGTCGGCTCGGAGCTGATCGCGCAGGGCTTCGCCAGCGACCGCTATTTTCACCCCCGGCCCTCGGCCGCCGGCAAGGGCTATGAGGCGGACAACAGCTACGGCTCCAATTACGGCCCGACCAGCCAGGCGCTGCACGACCGCATGAAGGCCGACATCGAGAAATTGCGTTCGTCACCAGACGCGCCCCCGCCTGATCTGGTGACGACCTCCGCCTCGGGGCTCGACCCCCATATCAGCCCCGAGGCGGCCTTGTTCCAGGTCGATCGGGTCGCCAAGGCCCGCGCGATCCCTCGCGAGACGGTCCGGCATCTCGTCGAGACCAGAACGGAGCAGCCGCTGCTCGGCTTCCTGGGCGAGCCGCGCGTCAATGTGCTGATGCTCAATCGCGCACTGGATACTTTGAGCAAGGAACCGGCTAAACAGGCGCCGTGAGTTCGCAGCCGCCCCTCGACGCGCGTCCCGATCCCGAGGCCCTTCTGCGCGCGGCAGCGCAGGAGGGCCGCGGCCGTCTCAAGGTCTTTCTCGGGGCAGCGCCGGGCGTGGGCAAAACCTATGAGATGCTGACCGAAGCGAGCACGCGCAAGCGGGCCGGCACGGATGTGGTGATCGGCGTCGTCGAAACCCATGGCCGCGCGGAAACCGAGGCGCTGGTCCACGGCCTGGAGGTTGTCCCCCGCAAGCTCTACGATCACCAGGGACGGATGCTGACCGAGATGGACATCGACGCTGTCCTTGCCCGGCGGCCGGAACTGGTCCTGGTCGATGAGCTGGCGCACAGCAATGCGCCCGGCAGCCGCCACGACAAGCGCTACCAGGATGTCGAGGAGCTGCTGGCGGCGGGCATCGACGTCTATTCGACGGTCAATGTCCAGCATCTCGAAAGCCTCAACGATGTCGTCGCCTCCTTCACCAAGGTGCGGGTGCGTGAGACGCTGCCGGACCGGGTGATCGAGAATGCCGACATCGAGGTCATCGACATTCCGCCCGACGAGCTCATCGAGCGACTGAAGCAGGGCAAGGTCTATGTGCCCGAGGAAGCGACGCGCGCGCTCGGCAATTATTTCTCCAAGTCCAATCTGACCGCGCTGCGCGAGCTCGCCTTGCGCCGCGCCGCCCAGGCGGTCGACGCGGAAATGCTCGATTATCTGCGCGCCCATGCCCTGGCCGGCAGCTGGGCGGCGGGCGAGCGCATCGTCGTCGCGGTGAGCGAGCAGTCAGGCGCGAGCGAGCTGGTCCGGGCCGCCAAGCGCATTGCGGATGCGCTGCGCGGACCCTGGACGGCGGTGCATATCGAGACGCCGCGCTCCGGCCATTTTTCCGATGCCGACAATGCCCGGCTCGCCGCGACGCTGCATCTGGCGGGGCAGCTTGGCGGGCAGGTGGCCACCGTTCCAGCCGAGACGGTCGTCGAGGGGCTGATCCGCTTCGCCGACGAGGCCCGCGCGACCCAACTCATCGTCGGCAAATCCGTGCGCTCGCGCTGGTTCGAGCTGCGCCACGGCTCGGTCGTCGACCGGCTCGTACGTGAGACGTCGGGGGTCACGGTTCATGTCCTGCCGATGGAGAAGGAGAGTCCCGCTCCGGAGGCGCGGGTGCGCGGGCAGCTTGGGCAATGGGGCCGGATCACCGATTATCTGGTCTCCTTCACGCTCGTCGCGCTGGTCACCTTGCTCGGCGAGCTCATTTTCTCCGCGGAGACCGTCACCAATGTTGGGCTCCTGTTCCTGCTGCCGGTCATGGCGGCCGCGTCGCGCTATGGCCTGCGCGTCGGGGTGATCACCGGCCTGGTCTCGAGCCTCGCCTATAATTTCTTCTTCATCCCGCCGACGCACACCTTCACGATCCAGGATCCGCAGAACATCATCACCGTGCTGGTGCTGCTCGGCGTGGCGGTGGTGAGCAGCCAGCTTGCGGCGCGGGTGCGCGATCAGGCCCTGCTCGCCCAGCGCAGCGCCACGCAGAACAGCTCGCTGGCCGGGTTCGCGCGGCAACTCACCGGCATCAGCGATGTCGATGAGCTGGCGCAGCTGCTCTGCGGCGAGGTCGGGCGGCTGCTGGGCGTGCACACGCTGCTGCTGCTCCCCGAGCAGGGCGAGCTGGTGCTGCGCGCGGCGGTGCCGCCCGATGTGCGCCTGGAGGCCATCGAACAGGCGGCGTCGCGCTGGGCCTTCGATCACAATCAGCCCGCCGGCCGCAGCTCGGAGACGCTGACCGCATCGGAATGGCTGTTTCACCCGCTGACCTCGGGCGGGCGCGCGCTGGGGGTGTTCGGGCTCGCTCGCCCCGATGCGGGGACGCCGCTGCGTTCCGACCAGCTGCCGCTGCTGCTCAGCCTGCTCGATCAGGCGGCGCTGGCGTTCGAGCGCGTCGGGCTCGAGGCGGAGATGGCGACCGTCACCCAGCTCAAGGAACGCGACCGGCTGCGCGCCGCATTGCTGTCCTCGGTCAGCCACGATTTGCGCACGCCGCTGACGACCGTCGTCGGCATGCTGAGCGCGATGCATCCGGCTTCGGACGAGCAAAGCCGCCAGCTCAAGGAAGCGCGCGGTGAGGCGGAGCGCCTCAGTCGCTTCGTCGCCAATCTGCTCGACATGGTCCGGATCGAGACCGGGGCGCTGCACCAGTCGATCGAGCCGGTCGATCTCTCGGAGGCCGTCACCGCCGCAGTGCACGACCTGCGCCGTATCGTCGCGGGTCATCAGGTCAGGCTGGACGTGCCCCCCGACCTGCCGCTGATCCTGGTCGATCCGCAGCTCTTCCATCACTGCCTGATCAATCTCATCGAGAATGCCGCCAAATATGGCAATGCCGGGGCGTCGATCACCATCACCGCCAGGCGCCGCCGGCATGGCCTGACGCTCTCTGTTCTCGACGAGGGGCCGGGCGTGCCGCCGGGCGAGGAAGGCCGCATCTTCGAGACCTTTGCGCGCATCGAGGGCTCGGACCGCAAGGGCGGCACCGGCCTTGGTCTCGCGATCGTCAAGGGCTTCGCGGAGGCCATGGGCCTCTCCGTCGAGGCGTCGAACCGGCACGACCATGCCGGCGCGTCGTTCAGCATCCAGGTGCCGGATGCAAAGCTGGTCTCGGGCGCGGCGCCCGAATAGGCTTCAGGCGCCCGCGATCACGGGAAAAGTGGTGCTGCCGGTGAGGATTGAACTCACGACCTCAGCCTTACCAAGGATGCGCTCTACCACTGAGCTACGGCAGCACGACGGCTCGCAGGGACCAGCCCCGGCGTCAGCAAGGCCGCGCCTATGGCCCTGCCGCCCGCGATTTGTCAAGGCGACTTGCCGCCCCTAGCCGTGAATGACTAATGCGGCTTTAATGTCCGGCAACGATCCCGACCGCCAGCGCCGCCTCGCCGAGGCTCTGCGCGCCAATCTGCGGCGCCGCAAGGAGCAGGGGCGGGCCGAGCCCAAACCGAAGGAAAGCGAGCCGGAAAAGCCGGTCGAATAGGACGGGATGGATTGTTCTGGTGATCGAGAAGCGTATCGCGCTTGACATTGTTCGTTCGATCGAACAAATGACGCGCCATGGCGACGCAACCCCGTCCTGACCTGGCTGTCCGCCTCATCGAGGCGGCGATCGATCAGTTCGGCCAGCATGGCTTCGACGGCGCGAGCACGCGCGACATTGCCGCGGCGAGCGGCACGGCCATGTCGTCCATCACCTATCATTTCGGCGGCAAGGACGGGCTCTACCTCGCCTGCGCGGACTATATCGCCGAACAGATCGGCGCCGTGCATGCGGTGGGCATGGCGGCGATCGGCGCGCATCCGCCCCGCGACCCGGACACGGCCCGCGCCGCGATGCTCGCGCTCCTCGAGAATTTTGCCCGGCTGATGCTCGCGCCCCAGTCCGAAGCCTGGTCGCAATTCATCGTGCGCGAGCAGCAGCGACCGACCGAGGCCTTCGAGCGTATCTATCACGGCATCATGTCGCCGGTGCTCGAAACGGTGCTTGGCCTCATGGCCATCGCCCGCCCCTCGCTCGACGATACCGGCCGCCGCACCCTGGTCATGAACATTGTCGGCATGGTGCTCGTTCTGCGGCTGGGCCGCGCCTGCGTCAGCCGGCTCATGATGGTCGAGGATCTCGACGAGGCCACGGCCGAAACCCTCATCGCCGGCCTGCGCCGGTCCGCTCTCATATTGCTCACGGAGACCCAGCAGCCATGACTCCCCGGCGAATCATCCCCATCGTTGCGCTTGTCGCGCTGCTCATCGTGGCGATCGTGACGCGCGGCTTCGGCCTCGTCCCCAAGGCCGAGGGGCCGCTGAAGCTCTATGGCAATGTCGACATTCGCGAGGTCGATCTCGGCTTCCGCGTCGGCGGGCGCATCGCCTCGATCCCGGTCGAGGAAGGCGCGCATGTCAAGGCCGGCGATCTGCTCGCCTCGCTGGATCGCGGACCGATCGACGACAAGGCCGCGCAGGCGCAGGCGCAGACGGCGCAGGCGCAGGCCCAACTCGCCAAGCTCGAAAATGGCAGCCGCGCGCAGGATATCGACGCCGCCAAGGCGCGCCTCGCCTCGGCCAGCGCCGCCGCCGCCGATGCCGATGGCGACTATGCGCGCCGCCAGCCGCTTGTCGCGCCCGGCGCGATCAGCAAGGCGCTTTGGGAGCAGACGGTCGCGGCGCGCGACAAGGCCCATGCTGCGCTCGCCGAAGCCAAGGCCAATCTCTCGCTGGTGCAGGTCGGGCCGCGCGCGGAGGACATCCAGGCCGCCAAGGCAGCGGTCTCCGCGGCCAAGGCCGCGCAGGCCAGCATCAACACCGACACTGCCGATACCAGGCTCAAGGCCAGCGAGGACGGCACGGTGGTGACGCGGGCGCGCGAGCCGGGCGCGATCGTCGGTCCGGGCGAGACTGTGTTCACCCTTGCCATCGACCGGCCGCTGCGCGTGCGCGCCTATATCGCCGAGGATCAGCTGAGCCGCATCGCGCCGGGCATGGCCGTCACCGTGACGGCCGACGGCAATGACAAGAGCTATCACGGCACCATCGGCTATATCTCGCCACAGGCCGAGTTCACCCCCAAGACGGTTCAGACCAGCGACCTGCGCACCGATCTCGTCTACCGGTTGCGCATCGTCGTCAGCGATCCGGACGGCCGGCTCCGCCAGGGCCAGCCGGTGACGGTGCAGATCACCGATCCCCTCCCCGCCAAGGGGCGGT
>Ga0335083_10007796_pt1 | contig 13159 bp, 6 predicted proteins | sample Lox_Sample_42_FD_206716 | JGI IMG/M metagenome (GOLD analysis project Ga0335083, IMG submission 206716) | Soil microbial communities from Loxahatchee National Wildlife Refuge, Florida, United States - Lox_Sample_4.2 | ecosystem: Environmental > Terrestrial > Soil > Wetlands | place: USA: Florida...
GGCCGACGCGTATGATTGGTACGAGACACATCAACCGGGCCTGGGGATTCGATTTATCCAAGCTGTGGACGCCAGGATTTCGTGGATTCAACAAAATCCTTTGATGTCGGAAATTGTATATCAATCGTACCGCCGATGTTTGGTGCCGCCATTCCCCTATGCTATCATCTACGACTTCGAGGAAGATCGAATGGTAATTAACTCGGTCTTTCATTGTTCGCAGGACCCCCGCAATCTGCGGCGGCGATTGCGGTAAGGTTTTTCTAACCGGCAGAGTTTTCCTTGCCGGAGAATGCGGCGGCTTTTGGTTGTCGGCCTTCTGAAGTTTTGGCCGATACAAGCAGCAGACCCCGTAGCATCGTTGCGCGCCGAGGCCATTGCGTGCTAGCACTGCGATTGGCCACGACCGCATTTCGCGCCGCATCGTCGCATTCAGCAGTGCAGGAATCGAGCAATGCGTACGACTGACGGCCTGCTGCAGGGTTTATGGACTGCGTTTCCCCCTAGTTGTCGCCTGTTGCGGATAGGTTTCTTATGCGATTTTCGCCCCGTCGCTCTGCTGTGCGCCGCGTCGTTGTTTCCGCTCGAGGTTTGCTGGCAACCGGCTTGGTAGCCGGATGGCTGGCAAATGTTTGGGTTTGGAATGCCCCTTCGCTCCGCGCCGAAAGTCCCGCTTCGGGAACCGTGCTGAATGCGTCGCCGCAAGACGCTTTCGGATTGCAACCGGCGAATCCGCAAACGTCGGAACAATCGCAACAGGCGACGCCCGTGGTCACGACGGTGGCCATCAATCCGGATGGCGTTCAACTGGCCACGGCCGGCGACGACCATCTGATCAATTTGTGGAATATCGAAGACGGCAAGCTGATGCATCAGCTCCGCACGCACACCGATTGGGTGCGAGCCGTGGTGTATAGCCCGGACGGCAAGCTGCTGGCCTCCGGCGGCGACGACCGCAAAATTCATCTGTGGGATGCCACGACCGGAAAATTGATTCGCAAATTTGGTCATAAGGGGAAAGAGACCTTGTCGGACGAGGCTGCCGCAAACGATCAAGCCGCCATTTATGCGCTGCAATTCGACCCGAGTGGAAAAACGATCGCCGTCGCCGGCTTTGAAAATGTCATGCGGCTGTACGATGTGACGACCGGGGAGTTAATTCGCACGTTCGATTGTTCGTGCAACGACATTCGGGCGGTGGCCTTTTCACACGATGGCGAAAAGCTCGTGGCCGGCGGTCGTGACGGGCACATTCGCATTTGGAATGTCGCCGACGGCAGCGTGCTGAAAGATTGGCAAGGGCACGAACATCGAATTCGCATTGTGGCATTTTCGCCGGCGGGAGATCACATTGCCACGGCCGGGGAAAATCCGAAAATTCGCATTTGGGATATAGCCACGGCCGAGCAGCAGGCGGAGATCGATCATGGGCAGGGAAAAGTGTTGTCGTTGTGCTTCTGCGGCGAAGATCGTTTGGCCAGCGGCGGCAGCGATAATCTGGTGCGCGTGTGGGACCTGTCGACGCAGAAAATGACGGCCAGTTTTTCGGGCCACACCGGTTCGGTGGCGGCCCTGGCTTGCGACCCGAGCGGAAAGCTGCTGGTATCGGGCGGTTTCGACACCACGATTCGCATGTGGCAGTTGAACCCTGCTAAAGCCGACTGAAATGCGAGGAAATTGGCAAGCGGTGAAGAGATTACCGAGCGACCATAGACGAACTTGATTTGGGGCATTTGCGACACGGAGGTTGCAGTGGTGAGTATCCTGCAAGGTTTTAGCCGGATCGGCCGGTTCATTCGGGGCGATCGTTTTTGGCGCCGCGACGATTCTCACAGCGACGTTCTCAAAATTCGCTGCTGCGCGTTCGAAAAAATGGAGCCGCGGCAACTACTTTCCGGGGCCCCGCCGCAAATCCATTTTGGTTCGGTGTTCTTCGATGCGTCTCCCGGCACCAATACCTCGCCCGACACCATTCAAATCACTTTTCAAGGCGGCGCACCGAACACACAGTTGACGCAGTTGGTGATCGACGGCAGCAAAAATCAACTCGGACTGGCCGTGGGCGACGACGTTTGGGAAGCGCCCCCCGGCTCTCCCTCGGGCACGTCGCCGGTGACGGTTGTTTCGCACACTGGCTTCCAAGTGCTGAGCGTGACAGCCACCAACGGCGGCTCGCAAATCGTGATTACGTTTTCGGGCTTTGTCCCAGGCGATATGCTGGTGCTTTCCGCCACTGCGGAAGAAGTGACGGCCATCGACCCGGTCTCCGGCGCACCGACGTTGGCGCCGCTGACCAAAGGAAACGACTTCCAAAGCTCGCATTTGGTCGGCACGTTCACCGCGCCGCACTTCGAAAACGTTACGGTCAACACCGCCTACGTCGCCGGCTACGATTTGCTGTTCGCGCAAAACGACGATACCTCGGGCTCGCAGCTCGGCCTGCCGACGCAAGATTACGAACCGCCCAGCACGACCGATCAGTCTGATCAAACTACGGGTGCTTCGGTGCTGGTCACGCAAACGCCGCTGCCCATTTCGGTGGCCGGCACGGTCTATAGCGATCCTAATTTGAACAACGTGCAAGATTCGGGCGAGCCGGGCATCGCCGGCGTAAGCTTGACGCTGCTGGAGTACAACGGCAGCAGCTACGTCTCTACGGGGAAAACAACCACGACCGACGCCAACGGAAACTACATTTTCAAATTCCTGCTGCCCGGCACTTATGAGGTCGTGGAAACGGTGCCCACGGGGTATTTTGCTGTGGGCGCATCGGCCGGCACGGTCAACGGCTCGACGGATGCCGTCGTGCTCAATTCGACGGTCATCGATCAGATTGCAGTTCTCGGCGGCGACAACAGCATTAACAACGACTTTGCTTTGGCGCAGGCAATCGGCCTGAGCGGCTACGTTTATCACGACACCAACGACAACGGCATCCGTGAGAGTGGCGAAAATGGAATTGGCGGCGTGACGATTGTCGTAACGCCTATCTCGACGGTCGACGGCAGCACCGCGTCGGTTTCCATAGTGACCGACTCAAATGGGTTCTGGTCGGTCAGCGGCCTGGCGCCGGGAACGTACACCGTTTACGAACCACAGCAACCGCCCGGTTATTTGGACGGCATAACGACGCCGGGCTCGCTCGGTGGCACTTTCGAACCGATTGACCAAATCGTCAACATCACCACGCTTGGCGGACAATCGGGCACCGAGTACGATTTCGGAAAACTGCTGCCGGCCAGCCTCAGCGGCGGCATCGCCGACTGCTTGGCAGGCGTGCCGTTGTCGGGCGTTACGGTGCAGTTGCTCGACGCCAATGGCAACGTGCTAAAGACAACCACGACCGATGAAGACGGCGATTACGAATTCACCGGGTTGACGCCGGGCCAAGTTTACGGCGTGAACGAAATTCTGCCCGCCGGCTACATTCACAACGATGAAACCGTGGGCAGCGCCGGCGGCATCATCGTCAACGACACCTTCACGCAGATTCAGTTGGGCGACGGCGTCAACGCCACGGGATACGATTTTTGCGATATTCTTCCAGCCAGCCTCAGCGGCAGTGTGGCCGACTGCTTGGCCGGCGTGCCCCTATCTGGCGTCACGGTGCAACTGCTTGATGCCAATGGCGACGTGCTAAAGACCACCACGACCGACGACCAAGGGAATTACACGTTCACCAATTTGAAGCCGGGGCAAACTTACGGCGTCGACGAAATTTTGCCCCCGGGCTACGTCCACAACGATGAAACTGTGGGCAGCGTCGGCGGCATCATCGTGAACGACACCATTACGCAAATTCCGCTGGGCGATGGTGTGAACGGCGTCAACTATGATTTCTGCGACATCCGCCCCGCCAGTCTCAGCGGCAGCGTGGCCGATTGTTTGGCCGGCGTGCCGCTGTCGGGCGTCACCGTTCAGTTGCTCAATGCCGACGGCAATGTGATCAAGACGACCACGACTGACGATCAAGGGAATTACTCGTTCACCAATTTGACGCCCGGGCAAACTTACGGCGTCGATGAAATTCTGCCGCCCGGTTACGTTCACAACGACGAAACCGTGGGCAGCGCCGGCGGCGTGATCGTCAACGACGCCATTGTCGACGTGCCGCTGGGCGACGGCGTGAACGGCATTAATTACGATTTCTGCGACATCCGTCCCGCCAGCCTCAGCGGCAACGTGGCCGACTGTTTGGCCGGGGTGCCCCTGTCGGGCGTTACGGTGCAATTGCTCGACACCCAAGGCAACGTCCTGGAATCGACCACCACTAACGCGCAGGGAAATTACGAGTTCACTAATTTGACGCCGGGCAAAGTGTACGCCGTGGCTGAAATATTGCCTGCCGGTTACATCCACAACGACGAAACCGTCGGCAGCGCGGGGGGCAGCATCGTCAATTACGCCCTTGTCGACATTCCGCTGGGCGACGGCGTGAGCGCAGTGAATTACGACTTTTGCGACATCCGCCCGGGCAGCATTAGCGGCAGCGTGGACGATTGCATCGCCGGCGTGCCGCTCTCGGATGTCACCGTTCGGTTGCTCGACGCCAACGGCAATGTGATCGAAACGACCACGACCGACGAGGAAGGCGATTACTCGTTCACCAATCTCAAGCCGGGCCAAGTTTACGGCGTGGATGAAATTCTGCCGGCCGGCTATTACCACAACGACGAAACCGTGGGCAGCGCCGGCGGCAGCATCGTCAACGACGCCATCGTGCAAATTTCGCTGGGGGACGGAGTAAACGCCACGAATTACGATTTTTGCGACGTGTTGCCCGGCAGCATCAGCGGCAAAGTGTGGGAAGACACCAACGGCAATTGCTCGTTTCAGCCGGGCGTCGATATTCCGCTGGCCGGAGTGCAGTTGGACTTGATCAACAGTCAGGGAAAAGTGGTGGCGACCACGCTCACCGATTCCCAGGGGGATTACACGTTCAGCAATTTGCTGCCTGACACTTATAGCGTGCAGGAACACGTGCCGGCCGGTTATAGCGCTGATATGGACACGGTCGGGACCATCAACGGCATTACGGTTGGCGGACATCCCAACAACACGCTGCTGAACAGTATCAGCCTGAATTACGAAAATAACGGCATCAATTACGACTTCTGCGTAACAAAGAAAATTCCGCCGCCTCCGCCGCCTCCGCAACAACCGCCGACGCAGCCGCCGCCTCCGGCCGCCGTGGCACCGTCGCCGTTGATTCCGCTAGTGATTCCGCCGTATCAGCCGCAGTTTGAGAATCCCGACCTGAATGCCGGCGATGCCGTGGGTTACACCTGGCACTTGAGCATTGTCGATGCCGGTTTTCCGCGCGGCTCGCAAGGCCAAAGCGTGGCGATGGATCTGTCCAACATTTCGGTGGAGACGGCCAGTTGGATGGATGCCAACATGGTTTCCGGCGTGCTGACGTATCTCGACGCCAACGGTCAGCCGGTCGAGCGCCAGGTGATGGGCTTCAAAGACGGCATACCCGTGGTCGGCGATTTCCGGGGCGACGGCCAATCGGAGTTGGGCTTCTACGTCGACGGTCAGTGGTTCATCGATCTGAACGGCGACGGCCGCTGGGACGCCGGCGACATTTGGGCCAAGCTGGGCACGCGCGCCGATCAGCCGGTGATCGGCGATTGGAACGGCGACGGCAAAGACGACATCGGTCTATACGGCCCGGCGTGGCCGCGCGATCCGCACGCCGTAAAGGTCGATCGCGGATTGCCCTCGCCGCTCAACAAAACGCAAATTGTCTCCAAGCGCAAGAAGAACGTGCCTCCCGATCAGGACGACGCCACCAGCGGCGGCCGCGATTTGCAGCGCGGGCAAAACGGCAAAACGCGGACCGACGTCATCGACCACGTATTCCATTACGGCAGCGCCGTGGAAAAGGCCGTGGTGGGCGATTGGATGGGCACCGGATTGCGGCACGTCGGCGTGTTCCGCAACGGCAAATGGTATTTGGATACGGACGGCGACGGCCGGCTGACCGAAAAAGATTTGGAATGCGTGTTCGGCCAGGAAGGCGACATTCCGGTGGTCGGCGATTGGACCGGCGACGGCATCGAAAAAATCGGCGTCTACCGCAACGGCACGTTCTATCTCGACACCAACAACAACCACAAGCTGGACGCCGACGATCAAGTAATTCAACTCGGACAACCCGGCGATATACCCGTGGTGGGTAAATTCGACGGCACGGGCCGTGTTTCGGTGGGCGTGTATCACACGGGCGGATCGGCCGCGGTGCAAACCGCCGTAACGGCACCGGCCACGGTGAAGAAATAAACAGGCCGGAATCAGCTCGCCGCGTTGTCAGATATTGCTCTGCACGGGGCGTTGGGCGATTCGTCACGACGCTTTTAGCGCGTTTAGCTCCGCTTCGGCGGCGGCGATTTCCTTCTCCAAGCGAACAATGTCGCCGGGCTCGTCGGGCTGCTGCTTAGCGCCGGCCAGTTGCTGGCGGAGCTTTTGCAGTTTTTGCTGCAACACATCGATCCGCTTTTTGGCTTTTTTATCCACCGGCGCCTCCGGTTGGCGTCGTGACAGGCGCTGGTACGGTTTCTGGTGCGGTTGTCGTGGCCACGGCTTTCGGCAAAGTTGGACCGATGTGCGTGAAGCGCAGCACTCCGGAAAGCGCCACGACGATCAGCGCCAGAATTAAATTCACCGTCATCCACCACCTGGCGTCTTGCCTAAATTTTTTAGTCGCCTCTCCACGGCCAGCCAATGCACTGGTAATAAAGAACACCACCATCGCCAGAGCAAATTTCGCCCCGAAGACAAATTGATACAGCGAGTTGTAGGTGGCATGCCACGCTTCCCAGGGGGGCGTTTTGCTTTCGCTGATGAACAACGCGAAGTTGAACAGCCCGCTGAATAGTAAAAATGCGACCGAGCCCGCCACCAACATAGCCCAGCGCCGTCGAAATTGCTCGTATAGCGCCTTTCGCTGCTCATCTGCCACCTCACCAAGCTCAGGAAAGCGGGCGAACCGCATGACAATCGTCCCGCCAACGAGAATCATCGCCGCCACCAGGTGAAGCCAACGAAGTGTTAAACTGAACCAGTACATGGATCGGGACGAGGGTTGAGGGGCGCGCGAATGAGGAACAAGGAACTGCCAGTCGCAACGAAGTGGTAGTGTAGTTCCGCACCCCACGCCAGACTAGGGGCCGAAAGCCACTTTCTCGCCTTACGGAATGCTTTCCCGCCACAATCGTTCGACATAGGTCAGAGCCGCGGAGCGATCGGAGATTAGTCCGTCCAATTGGGCATCACGGGCGGCGCTCAGTAGCTGTGCAAAGACAGGCCCGGTGGGAATGCCCAGGGAGATTAAATCAGCGCCGGTGACGAGAGGCGGCGGAATCAACTGTTCGACAGGAAGCTGTAGTTTTGCGCGGCAAAAGGCGACATCTTCCAGCGCGGCGAAACCCAAGGCTGCCTGCGCGGCGTGCAGCTTGAGCAAATCGTCCGCGCCGTCAGCCACCAATAACGGTTGCACCTGCGACCAGCGCGCGGCCCGGGCGCCATTCAACGATTGCTGGTTAGCCAACAGCCAGGCCAGGCGGTCGGTTTCGCTGCGGGCCAGTCGCCAGCGGCGGCCGACGGTTTCGGCCAGGTTGTCCGCCGGCGCCGAAAGCAGTAGAACCGCCAGCGCGAGCGGAAACGAGGGATGTTCCACTGCGGCCAAGAGCGCCAACGTGCGGCTGGCGTGTTGATTGTCGGTCTGGGTCGGACCATTCAGTTCATCGGTAAGCTCGACTTTCCAGGCTTCGCTGTCCGCCACTTGCGCGGCTTCCGGCAAAATAGCGGCCAGCAACCCGGTGAGATAAAGCAAGCGTACGGCCCGCACTCGGCCCGGCTGCACGAGCATGGCGCGCATTTCGTCGGCGATTCGCTCGGCGCTGACGACGGAGATTTGCGAGGCCATTTCGCGAATGGCGGTGAGCGTGTTTTCTTCCAAGCGAAAATTGAACCCCGAGGCAAACCGCACGGCCCGGAGCATGCGCAGCTTATCTTCGGTGAAGCGCTCCCGCGGACTGCCGATGGCGCGGATGACGCCTTGTTGCAAATCGGCCTGGCCGGCGACGAAATCAATCACTTGTTCGGCGAGCGGATCGTAGAACATGCCGTTGATGGTGAAGTCGCGGCGGCGGGCGTCTTCCTCGGGCGAGCTAAAGGCCACGCTGTCTGGATGCCGGCCGTCGGTGTAGCTGATGTCTTGGCGGAAGGTGGCGACTTCGATTTGGCCTGCCCCGCGCGGACCCAGGACGGTCATGACGCCAAAGGCGGCGCCGATGGCCAGCGTTTTGCGATGGCGGAACACGGCGGCGATTTGTTCGGGATGGGCGGTGGTGGCCACGTCGTAATCGTTGGGGGTGCGATTGAGGAGCGAATCGCGCACGCAGCCTCCGGCCCAATAGGCTGTGAAGCCAGCCTCGCGCAATTGTTTCACGACTTCGACGGCAAAGCGGCGCTGTTTTTCAGGATCGATGGTGGACATAAGCGGCAACGTGATGGCGTTTTAATCGCGCTTCATCCCCCGGTAGAAGCGGGGGCTAATTTATCATGGACCGCCGATTCGATGGCCTGGTTCACTTTGTCCACCGTGCGGGCCCGCAGGGCGGTGTCCCACGCAAAGGGGTGTTCCGCGGATGGCCGCAAAAAATGAACGGTCAATTCCGCCGGTGGCTTGTGCAAAATTTGTTCGACCGCCAACGCATAAACGCCCAATTGCAACTCAAACTGCGGAGCCAGAGCGTCAACGGCGTCGGCTGAGACCTGGTTGGTTTTGTAATCGAGCAAATGCCAGCAGCCGGCTGCGTCTTGGTATAGGCAATCGATGAATCCTTGCAAATATCGATTCGGCGCCGCGTCTGTACCCAGCGCTGTCCCTTTGCGAGAATGTGACGAAACGTTCGGCGGCCACGCCAATAAAAACTCTAACTCGCGGCGAACGAGTTTTGCCGCGGCCAATTCACGGGCTCGAGAAGATTGAGCGAAACGCATGAGAAGTTCGGCGGCGGTTTCGGCCAGTTCGGCGTTGTAAGCGGCACAAGATTCCAAACAGCGCTGGACCGTGTGTGGGAGTGCATCTGTTTTTTCTGAAGCGGCAGTGGAGGCGAGCTCGGCAAAATCGATGCGGGCCAGCGCCTGATGCACCAGCGTGCCTAAATCTATGCCAGCACCGGCCAGCGGGGGGCGATTGTCGGCATCGTCGCTGAAGAAAGATGGCTGCGGCTGTTCCTCGGCGGGCTGCAGGAGGCCGTTCAACCGGGAAACGGAAAAACGGCGCTGGGCTGCCCGATCAATGGCCACGGGTTGGGCCAGGCGGGATAGCATTTGTGAAGTTGGCAAATAAGCCGCGCCCGTTGATTTCGTTTCGTTTGCCGCCATTTCCAGCGTGCGGCTGAGGGCCGCATCCAAATTGTGCCAGGTGTGCGGTGATTGGGCCGAAGCGTCAACCGCCGGTGGCGCCATAGTGACTTTGATGCGCGGGATATCGTACTCGCCGCCCGGGGGCAGCGTGGCGCGAAATTCGCCGGTTTGCAGATTGAAACGCTCGGCCAATAGTTTTGCCCAGGGCCACCGCGGCGCTTCAAGTTCCTGCTGGTTCATGCCAGCGGAAAGAATGAGATAATCGGCCGCCCGCGTCGTGGCAACGTAGAGCAGCCGGACGAGTTCGGCCTTTTCTTCCGGATCACCAACGGCAGTGAACAAATCGAACCCGGTCACGCCGGCATGTTTGCCACGCTGCTTTAACTTCAGCAGCGGGCCAAGTTGCGGATGCCAGGCGGCGCTGTCGCGGTTTTTGTTTGTCCGGCGGTTGACGTCGGGAACAAACACGAGGGGAAATTCCAAACCCTTGGCCTGGTGAATGGTCATGAGCCGCACCACGTCGGTTTTTTCCGGATGGGTCGCAGCCAGTGGCTCGTGCGGCAACTGGCCCACGAATTGCGAAAGCTGTACGATAAAATCGTTCAGCCCCAGCACGCCGGAGCGATCGAACGAGCGGGCTTGCTCCAGCAGCTTGCGGACGTTGGCCAACTTGCGCTGGCCCATGAATTCGGCCAACAAGGCGGCATCGTAACCAGTCAGGGCGAACGCTTCGTTCAAGAGCGCGGCGATGGAAAGACGATCTTTGCGGTTGCGCAAGTGATGCAGCGTGGCGGCGGCGAATGCGGCGCGGCGGCGCTCGATATCATCCAACTCCTGCGGCAATCGCTGAGCAAACAATCCGGCAGACAAGCCCTGCGGATGCTGCGCCAGCCAAAACAGCGTTTCGTCGGCCAGCGCGAACAGGGGGCTGCGGAGCACGCCGGCCAGACTAACGACATCGGCGGGACTGGCCAGGGCCCGCAACAAGTTGACGACGTCGTAAATTTCCTGCTGGGCGTAAAAGGCGTGGCCGCCGACCAGATAATAGTGAATGTCGTAGCTGCGGAGCGCCTGTTCATAACATTGCACGTCGGACAGGGCGCGGAACAGCATGGCGATATCGCCGAATTGGACGGGGCGTGGTTCAACTTGGCCGTCGATTTGACGCTGGGCCACGAGCGGTTCGCGGTGATCGACCATGTGGCGAATTCGGCGAGCGATGAAGTCGGCTTCCCTTCGACGGGCGGCATTGGTTGTGGCGTCCGCGGTGTCAGTCTCCGATTTTTCCTCGGTGGCGGTTGCCCATAGGAATTCGATGGCGGGCACTGAGGTTGTTTGCGGCCAGTGAGCGCGGAGCGGTTGGTATGGCTGGGCGGCTTCCTGACTTGACGATGGAGCTTTGCCATTGGAGGAAACTGCCGAAGCAGCATGTGCGTTGCCGGCGGAAAGCACATCGCTAAATAGCGCATTGACGAAGTGCAATATCGCCGGCTGGCTGCGGAAGTTGGTGGTGAGCGGCAATCGGCCGGTGCGGGGCGTTTCTTGCTCCAAGCGGCGGAACACGCCGGGATCGGCCCCGCGGAAACGATAAATTGACTGCTTGTAATCGCCGACGAAAAACAGTTTGCCGTCGTGCGTGTGGGGACCGCAGAGGGCTTTGATCAATTCGACCTGCAGCGGGTCGGTATCTTGGCATTCGTCGACCAGCAAGAGCCGTGTTTGCGAAGCGAGTTGTTGTTGCAGTTCTTGATGGGCCGGATCGGTCAACAGGCGATGGGCTTGGACGAGCAAATCATTGTAATCGACCCAGGCCAGTTCGCGCTTGCGCTGGGCATAGCGAGCTTGCACGGCATGGGCGATGCGCAGCAGTTGCAGGCCGGCTTCGGCGTCGGCCTGGGCGGCTGCCGGATCGAGCTGCGTAAATTCTGCCGCGGCTTTGGCTGCCTTGCGTAATTCTTCTGCAGCATCTTTGAATCGGTCGTATAACGATTCATCGGACCAATTTTTTTTGCTGCCGGCGCTTTGGACCCGAGCGTTTTCAACAATCGCCGCCAAATCATCGCCGGGATGACCGCTGGCGGGCAGCATCGGCAGCAATTGTGACAGCACTGCCAAGCGATTTCGCAATTTTCCCGTGGCGTCGCTGCATTGACGGATTACCTCTAACACGGTTTTAGCAGGCGGCGATTGAGCCAGGGCCGCCAATGCGGTGGGCCAGGCGACTTCACGGCGAAATATATCCCATAGCGCAATCACATCCGCCGCACTTTTCGCCAACCACGGTTCAAAATATGCGGCGCGGTTGGTTGTAATCAGCGTGGCGACCATCTCTTGCAAGCGTTTCAGGCCGAAGTGGGCTGTGAGATTTAATAGCGGCGCGTGCAGGGGATTTGTATTGTCGCTCAGCTTTTCGCGCAGGACGTCTTCGCACAGTTCGGCCAGCAAGGTGTCGGCCTGCGATTGCTCCATGACGGTAAAGCGCGGATCGAGCCCGGCTTCGACGGCATGGGTACGCAGCAGTGCGCCGCAAAATGAGTGAATGGTGCTAACCCGGGCGGCATCGAGGCTGCGCAACAACCCGAGCCAATAATCGGCCTGCTTTGCATCCGGCGCTGTTTGCAGCCGCTCGTAACATTTTTGGCGAATGCGGTCGCGCATTTCGCGGGCTGCACGATCGGTGAACGTGATGGCGATTAACTCGTGCAGATCGGCCGGCTGGAAGCGCAGTGAAGCCGGCGCCTGTGAAACGGACGGGTCTAAATCCGCCAGGAAACGCTCGGTCAGCACGAAGGTTTTGCCACAGCCTGCGCCGGCCGACAGCGCGACCGATATATTTCGCGCTTCGATGGCGGCTCGCTGCTCGCTGGTAAAATTTGTCGCGGCGGCAGTCATGGGAGGGCTCCGACGATTTCGGCGGGAGCGGTTGAATGGGAAGCGATCGACGTTTTACCGAGGGCGCGAATTTGATGGACGCGGCAGACGGTCGAAAACTGGCAGCGGTTGGTACATTCTTCGTCGGCGCTGAACACCGGAAACGCGCCGCCGCGGATGCCATGCACCAGCGACACCACGCGGGCTAAAATTTCGCCGCGGAGCGATTGCCAGTGGGCGGTTTCGCGGAGGCCGGTTTGGCACGGCTCGAAAAGCTGCGGCAGGCCGTGGCTTTCGAATCCCTTCTCTCTCAAATACCAGTAGCCCACGCGCCAGGGAACAGCCCGGCGATCGACCAGCAGCAAATCTTGCACGGCCAGAGCGTATAGCGGCAATTGGAGAGCCAGGCCGGATTGGAAATCTTGCAGCTTGAATTTTTTATTGCCGCCGGTTTTGTAATCGAGCACGTTGAAGACCACGTGGCCGCCGACCAGGCCAATATCGATGCGGTCGATGCGGCCGGACAGGCGGACGGTTTCCGCTCCGCAACGTAAATCGAATGGTTTGTCGGTCGAAAGTTTGTGGTCGATTTCCGGCCCTTCTCTCGGCTTCAATCCGAACGAGACCTCGAAATAGGCGGGGCGCAGCGGCTGGTCGGCGGCAGATTCCATGCCATTGGCGGATTCCGCGCCGGCGGCGGATGCAACGTCGGCGGCCAATTGATCGTACGATTGGTGCTGGGCCAGGTATTCCTCCAGCCACTGCGTGATCAACTGCAAGTCGATGGTTTGCAGCGCGACTTCGAAGGGGGTGCCCTGCGAAATTTTTTCGGACAGCAGTTTTAATGTGTCGGCGGCATGTTGCGCATATTCTTCGGCGGCAACATCGGCCGGCGAAAGCCGCTGGTCGG
>Ga0335083_10007797_pt1 | contig 13159 bp, 9 predicted proteins | sample Lox_Sample_42_FD_206716 | JGI IMG/M metagenome (GOLD analysis project Ga0335083, IMG submission 206716) | Soil microbial communities from Loxahatchee National Wildlife Refuge, Florida, United States - Lox_Sample_4.2 | ecosystem: Environmental > Terrestrial > Soil > Wetlands | place: USA: Florida...
GGAACAGCACCTCGCTGGTGTTATGCACATTAACGTCACCGTCCACCACCACGATATATTTCGTGAACATCATCTGGCCCATGCCCCAGAGGCCGTGCATGACTTTGTACGCCTGCATCGGATAGGTCTTTTTGATGCTCACGAAAACCAGGTTGTGGAACACGCCTTCCGCCGGCAGCGCGATGTCCACGATCTCCGGGAAGTTCATCTTGAAGATGGGCAGGAACAATTTCACGCTCGCGCTGCCGATGTAGAAATCTTCCATTGGCGGCATGCCAACAATCGTTGCCGGATACATCGCGTCTTTGCGATGCGTGATGGCGGTGACATGGAAGACCGGGTACGGCTCAGGCAGCGTGTAATAACCGGTATGGTCGCCGAACGGTCCTTCCTCGCGCAACGGTTCCTTCGGGTCCACATAACCTTCGATGACGAAGTCCGAATTGGCCGGAACTTCCAAATCGTTCGTTTCGCATTTGACCAACTCAACGGATTTTTTGCGGAGATAACCGGCCAACAGGAATTCGTCGAGACCATCCGGCAACGGCGCGGTGGCGGCGAAGGGAAACATCGGGTCGCCGCCGATGAAAATGCTCACGGGCATGCGCGTGCGGGTCTCGTAATAGCGGCGGCCATGGCGCGCGCCGACCTTCTGGAGTTGCCAATGCATGCCGGTGGTGCGGTCGTCGTAAATCTGGATACGATACATGCCGACGTTGCGTTCGCCGCTGTCGGGGTCGCGCGTTACCACGCATGGCAAAGTTATGAATCTGCCCCCGTCCAATGGCCAGCACTTCTGGATTGGAAGATTCAATAACGTCGGTGGTGACGAGGAGTTGGGAGTTGGGAGATGGGAGTTGGGTTTCCCCTCAACTGCGATCTGCGAACTTCCATTTGCGGCATCGAAACGATGCACCACTTCCTTGCACGGGCCGTCCTTCACCACTTTAGGCTTTGCGTGGCGGAGATCCAGCGCCTGGCCGAGCAACTTGATGGCTTCGCGCAAACTGGTCGGCGGTTTGGCCTTCATGAGCGAACCCAGCTCAGCGGCGACTTCGTCCACGGAATTTGCACCCATGCTCATGGCCATGCGTTTCCAGGAACCCATGGTGTTGATAGCCAGCGGGAACGGCGAAACTTCTCCGTTGACGGTCGGTTTCTCGAACAGCAGCGCTTTGCCACCGTTCGGCGATTTCATTTCACGGTCGGCGATTTCAGTGATTTCGAGTTCGGTGGCGACCGGCTGGGCGATCCGCTTGAGTTCGCCGGCGCGGTCGAGTTGCCCGATAAAATCGCGGAAGGAATCAAAAGCCATACGCGCGCGAGGCTGGCACAAAATGGCACGGCTGGCAATGCGCCGCTAAGAAAACAGGAGCAGGTAACCGGTCATGCTGTAACCGATCCAGGTACCAATTCAATTTTTCTCCAGAAAACCCAAAGCGCGATGCCGACGGCCGTGCCCCCGAGATGTGCCAGCGAAGAAACATTGCTGAATCCGGAGACTTGTTCCAAAGTACCTATGCCTTGTAGGAACAGCCAGAAGAGGAAGGCGCACCACGCCGGAAACTGAAGCCATTTGAAGTAAACATAGTAATAACGAAATAAAATACCCAGTTTCGCATGCGGAAATTTGAAGGCGTAAAACGCAATCAGCCCCGAGATGCCACCGCTGGCTCCAATACAAGGGATATCTCCGCGAGGATCAGCCGCTATGTGCAAAAGATCTCCGACGATTGTCGATAAAAAGACCAAAAGCAGCCAGCGTCTCGCACTAAGATAATTTTCGACGTGAATACCGAAGACGATCAGGAAATACAAGTTACTGACCAGATGAAAAATTCCGCCATGCAGAAAGAACGAAGTCAAGAAAGTCAATCCGCCGTAACGCCACGCCTGATTGGGAATCAGCCCAAATTTTTGGGTGACATTCTCCAGATCAAAGAACGCCCAAAAACTTACGGCAGCAATCAGGATTGAGAGCGACAGGGTCGCCAAAGGCACGCGAGTCAAGGGATCTGAATCCATTTCCACCGGTAAACCCAAAACAGCCGGCACGGTTTTCCAGGTTGCGTCCGGTTCAGGGTCTTCCTCCTGTTCCTGTTTAGCCATTTGCTGGACCTTGTAAATAGCGAGCGCTTCACGCGCCGCCTGAGGCAGTTCCTTTTCATCGACCTCGCCCGGAACCCTGGGTTTTGGCGGTGGCGGAATGGATTCGTACTGCGGTGTGTCGAACCAGGTAAATTCGCAACGGGTACAAACCCCCAGGTTTAACATTTGCCCCGCGATGCTTACGGATTCCTCAGTCATGCCCCGTGAACAGATCGGGCAGGGCCGGCCGCCCGTTCCAGCTACATTGATGGTGCGCGACCAAATTGCCGATACTCGGTCATTCCCGATCAGCCGGCGAAGCAGCGCAATACTGACCGCCCTCCCCCCGCAGGAATCACAACTCCAGATCAAGCCGACCTCGCCCTGTTTGCGAGTCAGTACGCTTCCGCAATTAGGGCAGGTGAACATGACCAGACCGCCGTTTACTTCGGCAACAGATCAGCCACCAGCGCGCGCTCTTCCTTCAATTCATTCACCGTGGCGTCAATTTTCGCGCGGCTGAAATCGTTGACCGGCACGCCTTGAACAATTTCCATTTTCTGACCGTGGCTACGGACTGGGAAGGAGCAAATCAAACCTTTCTCAATACCGTAACTACCGTCGGAGCAGATACAGACGCTATGCCAATCGCCGGCGGGCGTCGGCGTGATGATGGAACGAACGCTGTCCACGACGGCATTCGCGGCGCTGGCGGCGCTGGAGGAACCGCGTGCCTTGATGATCGCCGCGCCGCGCTGCTGAACGGTGGAAATAAACTCACCCTTGAGCCAGGTTTCGTCGGTGATGACGCCGGTGGCCGGTTTGCCGCTGACCTTGGCGTTGTAAAAATCGGGATATTGCGTGGCGGAATGATTGCCCCAGATGGCGATGTTGCTGACCTCAGTGATGTCCACACCGGCCTTTTTCGCGAGCTGGGCTTTCGCGCGGTTCTCATCGAGGCGAGTCATGGCAAAGAACCGGTCGCGTGAAATATCAGGCGCGTTGTGCATGGCGATGAGGCAATTGGTGTTACACGGATTGCCCACAACGTGGATGCGCACGTCGGCCGCGGCGTTCTTTTGAATCGCCTTCCCCTGCCCGATGAAAATCCTGCCGTTGATACCGAGCAAATCTTTGCGTTCCATGCCCGCCTTGCGCGGCACGCTGCCGACGAGCAGCGCCCAATTTACGTCACGGAAACCTTCGTCGAGGTTGGCCGTGGCCACAATGCCCTTGAGCAAGGGAAACGCGCAGTCGTCGAGTTCCATCACCACCCCGCCGAGCGCGGGCAACGCGGGTTCGATTTCAATCAAATGGAGGATGACCGGCTGGTCCGGCCCGAACATCGCGCCGGAGGCGATGCGGAACAGGAGGGAATAACCAATTTGGCCGGCGGCGCCGGTGACTGCAACTCGGATGGGTGTCTGGCTCATAATTGAAACGGGGCGCGATTATAGATGTCGTCATCAATCCGGCGCAAGTGCGGAACCGTATCCTCCCCCGTTCTCGTCGACGTTCTCGTCCTCGAATTTTCCCTTCGACCACGAGGGCGATTTATTCTTCAATTTGTGTTTTCCTCGGTTACATCAAACCGCTCAAACAGTTTGCCGAGCAACATCACGCCGAAACCTGCCTCCACCGCCACGACAACCGCGGCTGCGAGCGAGGCCGGCAGGATGGCGGCAACCGGGCCGACGGTGAAGTTCAGCAGAAAAAAGACGCCCGCAAAAGCGGCGGCGGCCGGCAGGAGTGCCAGGGCCAAAACCAGTAATTGTCCCAATGCAAAGACCAGCCGCTGGCCGGTGGCTTCGATGCCGCGCGGACTGTCCTTGCCGGTCTGAATCCACGACGGAAAGAGCAGCACGGCGGCGTTAGGGACAAGGAGCAGGAGCAAATCGAGCAACGGCAGCGCCACCGCCGCGCCCAGGGCGATGGCCAACAGAAGGGCTTTCTGGGGAGCCGGCAGATAAAACAAGAGCCCGATCTCGATCAACAACAACAACCATTGGAACAGCACCAGCACGGCCACCGGCGCGAGAATCTCGCCCAGGGCGATCTGCCAGCCACGCAACGGAAAGGTCTTAAGCACGTCCGCAAGCGGCAAGTCGTGCCGAAAATCTAGCCTCAGAAGCTGGGGTCCCAGCAGCATGGAATAGCCCAGGGCAATGGCGATAAAAATTCCGACGACCCAGGACAGATGCTGATGGAATCCGGCGTTACCGAGGCTGAGGCATAACACCACGACGACGAAAATGAGCGCAATCCACAGGCGTGGGGAAAATACCCGGCCAACGCCGATGAGATTCTTCCAGAGAAACGCCGTGGCGGCCGGACCGGAGAACGTCAGATTGAACCACGGGCGCTTGGCCTTCTGATTTTTCTTCACACCCTGCCAGTTGCCGGCCCGGACGGCGGCGATGCGCGCAGCCTGTTTCTGCGAGGCTTCCACCGAAGCTTCCTCAAACGCCACGTCCGAATGGACGACCCACAGGTAGTGTAGCAAAAAAATCAGCAACACCGGAGGCAGGGCGACCAGAAACGCCATGGCATCCGGGGCGAGGAACGGACGCACGACCAGCCGGAAGGGATAAAGCAAATACAAAGCCGGACCGGTGGTCAAAACGCGTTGCAAATAATCCAGCGCCGACCCAAAATCGGTTATATTGGCGGAATGCAATTGCGGGATGGTGTGTTTCGCCCAGATCCAAACGCCGACGGCCATCGAGCCGGCCAGCACCACTACGAACAGCCGCCGGAGCCAATTGGAGATGCCGCGATCCAGCAATATCGTCCGGGCAAACGAGGCACCGAGAAAATGAAGGTTCAATGTCGAGAGTATGAGCCACCAGCCGAACGCATGGATCCAAACGTTGCCGCCAAACCGCCGGGAGACCAAGGTCAGCAGGAGCACGCTGAAAAAAATCCGCAACTGAGAACGCAGGAGTTTGAAGTGGATCAGCATGCGCCGGGTGACGGGCGCGGGGAACAGGAAGGCCACTTCCGCCTCGGTAAAGGTCAAGGCCGCTCGTTCATATGGAATAATCCAGGCCGCCAATACGATCACGAAAAGCACCAGAGCGCCGAGCAATTCAAACAGCAGCAGGTGTCCAGCCGGGAACGCCAGGTTAGCCCCCGGTCGCCGGCCATTCGTATAGCCGTGGAACAGGTAGCGGAAGAAATACCAATAGAAATAGAGTCCGCCAACAATGGCGCCGATGAGGTATTTCGGCTGTTTCAGCCGCTTGAACCGGGAGACCAGACGGTTCCGGAACGTGTGGTATTGCAGATAGAGCAGTGCGGAGACCATGGCCGTTTCAATGTGGCAACGGAGGAGGAGCCGCACCGGCGTTGGTTTCACTGGTGGCACGGAAGAAAATTTCCTCGAGATTGGCGTCACCGGGCTGCTCGGAAAATGTTTGCGTGATTTCCGCCAGCGTGCCGTCGGCGATTTTCCGGCCGTTCTTCAAAATCAGGATGCGCGTGCATATTTCCTCGACCAGATGCAGCAGGTGCGAACTGATGATGATGGCCGCGCCGTCCCGCGCCCGTTTCAAAATCGAATCCTTCATCCGCCGGATGCCGAGCGGATCCAGACCGGTGAGTGGTTCGTCGAAGTAAATCACCCGGGGCGAATGCAGCAGGCCGCAGGCGATGGCGAGTTTCTGCTTCATGCCGCGGGACAGTTCACCGGGCAATGCATCCCGCTTGTTCGCAATTTCCAGCTCTTCCAGCAAGACGCGGCCGATTCGTTCGTAATCGGCGACCTGATAGATTCGCGCGACGAAATTCAGGTGCTGCCAGACGGTGAGATAATCAAACAGACGCGGTTCATCGGTGAAGAACGCGAGTTGTTTCTTGGCGGCAATGGTGTCGTGGACAATGTCATGACCGTCAACGCGCACGGTACCGCGGCTGGGCGGAATGATGCCGGCGAGGCACCGCAAGGTGGTTGTCTTGCCGGCTCCGTTGGGACCGACGAGGCCCAGCACTTCGCCGGGCTGGAGGGAAAAGGTGAGTTCACTTACGGCGGCGAGTTCGCCGTAAAGTTTGGTGAGGCCATCGACCTGGACCATGGGTTGGCGTTGGGTTACTCTGCGATTTAGGCGCGTTCAGGGTATCAACCCGCCCGCCCGGGCGTAAAGCCTGCAGATTCGTTGGTCATGCCCTGTATTCGGAGGGGCGGGTTCTGCGGGTCCAAAAAGCTCAAAAGGAAACAGGGACTCGCGTAACTTGCTCCTCCGAACTGGAACGCCATAAATTTGTTTCCAGCGCGCTTGAATAATTTCACGAATTGTTCTTGGCAGAGTTCGGTTTCAGGAGTAGAAACGGATGGTTCTTTGAAACGGACGGCGTTGGCCGTCCGCTGTTCGCAGTCAAATGTCAGGGAACCCGGTGAAAATCCGGGACGGTTGCGCCACTGTAACGGCTACAAATTCCCAGGCCACTGCTTCGCCATGCTTGCATGAGCGGCGCGGGAAGGCGGAATGAGGTTTGAGGCCGAAGTCAGGATACCGGTTTGATTGTGCTCGTCGGGCTCCGGGCGTATCCGGGGCCACTTCTCCGTCAAAGAGAAGGATGAGGCCAGCCTGCCGAACAGTTTTCGACAGGATTCGTTGGATGCCTTCATTCTCCGTTTTGCGGAAGTGAAGGCGTTTTTGTTTTATCGTCCTCGTCGTCGTCCTCGTATTCACCATCGAGGACGAGTATGAAGGATGAGAACAAGGACGATTCAATTCCGCGCTGGTCTCTCAACCGTAAAACCGTTCTCCGAAAACTGTTGGAGAACCAAATCGAAAGATCAGCACATGAAAATGAAGTGGTTCGTTTCACTGGCCTTGGCCGGCCTGTTCGCCATTCCCACCCTCACGCGCGCGCAGTTCGCCAGTGGCGTGGTTTCCTACGCCGAAGGCAGCGGTGTTCAATCCGGTTACAACGACCCAACGTCTGCTCTGGGCGCTCCCTCGACCGAGACGATGGACCCAATTTACGGCAATTCTCCCGTTGACCCGTTTGATGCACCGTATCTGTCCGGCCAGATCGTGGGCGTCGGCACAGGCGGTTCCCTGACATTGCAATTCAACACGCCTATTGAAAACAATCCGAATAATCCATTAGGCCTGGATTTCATCGTCTTCGGTCATGCGGGATTTGTGGAAGATTTCAGCAACGGCACCGCCGCGGACGGTTCACTGTACACCGGCGGCACCAGCGATGTGCGCGTATCCGTGAGCGCCGACGGCAACACGTTTTACACGCTGAACCCTTTGCTCACGCCGCAGGTGGATGGTTTGTACCCGACGGACGGCAGCGGCAATCCCTTTCTGCCGGTAAACCCTGCCCTGACCGCGGCTGATTTCGCCGGCCAGGATTTAACCGGAATCCGCGCACTTTATAACGGCTCGGCCGGCGGCGCCGGTTTCAGCCTGGGCTGGGCCATCGACTCGAATGGCCAGAGCGTGTTCCTGTCCTCCGTTGATTATGTCCGGCTGGACGTGCTGAATGACGGAACGCCAGCGTACATTGACGCGATTTCCGTGGTGCCCGAGCCGGCAAACTGGATGTTGATCCTGACCGGTGCCGGCTTCTTCTCGTTGCGACGACGCGCCGGATAACATGCGCACCAGTCTGCTTATTTTGTGTAGCCTGGTTGCCGCCTCGATCAGCGGGGCGGCAACCATCGAAGAGGATTTCTCCGGCAATCCGCAACAGGACGGCTGGAAAATCTTTGGTGACACCAACCTGTTCCAGTGGGATGCCAACAATCACAATCTCGATGTCACCTGGGATTCGTCGCAAACGAACAGTTACTTCTATCATGCATTGGGAACCATTCTTACCCGTGACGACAACTTTCATCTGAGTTTTGACCTGATGTTTCAGGATTATGCCAGTGGCACCACACCGGGCAAGCCGTACGACTTTGAGGCGGCAATCGGTTTTCTAAATTTCACCAATGCCATGCAAACAAATTTCTCGCGTGGCGCTGGCATCAATAAAATGTATGGCCCGGAAAACCTGGTCGAGTTCGATTTCTTTCCGGCCTTTGCCACCTACCAGCCCACCATCAGCCAGGTCATCGTCTCCACCAACAACACCTGGTTGTACAACAACAATGATCTCCTCGACCTGACTCCCGGACAATGGTTCCACGTGGACATGGATTACACCGGCTCAGTCCGAATGCTCACCACCATCGTGACCAACAACGGCGGCCAATACGGCATGACCCAGACCATTTCCGTTCCGACCAACTTCGATTTCCGTATCACCGCCATCTCGGTGAACAGTTACAGCGACCAGAACGCCACCGGCTCGATCCTGGCGCACGGTGCGGTGGATAACATTGTTGTCAATGTTCCGCCGCCACCGGTACAAAATCTCACCGGCAACTTCACCCACGGCATCTGGCAAACCCAATTCCTCAGTCAGAGCAACTGGTTTTATGCGCTGCAACGTTCGGCAGACTTCCAATCGTGGCTCAACATCTCGTCAGCGATGCCGGGCAACGCAACGAACCTTGTTTTGCAGGATACCAATCCGCCAACCGCCATGGCGCTTTACCGGATCAGCGCTCAAAGGCCATGAACAGAACAGTCGAGAGTCAAGAGTCGAGAGTCCAGCACCGACCAACAGCGTTCACGCTCGTCGAGCTACTGGTCAGCATTGCCGTGATCGCGATTCTGGCGGCGATGATTCTGCCGGCGCTGAATCAAAGTAAACAGTCCGCCTGGCGCACTCAATGCACAAGCAACCTGCGCCAGCTGGGAATGGCCACGGAATTGTATTGGGACGACAACGAGGGAAATTGTTTCCGATACATTTTCGGCACGACGAATTACGGACAGATCTACTGGTTCGGCTGGATTGGGCCGGGCCCCGAAGGCCAGCGACCGTACGATTTGTCGCCGGGCGCACTACATTCCTACCTCGGCGACAGCCGCGTTCGGATTTGTCCCTCGTTAAATTATGCCCTGGCGCAGTTCAAATTGAAGGCCGACGGTGTGGTGTATAGTTATGGCTATAATCTCAATCTCTCCGCGGCCTCAACCAAGCCACCGGTCGGCGTCAGTAAAATCTCGCATCCGACGGAATGCGTGCTCTTTGCCGACGCCGCCCAGGTCAACGATTTCCAGGCGCCCGCCTCGCCCTCAAATCCGATGCTGGAGGAATGGTATTACGTGGACGCCAGCACGAGTTACCCAAATGGCCATTTCCGCCATAATCAAAGAGCCAATGTGGTTTTTTGTGATGGCCACGTGGATTCGGAAAAGCCGGTGCCCGGTTCAATGGACCCACGATTACCGAGCCAGCAGGTCGGGCGCTTGCGATCGGAGATTCTGGTGATCCCATAACTTAACGGCGCAAATTCAATTGGGTGATTGACCTGGAAATGGTATCGTCCGGATGATGATGCGTTCGCGCCTGCTTACCCTGGGTGTCGCCGGCTTCAGCTGGTTGATTTTGAACCCCGCGGCGCGAGCGCAAAACCACATGATACCAAGCGATTTCAACCCGTCGTATTGCTATACCAACGACGATTTGGGCGCGGTGTATCAGCCGGAAGCGACTTCGCTCAAGGTGTGGGCGCCGACCGCCAAACAGGTCCGCGTGCTGTTGTTCAACGACGCGACCACTGAATCCTTTCAGACCATTCCCATGACGCGCGATTCCGGTGGCATTTGGTCTGCCGACCTGAAAGGCAACATGGATGGCAGATATTATTTGTACGAGGTCACCCATTTGCTCGAGGAGTCAAGCAAGCCGGTTGTTTATCGTGTCAACGATCCCTACGCCCGCGGCTGTTCGGCCAATTCCGGCCGGACTTTGATTTATGACCCACGGGAAACCAATCCTGAAGACTGGGATCAGGATCATTTTGTCACCCTGAAAAACAATACGGATGCCGTGCTGTACGAGGCGCATATTCGCGACTTTTCCATCAACAATAATTCCGGGGTCGCTGACGGTAACCGCGGAAAATACCTCGGCATGGTGCAATCGGGCACCAAAACGCCGGGCGGCGAGACCAGCGGCCTGGATCATTTGAAGGAGCTGGGTGTGACCCATGTTCATCTGCTGCCTTGTTTTGATTATGCGGGCGGCGATGAACGGCAGAAGGCGGATGAATACACCTGGTATGACTGGGGCTACGATCCGGTTCTCTTTAACACGCCGGCTGGTTCCTACGCCACAAATCCTGACGGCAACGCCCGGCAGAAGGAATTCAAGGAAATGGTTCAGGCCTTTCACCGGAATCACATCGGCGTGGTTATGGACGTCGTTTTCAATCACACCGCCGCCACCGGTTCGCGTCCGGCGTCCATTTTCGACAAGGTATTCCCGGGTTACTACTACCGGATGGACCAGTCCGGCCGTTACGCGGACGGCACCGGCTGCGGCAACGAATTCGCCTCGGAAAAACCCATGGCGCGGAAATTCATCGTGGATTCCATCAAATACTGGATGACTGAATATCACGTGGACGGGTTCCGGTTTGATCTGATGGGGATCCTCGATCGCGAAACCATGCTGGAGGTGTATCGCGAAGCGAAGAAGATCAATCCCGGCGCCATCATTTACGGCGAAGGTTGGCAGATGGAACAGGTGCTGCCGGCCGATGAAATGATGACGCAAGCCAACGTCCAAGGCACAGGCATCGCCGCCTTTAACGACGGTATCCGCGACAACATCAAGGGAAATTACGCCAATGCGTCGGACGCCGGCTTCGTTCAGGGCGCCGGGCCGCCCTTCGGCGGCATGACGAGATTTCACCTGGAAATCAAAGGCCAAAGCACCGGCAGGGGAACAGAAAGCATCGAAGTCTCTTCTCCAAATGAGACGGTCAATTACGACTCCGCTCATGACGACCTTTGTCTCTGGGACAAGTTAACATTATCCGCACCGGGCGCGTCGGAAGCCCGGCGCATCAACATGGACAAGCTGGCCGCCGGCATTGTGCTGACCGCCGAGGGAGTTCCTTTCATCCATGCCGGCGACGAATTTTTACGGTCCAAGAACCTCAATCCCAACAGCTACAACGACAACGGCCCGCGCGTAAATCCGATAGACTGGTCGCTCAAGGACCGGCACAAGGCCGCTTTCAGTTTCTACCGGGGCATGATCGCCTTGCGCCGCACACATCCCGCCTTCCGTATGACGGACCGGGCACGAGTGGATGCGGCTTTGGAATTCGCGCCGGCTGTGCCGGCGAACGTCGTCGAATATGTGCTCAAAAACCATGCGAACGGAGACGACTGGAAGACCATCCTGGTGATATACAACGGCAACCCGGTGCCAAAAGATTTAAACGTGACAGGCGATTGGGGCATCGTGGCCAACGACCAGGTGGCGGGCACGGAGACTTTGGCGACGGTCACGAACAAAGTTCAAGTTGCCCCATTCTCACTCGTGGTGGCTCATACTGACGAAGCGTACCGGCTCGACGCGAACCATTAATCGTTCGCAGGGACTTTTACACACCGATCTGTTTCTGTATGACGCCGCAGATTTTCCGCGACCATTTCTCCAAAATTTTGTTGTCGCGGCCTTCCAGAAGCAGCCGTACCTTTGGTTCCGTGCCCGAGTAACGCAGAAAAACACGCCCGCCCTGCCCCATTAATTCCGCCTCGGCTTCGGCCACCAGTTTATTAAGGCCGTCCAGTTGTTTGAACGGCTTTTTCTCCCGAACTTTTACGTTGGTCACGAGTTGCGGGAAGCGCGTCCAGCATTTGGCCAGTTTGGACAGTGGCGTCTGCTTCGCCCGCATGATCTGCAATACCTGCAACGCCGCCACGAGACCGTCACCGGTGGAACTGTAATCACGGAAAATCAAATGGCCGCTCTGCTCGCCACCGAAATTGAAGCCGTGCCTCAGCATTTCATCAATCACATTCTTGTCACCCACCGCGGTGCGAACAATTTTGCCGCCGGCGGATTTGATGGCGGCTTCCAGGCCGGCATTGCTCATGACCGTGGTCACCAGGGTTTTTCCCGCCAGGGTTTTCCGGGCAAGCATGTCCAGCGACGCGATGGCCATGATGTCATCGCCATCAATCAACGCGCCGGTTTCGTCGCACAGCAGCACACGGTCGGCGTCGCCGTCATGCGCAATGCCCACGTGTGCCTTGTGCTCGACCACCTTGCGGCAAAGATTTTCCGGATGCATCGAACCGCAATCCCGGTTGATGTTCATGCCGTCAGGCTGGTCGCCACAGACGACGACTTCGGCGCCCAGTTCGCGCAGGACGCAGGGTGTGGATTTGTAGGCAGCGCCATGCGCACAATCCACCACCAGCCGGAGACCTTCCAGCGTCATACCCCGCGGAAAGGAGGCCTTGACGAATTCGATATATCGGCCCAAAGCGTCATCGATGCGCACCGCCTTGCCGATTTCATCGGCGGTGGGACGGATATTTTCAATTGCGCCACTGAACACCAGGTGTTCGATTTCATCCTCGATTTTGTCATCGAGCTTGTAACCGTCGGCCCGGAAGAATTTGATGCCGTTGTCGGCATATGGATTATGCGAGGCGGTAATGACGATGCCGGCATCGGCGCGGAGGCTGCGCGTCACGTAGGCGACGCCGGGCGTCGGCAGCGGGCCGATGAACAATACGTCCACGCCCATGGAAAGGATGCCGGAAGAAATCGCATTTTCGAGCAGGTAGCCGGAGAGCCGCGTGTCCTTGCCAATGACGATTTTGTGTTTGCCCCGATTCCCGTGCCGGGGCCGGAGTTCCACGTTTTTGAAAACGTGCGCCGCGGCGCGGCCAAGCTTAAGCGCGGTCTCGGCGGTCACCGGCTCGACATTGGCCGTGCCACGAACTCCGTCCGTTCCGAAAATTTTCTGTGGCGTGCTCATGACATTATTCCGTGGGAGGCGAAATGGTGATACTCACGCGGGAAGGGTCGATGGTATCGAGCGCCAGCCCCGGCGGGGCAGAAACATCAACATCCAGGCGCAGGCCGCGGGCGGCCTCAATGCCCGTGAGATTCACCGTGGCATGAAGCTTGTTTGCCTGCAAAGCCGCCATGGCATCGGATGGCCCACTCACCTTGACGGTGATCGTGT
>Ga0335083_10007799_pt1 | contig 13155 bp, 8 predicted proteins | sample Lox_Sample_42_FD_206716 | JGI IMG/M metagenome (GOLD analysis project Ga0335083, IMG submission 206716) | Soil microbial communities from Loxahatchee National Wildlife Refuge, Florida, United States - Lox_Sample_4.2 | ecosystem: Environmental > Terrestrial > Soil > Wetlands | place: USA: Florida...
TTGAGTTCGATGATGACTTTTGCGCAGCAATATGGCGTATTTACAGGGACACACCGATCAGGCAAGGTAAGGCGTTCTGGCACTATAAGAAGGACGTGAGTGCCGTAAAACGCGAATTGGCAACGTACGTCGACCGCAGTATATTTTTAGGCGCGTACTATGAGAATGAGTTAATTGGTTCTATGAAAATGATCCGTGTGGGCCCCGCCGCCAGCATAATGCAAATATTCTGCTCAAGTAGACACTTTGACAAAAGGCCAAACAATGCCTTGATCGCGAAAGCGATTGAGATTTGTGAGGAGGAGCGGATGCAATATCTGATTTATGGAAGTTTTGTCTATTACGACTCGGCCAGTACGTTAACAGAGTTCAAGCGGCGAAACGGCTTTCAGCCTGTGCTCTTGCCTCGTTATTATGTTCCTCTTACGATCAAGGGAAGGTTGGCTCTGCGTCTGGGAGTCCATCACGGAATACTAGGGAAGGTCCCCGAGCCACTGTTGAGGTGGTTTTTGAGAGGGAGACGGCTCTGGAACGCGTGGAGGCATGGCGGAGCTGCTGTTGCCTCATAGTGTTTGGTTTCTTCGAGTGACTAGTTGGCTCTCATGACGTCTAGCGCGAGCGAATTTGCGTGATTTAATGCGGTAGCGCGACCTGTAATGAGCCGGTGTAGCTCAAATGGTAGAGCGGCCGAATCGTAAACGGTTGATGGGGTGTTCGATTCCTCCCACCGGCTCCAAATTACGCAATTGTACGTTTAATCGGTGTCGACGGAACTTAGTATCGCGTCAAGAGTATGATCGCACCTCCCAATCGTAAACTATCATGAGATATTAGGATGCCAGGAATTGTCGGTCTCATAACTAAGGCGCCGGGTCATGAGGCGGTACCGCAGCTCGAACGGATGATGCAAGCCTTAATTCACGAGCGATTCTATGCGCTCGGAACTTGGTCAGATCCCTCAATAGGTGTGTACATCGGTTGGGTGACCCACAAAGGCTCCTTCTGCGATGGTATGCCCTTGCGAAATGAGGATGGTGATATCGTGCTGGTGTTCTCCGGAGAGGAGTTTCCTGAGCCTGGCACCGCCGAGATTCTTAAATCACGTGGACATGATGTCCACTGCGTTGGGCCGTCGTATTTGGTTCATTTATACGAAGAGGACAGTTCGTTCCCCGTGAGACTAAATGGTAGGTTTCATGGACTAGTAGCGGATAAGCAGCAGGGAACCACACTGCTGTTTAACGATCGATACGGAATGCACCGGATCTATTACCATGAGGCAAAAGACGGGTTCTATTTCGCATGTGAGGCGAAAGCGATTCTGGCAGTTCGCCCCGAGTTGAGGAGAATCGAGGCCAAGGGTCTCGGCGAGTTCATAGCTTGTGGTTCGGTTTTGGAAAACCGAACCCTATTCGAGCGAGTGCATCTTTTGCCGGCGGGCTCAGCATGGATTTTTCGAAACGGCTCGCTCCGGCATAAGGGCAGCTACTTCTCCCCCCGGGAGTGGGAACAGCAGGAGGTATTTCGCGATCCGGAGGCGTACTACAAGGGATTACGAGACATTTTCTCGCGAAATCTTGCCCGATACTTCGATGGGCGGGATAGGATCGCAATGTCCCTCACTGGTGGCCTGGATACTAGGATGATCATGGCTTGGCAGAGACCTGAACCGGGAAGCCTGCCCTGTTACACGTTTGGCAGTGTGTTGCGTGACTGTCGGGACGTGATCGTCGCCCGCCAGGTCGCCCGCGCATGTGGCCAGCGCCACCAAGTGATCCGGGTTGGCCCCGAGTTCCTTTCACAATTTTCCCATTATGCCGAGCGAGCGGTGTACCTCACCGATGGCTGCACCGATGTCGGTCGCGCGCCCGACCTCTATTTGAACGAGCTGGCACGGGAAATTGCTCCGGTCAGAATGACGGGGAACTATGGCGGGGAGGTCCTCCGCGGGGTTCGAACGTTCAAACCGGACGAATCCGTCCCTGGATTGTATGTTCCGGAACTTCTCTGTCACGTACGTGCTGCGCGAACTGCGTATGCCGATCTTCTTGGTGGTCATCCAGTCTCCTTCGCCGTCTTTGAACAGGCCCCATGCCATCATTACGGAATATTAGCTTTAGAGCAAACCCAGCTAACGATGCGTTCCCCCTTCTTGGACAACGACTTTGTCCGCACCGTCTTCCGCGCGCCGCGATCAACGCTTTCCAACACTCAAGTGTCGGCCCGGTTAATTGGAGATGGGAACCCGATCCTACAGCGAATCCCAACGGACCGCGGTCCGTGCGGAGGTACACCCGGACGAGGAATATCACAGCTTGCTTCACGGCTTTTCCTTGAATTCTCATTCAAGGCAGAATACGCCTACGATATTGGCATGCCGCAATGGATGGCCGCGATTGACCACGCTCTCGCGCCAATGCACCTCGACCGCCTTGTCCTAGGCAGACACAAGATCTTCCATTTCCGGACCTGGTACCGCGATGCCCTAGCTGGTTATCTGCGAGATGTCTTGCTCGACTCCCGCAGCCTTTCTCGGCCCTACATTCAGCGCAAGGCTGTTCAGGCATTAATACTCGGCCATCTTGCGGGTTACCGAAACCGTACGTCGGAGATCCACAGACTCCTGACGTTGGAACTTCTTCACCGCCTCTTCACTGACGCGAGTTCCCAGTAATCACCGGAAGCGCACCCCGATACTGGCAATACTGGATTCTGCTCGATGGCTACTCAGTCGCGAAACGTCGATTTTTACGATGAGAGCTACAAACGTGAGAACTACTTTCGATACCGAAGACTGCTATACCGGCCCTACGTGTCAAGTCTCGTCTCATATTGCGGTCTGCAACAGGGTGCTACTCTCCTGGACGTTGGCTGCGGCCAAGGCTTCTTTTCCGCGTTATTCAGGCGACATGGCCTCAGGGTATTCGGCGTTGACATTTCAGAAATGGGCATACGCACTGCCCTACACTCTTATGGGCATTCGGGTATCACTTTCACAGTTGGAGACGTCAGGCTCTTAGAGTTTCCACACCAATTTGATTGCATCTTTGTTCGCTCATGTTCGCTATATAACACTGATAGCTTCTCTTGGCAACGCGATGTAACCGATGGGCTCCTGAAGCACCTCAGAATCGGCGGAACCCTCATATTCACGTACAATTCGACGCTCTCGTCAAGACCAAGCACGGGTTGGCGCCATCACTCTATTAGGGACGCACAATTGCATTTCTGCGGCTATCCAAACTTGAAGGTTTTCTACATCACCAAACTAACGCCGCTGCTATTGCGCACTTATTCATTCAGTACATTCGCCACGCGGCTCAGTATCTTGTTAACCAAAGTAACCGGCACCGGGGGAGAACTTGTTTGTGTTCTCAAGAAAGCCACTTAGACTCTGAGGCCGACCGACTAATGGCAGACTAACACGCTTCGGTCTTCAACGGACTGCCGGTGCTCTGGCCTTCTCCTTGCAGTTTCGCGCTACGATCGGGAAGACGAGGCGGCAAACCTGGGGGCCGCGGCCAATGTTACTGTTTCGTGCTGAAATTTGTTGGAGGGGCCGGACCTGTTGGAGATGTGGAATTCGTCAGCGGATGCGGATATGTGTACGGTGTATAATAGGTCGTCCACGTGTTCGCTGCCGAGCACTGATATAGCGTGTTCTGATCGGTAGCCCAATATGCAACAGATGGAGTGCAAGCTGACGGGCGTCCCGAGAGTAATCCGGAAGTGACGCCTTTAGTTGAGTCATCAATATAGTATTCCCTTCCTTGGTTGATGACTCCAGGAGAAGCGGAGGATACAAAATTGTAAGAATAGTTCTTTGGAACTGCATAGGAATTAAGCCAGATGTATACTGGTTCTGAAGCTTGATTGGGCCAGGATGCCGTGGTAGGCCAATAAGTTTGGGGCAAGAGACTACCTTTGCCGCGCCCGATCTGCTGAACACAGGCACGACCTGTTGGATCAGCATTTTGATCCCACGAACTGGGACCATATATTGTGCCACAATAGCCCCATCCATTGGGTGGCGGACTGAACGGATGGCCAGTATCCGATCGGTCATCATGAAACTGTAGGAAGTTGGGATATCCAGTCGTGCTATTTCCCCAAAACAGTCCCGTGCCTGTTCGAAAGTACATTGCATTGCTAGTGTCGGGTTGGCTCGGCCGCGTTGTGGTGAAGGCGTTGTTATAGACCTCGAAGGCACGACAGCCATCGTTTCGGTCTTCCATCTCATGTCCCTGGATAGATGCACTATTGAGTGTGTTATACCTTAATACGAAGCGCCCACCATTATTACAGTCGTTGAAGAAGGAGTTGTTGACTAAGTTGTCTTCGAAAAACATGAACTGGTTTGATCCAAAATAGCTGCTGTCAGCCCACGAGCCGTCGCCAAACTGATATCCGCCCCAGTTAGTGTCGCCGACTCTGACACCGTTGTTCACGCCGCCAGCCGGCATATCGAAGAGGCAGTGATCTATAACTCCATACTCCTGTCCATCTATGTCCATCGCTGTGTCGAGGTTTATAAAGTGCATGTGGTCAACTCGCACCGCGGGCGCCGTTGCCCAGAGGCGTATAGTGCCGTTCGAGGATGCTGCGGAGCTGTTTCCGCTAGTTTTAAAAGAGATGCCGGTCAGCCGAAAGGTCCCGGAAGAGGGTGGAATGATTTGTAGAGCCGCTATGTCCCCTAGGGATGAGCGGTTAAGGTTGTCGATGATAACTGTATTGTCAGTGCAGACAAGATTGTTAGACGTCGGCGCCCCACTGCCTGTGCAGACGGTCTGACCTTGCAAGGTGACATTCGGAAGTGCTGACCACGAGACTTGAGTTGTCCAGGTGCACGTACCAGCAGGTATGACGATCACGGAGCCGGTCGAGGCAGTATTCAAGGCTTTTTGCACGTCAGTGGCGTTGCAGGACGCGGCATTGATGGTTTGGGCCTTTATGCTCAGCCCGCCGAGAGCGGTGAGCGCGGCGCCAAAGAGAACGCTCGCGATGAGGCGAATCATTGATCAGAGTCCTTTCAGTAAACAACTTCGATGTTATCATGATTTGCTGAAGGAAGCAGTTCACTCCTTACTAAAGTTAGTATTAGGTTTTTGACTATCGATAGCATTTCACTGGGCGACCGGCGACATTGACGGCTGCCTGCTCGGCCCTGAGAGATGCGAGCAAACTAGAATGGCTTCTGCGGCTAGTGTGACTCTTGAGGTGAGTTCTCCGGCAGTGCGCCGATCTCTTTTGGTATGAAGCCGTTGGTCTCAATTTTGATTCCAGCATACAATGCTGAGCAGTGGATCGCCTGTTCGCTTCAATCGGCGCTAGCGCAGACTTGGCAGCGTAAGGAGATCGTTGTCATGGACGACGGATCGAAAGACCGGACTGCGGCGGTGGCGCGGCGGTTCGCTTCGGCGAACGTCCTGGTTGTGTGCGCACAGAACCAGGGTGCGGCCGCGGCCCGCAATGCCGCCTTGCGACTCGCCCAAGGCGACTATGTCCAGTGGCTTGATGCGGATGATGTTTTGGCGCCTGACAAGATTGAGCGGCAACTCGCGGCTGCGCGGAATGGCGAGAGGAGGCGAGTGCTCTTGTCCTCACCCTGGGCCCCCTTCTACTATCGAACGGGCGCTGCGCGTTTCGTGCGGACGTCGTTGTGTGAAGATCTGTCTCCCGTCGAGTGGCTCTTGCGAAAACTCAGCGAAAATCTGCATATGCAAACCGCCACGTGGTTAACAAGCCGAGAACTTGTCGAGGCTGCGGGACCGTGGGATACTCGGCTCCTCTCTGATGACGATGGCGAATACTTCTGCCGGGTGTTGTTGGCGTCGGAAGGCACAAGTTTTGTACCAGATACGGGCGTCTTCTACAGGATCACTGCTTCTAATCGTCTCAGCCATATTGGCAACTCGGACCCCAAGAAGCGCGCGATGCTGCTTTCAATGCGGCTGCACATCCAGTATCTGCGATCACTAGAAGAAAGCGAACGGGTTCGCAGCGCTTGTATGCAATATTTGCAGAATTGGTACCACCATTTCTATCCGGAGCGGCCTGATCTGGTCGCGGAGCTGCGGGAACTAGCGGCACAGCTTCAGGGCGATTTAAAGACGCCACGCCTACGCTGGAAATATGCGTGGATGCAACCGCTGTTCGGATGGAAAGTAGCAAAGTGGGCGCAAAGCACGCTGCCGGAAGCTAAGTCCCGTTGGCTCAGATACTTGGACGAACTGATTTATAAGTTTGAAGGACGCATTGGAGCATGGTGACAAAAGTATGCGCTGAAGGAAGGGCTACGACCAGGAGCGCATCAGCGTGTCCTCGTCCTAGCCTTCCTTCCGATTCTAGAATCATGAGCGGCTGCACAAGGATCCCGGGTATCGAACGCCACCAGAACTTACGAAAAGGCTCACAGATGGATGTGGACCCCAGAACAAAGGGCCCGGAAAGACTGCAAAGGCTGGGTCCAACTGCTGGCGTAACCGTTTGCTCAGACGTGCTATCATTTTCAGATGAGACCGCTGGTCTCAATCCTCCTCCCCGCCTATAACGCCGGAGAGTGGATCGCGGAAACGATCCAATCAGCAATTTCCCAAACCTGGAAACATAAAGAAATCATAATTCTGGACGATGGTTCGACAGATAACACGGTAAAAATAGCACAGCGGTTTGTTTCGAATGCTGTGACACTCATTTCTACGCCGAACCGAGGGGCGCCAGCCGCTCGAAATCGTGCACTTCAAATAAGCAAAGGGGACTATATTCAGTGGTTGGACGCAGATGATCTTTTAGTTCCAGACAAAATTGAACGGCAGCTTAATGCCTTAGAACAGTCTAGCCACCAGCGACTGCTGCTCTCCTCGACTTGGGCGCCTTTCTACTATCGGACGCGAAACGCGCGATTCGTCCACAACTCGCTATGCCAAAATCTGTCTCCAGCAGATTGGCTCTTGACGAAGATGAGTAAAAACCTACACATGCAAACCGCCACGTGGCTGGTAAGCCGTACATTGACCGAAGCAGCCGGCCCGTGGGACACGCGTCTCCATATTAACCAAGACGGCGAATACTTTGCCCGTGTTCTTCTTGCCTCCGAAGGCACTCTATTTGTACCAGGAACTGGAGTATTCTATCGGATAACCGGCACACATCGTGTCAGTTTTGTAGGCCGCTCAGACAAGAAACGGGATTCCCTCTTCTTGGCGATCAAGCTGCACTTGCAGTACCTGAAATCACTAGAAGAGAGCGAACGCGCCAAGACCGCATGCCTCACGTATATGCAGGACTGGTTTGAGAACTTCTATCCAGAACGACCGGACATCATCGCAGAGTTACAGTCTCTCGCCGTCTCCCTTGGCGGCTATCTGAAACCGCCAAACTTGCGCTGGAAGTATGCGTGGATGCGACCCGTCTTTGGATGGAAAATCGCGAAATTGGCCCAGAGAACGTGTCCCGAGATCAAAGCTTCCTGCCTCAGACAATGGGATAAGAATATTTATCGAATCGCCCGTACGAACCCGCAACCGACGAGGTTCGACCACAGTGGCACCGCAGCAGAAATCGTTCGATAGCGTCATCCAGAACTCTTGCCAGCGCTCCCATGGCTTCCGTCAAAGTAACATCGCCTCTTCCACTCGACGACTGATCTTATGTACCCTCACTGGGGTTTTAATAAGGTTGCGTTGACGATTACCTCGCGACCGGTAACCTGCTAATGAATCTTTTAATCCCGGCTGCCCTTCACGACTCTCGCAGTCCACTACCAGATCCAACTAAGGAACTCCGCGGGGAGCAGTCCGTCCCACTCTCTTTTAAAGCCCTGGCGCATTTTGGCGAGCGGACGGCAATCGAGACGTCTCAGGACTCATGGACTTACCGAGAATTAGACAAGGCTACAGACGTGCTAGCCATACGCTTGCGGGCGCTCTTACACCAGTCTGACGGAGCCGTCTGTATCGTCGGAGCTCGCAATGCTGGGTTGATTATCTCACTCATAGGAACCGTCCGCGCGGGATTGGCATTCACGATCTTGGACCCCTCTTTCCCCCTCCAGCGCAGTCTCCGTTGCCTTGAACTGGTTCGCCCAATGTGCTTCATCACACTGGGAAATAACCGAGACCTTGACCCCCGCTTAATCACAGATATCCACGCACGAGGCGTCCTTCTCGACTTGCCTCAGGAGAAACCGGACATCCTTGAGCGCCTGGCAGTCGATCGAATCCCACCCGCGGATGGCAGAGATCTCCGTTCAGCCCACTCTCAGAAATTACTCTATATAACCTTCACGTCCGGATCGACGGGGTTCCCAAAGGCAGTGTTAGGCGGTCATGGTCCTGTCACACACTTCCTTTCGTGGCAGCGAAAACGCTTTAATCTGTCTGCAGAAGACCGTTTTAGCATGTTGAGTGGTCTGGGACACGATCCGTTGCTCCGCGATATTCTTGCGCCACTGCAGGCTGGTGCCTGTGTGTGTGTACCGCCACCTGAGTGCTTTTCCGTGCCCCACCGAATGTTCGAATGGATTCTCGAGTCGAAAATCACTATCTGCCACCTGACGCCCAGCCTCGGAACCCTTCTATTGGCCGGTGTTCGCCGAGAACACCGACGATTGGACTCGCTGCGCTGCGCATTTTTTGGAGGCGAACCGCTCAAATACGCCCTGGCTCAGACTTTTAAGAGCGCCGCACCGAACGCCACCATCGTAAACTGTTACGGTGCCACTGAGACACCCCAAGTGGCTGCGCATTACATAGTGACCGAGCAAGAACTGACCAACTGTGGGACGGCTGCCGAAAGGCCGCAGACCGTTCCTGTTGGTCATGGCATCGAAGGTGTTCAATTGCTTGTTCAGGCAGCCGACGAGCGTCTTTGCGGTGTGCGTGAAGAAGGCGAAATTTGGGTCCGGTCCAGGTATTTGGCGCAGGACGTATGGGATGAACACGATCATTCAACAGCGACGTTTTCAGTTAACCCTCACACGCGCGCGGCCGGTGATCTCGCTTATCCAACGGGCGATTTTGGTTATTACCTCCCTGACGGAGCGGTGGTACTCACCAGCCGAAAAGATCGGCAGGTAAAGATACGAGGCCATCGCTTACAGATCGAAGAAATCGAACGTGTGCTCGCTTCCACGCCTGGAGTATTAACGTATTACGTTGACAGTCAGGCCGATATGTGCCGTGATCTGTCTCTTGCGATTTACTTGGTCGCCGAGCCCAACGCGGCGGCTGACCCTGCCACTGTAAGGGCCAAGTTGGAGGCCAACCTGCCCGAGTACATGATTCCCGAGCGTATTTTTTGTGTGCCCGTACTCCCTTTGACACCAAATGGCAAAGTTGATGTCGATCAGTTGCGCCGCAGCGCGGTCCTTCCCGATGCTGTCATTGGCCGCGCCGCGTCGCCACACGACTGCGGGCCGCTGTTAGACCTTTGCCGGCAGGAGCTCAACCAATCCTTAGGCGTTGACGACAATTTTAGGGCAAAGGGCCTAAGCTCCCTAACTTCGGTGACGTTGCTCTGTGCAATCGAGGCCCGCTTTGGAGTCCTGCTCTCTGTGGAAGACCTATCTGAGTGCGGCACGGTGCGACAACTAGCCCACCGTATTTCTCGGTTCGAGGTGTCCGCATCCGGAGTGACCAATAAGTCTGACGTCGTACCTGTGTCATGTGTTTCTGAGGCAGCACCGGTGGGTACCCATCGTGTGCCGAGTTCCCCTGCTGTACGAATTCCGGAGCGTGCTCCTGGGCTCTTGCCGAAGCATGAGAGCCTCCTTGTCGGCATAAAGAATCGATTACTCCAAGTCGTCGCTCGCGTGGCCCCGGACGCTTGCCGCATAAGATGTCACAAATGGCGCGGCGTCACTATCGGTCGTAACGTTTCGATCGGTTACGATTGCGTCGTGGAGACGTCCTATCCATGGCTCGTGAGTATCGGTGACTACGTCAATATTGGGATGCGGGTCACAATCATAGGCCATTTTAGAGATATGGCTAGTCGTGACAGGCATGCACGGACCGTCGAGATCGATGACTATGCTTTTATTGGCCCCGGTGTAATTATCTTACCGAATGTTAAGATTGGAAGGGGTTCGGTCGTCAGTGCCGGCAGCGTAGTGAACACAACAATTCCACCATTTGTGCTGGCACACGGTAATCCGGCCGTACCGATTGCTAGATGTGGTGTGGCATTGTCTGGTGACACAACATATGATGAGTTTCTCCGACAGCTACGCCCGCTATAAGAATGACGATGTACGGCGGGCCCTTGCCGTACGGAACACTGTTTAGCATAGGCTGGCGAATACTCTTGAAGCCGGTTCGCCAGAACTCTTGCTGCTCCTAACTGTTTTCACACAGGACGTCTGATCCGAGATTTGGCTGCCATGCCGCCACGACTTTTGGTAGTGTCGCTCGACGACACAATCTCTCCCGCCGACGCGGCCTTGGTGAAGCTTGCCGCGTTCCATGGCCTGGCAACCGAGAAGCTGGTATTAGATCCTGATTCGCGGGATCTTGTTAGCATTCTGTCCAGCGGCGGTCGTGCGGTCGCCATGGAGTATTCGACGTACCGCGCGCTTGCACGTCGAGAATTTCCTTTTGACGTTCTACATCGATTCCGCTTTATTCTCCTGTACGGATTCGGTGCGGCTGCTGGTTCTCCTTCGGAACTTGGGGAGTTGACCGATGGTGCGGTCTCTTCCGTGAAATCACTCGCCGCGGGGCCGAGACATGTTGAGGTTCGCGGCGACGTAAAGTTCGCCGCTTTTTCTGTCTCGGGCCGGTCGTGTTGTCTGGACATGGGGCCTACCCTCGTCTTTTCTCCAAGCATGCAACGCGGCCACGCTGAGCCCTATATCACGATCGACGGGTCCGCCTCGCTTCTGGTACTACCCCGTGGAGAGTCAACTCTGTTCTTGCTCGCCGATTCGAACTTGATCGACCTAGACGAGGCTCTTCCACGAGGCGCTTCACTGCGACCCTGGTATACTCAGATCATCGCTGTAACGATTTTCTTGAGAGTTGCGTTCGGACCCTGGTGTTGGACTGCGCCTTTATTAGGCGCCACTTTCATAATCGATGACCCCTACCTGAAACCGCGGTACGGCTTCCTGCAGTTCGAGTCTCTCCTCGCCGAACTTCAAGCTTGTGGCGGCGCTGTCAGCATTGCGTTCATTCCCTACAATTACCGTCGCACCGTCCAGCGCGTTGCCGCAGCATTGCAGCGAAACAGCGCTCGGTTCTCCCTCGCCATTCACGGTTGTGATCATACAGGTGGCGAGTTTGCTAGCCACGATATGGCGTGGCTCGGGCACCTCGGCCATTGCGCAACGCAGCGGATGATAGCGCATGAGCGCCAGACTGAGCTAGGATTTGACAACATCATGGTGTTCCCTCAGGGGCGGTTCTCGACGGCTGCAGCCCGGGCCCTGAAGGATGCTGGCTTCACTGCCGCTGTTAATTCGACACCATGGCCAGAAGACTGTGATGGCGCCTCATTATCGGTCAGAGATGTCCTCGATGTCGCCATCACACGATACCACTCCTTCCCAATCTTCCTCAGGCGCTACCCGCTAGATGTCTTTGATTTTGCTTTTGACGCGTTGTTTCAAAAGCCCATTCTTCTTGTCGAACACCACCGCTTTTTCCGCGCGGGATATGCGCCACTTGCAGACACCGTGCGCCGTATCTCTACACTCGCGACTAACGTGTCGTGGATGCCGCTGGGACATTCACTCGTGTCTTCATATCTCCTCCGCCGAGATACTGAGCATTCCTATGTCGTTCGTCATTTCTGTCCGATACTTCACCTAAAGAACCCGATCGGAGCAGAAACCTCCCTCCGCATCGAAAAGCCAGAAGCCGACGGTGTCGTCGAGGCAGTCTTGGTTAACGGCACCAAGGCCGCCTTCCAGATCGAATCAGGCGTTCTTAGGTATGTCGCTCACTTAAAGGTCGGCGAAGAACTAGACGCACGCGTTCTTTACCGAAATCCGTCGCCAGTACGACAGAAGGTTTCATACAAGTATCGCTGCACAACAGGTCTTCGCCGACTTGCATGTGACATTCGCGATGACTATCTCTCCCGCAGCGACTTCGCTCTCACGTTTACCGAACTCCTAGTCCAGCGCTTCCGTAAAGTCGCGGCGAGCGATTAATACAGCTCTTCACTTCGTTTGTTGCGCACGCCGGCGGTATGACCCGCATTACGAGGAATGACAACATTGTCCAGTACATCATCCGGCTTCGAAACATCCGTCCCGACGAAACCCTCGCGCCTTCCCGCAGTATTCAGTGTCGCGTTACTTACTGGCGGCGCTGACCGGCCCTACGCTTTTGGGTTGGCAACGGCTCTGATCGCAGATGGTGCGAGTCTCGACCTAATAGCAAATGACGAGTTGGACTGTGAGTCATTTCACCGTGCTGAAGGCGTAAACTTTCTAAACTTGCGTGGCAAGCAGAATCCAAATACCAGCATCGCAAAGAAAGCTCTTCGGGTGACGCTCTACTACTGCAGGTTAATTCGCTACGCCGCGCGAGCACGACCGCCCATTTTTCACATACTTTGGAACAACAAGATCGAATTCTTCGATCGCACGTTCCTCATGGCTTACTATAGGCTGCTTGGCAAGAGACTAGTCCTTACAGCGCACAATATAAACGCCGGAAAGCGCGACAATACAGATTCCTATTTCAATCGGCTGACCTTGGCGATACAGTACCGCCTTTGCCACCACATCTTCGTTCATACTGAGAAAATGAAACGGGAGTTGATTCATGACGTTTCTATCCCTGAAACCCGTATTACGGTAATTCCGTTCGGGATCAACAATGCAGTTCCGAACACTGCTCTCACAAGTTATGGCGCGCGCCAGCGCCTCGGCCTTAGCGCGGGGGACAGAGTTCTTCTGTTCTTCGGCAACATTGCGCCGTATAAAGGCTTGGAGCACCTTATAGCGGCTTTTCGCCGCGTTTGCTCCGGTCACAGGAATTACCGGCTCATCATTGCCGGTAGGCCGAAAAACTGTGACCAGTATTGGTGTCGCATTCGCGAGGATATCGCTACGGAACTTAAAAGCGGAGCGGTGCTGCTAAACGCTGACTTCATCCCCGACGATGAAACTGAGGTCTATTTTAAGGCCGCGGATGTAGTAGTTTT
>Ga0335083_10007801_pt1 | contig 13154 bp, 10 predicted proteins | sample Lox_Sample_42_FD_206716 | JGI IMG/M metagenome (GOLD analysis project Ga0335083, IMG submission 206716) | Soil microbial communities from Loxahatchee National Wildlife Refuge, Florida, United States - Lox_Sample_4.2 | ecosystem: Environmental > Terrestrial > Soil > Wetlands | place: USA...
GAGAACCTTGCGCGATAGACGCGTGACGGGCGATCGACGCCCTCGCAGACGCATGTCTTCGGGTGGCCGATGCCCGTCGCCCGTATCCCCGCCACGGGACGCGTCGGTCACGATTGCGGTCTCCCGTCCGTGCGAACGATCCGGACTTTTTGCTGGTGCTCGCCGCCGAGACGCAATTCGGCGGCGGCAAAGAGCCGATCGACGATCATGTGGTTGCCCTGGACGCGGTAGTTCACCAGTTGCGCACCGCCCTCCGGGCCGATGACCCAAAGCGGCGGCATCTCGCCCTGGCCGATGCCGCGCGGGAACTCGATAAACACCTGCCTTCCGTCGTCAAAGGCGCGCAGCGGGCGCCATGGCGGATTGTCGCCCTCGATCCGGTAGCGGAAATTGAGCGCATTGAGATCGACACCGGAGGCGACGGGTGTCGCCGCTGTGGCCGCCGCGTCCTGCCGGCGCAGCGCGATCAGCTGGTCGCCGGGATAGGCCCAGGATACCGAGGCCATATAGGTCTTCTCATCCGAGCGCAGCTCGAGGTGATAGGTCCGCCGGTCGGTATTGATGATGAGATTGGTGACCAGGTCCGGCCGCGTCGGCTTGACCAGGATATGCTCCCGTTTCGTGGCGCCGCTGCCGCTTTCAGTGTCGCCGATGATCCAGCGCACGGTGTCGCCGGCAGCGACCGGCCCCGAGCCGACCAGCTGCTCGCCCGCCTCGAGCGCGATGTCAGTAATCTCTCCCGGCGCCGCATAGACCTGGTAAAGCGCGCCATCGGAGAACGGATAGACCTGGATCGCGTTGATGTAGCCGGCGCGGGTCGGCTGGACGCGCGCGGCGCCATTGGCCTCTTCGACCCGAATATGCGGATCGACGGCCTCCGGCGCCGCGCTCCTCCCCCGAGGCAGCGGCTTCAACTGTCCCGGCAAGGGGAGCGGCTTTGGCAGCTCGACTACCTGCACGGGCTTTGGCGGGTTGGGGATCAGGGTCGCGGGATGCGGCGTGTCGTCATAGCTGATCGCCGGCGGCTTCCAGGTCGAACAAGCGGCTAGGGGAACCGAGAGCGCGGCCAAGGTCATCAGGATGGGTGAGCGCATCAGCCGAGCTCCTTTGACCAATTGAGGGCATGGACGTAGACACCGAGCGGGTTCTTCTTGAGCCGGTCGACGTCGCGCGGGGTCTGCAGCACGATGGTGAGGATGGCGCTCCACCGCTCGGTCGCGGCGAGCGCGCCATCGACGTAATGCCGCTCGATCCAGGCGACGCGGAAGCTGTCGTCCGAAGCGCGGATCACGCTCGACACTTCGACCGCGACCTGGGTCTTGCCAATCTTGGAGAAGGGATCGCTGGTGCGGGCGTAGTCGTTGAGCGCAAGCGCGCCCTTGTCGGTGACGTAGTTGTAGGCGTCGAGCCAGTTCTGGCGCAGCACAACCGGATCGTCGGGAATGCCGCGCACCTCTTCGATAAAGTGCGCCAGATGCCAGGCAATCTGCGGATCGGTCGGCCGGTAGTCGGCAACCGCGGGCGCAACCGCCTGAGCTGCCCCGAGCTTGTCGATTTCGACGACCCAGGGCGTCACCGTACCGCGCGCCGACTGCCAAAGGAGCCCCCCGGCCAACCCGCCGCTCAGCGCCAGCATGCCAAAGAAGGCGAGCCGCCAGTTCTTGGCCTGGACACGCGCCGAACCAATGCGTTCGTCCCACAGCTGGCCGGCGCGCTGATAGGGGGTTTCGGGTTCGGGTGTGGACCCGTAGCGGACGGTGGATCGTCGGAACATCAATCACTCGCGCTCGGAAAGATCGGCTTGATGACCGCTGCCTGACTGGTCGCCGGAGCGGATCGCGTGGTCGGCGGCCGTGACACCGCGCTGAATGGTCTGCTCGCGCTTCATGCGCCGCGCCCAGGCGGGCGGCTCACTGGGGCCGTGAGAATCGGAGCCACCTGAACCACTTGAGGAAGCCCCGCCATTCATCACGGCACGCTCGCCCGACACAAAGCTCCCTTTGAGGCCCGCCGCCATGCGCCGCAGCGGGCTGACGGCCGCTGATCCCCCTGCTTGCGCAACACCCGCGGCGCCGCCGGCGCGGTAGGCGGCCGTGGCGCCGCCGGCCAGCGCGGCACCCGTGCGCGCGGTGCCGGCGATCGCTCCGCCGGCCATCGCCAGGCCACCCGCGGTCGCGGCGACACCGGCCGCGCCGATGCCGGCGACAGCAAGGCCGGTGCCGGCCGCGGCGCCGGCGCCGAGTTGCGGTCCGCCGGCGATGAGGCCATTGGCGATGCCGGGGCCGAAGATCGACAACCCGAGCAGCGACAGCGCGGCAAGGATCAAGGTCAGCGCGTCGCTGATCGTCGGCTGGTTGCTGAACCCGCTGGTGAACTGGCCAAAGATCGTCGAGCCGATGCCGACGATGACGGCGAGGACGAGGATCTTGACGCCGGAGGAGACGACATTGCCGAGCACCTTCTCGGCGAGAAACGCGGTGCGGCCAAAGAGGCCAAACGGCACCAGGACAAACCCGGCAAGTGTCGTCAGCTTGAACTCGATGAGGCTGACAAAGACCTGGATCGCCATCACAAAAAAGCTGATGACGACGATCAGCCAGGCGATCAGCAGGATCGCGATCTGGATGAAGTTGTCGAAAAAGCTGGTGAAGCCCATGAGGCCGGAGATCGATTGCAGGATCGGCTTTCCGGCATCGATGCCGACCTGCGCGAGCCGGCCGGGCTGCAGCAGCTGCGCCTGGCTCAGCGTGCCGCCACCGGCCTCAAGGCCGAGCCCGGCGAAGGAATTGAAGATGATCTGCGCGAGGTTGTTGTAGTTGCCGATGATGAAGGCGAAGACGCCGACATAGAGGGTTTTCTGGATGAGGCGGGCCAGCACATCCTCATCGGGCGCCAAGGCCCAGAAGAGACCTGCCAAGGTGATGTCGATGACGATCAGCACACCGGCGAGCCAGCGCACATCGCCTTGCACCAGGCCGAAGCCGGAATCGATGTATTGGGTAAAAGTCCCGAGAAAACTATCGATGACGCCGGTGCCGCCGCCCATGGCCTATTGCGCCTCCGGCGCCGGAGTGGTTGACGGGGCGTAGGTAAAGAAGCGCCGGCGGTTTTCGGCCTGGGCGGCTTTGCAGGCAGGATCGGTATCGGCCGCCATCCCGATCTCGCGACAGCGCGCCAGTTCGCGGCTCAGCGGATCGCTCGCTGCCGGCGCGGCCAGGACGGTCGGGTCGAGCGAGATGACAGGTACGTGCCGCAGACTGACCGCGGTCAGTGCTGCCGCCGCAGTGACAGCGACAACAGCGACGGCGCACGAGAGCATCCGGATGCCGATACGCATCAGTGGAACATTTGCACGGTCTGCGGCTGATAGCCGGCGCCGTAGCTAAGGAACTGGGTCATTTGGGTTTGCGCCTGCGCTTGGCTCTCGACGATTCGGGCACCGTTGAGGCTTTGCGCCCGGCCGATTGCCGCCACGAGCGCGGTGAGGTCGGCAAGTTGCTGCGTCTGCAGCGCGACGAGCTGGTTGCCGGATTGTGCGGCTTGCAACGCGCCGGTCGCCGACTGGCTCGATGAGACCAGCGCGTTAACCTGGTTGCGGGTGTTGTCGAGGTTTTGCACGACGCCCGCCTGGACGCGCATCGCATCCTGAAACCCGGCAAGCGCGTTATGCCAACGCGTCTGCGCGTCGGTGATCAGCTGCTGCGACGAGGTCGAGGGCGAATAGCTTTGCGGATAGCTCTGCGTGAAAGCTTTATCGATGGTCGTGACGTCGTAGGCGATGCGCTGCGCCTGGGCGAGGAGCTGCTGGGTGCGTTGGATCGCCGCCTGCAGCTGGGACAGCGCCGAATACGGCAGGCTCGCCAGGTTCTTTGCCTGGTTGATCAGCATCGTCGCCTGGTTTTCCAGGCTCTGGATCTCGTTGTTGACCTGCTGCAGTTCGCGCGCCGCGGTCAGTACGTTCTGCGCATAGTTGGTCGGATCAAAGACCAGCAGGTCGGCGCGAACCGGCACCGCCGGGTGCAAGAGCGCAATCCATGCGACGCCGACGGCGAGGGCGATGCGGAGACGGCGGCTGGTCATGCCGCGATCTCCGGCTCGGTCAGCATGTCGGCTGCCCAATCGAGCTCCCGTCGTCGCAGCCAGGCGGCCGCGAAACGCCTGCGCCCATCTTCGGTCAGCAGCTCGGCAATCGCGGTCTGGTCGGTTTTTGCCGAAGCGGCGGTAAAGGCGAGCGCCACATCGGAGAGACCGAGCTCAAAGAGGCGGTTTCCGCGCCGCGACTGGCAGTAATAGTCGCGCTTGGGGGTGGCTCGGCTGAGGATCTCGATCTGCCGGTCGTTGAGACCGAAACGGCGGTAGATCGCGGTGATCTGCGGTTCGAGCGCGCGCTCGTTGGGGAGGAACAACCGGGTCGGGCAACTCTCGACAATGACCGGCGCGATCGCGCTGCCGTCGATATCGGCGAGCGATTGGGTCGCAAACACGACGCTCGCATTCTTCTTGCGCAGCGTCTTCAGCCACTCGCGGAGCTGACCGGCAAACCCGCGATCGTCGAGCGCGAGCCAACCCTCATCGATGATGAGCAAGGTCGGGCGGCCGTCAAACCGGTCCTCGATGCGGTGAAACAGATAAGAGAGGACGGCGGCCGCGGCGCCGGCGCCAATCAGCCCCTCGGTCTCGAAGGCCTGGATTTCGGCCTCGCCGAGCCGTTCGATCTCGGCATCAAGCAATCGCCCCCAAGGCCCCGCAACGGTGTAGGGCTGCAGCGCCTGCTTCAGCGCATTCGACTGCAAGAGGACGGAAAGCCCGGTCAGCGTCCGCTCGTATGTTGGCGCCGATGCCAGCGAATTGAGCGCCGACCACAAATGCTCCTTGAGCTCGGGGGTGATTGTGACGGATTCGCGCGCAAGCAGCGTCGCGACCCATTCTGCCGCCCAGGCGCACTCGCCGGCATCATCGACCCGGGCCAGCGGCTGGAGAGCGACGGGCTCGACAATTTCGTCCACGAGCGCGCCGCCGAGATCGTGCCAGTCGCCGCCCATCGCCAGCGCCGCCGCGCGGATCGAGCCGCCAAAGTCAAAGGCGAAGACCTGCGAGCCCTGGTAACGACGAAACTGCAATGCCATCAGCGCGAGCAGCACGCTCTTGCCGGAACCGGTCGGGCCGACGATCAGCGTATGCCCGACATCGCCGACATGCAGCGAGAAACGGAACGGGGTCGAGCCTTCGGTCTTGGCAAAGAACAGCGGCGGCGCGTCGAGATGCTCGTCGCGCTCGGGCCCGGCCCAGACCGCCGAAAACGGCATCATGTGCGCAAGGTTGAGCGTCGAGATCGGCGGCTGGCGGACATTGGCATAGACATGACCCGGCAGGCTGCCAAGCCAGGCTTCGAGCGCATTGACGGTTTCGCGCATGCAGGTAAAGTCGCGACCCTGGATGGTCTTCTCGACCAGGCGGAGCCGCTCGTCGGCCGTCCTCGGATCGTTGTCCCAGACGGTGACGGTCGCGGTGACATAGGCTTCGCCGACAAAGTCCGAGCCGAGTTCCTGCAACGCCGCGTCGGCATCGAGGGCCTTGTTGGCGGCATCGCTGTCCAGCAGCACCGACGCCTCGTTGGTCATCACCTCCTTCAGGATCGCCATGATCGATTTGCGCTTGGCGAACCACTGGCGGCGGATGCGGGTCAACACCTTCCCGGCATCGGTCTTGTCGAGGCAGATTGCACGGGTCGACCAGCGATAGGGAAAGGCGAGCCTGTTGAGGTCATCAAGGAGACCCGGCCAGGTTTGCGACGGGAAACCCATCACCGTGAGGGTGCGCAGATGCGCCTCGCCGAGGCGCGGTTCGAGCCCACCGCTGACCTCTTCGTCGGCGAGGATCGCGTCGAGATGCATCGGCACCTCGGGCACGCGGACACACTGGCGGCGGGTCGAGATGCAGGAATGCAGGTAGGTCAGCGTCTCGGCGTCATCGAGCCAGTCGATCTCGGGCATAAACCCTTCGATGAGGGCGAAGACGCGGTCGGTGCGATCGACAAAACCGGCAAGCGCCGCGCGCCAGTCAGCGCCACCATTGCTGCGGCCTTCGTAAAGCCAGGCCTCGGCGCGCGCCGTATCGTCGGCTGGCGGCAGCCACAGCAACGTCAGGAAATATCGGCTCTCGAAATGCGCGCCTTCTTCCTCGAATTGCGCGCGGCGCTCGGCGTCGACCAGCCGGGACGCGGCATCGGGAAAGTCGCATTGCGGGTAGCTGTTCGCCGGCTCGCGCTGGGCCTCGACAAAGATCGCCCAGCCGGAGCCGAGACGACGCAACGCATTATTGAGACGCGCGGTCGTGGCGACCAGCTCCGCCGGCGTCGCGGAGTCCAAATCCGGTCCGCGAAACCGTGCGGTGCGCTGAAACGAGCCGTCCTTGTTGAGGATGACACCCTGGTCGACCAATGCCGCCCAAGGCAGAAAGTCGGCAAGGCAGCGGGACCGGCGGCGGTATTCGGTAAGGTTCATCATCGCTCGAACCTCACGCGACGAGATGTTGCGGGTAGCGCAAATGCCGGCGCACGACGTCGACAAAGGCGGGATCGCGTTTTGCCGCCCAGACGGCGGCGAGATGACCGATCAGCCAGATGGCGCCGCCGGCGATCCACAGGCGGAGACCCAACCCGACCGCGGCGGCGAGCGTGCCGTTGACGATCGCCACCGCGCGGGGTGCGCCGCCCAACAGGATCGGCTCGGTGAGCGCGCGATGGACTGGGGCGTAAAAGCCGGGAATGGGCTCGTCATGTTGCATCAGACGAGCGCTCCGCCGCCGAACTGGAAAAACGACAGGAAGAACGAGCTCGCGGCAAAGGCGATCGACAGGCCGAAGACGATCTGGATCAGCCGCCGGAACCCGCCCGAGGTTTCGCCAAACGCGAGCGTCAGGCCGGTGATGACGATGATGATCACCGAGATGACCTTGGCGACCGGTCCCTGCACCGACTCCAGGATCTGGTTGAGCGGCTGCTCCCACGGCATGTTCGAGCCGGCGGCGAAAGCCGGTGCCGTCGCGAGGGCAAAAGCGAGAGAAGAAGCCGCTGACGCCAGACCGCGGCGGACGTGGTGGAGGAACATCACAGCTCTCCGGCAGGAACGAGGATGTAGTCGCCACTCGTCGCGAGGCCGCGAACCGAGGCGAGTTCGACGAGCTTGCGAGCCGCGCCCCGGCCGGCCAGCACTGCGATCAGGTCGATGGTCTCCGCTATCAGTGCACGCGGAACGGTGACGACCGCTTCCTGGATGAGCTGTTCCAACCGCCGCAGCGCACCGATCGCCGTACCGGCATGCAAGGTGCCGACACCACCGGGGTGGCCGGTGCCCCAGGCCTTCAACAGGTCGAGCGCCTCGGCGCCGCGCACCTCACCGATCGGAATCCGATCCGGCCGCAGGCGCAGCGACGAACGGACGAGATCGGAGAGCGACGCCGCGCCGTCTTTGGTCCGCAGTGCCACCAGGTTCGGCGCGGCGCATTGCAGTTCGCGGGTGTCCTCGATCAGGACAATGCGATCGCCGGTCTGGGCGATCTCGGCGAGCAAGGCATTGACCAGCGTGGTCTTCCCGGTCGAGGTGCCGCCGGCGACCAGCACATTTTGCCGTTCCAGCACCGCCGCGCGGAGCAGCTCGGCCTGATGGTTCGACATGATGCCGGCTGCGACGTAATCATCGAGGGTGAAGACGGCGACCGCCGGCCGTCGGATCGCAAAGCACGGCGCCGCCACGACCGGTGGCACCAGCCCCTCAAACCGCTCTCCACTTTCCGGCAGTTCCGCCGAGACGCGCGGATGACCGGCATGAACCTCGACCCCGACATGGTGGGCGACGAGGCGGACGATGCGCTCGGCATCGGCAGGGGTCGTGCGGCAGCCGGTATCTTCAAGCCCGCCCGCCAGTCGATCGATCCAGAGGCGGCCGTCGGGGTTGAGCATCACCTCGACGATGCCGGGGTCCTCGAGAAAGCCGGCGATCGTCGGACCGAGTGCGGTGCGCAGCATGCGGGCGCCACGCAGGAAGGCCTCAGATCGGGTTGATGTTGGCACTCGATGACCCCGCGGGTTTCGCCTCTACGAGGCGGCTGTAATCGGCGGGGTTGATTAGAAAGGGCCGGAAATGCCGTAGAGCAACAAGGATTATGAGGCTGTAGGGTTATGGCGTAGAAAAACAGGCGACCGGCAGAATACGGGGGATTACTGAGGGGATATGGCTGGCCGACCCTACCGCCATTTGAGGATCGATCAGCTCGATCAGCTCTTCGCTGAATCGAGAGAAAACCTGCCATGCCTTCGCGCAATTCTGAACGAGCTCGGTTATCGCTCGACCGCGCGGGCGATAGACTTGAAACGGCGGCTGGAAAGCCATCTCAAAACTGCGCCGCCGGTTGCGCTGAACGGCCCCGAGGTTGCCAGACCTCAGCGGCCCGTCGCTTCAAAACCGGCCCAAGCAAGCCTTCCTCGTCAGGGGACTATGCGCGAACCGAAAGTGCTACCTGTCCGCACCCCGGCGCCGCGGCTTGAAGAACCTCGTGCGGACCCCGAGCCGCCAATAACCTCAGTAGCCAAGGAATCCGCTACTGCTGCTGGTGCTCGTCCGGATACCGACAAGCCCGAGCTTTCACCGGCCCAACGCGGTGTAACGCAGCTCATCGAATATGTGCGCGTCCTGATCGAGCTCTCGGACAAACCCGTCTGGAATCTCGATAGCTACGGCAATGTCGTTCTCCACGAAGACACCGTGCGTAACCGCGTCGGCATCCGGCACGACATTGCGGACGCCGACGGTCCGATCTTTCTCAAGATAGACCGGCTCGGACGCATTGATCCCCCGGATCCGCCGGCCGTCGTTCGAGATTGGCTGACTGTAAGCCGCGACCCATTCCGGGAACCCATCATCCAGTCGCTTCGCACGACGACCATGCCTGCCGCCGAGGCCGCCAAGCTGATTCGGCAAGGCGCGATAGATACGGTCGACGCGCCCCCCTCGCTCAGGCCTAAACCAGGCGAAGACCTGCGCGACGTCGTTCTACGGCTGGAGAGATTTCCCGAAGCGAAGTCGAAGGCTCAGGATTACGTGGCCAACGCATGGCGGGAGTGGGCGGACGCCGAGCGCCCCCGGCGCGAGACGATCGACATCTACGACCGGCTCTTCAGTGTCCAGCAAGCGTTGAAACTGGAGGGTTCCGACCGCCCGCTCGAGGTGGTCTGGGGCATGGGCGTCGCCCGATGGAAACTGCCGCCCCAAGAATTATGCCATCCGATCGTCGAGCAATTGGTTGAGCTCGAATTGGACGAGGCGGGCGCCATCCAAGTGCGCCCCCGCGGTGTTGACCCGATACTCGCCCTCAAGCCTTTTACGGCGATGAGCAATCCAGGCACCGACCTCGTGGCTCGCTTTGCTCGCGAACACTTTGCGAAGCTCCCGCCGGAACGCGAGCTTTCACCGTTCGAACGAGAAACCTTCACCCCGATCCTTCGCTATGCCTGCGCCCAATTCGACCGGGCAGGACGCTATCATCCCGATCACGCCGGCCCGGATGACCGCAGCGTTCCGGAAGCTGGTCCAAATCTCGTTGTGACCGACACCTGGGCGCTTTACGCCCGTCCGCGGTCGGACAATTTTTTCGTCGCAGATCTCGAGCGATTGAGAGAAGCGGTCGAGGCGGCAGAGACCTTGCCGGGCCCGGCGGTCGCTCTGGTGACAGAGCCCTCTGACGACCCAACTTATGTGCCAAACATTTCCGGTCTTTCAGGAATATTTGGGGCTCCGACTGCGCCGCCTTCAGCATCCGCTGAAGATGCCCGCCAGGCCGACGGACGAACGCGTGGCGGTGAATTCTATTTCCCGAAGCCGTTCAACGAGGAGCAGATCGCCATCGTCGAGCGGCTCGAGAGCCCCGACGTTGAAGGCGTCGTCGTTCAAGGACCGCCCGGCACCGGGAAGACTCACACCATCGCGAACATTATCTGCCACTACCTGGCCACCGGACGTCGTGTCCTGGTCACTTCCAAGAGCGAAGGCGCGCTGACTGTCCTTCGCGATCAAATCCCGGAAGGGATTCGCGACCTTGCCATCAGTCTCCTGACTTCGGAACGCCAGGGGCTCAAGCAACTTGAAGCGACCGTCAATCTGCTCGCTTCCAAGATCGCTTCCCTTGATACCCGCGCCACGGAACGGGATATCGGCGACGGCGAACGGCGCATCGCCGAGTTGGAGCGCCGGATTACCGCAATCGACACGGAACTGCGCGCCTTCGCCGAAAAGCACCTCCGCCCTGTCCCCTCCGGAGACCGGCCGGATGGTATTTTGCCGAGCGAACTTGCGGAACGCATTGTCCGCGAGCGCGACCAATACGATTGGTTCACAGACCGCCCCGGACCTTCCGATGCGCACGATCTGGGGTTTGGCGACGCGGATTTGGCTGCCATGCGCAATGCCCGCAGGGCACTCGGGCACGACCTCGACTATCTAACGGCAACCCTTCCCAGCGTATCCGATCTTCCGGATGCGGCCACGTTAGGCTCTGTCCACCAGGATCTGGCGAACGCGGCCCGCATCGAGCGTGCGCGGGTTTCGGATACGCCGGTCATGTCGTCCTCCGAAGCCGACGCTCTGACCCGCGCCGAGCTCCTGCTGGCGGCAGTAGACGCCCTCGTGGCAACTCACGAGCACTGCGCGCAGGCGCCCTGGCTTGCAGAGATATTCCACGTTTGGCGACGCCACGGCCTCGATGCCGATATCGTGCGGCCGTTTGCCGAGCTTGTCGCAGCGTTGAGTGATCCTATCGGACGCCGGATGACTGTCGCCGCGTATGGGGTATCAGCTCCGGACGATGCCCATACCCAAATCGATCTCATCACCGCGGTGGACAGGGCCGCGGCAGGACAGAGGCCGTTCGGTCTGATGCCGTTCGGGAAGGCAGACGTTCGCGCTGCCTTTGCGAGCATTCGTATCCTCGATAGGTCCCCTGTCGATCCCGCAGAGTGGCGCCAAATCTCCGAGGTCCTGGCCTGGAGGAGTGCCATTGCAGGCGCGCTCGCCCGATGGCGCGCGCTGACGGCCGAGTTTGCCCTGCCCGCAATGCCGGATCGTCTGGACGACGCCGCTCGCCTGCTGCAAGCGATGTTGGAACAAGTCGCTACCGTCGCTGCGGCGGTTCGCCAGCACATCCCTCTCGTTCAGTCGGAACTTGGTCGACTTTTCCCCTACGATCTCAACGGTGCTGAGATCGCCGCGGATCTTGGCTATGCCCACCGCGCATCAGAAGCAATCCGGACTGAATTATCGCGCCACCGTTTGGCTAGCGCCCGCGCCAAGCTGGCTGACGCGACCGGAAAGCTGGCTAACTGCTCGGGGCGGATTTCGCGCGCAATCGCGGAGTTCCTGTCAGCATCGGTTGGTGATCCTGACAAACCGGCGAGCGCAATCGCCGACGGATGGACCGTCCTCCTCGCTGAGCTTGGGCGGGTCCGCAATCTTCGAGCCTATCTCGACACCGTCGAACGCGTGGCGGCGTTGGTTGCCGAGGCCGGCGCTGCGAATTGGGCTCAATCGCTCCGGACGCAGCCGGTCGACGGCATCGAAGACCGCTGCACGCCCGAAGATTGGCGCAACGCCTGGATCTGGGCGCTGGCCGATGCGCATCTGCGGTCGATCGACGGGCGCGCCCGGCTTCGGGAATTGGATCAGCAGCGGCAGGCCGCCGACGAGGAGATCCGGCGCCTCTTTCATGATGTCGTCCGACTGCGCACGCTGCTCACGCTCAAAGCGCGAATAACGCGCCGGATCGATGCGGCCTTGCAGATGTTCCTCACCGCTATCCGCCGCATCGGCAAGGGCACCGGCAAGAGCGCTTCCCGCCTGCGGCGCGACGCCCGCGATGCCATGGAGACATCACATGCCGCGGTGCCGTGTTGGATCATGCCGAGTTGGCGTATTTCCGAGAGCCTCCCGGCAACGCTCGGCTCCTTCGATCTCGTAATCTTCGATGAGGCTTCGCAGTCCGACATCGCGGCGCTGCCGGCGCTGCTCCGGGCGCGGAAGGTACTGATTGTCGGCGACGATAAGCAAGTCAGCCCCACCGCGGCCTTTATCGAGGAGCAACGGCTCCGGTCGCTCCGGATGCACTACCTGGATGGGCAGCCCTTTGGCGCTTTATTGCTGCCCGGTAATTCCCTCTACGAACTCGCCCTCGCATGCTATCCGGGCAGGCGGATCATGCTCAGGGAGCATTTCCGTTGCGTCGAGCCGATCATCCGCTTCAGTTTCCAGTTCTATACCGATGAAATCGTGCCGGTCCGACTGCCCAAGGCGTCAGAACGACTATCGCCGCCGCTGATCGATGTTCATGTCGTTGACGGCCGCAAGGACAAATCGAACCGAAACCTTGCGGAAGCCGAGGCCATCGTCGACGAGATCGCTCGTATCGTCGACGATCCCGCCATGGCCTCGCGAACGATCGGTGTTATTTCGCTGATCGGCGCCAAGCAGGCCTTGCTCATTCAGACGATGCTCTTGGACCGGATCGGCGAAGACGCTTATCTCCGCCACGACATCGCTTGCGGCGACTCCGCCGTCTTCCAGGGAAAGGAGCGGGATATCGTCCTGCTCAGCATGGTCGAGTGCCCGCAAACGCGCACGTCGAAGACGGCGCTCCCTTTTCAGCAACGGTTCAACGTAGCGCTCTCGCGCGCTCGCGATCGCGAGTATCTATTCAGGTCGGTCACTGAGGAGATGCTCAAGCCCGACGACCTGAAGGCGAAGGTCTTGCGACACTTCAAAAACCCGATGGCCGGAAAAGCGGCGCCCGCCGCAGACCTGATGTCCCTCTGTCAGTCCGGTTTCGAGCGCGATGTCCTGGCGCGCCTCCTTGCCCTCGGCTATCAGGTGCAGCCACAGGTCGAAGTCGGGCCATTTTCAATCGACCTTGTCGTGGAGGGCGCGGACGACCGGCGCTTGGCGATCGAGCTCGACGGCGATCAATATCACGGGCCTGAACGCTGGGTGCGGATTCCGACGATGTCGCTCGGTGATTCCGAGATCATGTCGCTCGCTGTTCCGACATGATGTCGCCCGCTGAGGGGGCGTCCTGCTGCTGTTGGTTTTTGACGAGAAGCGGGTTGCGGGTCA
>Ga0335083_10007803_pt1 | contig 13152 bp, 14 predicted proteins | sample Lox_Sample_42_FD_206716 | JGI IMG/M metagenome (GOLD analysis project Ga0335083, IMG submission 206716) | Soil microbial communities from Loxahatchee National Wildlife Refuge, Florida, United States - Lox_Sample_4.2 | ecosystem: Environmental > Terrestrial > Soil > Wetlands | place: USA...
CACGCAGCGCGAGCAGAGAACGCAGCGGTTATGATCGATCACGTAGCGCTCTTGCGAGAGATCGACCGGCAGGGCCGGATAGCGGTAGCGGAAGCGCACGCTGGTCACTCCCAGCGACGCCGCCAGCGACTGCAATTCGCAATGGCCGTTGGACACGCACACGGCGCAAACGTGATTGCGCTCCGTGAGCAGCAGCTCGATGAGCATCCGCCGGTAAGCCGCAAGCCGCGGCGAATTGATCACTACCGAGAGGCCTTCCTGCACGGGCGTGGTGCAGGCCGGCGCCAGGCGTCCGCTGCCGCCGACTTCGACGATGCAGAGCCGGCAGGCGCCGACATCCTTCAGACCTTCCAGGTGACAAAGGGTGGGGATGGTCTTCCCGGCATCCTGGGCCGCTTGAAGGATGGTCTTCCCTTCGCGGGTCGCCACCAGCGCGCCATCGATTCGGATTGAGATGGATTTCGATTTCTGGAGCATCTTGGTCACCCTTTCACGTCGCACCGCAAGCAGCGAAAGGCTTCGTCCGCGGCTTCCTCGCTGGTCAGACCGAGCACGACCTCCGCGTCGTCGCGCACGCGCAGCGCCGGGCTCAACTCGGCGGAGCGGTGCCGTTTGCTCTGGCTGGGCATTTCGGGCGCGATCTGGATGTAATCGAACCCGCCGAAGAGTTGCGCGAAGCGTTTCGCGCCCATCAGCTTCTCGTCGATTTTGCGAGCGGCTTTCTTGCCGTAGCCCATGGCGTTGGAAACATTCGACGCGCCGGTGATGGCATCGCCGCCGGCGTAGAACTTGGGCCGGCTGGTTTGCAGCGTGTAGCGATCCACAATGAAGGTGCCGGCTTCCGCCAGCGTCAAACCGGAAGCGCGGGCGAAATCGAGATCCACGGCCTCGCCTACCGCCAGCACCACCATGTCGCAATCGAAGCGGGAAATCTCACCGGTGGGAACCGGCTTGCGGCGGCCGGAATGGTCGTACTCGCCGAGGTGCGTCTTTTCGATTTCGATGCCCTTGACGTGGCCTTGCGCGTCGCCGACGATGCGGTGCGGCGTGGCCAGGAACGCCAGCCGGACGCCTTCCTTTTCCGCCGCGTCCACTTCCTCCTTGATTGCCGGCATGTCTTTTCGCTGCCGGCGGTAGTAGATAGTCGCCTGCGCGCCCATGCGCACCGCCGTCCGCGCGGAATCCACGGCCGCATTGCCGCCGCCGATCACGGCGACCCGCCGGCCGATCTCCGAGAGTCCGCCGGTGGCGATCCGCTCCAGGAACGGCAGGGCCGGGAGCACATTTTTCAGCTCCGTGCCCGGCAGGTAGACCCACGACTCCTTCCAGGTGCCGATAGAAAGAAAAACCGCGTCGAACTGCTCATCCAGCTCGTTGAGGGTGATCGAGGAACCGACCGCCACGCCGAACTGGAATTGCACGCCGAGCCTGCCGATGAGTTCCACTTCGCGCGCCAGGACGCGTTTCGGCAAACGATATTCGGGGATGGCGTAGCGCAGCATTCCGCCGGCTTCGGCTTTGCTTTCGAAGACGGTGACGTCGTGGCCGAGCAGCGCCAGGTAGAAAGCGCAGGTCAACCCCGCCGGTCCGGCGCCGACAACCGCGGCGCGTTTTCCAGTGGGCGCCATCTTGCGCGACGCGAAGCGGCTGGCGATGGTTTCGAAATCGCCGGACATCAGCACTGTATCGGCGATGAAGCGGTGCACTTCACGCATGTTGACCGGGGCGTCGGTGGTCTGCCGCCGGCAGCGATTGTCGCAGGGATGCTGGCAAACGCGTCCGGTGGATGCAGGCAGTGGGTTGTCCAGGATTACCGATTCGAATGCATCCGCCAGGCGGCCCTCGTGCAACAGGTCGAGGAATCGGGGGATATTCATGTGGAGCGGACAACTGTTCTCGCACGGGGAAAGCGCCAGGCTGTCGCAGACTCCGGCGCGGCAGCGCTTGGCGAGGATATGGTCGTCGAATTCCTGCCGGAAGTGGCGCATGCTGGTGAGAACCGGGTTAGGAGCGCTCTGTCCCAATCCGCATAGCGATGTGTCGCGGATCATGCGGCCCAGTTCGTCCAGCAGGTCGAGCTGCGCGGCGGTTCCCTCGCCCTTGGTGAGCCCGTTGAGGAGGCTCAGGGCGTGGTCCAGGCCGACGCGGCAGGGAACGCATTTGCCGCACGACTCGGAGTGGGTGAACTCCACGAAGTAGCGGGCAATGTCGACCATGCAGTTGTCTTCGTCCATCACCACCATGCCGCCCGAGCCCATGATGGAGCCCAGTTGCGCCAGGGTTTCGTAGTCCACCGGCGTGTCGAAGAGTTCATGGGGGATGCAGCCGCCGGAAGGACCGCCGGTCTGCACCGCCTTGATGGAGCGATCCGGCAAAGCGCCGCCGCCGACGTCGTAGACGAAGCGAGAGAGCGGCGTGCCGAGGGGCATTTCAACCAGGCCGGTATTGGCGATCTTCCCGACCAGGGAAAAGACCTTGGTGCCGGCGCTCTTGGTGCTGCCGGTTTCGGTGAACCACGCCGGCCCTTTGAGCACGATGGGGGCGACGTTGTACCAGGTTTCGACGTTATTGATATTGGTCGGTTTCCCGAACAGGCCGCGGTTGGCGGGGAACGGCGGGCGTGGACGCGGACGCCCGGCGTAGCCCTCCAGGGACGCAATCAGGGCCGTCTCTTCGCCGCAGACGAAAGCGCCGGCGCCTTCCACCAGTTCGATGTCGAAATGGAACGGACGGCCGAGAATGTTGGAACCGAGAATTCCATAATCACGAGCCTGTTCGAGCGCACGCTCCAGACGGTGCACGGCGAGCGGGTATTCCGCGCGCACGTAGACAATGCCGTGAGACGCGCCGGTGACGTATCCGGCGATGATCATGCCTTCCAGCAGCGAGTGCGGATCGCTTTCGATCTCGTTGCGGTTCATGTAGGCGCCGGGATCGCCTTCGTCGGCATTGCAGACGATGTATTTGGGTTTGTCCGGCGCTTTGGCGAGGAACTCCCATTTCAGGCCGGTGGCGTATCCGGCTCCGCCGCGGCCTCGCAGTTTGGCCGCCTTAATCTGTTCGATCACGGATTCCGGCTTGCCATCGATGAGTACCTTGTACAACGCCTGATAGCCGCCGACGGCGATGTATTCATCGATATCGTCGGGCGAAATGAGACCGCAATTGCGAAGGACGATGCGCTTCTGACCGCTGAAGAACGGGATGTCGGACCACAACGGCAGCTCGGAAAATCCGGTTCCATACCGGACTCGCGAGGTCAGATGGTCCCACTCGTCGATGCGGCACCAGGCCAGATCGGTCGGCACATTACCGGCGTTGACCGCCGCCAGAATCCGCGTAACGTCGGAAGCCTGCACATGGCGCAAGACCACCAGCGGCTTGCCGGGAATCGCGATATTGACCATCGCTTCCTGCGAACACGCCCCGAAACAGCCGGTGGAAACCAGCCGTATATCCATGCCGTCGCGCTCGATGGCATTGCTCAAAGCATGGTGGACAGCTTCGCTGCCGTTGCCGCGTCCACAAGTACCCATCCCCACCGCGATGCGCGGAGCCGCCGGAACCAGCTTGGCCAGGCCAGCCTCGCGAACGGCATTGAACGCGCCAATATCTTCGATGCGGCTCATTGGCGATTCTCCTCGGTCAAGGCGGCAACCTCGCTGACCAACGCGCGCTCATTCATGTGGCTGCAAATGCGATGGTCCAGTTCGACAACCGGAGCCAGCGCGCATTGTCCGAAGCAGGCCACCGTGCGAATGGTGAACTTGCCATCAGGAGTTGTCAGCATCAGTTTGTCCGCCGTGCCTTCTCCGGATTCTTCGTGCAAACCGAGATCCAGGCGGATGCTCTCGAGCAGATTCCGCGATCCGCGGGCGTGACAGGCAGTGCCCCGGCAGATGCAAATGGTGTGTTCGCCCTGAGGCTGCAGATTGAATAGTGCGTAAAACGTGACCACGCTGAAGATTTGCGCCACCGGCATCCCGGTTTTGGCCGCGATGTAGCGGAGCTCATCGGCGCACAGGTATTTGCGCGGATTGCGCTCCTGAACGGCCTCGAGAATGCCGAGTAACGCACCCGGCCGGCCGCGATACCGCTCGATGGCCTCGTCGATAATAGCCGAATTAAGCATACTCTATTTTAAGATCTTTAACTCCTTTTGATCAATAAACATCGTCTCGTGCAAACGGCCGGCCAGCGGGATTTCACGCACGTCCCAGCCAAAATTGCCGTAAACATGCGCACCGGAGCCGGGGCACACACTGCAGAATAAGTATTAAAGACCCATCCACTTTGGTTAGTCAACTGCGCATTGTCCCTGGATAGGGTTCGCGTGCCCGTGTATGGCCGTCTGCGTGGGGCCGCGGCGGGCGTCGGAACGGCTGCTGGTGGCTCCCGCCGGAATTTTCGGAGAAACTGGAATATATGTGCCTGGCGGTCCCCGGTAAGATCCTGGACGCCGAGCCTGCCGGTCCCGGCAGGATCGGCAATGTGCAGTTCGGAGGCATCACGCGCAAGGTGTACCTGGATTTTGTCCCGGAAGCGCAACCGGGCGATTATGTTCTGGTGCATGTGGGGTTCGCAATCAGCCGCGTGGAGGCCGACGAGGCCGAGCGGACTTACGAACTGCTGCGCCAGATGCAAGTGGAACTGCCCGATGACGGCCTGACGGGCTCGAGCTGACGATCCTGGTTACGCGCCGGCCCGCACCTGCTCGCGTTGCTTCGCCAGCCAGGCGGCCCACGCGTCCAGCCCCTCGCCGGTGGTGCACGAAACTTCCACGATCTCGATTTCCGGATGGACCATACGCGCGTTCTCCCGGGCCTCGGCGATCTGAAACGGCACGTGCGGCAACAAATCGATTTTGTTGAGAACGAGCAGCGACGACTTGAAAAAGATCGACGGATATTTGAGCGGCTTATCCTCGCCCTCGGTTACGCTCAACACCACAATCTTCGCGGCTTCGCCGAGATCGTAACTTGCCGGGCAGACCAGGTTGCCTACATTCTCGATGAAGAGCAGTTCCAGATCTTCCAGGCGCCAATCCTCGAGCGCCCGCTCCACCATGCGCGCATCCAGATGGCAGGCGCCGCCGGTGGTGATCTGACGGGCCGGGAAACCCGATCGCGCCAACCGGCGTGCGTCGTTGTCGGTCTGGATATCTCCGGTGAGGACGGCCACCCGGGTATTGCGCGCAAATGCCTCCAGCGTCCGTTCCAACAGCGAGGTTTTGCCCGCGCCCGGAGAACTGATGAGGTTCAGGCACAGAACGCCGTGCCGGTGGAACCGCTCCCGAAGTTCGCCGGCGATGCGATCGTTCTCGCTGAGAACTTTCTTTTCGAGCACCACGCGATTCATGGTTCCTCCAATTCCAGGTACAACAGTTCCAATTCGTCGCCACCGATGTACTGCGTCCGCAATCCGCCGCAGGTGGGGCAGGCGAAGTCATAGTCGACTACGGCAAACGCCGCCCCGCAATCCTGGCAGCGATGCTGGCGTGGCCGCGTCTCGATTTCCAGCTTCAGGGAGTGCAGATCCGTCCCGGCAACCAGGGCCTCGAAGCTGAACGCCAACGCGTCGGGATCGATACCGGAGAGTTCGCCGACGCGAACCGCGATCTTCACCGGAACCGCGCCCGGACGCCGGGCCGCTTCGGCCTGTACGGCTTCCAGAACGGAACTGGCGATGCCCATTTCGTGCATAACGCCTCAGCAGATGCGCGGCAATTGATCGCCGGGAAGCATGTCCACAATGCGGCTCGGCCCCACGGTGGTGCGCATAGTCACCAGCCCGGGGTGCCGGCCGGTCAAGCGGCCGATCATCCGCGCCTCGGCTCCCAGCGGGTGCCGGCGCATGGCTTGCAAAACGCAGTCAGCCGTTTCCGGCGCCACCACCGCGACCAGTTTGCCTTCATTCGCGACGTACAGCGGATCCAGCCCCAACATTTCGCACGCGCCGCGCACTTCCTCGCGAATGGGGATGGCGCGCTCGTCGATTTCGATTCCAACTCGCGAACGGGAGGCGATTTCGTTCAAGGTGCTGGAAACACCGCCCCGGGTGGGGTCGCGCAGACAGCGAATCTGTCCGCCGGCCGCGAGCATATCCGCCACCAGGGTGTGCAGCGCGGCGGAATCGCTGATCAGCTCGCTCTCGAACTCCAGGCCTTCCCGTTTCGCCAGAATGGCAATACCGTGATCGCCGATGAAGCCGCTCAGCAGGACGCAGTCGCCGGGCCGCGCCTGATCGGCCGACATCCGGATATTTTCGGGCACCACACCGATGCCCGAGGTATTGATGAACAGTCCGTCGCCGCTTCCCTTCTCCACCACCTTGGTGTCGCCCGTGACCACCTGCACGCCCGCCGATGCCGCAGCCCGCTGCAGGGACGCCACCACTGCGCGCAGCATCTCCATGGAAAAGCCCTCTTCGATGAGGAATGCCGCGCTCAGGAAGAGCGGCTGCGCGCCGCCCATGGCAAGGTCGTTCACGGTGCCGTGAACCGCCAGCGATCCGATGTCGCCGCCGGGGAAAAACAGCGGCTTCACCACAAATGTGTCGGTGGTGAAGGCCAGGCGCGTTCCGGGCACGGTCACAATCGCCTGGTCGTCCAGCCGGGCCAGCGTGGGATTGTCGAAGGCGGCGAGAAAGACGTCGCGCACCAGGTCGGCGCTCAACTTCCCTCCGCTCCCGTGGCCCAACAGGATCTGTCCACCGGCGGGCAGGGGCGCCGGGCAGGTAAAGGAGTCGAGCTGAATTCCGTCGGGCTGGGTGGAAGCCGGCTCTTTGCGGCTCATGGCGTGTCCTCGCTCTGGCTGGAATGGCGCCGGTACTGATAGTAAGCCGCGCAAGCGCCTTCCGACGAAACCATCGGCGCGCCCATGGGGGTCTCCGGACGGCAGCGCGTGCCGAAAGCCGCGCAATCGGTCGGCCGCTTCAGACCCTGCAGCACCAGAGCGCTGATGCACTCGGCCGGTTCTTCCGCGGTCACTCCGCTCACTTCGAAGATTTGCTCGGCGTCGTGCGCGGCAAACTCCGCTCGCAGGCGGAGGCCGCTCATGGGAATGGAGCCGATGCCGCGCCATTTGCGGTCGCATGGTTCAAAGACTTCGTCGAGCAGGCGTTGTGCCGGCTGATTGCCCTCCCGCCGCACCGACCGTATGTACTGATTCTCCACTTCGGCGCGGCCGCCTTCAAGCTGCGCCACCAGCATGCTGACGGCCTCCATTAAATCGGCCGGCTCGAAACCGCCAACGACAACCGGCAAATGAAACTCGCGGCTGAGCGACTCGTACTGCCAATATCCCATCACGGTGCAGACGTGTCCCGGGGCGATCAGGCCTTGAATGCGCGTGCCCGCCGACCCCAGCAACAGGCGGATGGCCGGCGGAACAAGCACGTGCGAAACCAGCATCGAGAAGTTCGCCAGTCCGGCGCGCCGCGCTTCGCGCACCGCCATGGCATTGGGCGGCGCGGTGGTTTCGAAGCCGATCGCGAAAAATACGACCCGCCGGTCCGGCATGGCGCGCGCCAGTTTCACCGCGTCCATGGGCGAATAGACGATGCGCACATCGCCGCCGCCGGCCCGCACGTGGAACAAATCGCTGCGCGAGCCGGGCACACGCAGCATGTCGCCGTAGGAAGCGAAGGTCACATCCGGCCGCGAGGCTATTTCGATGGCCTTATCGACCACCTCCAGCGGCGTCACGCACACCGGGCAGCCAGGACCGTGCACCAGTTGGATTCCGTCGGGTAAAAGCTCCTGCAGGCCGTACCGCATGATGGTGTGGGTCTGCCCGCCGCAGATCTCCATGAGGCTCCAGGGACGGGTGGTTTGCCGGGTAATGCGGGCCGCCAGGCTCCGGACAATCGCCTCGTCGCGGTATTCATCGATGTATTTCATGCGTCATCCAAGCCATCCGCGGGCGATCGCGCTTATTCGACGTGTAGCATATCGCTTCCGCCCGCGGCAGCCCCCGTCCATCCCAGGTCTTAGAATGGAAACGTGCCTATCGCAAACCGTTCCGTAAACGAAATTCTGGAAAGGCTCCACGTCGAGCCGGTGAATTCGGGCGTCTGTTACGGCGACTGGATTGCGTCGCCCTCAGGCGGCGAGTTGGATTCGTTCAACCCAGCCACCGGCGAACTGCTCGCCAAGGTCCGCATGGCCGGGCCGGCGGATTACGAACTGGTGGTGGAACGCGCCCGCGAAGCGTTCGTCGACTGGCGGATGATGCCGGCGCCCAAGCGCGGCGAGATCGTTCGCGAGATCGGCAACGAACTGCGGGAGCACAAGACCGACCTGGGCGCGCTGGTCACGCTCGAAATGGGCAAAATCGCCGCCGAAGGCCAGGGCGAAGTGCAGGAAATGATCGATATCGCCGATTTCGCCGTCGGGCTTTCGCGGCAACTCTACGGTCTTACGATGCACAGCGAGCGGCCGGGCCATCGCATGTACGAGCAGTGGCATCCGCTGGGCGTGATCGGCGTCATCAGCGCCTTCAACTTCCCGGTCGCGGTCTGGTCGTGGAACGCCATGATCGCGGCGGCGTGCGGGGATTGCGTGCTATGGCGTCCGTCGTCGGAAACGCCGCTTACCGCCATCGCGGTGCAGAAGATCTGCAACCGCGTGACCGACAGGCACGGTTTGAAAGGCATCTTCAACCTGGTGATCGGGCCGAGCCGTCCGATCGGCGAGACCCTGATTCACGACCGGCGGATTCCGCTGATCAGCTTTACCGGATCCACCGAGGTTGGGCGGCACGTTTCCGAAGTGGTTGCCGGCCGGCTGGGGCGATCGATTCTGGAGCTGGGCGGAAACAACGGCATCATCGTGACGGACGACGCCAATGCCGAGCTGGCGATTCGCGCCATTCTTTTCGGCTCGGTCGGCACCGCGGGCCAGCGCTGCACTACCACGCGGCGGATCTTTCTGCAACGCGGAATTGCGCCGCGCATCGTGGAGGCGCTGGTGCAGGCCTACAAGCAGGTCCGCATCGGCGACCCGATCGAACCCGATACGCTAATGGGGCCTCTGGTGAACCGGCGGGCGGTGGACGACATGATGGAGGGCATCGAGCGCATTCGCCAGCAAGGCGGCGAGATCATCTCCGGCGGCGGCAAAATCACCGGCTGCTTCGTCGAGCCCACATTGGTACGTGCGCGGCCCGACATGCCGATTTTGAAAGAGGAAATCTTCGCTCCGATTCTTTACATTCTGGAGTTCGACGAGTTGGACGACGCCATCCACTGGCACAACGACGTGCCGCAGGGGCTGTCCTCGGCTATGTTTACCAACAATCTGATCTCGGCCGAGACGTTTCTCAGTCATCGCGGGAGCGATTGCGGCATCGCCAACATCAATATCGGCACCAGCGGCGCGGAGATCGGCGGGGCCTTCGGCGGCGAGAAGGACACCGGCGGCGGGCGCGAATCGGGCAGCGACTCGTGGAAAGCCTACATGCGCCGCCAGACCAACACCATCAACTGGTCGACGCAGTTGCCGCTGGCCCAGGGGATTCGATTTGATGTGTAGCTGACAGCTTTCAGCCGTCAGCGATCAGCTTTCTTTCGCTGTGCGGCTCGAACGGGGCTGTGCCGCGCGGCGCCAAAGAAAGTGCGGCCTACTTTTGGGTGGCAATTTCTTGAAACTCGTCGCCAAACCCCAGGGCGATGCGATTTCCCGAAATCAGGATCGGGCGCTTGATCAGGTTCGGGTTCTCCGCCATCAGCCGCAGGGCTTCGTCGCGCGGCGGCGGATTCTCCTTCATCCCGCGTTCCCGATACAGCTCGTTGCGCGTGTTGAGGAAGAGCTTGTAGTCGCGCTTCCCGATGAGCTTGTCCAACTCCTCGACTGAGAGGCCCCGGTTCAGGTCGACCTCGTCTGGCTGGACGCCTTTTTCGCGAAGCCAACTCTTCGCGTTGCGGCAGGTGGTTCATGTCGGCTTCAAGTAGAATTTCATACGCGCCACTCATTCTACAATGTTGGAACGTGCCTTCCGAACCCGTACCGCTCCAATCCAAGCCGCTGGTTTTGGCTTCGCAATCCCCACGCCGCGGGGAAATCCTCCGGCTGGCGGGAATCGAGTTCGTGACCCGTCCGGCGGAGGTGGACGAAACTCCGTATTTGGGCGAGCGGCCGGAGGACTACGTACGCCGCCTGGCTCAGGCAAAAGCGATGGCGGTTGAGGCGACGCCCGATGAAATCGTGCTGGGCGCCGACACGACTGTGGTCGTGGGAGGCGTGATTTTCGGCAAGCCGGTGGACGCGCGAGAGGCCCGGCGAATGCTGATCCGGCTTTCGGGAAGGCGTCACGACGTACTGACCGGCATCTGCCTACGCCAGGGCCGGCGGATCATTACCGATTGGGGCAGCACGCAGGTCTGGTTCACCGCCATGACACGCCGGGAAGTGCATGATTACGTCGCCAGCGGCGAACCGATGGATAAGGCCGGCGGCTATGCGATACAAGGGATCGCATCGCGGTATGTGGAACGGATCGAAGGCTGTTATTTCAACGTGGTAGGGCTGCCGATGGCGCTGGTGTACCGCCATCTGCGGGAGTTGGGTGGAACGCCCGACGGGGAGTAGACGGGCCGCCGTCCGCAGGGGTTGGCTACCGGCCGCCGCGGCCGCCGCCCTTGGCGGGAGCCTTCTTCGCGCCACCTCGCCGGCCTCCCTGCGGGCGGTTGGAGCCGCTCTTGTGCGCTCCTTTCCTTTGGGCCATCACCACCGGCATGGCGAGTGTGGCTCCCAGGAGTCCGATCGAGAGGGTCTTGCGAATCAAATGGCGCATATATTTCCTATGTGAGATTCGGGGAGGGATGGGGAAGAGTTCCACAATCGGCGGGGGAAAGCCATCCGGACGGAAGTTCCGGCGATGCGCCGGTGCCGGGCGATGGTCTTGCGTCATCGTGTCTGGCCAGGCAAACTCAACCGGAATTTAGGCGGTGCGTCTGGTGGGCCCTGTAGGATTTGAACCTACGACCAACGGATTATGAGTCCGCTGCTCTAACCGCTGAGCTAAGGGCCCGTCCTTTTAAATGCAATAACTTGTGGAGGCTTACGAGAACGGTCTATTTTTGATGTAGCGACTTTTGCAGGGAGGCTGGGGCTGTTTGCATTGACCGCCGCAGCTTCCGCCTTCGCTTCATTCGCCGCTTCTTCCTGCTTCAAGGCGTTCAGTTTTTGGAGTCGGTCGAAGGCGCGCTCCATGTTCTCGGGCGTCGGATGCACGTACCGCTGGGAAACCGTCACGCTGCTGTGTCCGGCAATCCGCATGATGGTGAAGGCGTCCGCGCCAGCTTCGCCGATGCGAGTCAACATGGTCTGCCGTAACGAATGTACCACGAAGTCCGAAGGGAGCTTTAGCTTGGTTCGCACCTCGCTGTGCTGGTGATCCAGGGACGTTCCGAGGATGGACGCATCGGGCAAGTCGCCCGGAAAAACCCATGGCGATTTCACCGCCGCCTTACGGGCCTTCAACATCTCCGCGGCACCGGCAACCTGGCTGCCGAGTATGGGCTTCTCCCGACCCGAGCCCCTGTCCGTTGACGGAACCTGCTTTTTATCGATTCGTTCCAGGTGTACTGCTCGCTCAGTGGGGCGGTTCCGAGACTGAGGCCGGCCAAATTACCCGCCGGGCCGTAGGAGATACCGGTGGGGTAGTTGCTGCGTTCAACAGAGCTCGACTCCGGGTCGCAGGCGGTAGTCAATCGGCTCGCCACGTCATGAGGGAAGGCCGCGCGACCGCGCCGATCCGCTCGCCCTGCCGATCCTACTGATGTTGCGGTGGCTCCCATGTCGGAACCTTGCTTTGATCTACCCGGTGCCAAGAGGCGGATTCCTGCCTCGTCCTGACCCAGACCACGAATCGAACCACGTCTTCGAGCGTTTCAAGCGGATCCGGCCACTCCGCGAGAATGCCGCTGTGTGGCATTTCGTCACCGACTTGCTGTAGAATTTCCTTCACGTTGTCCTCGACATCTTCGCCGCTGGTTTTGTATGTGCCCTCCAGCGTATCGGAGGGGCTCGGCATAAAGTTCTTCCAGACCCCAAGTTTCTGGAAATGGTCGTACACAGCGCCAGAGATCGTCGAAGGTATACCTGACGGTGCAAAATGCCCCATAAACTCAGCGCGCGTCGAACCTGCATGCCCCCTAAGCCTCCCAACGTGGACCACCCAGCCCAGTCCAACAAGACCGGCCGCGCCACCCAGGAATAGCAGGAAAAAACTCATAAGCCGTCCGTCACTTAGCTCCAAGACAACTGTTCACATGATAGGCACCGTACGCCATGGCCGCCCATCCAAGGAACGGAGCCGTCCTCGTGGCCCACCACAGGTATAAAATGCAACTGAGCCCGCTTGTTCTATGTACTCATTCTCCTGTATCCGAGCGCCGGTCCTTTCAGCCGGCGACAGCGATCCAACGAGCTAAAAGGGACATTAATCGATGCGTCACTATCCGGACACCCGCCAGTCAAACCTTCGGAACACCTCTCGCGCTTCGGTAACCGTTCGGCTGAATGTGCCTTGAGGCCACCTGTCCTCCTGCGTTGACTGCAGAGCGTGACGATAGACTAACCTCTCACTCGATCCATCGCCGATCAGGATTGCCTCCCAGCCGTCCCCGTACGGCCCCATCACTCCTGGCATCACTTCGAAGGGATCGAGCGACCTTCGATCTTTGATCATTTCTTCGCGCCCAGGGTCATCATCACCGTAAATCGCCCACATCACGAGATCAAGGGCTTCCGATGCTGGCATCGATGATAGAAAGGATGGTTGCTCACGAATCGCGCGGCCGGCCTTCTGCAGGCCACTCAGGCCAAAATCAACGATCTCCACTTCGTGGCTGTTGCCGATGCATGTTCCACCCGCCCAAAGCCATAGACAACCCCAAACATCACGTGCCGGAGGTGCGTCAGCGTCAACTTCGAATTCGACTGCAAATTGGCGGCGGTTGCCCATTCTGCGAGTGATGTAGTTCATATTGCGTTTAGGTTATCTCCATATCTGCAGTTTGCGAATCCAGCCCGCCACTCTCTCCGCTGGAAGTGTTGCATCAGCGAATTTGGTAGGTTGAAACATGTGATACCGCCGGCCGCGCCCGTTCCGGAAGCGTCAATTTGAACCGATCATAATTGTGACTTGC
>Ga0335083_10007804_pt1 | contig 13152 bp, 15 predicted proteins | sample Lox_Sample_42_FD_206716 | JGI IMG/M metagenome (GOLD analysis project Ga0335083, IMG submission 206716) | Soil microbial communities from Loxahatchee National Wildlife Refuge, Florida, United States - Lox_Sample_4.2 | ecosystem: Environmental > Terrestrial > Soil > Wetlands | place: USA...
ATGCGCCCAACCTCACCAGCCTGCTGGTGCCGCGTCCCGATCCTGGCGCACCCCGGCTGGTGGTCCTGGGGGTCAGCGAATTCCCCGGACGGCCGGAACTGGGAGAGCTGAGCGGAGTCCGCCGGGTAGCAGAGGACATCACCGCCATTTACTCCGAGGCGGGCATCCCCTTGGAACTGATGCCGGAGCCGACTCGTGGCGAGGTGCTCGTCGCGATGCGCGACGGCGCGCTCGCCAGGGCGTGGTGCCTGCACCTGGACACCCACGGGTACAGCCTGATGGACGAGGTCTCCCGGGACGCCCCACTGGAATCCGTGCTCGAGCTCGCCGACAATTCCGTCGACGGCTACGAGATCGCGGCCGCCGATCTGGAATGCGAAGTCGTCGTGCTGACCGCGTGCTTCGCCGGGCAGCGCGCTATCAGCGGGCGCGGCCGGGCCGAACAGCCAGGCGATGAGCTATTCGGGCTCTCCGCGGCGTTTCTTGACGCCCGGTGCCGAAGCGTCCTGGCACCAGCCTGGCCGGCTGACCATGAAGCTGTCTCCCAGATCATCACCGAGTTCCATCGAAGCCTGGCTCAAGGCTTCCCCGCTGACATCGCCCTGGCATATGCACAGCGAGCGTTTCTCAACACGGCCACCTCCGACAAGCGCCCGGCCTACTACTGGGCGCCGCTCGTCCTCACCGCCATCGGCCGTCCCATGCCGATACCCCGGAACGCGCCAGCCTGACATGTGATAGTAAGGAGAGCCTTCAGTGGCTGAGATAGTCATTCACTGCACCCTTCAATCCGGGACTGACGCGGCGGAGGCCGCCGCAGAACTGAACGCCTACCTGCGAGACACCGATGGTGTAAACCCTGTGATGGTCAAGGTTGAGCATCCGCAGGTCGGGCTGGCCGAGGTTCTTGCCGTCCTCCAGATCACCACTACCGCAATCAGCCTGACCGACAGACTCATCGGCTTCATCAAATCACGCCAGGACAAAAGAAAAGCAAAAGACATCGAGGTCGAGATCGACGGCGAGCGCATCCCGATCGGGAGCCTCACCCCAAACCAGCGAACCAGGCTAGACTCCGCAATCGCCCAGGAAACCTGAATGGCACCCAAGGCGACCACCTTAACGGGACCGGTGGTCGACCCAGGTGCTCTCCAACGGTCCATTTGCTGATACCTGTCTAGAATCTCTGGTCACGAAGAAGACACCGATGCTACAGCCGAACAGTTCAGTCGTTTCTCGCCGCCGCAGCCGGTGTCCTTCGGGCCTTCGTAATAGCACACGTCTACCGGACTCTCACCGCGCTAGTCATTGATTTACAGCGGGCCGCATAACCGGATGATTGCTTGCATATGCCCGCATTTGCAGAAACGTTCGCAGGACGCATCATTCTACACACTACGCGATATGCACGGGTGGAAGTGCTGACGAAGCATCGGTTTGGGGCCTTTAGCTGGCTACCCGTCCGCGAAGCCACCCGCGCCCACGGCGTCTCCCGCCAAACCCTGTTGCAGCGTGTCAAGCGCGGCGAGCTGCACGCCGTCCAAGTCCGCGCCGGACGTGCGAAAGGCCTGCGTATCGAGCCGCCACCCGCCCAGACCGGCCTGTTCTGACCCACACAATCAGCAAAGGAGCAGTGTGATGCCCACGCCATGACGGCGTGGAAGTCCAGGTTCAGTGCCTCGCCCGTGGCCAGCGCGGCCGCCAGTGACGCCTTGTCCAGCGCGGCCAGGAACGCCGCCTGCCGGGAGTGTTCGAGCCGGTAGGAGTACGTGGTCAAGGCGGTGGCCTTGGGCAGCGCGGTCAGCCCGGCGAACAGCGCGGCGCCGGGGTCGGCAGCGATGTCATAGACGTGGGAGACACGCCGCGTGCTGGTCAGCTTGAGCGTCAGCAGCGACAGCACGCAGGACAGGGCCGGGATCTTCGGCGTGGACGGGTAGCCGGCCGCGGCCACCATCTCCGGGACGCCCAGGGCGATCAGGTCCGGGATCGCCAGCAGCAGCCCGGCCAGCCGGGTCTCGGCCCGCTCCGGCAGCGCCGCGAAGTCCAGCGCCCCGGCGCGGGCCTGGATCTCCCGGGCCGGCCCGCCGCGGCCGGCGTCACAGCCGGGGCAGCCCCTCATCGGCGATCACCTCGGCGATCCCGGTCCGGTTCAGCGGGGTGCCCTCGGCGGCCAGCGCCGCGGCGATCTCGTCGATGGAGTGCCCGGCGGCGCGCAGTTCCAGGATCCGGGGCCGGCGGCGTCCTTGCCCGGCGCGGTCCTGGCACCCTCACTCGCCAGTCCGTCGCACCGATCAGGCGGATCTCGTGTGACGGCCGCGGAGCAGCCGTAGTCGCTGAGCGTGACCCGGAACGCCGACCCGCCGAGTTCCTTATCGCCGGCCCGCCGAGTTCCTTATCCCTGCCGAATCGGCGTGACTTGCTGGGGTGGGGCTGTCGACAGGACCAGCGTGCCGTCTTTCTGCCGCACCTCGCCGGCGTGGCGATCGCCTTGATGCTAAGCATGTCAAGCGCCTCCGGCGTCTCCCCTCGCGGCACTTCGGTGACACCGCCAACAGCGACGGGACGGTGGCGTTCAGCGGCACGGCGGCGACAGTTCTCATGGCCCTTGCTCCCGAAGGTGAGTAGTTCCGGGCAGCCGAGCACCTGCCGGCGCCATGCAGCTGCATGGGTCGGATCGTTCACCTCAGCGTCGGCCTCTCGACCGGTTCGACGAGGACGACAACTTCGTCGCCACGACCCTCATGGACAAGTACTACGCCAGGCTCGCCGGGACCTGGCCCGCCGTCTCCGCCGCGACCTCCTCCCCGGCGCTCCCAAGCCCTCCAGCAGGAAGCCACATTCTCAGCTTGCGATCCGGCGCCAGACGCGCTCAGAATCAGTGCGCCGGTCCGTCTGCATTGACATGAAGCTCACCGTTCAGACGTTCCTGACCCTCGACGGCGTGATGCAGGCCCCCGGCGGACCTGAGGAGGATCCCAGCGAGGCTTTCACGCACGGCGGCTGGCAGGCCCCGTTCCCCGACCCGGCCGTCGGCGAGTTCGTCACCGAACTCAACAGCCACGCCAGCGCGTTCCTGTTCGGCCGCAGGACCTTCGACATCTTCCGCGGCTACTGGCCTGATCAGACCGACCCCGCCAACCCCATTGCGACGGCGATCAACTCGCTGCCCAAGTACGTCGTGTCCGGCTCGCTCAGCGAGGCCGGTGCCACGTGGCGCGGCGAGCACCCTGACACCGCTCGCCTCGTGACCGGCGACGTCATCGCGGCGGTGCGGGCGCTGAAAGGCGAACCCGGCGACGAGCTGCAGATCTGGGGAAGCGGCACACTGCTCCGGACGCTGTTGCAGCACGAGCTCGTCGACCGCTTCCGCCTGATGACGTTCCCGCTGGTGCTGGGCTCCGGTCGCCGCCTGTTCAACGACGGCATCTGCCCGGCAACGATGCGCCCGGCCGGCCTCACCGTGACCGAACTCGGCATCGTCATCGGCACCTACGAACCGGCCGGTCCGGTTCGCCACGGCCAGATGTAACCGGCGGGGACGGCCGCCTCAGGCCGTCACGTCCCGGCTGGCCATCACCGTGGCGATGATGGCGGCGTAGGCGGCGAGCGCGCCGACGGCGGTGCCGGTTCGACGGGGCGCCGGACTGGTAATTTTTCCTTCCTCTTCTGATTATCGAACCCCAGTTCACTTCGTTCCCTGGCGTCCGCTGGTGCGCAGGGCCACGGCGGTCACCGGACGCGCCGCGCCCTGGGGAGGGGCAGACCTGGGCCTGCCCGCCTTTCCTGCCCGGTGGGGCCGCCGGAGGCTCAGCGCTCAAGGCCGGGCTTGGCGTGTACCCGTGCCAGGCAGCTGGACGGCCCGCGGTTGCCCTGCGGTCACAGCCGGCCTTGACGCTGAGGGGCGGCCCCGTACCCTCGCGCGGCGCGTCCCCCGGCCACCGCGCGGCAGCCCTTCCCTGAAGGTGAGCGGCGGCGAAGCCGCCTCCTGGTTCTGGGCCGCGGTCACGCAGCGTCCTTGGCCTGCTGGTAGTACTCTGCCTCGGCTTCGGCAGGGGGCCTGCGGCCGAGCCGGTGCATCAGCCGGGCGGTGTTGTACCAGTGCACCCACGCGGCGGTGATGGCCTCCACGTCGGCGAGGGTGCGCAGCGGGCCGGCGCGGAACGGGGAGTCACCTCAGCCATCCGGCGCGGGAATGCTGGCCTCCGGTCTGTGTTATACCCCTAGGGGTATATTGAGCAGAGAGTGAGGAACAGCGTGAGCATCATCGCACTGACCAAGGACACGTTTGAGGACACCGTCACCAGGGAGGGAATCACCCTGGTGGACTGGTGGGCTTCCTGGTGCGGGCCATGCCGGAGGTTCGGCCCGGTCTTCGCCGCCGCCAACAGGCAGCACCCGGACATCACGTTCGGCAAGGTCGACACCGAGGATCAGCGGGAGCTGGCCGCCGCCGCGCGGATTACCTCGATCCCCACGCTGATGGCCTTCCGCGACGGCATCCTGGTGTTCTCGCAGCCCGGTGCGTTGCCGGCCGCCGCGCTCGAGCAGGTCATCGGCGCTGTCCGCGGCCTGGACATGGACGAGGTCCGCGGCAAGCTCGCACGGCAGGAAGCGGAGAGGGCGGCCCGGTGAGTTACGGCAGCAGCGTCAGCCTGGACGTCCCGTTCAGTGAGGCAGTCGCCCGTGTCCGCGCTGCGCTCGCCGGGCAGGGGTTCGGCGTGCTTACCGAGATAGATGTGACCGCCGCGCTCAAGGCCAAGCTCGGCGAGCAGATCGAGGACTACGTCATCCTCGGCGCCTGCAACCCGCCGCTCGCCCACCAGGCCCTGGCCGCCGACCGCAGCATCGGGCTGCTGCTGCCGTGCAACGTGGTCGTCCGTGCCGCCGGTGCGGCCAGCATCGTCGAGGCACTCGACCCGCAGATCATGGCGACCCTCACCGGACGGCCCGAACTAAAGCCGGTCGCCGACGAGGCCGCGCGGCGGCTGGCCACTGCGCTCGCCGGCCTCAAGGAGGGCGAGGAAGAATGAACGGCATGCGGAATGTGATCATCATCGGGTCGGGGCCGTCCGGGTACACCGCTGCGGTGTACGCCGCGCGGGCCCGGCTGGACCCGCTGGTGTTCGAGGGCTCCGTCACTGGCGGCGGTGCGCTGATGCGGACAACCGAGGTGGAGAACTTCCCGGGTTTCCCCGACGCGGCGCCCGGCCCGGACCTCATGCAGTCGATGCGCAAGCAGGCGGAACGATTCCGTGCCATAGATCACTGAAGGTCACACCAGGACACCGGCCTGGTGCGGTACAACGCCAGCCGGGTGAGGCCTAGCGGTCCTGAGCACGGGCATGGACCGGGTGGAGAAGGAACGCCTGTTCCTGGCCGACGGGAGGAGCATCGGCTTTGCCTACGCGATGATCATCCCGCCGTTCATCGGGCAGGAAGTCATCCGTTCGGCCGGGCAGATCGCCGACGAGAAGGGCTACGTGAAAGTCCGCGACACCTACCAGGCCGCGGGCTATGACAATGTCTACGCCGTGGGCATCGCCGCCGCGGTCGACGTGCCCTGGCACACAGCCACCCCGGTCGGGATCCCCAAGACAGGCTTCCCGACCGAGCGGATGGCCCACGTGGCGGCCCGGAACATCGCCGCCCAGATCCGCGGCGAGCAGCCCGAGTCACACGAGGCGTTCGGCGACATGCCGGCCGTGTGCGTGATGGACGCCGGGAACAACGGCGTGATCATCCTGGCAGACAAGATGCTCCCGCCACGAAAGCACGGCGTGCTCATCCCCGGCCCGCAGGCCCACGCCATGAAGCTCGGGTTCGAGAAGTACTTCTTGTGGAAAGCCCGCCACGGGTACGTCCAGCTCCCCTGACCTGGCCGGGGTCAGGGGCAGGACCCTGCCCGGCGGGGGTCCCCGCCGGCCCGGCCTGACGCCGCACCGGGCACCCGGCAGGCCGTGCCACACTTGGGGACGTGGGCCTGTACGCGGACCAGATCCTTCCCCGCGCGATCAACCTGGCGCTGCGCGGTAGCGAGTTCGCGGGCCCGCGCGCCCGGGCCGCGGCCGGACTGGACGGCGAGGTCCTGGAGATCGGGTTCGGATCCGGCCTGAACATCCCGTACTACCCGGCCGGGCTCAAGCGGGTCCAGGCGGTTGATCCCGCCGCCGCGGGCCGCAAGCTGGCCGCGGGACGAGCCGCCGGGTGCGCGGTCTCGATCGAGTACGTCGGCTCGGATGCCGAGGCGCTGCCGGTGCCCGACGCGAGCGTCGATCACGTGCTGAGCACCTGGACGCTGTGCACGATCCCGGACGCCATGCTGGCCCTGGCCGAGATCCGCCGGGTGCTGCGGCCCGGCGGCGCATTCCGCTTCGTGGAGCACGGCCTGGCACCCGACCCAGGGGTTGCCCGCCTCCAGCAACGGCTCACCCCGCTGCAGCGCCGGGCGTTCGGCGGCTGCCACCTCAACCGCCCGATCGATCAGCTGGTGGCCGCAGCCGGGCTCGAACTGACCCAGATGGATACCTACTACATGAAGGGCCCGCGAGCGCTGGGGTACACCTTCGAGGGCGTCGCGGTCAGGCCCTGACGCCCAGCCCACCAGGCATCGATCGTGAGAGCCTGTCTTACGACGCTCCGGCGAGTTCGATGCTGACGTCAGGTTGCTGGCGCAGGGTGTTGTGCACGGTGCAGTGCGAGGCCACGGCGATCAGCGCGCCGGCGCGCTGCGGCGGTACGCCGCCTGGCACGGTGATCCGCAGCCGGACATCGCCGACCCGCGCCGGCCGGCCGGCCATGGCGAACTCGGCCGTGACGGCGAGACCGGCGCGATCCAGGCCGTGCCGGTCCAGGTACCGGCCGACGTAGAAGGCCACGCACGAAGCGAGCGAGCCGACCAGCAGCTCGGTCGGCGTAGCCGCCGCATCCTTCCCGCCGTCGGCGGCGGCCTGGTCGGTGAGCAGGCCATGCCCGCGCGCGGTGATCGCATACGCGTCGCCATCGACGTGGCGGACGGTGACCCGGCCGGGCCCGTCCTGCATGTCCTGCTCGGCCGCGGCGGCCTGCGACAGCAACGCCGCGGCGAGCTGGCGGGCCTCGGCCACGGACAGCCCGGCCCACGTGCTGCCGTGGCAACCCCGACACTTCCCCAGGTCGATGAACACCCGCCCGGCGGGGTGGGCGGCGTCCCCGAGCGCAAGCCGCCCGATGGTCAGGTCGCGCCCGCACGATGTGCGCAGGTGGTCATGATGCCGCGCGTCGGTGCCGGTGCCCGGTTTCATCGCCAGTGCCCCGGTTATGACGCGGCGGGCTGGGCAAGGGTCTGGCGCACCTCGTCCATGTCGATCTCCCGGGCCCTGGTGACCAGCTGTTCCAGCGCCTGCTCCGGCAGCGCGCCCGGCTGCGCATACAGCACCACGCTGTCACGGATCACCATCAGCGTCGGGATCGAGGAGATCCCGAACGCCGCGGCTATCTCCGGCTGCGCCTCGGTGTCGACCTTGCCGAACACCGCGTCGGCGTGCTTGCCTGACACGCGCTCGAACACCGGCCCGAACATCCGGCACGGGCCGCACCACGCCGCCCAGAAGTCGATGAGCAGCAGGCCTTCGCCGCTCACCGTGGATTCGAAGTTCTCCGCCGTCAGCTCGACCGTCGCCATGATCTTCCTCCTCGCAGGGCGGGCATCGCCTTGATACCCCTAGGGGTATCGACAATCCCCGTGCCGCGAACATTCCGGCCAGGCTGACCTGTGCCGGACGGCCTCTGGTGATTCCCGTCACAGCAGCTCACCAGTGCTCACGGCCGACCGCCGCGGCGCTGGAGCAGGCCTCCCGACCACGCCTGAGGAAGGCTCCGACGGCCGGAGACGCTAAGCGAAGTCGCCTGCGGTCAGGATCCGGCCGGTCAGGGGCAGGTGCACCGTTTCTCCTCAGAGATGCGGGCCATGACCTGATCGGCGTGGGCGCCGCAGCCACTCCACGAGATCTTCCCGCAACGAGCGCACACGGCGGGACTACACATAGTTCTCCAGTTCTGATGGGTAGAGATCGAAGGCTAAATATACCCCATAGGGTATCTATCGGTAATCCGCGTGAGTTGATGTAAGGACCCTGGACTGCTCAAGCGCTAGGGCTGCCCGCCTTGTACTGGAATCTCATGCTCCGCGGCCGCGCCTAGGGCCTCACGCGACGCGGCCGGCGCCGCCGCCCCTGGCGACTACGGGCAGGCCGGCCCGTGCCCAGGCGCGCATCCCGCCGGCCAGGTTGGATACCTCGCGGCCCTGCCGGGCCAGTATCGCCGCGGCGCGGGCCGACCGGGCGCCGGACCGGCAAACGGTCACCACGGCGCGGCATGGTCAGGTCGGGCCCGGACGGTCCGGCGGCGTTGGCCGGGCCCATGTGCGCGTAGTAGGCGGGGTAGGCATCCAGCCCGGCCAGGAGCTCGGTGACGTACCGTTCCTCGTCCAGGATCAGCACCGTGTTGACCCGCCGTTCCCGGCCGATCGTCGAGGAACTGCCCTCGGACTGGGTCGCGGAGCAGAAGCTGCCGAACCCGTGGGTCGGGTACACGTCCGCGTCCTCCGGCAGCACCGCGGCCAGCCGGTGCGCCGAGGCGAACTGGGCCCGGGCCAGCTCGGCGGCGTGGCCGCGGCCGAGCAGGTCCGGGCGGCCGGTCGAGCCGTAGAGCAGCGACCCGCCCGTGAACACCGCGTGCGCATGACCGCCGGCGTCGAGCACATACGACAAGTGGGTGAAGGTGTGCCCGGGGGTGGCCAGCACCCGCACCCGCATCACCGGGCTGACCTCGATGACGTCCCCGTCACTGGCCGGCATCCGGTCGAAGGTCACCGGGTCGGCCGCGTTGACGTGGTAGGCCGCCCCGGTGGCCCGGGCCAGCGCCAGTCCGCCGGTCACGTAGTCGTTATGCAGGTGGGTCTCGAACACGTGGGTGATCTGCACCCCGCGGGCCGCGGCCAGGGCCAGCACCCGGTCGATGTCCCGCTGCGGGTCGATGACCAGCGCGACCTCTCCGTCATGCGCGAGGTAGCTCCGATCGCCCAGCGCGGGCGTGTCGATGGCCACCACCTCGACGCCGGACCCCGCCGTCGTGCTCATAGGGCTCTCCTTCACGCCCATGGCCTTATATACCCATGGGGGTATCTGGTTAGCTCTAATGTACGGGCAGGCGGTCGCCGACGCAACCGGGCAGGCCGGACCAGGACGCCCGCAGCGCCGTGCGCCAGGCTGGCGCGCCTGGCGCGATACCATACCCCATAGGGTATATTCCAGTACTGACCATCATCCGGCGGCGCCCGGCCGGGTGCCCGGACTGAGGAGCTTGGCGTGAACGTGGACAGCCAGACGATGGCCGCCGTGATCAAGCGGCTCCGCCGGGCACAGGGCCAGATCGGCGGGGTCATCAAGATGATCGAGGAGGGCCGGGACTGCGCCGACGTGGTGACCCAGCTCGCCGCGGCCTCCCGGGCGCTGGACCGGGCCGGCTTCAAGATCATCGCGACCGGCCTGGAGCAATGCGCCCTGGACGGCGACGGCGTTGCCGAGGCCGAGCGGGCCCGGCTCGAACGGCTCTTCCTCTCCCTCGCCTGAGCCCGCTGCTCACGGCGGGACGTGGTCACGTCTGCGGGCGTACCAGCCAGCGCAGGTGCTCGCATTCGCCGAGAAGCTGGAGCCGCCGCCACAGCATCGCGGCGGGCGAGATCTGGCTGGCGTGCAGCAGCGCGGCCCGCCGCTGCCGCTGATGCTCGTCGCGGCCGCGGTCATGCTGCGCCGCCGGCGCGGGGCAGCCGGCCAGCACGCGTCGGCCGCCCAGAGCCCGCCCGCCCCGCACCGGGCAGCCGCGCGGGTGACCTCGATGCTTCCCCCTTGCGGGGCGGGGCCAGCACCTCCACCCTGGAGAAGCCGGCGGCTACCGTGCTCGCGCCTGGCCGGCCCGTGGCCTGGCCGCGTCCTGGCGGGTCCGCGGCTGTCCGCCGGGGTCTGAAGATCGTCGCGGCGGCCACCGGGGTCGGCCTGCTCACCGGCTTCTTCGGGGTGGGGGGAGGGTTCGTCATCGTTCCCGCGCTGGTGCTCGCCCTGGGCTTCGACATGCCCGCCGCCGTGGGAACCTCGCTGCTGGTCATCGCGATCAACAGCGCCGTCGCGCTGGCCGTCCGGCTGGGCGGTCACGTCCACCTCGACTGGCCGCTGCTCGGCGTGTTCACCGCGGCAGCGCTGGCCGGGGCGCTGGCGGGCAACCGCGTCGCCTCGCGGGTCGACCCATCCCGGCTCACCACCGCCTTCACCGTCCTGCTCATCGCCGTCGCCGCCTACTCGCTCATCCGCAGCCTGCCCGGGCTGGTGTAACCGCGAGCTACCCGCCGGGTGCGCACCCGGGCCGCGGGCGGGTAACGCCGGAGGACCTTCGGCTCTAGGCGCGGCGGAGGCCGCCGCGCTGGGATGGGGCCAGTTTCCGGAAGAGACGTGCCGATGGTCACGCAGCCCGGCGACTACGATCCGCCTGCGCAGGCCGGTGAGGAGCATCCATGTGTGATACCGACGACCGCGCCGGAGTCACTGCGGTCGAAGCATTGCCGACGAGCCTGGAGTGGAAGGGCGAGGTCCTTCCGCTAGAGCCGGTCGATGAGCTGTCGGTGCTGACCGTCTGCGACAACGTCACGGATATCCTGCTGCCGGACCAGTGCCCGGCCAAGCGCCTCCCGCTGGCCGCCATGGCCCGGCTGGCACCGCTGCTGGAGGCCCCGACGATAGCCGGGGGCAAGGCGGCCGACGTGCCGCTGGCTCAGCACGGATTCTCCGCGCTCGTGGAGGTCCGCAAGGGCAGCCGGGTGCGCCGAGTGCTGTTCGACACCGGGATCACGCCCGGCGGGTGCGCCGGCAACCTGCGCCGCCTGGGCCAGGATCCGGCCGGCATCGAGGCGATCGTCTGCAGTCACGGCCACTTCGACCACACCACCGGGCTGTCCGGCCTGATCGGCCAGCTCGGCCGGGCGAACCTTCCGGTGCTGCTCCACCCGGAGTTCTGGGCGCGGCGCCGCCTGGCCATTCCCGGCGAGCCGTTCGAGCTCCCCACCACCAGCCGCCGCGCGCTGGAAGACGCCGGCTTCGGAATCATCGAGCAGCGCCAGCCCTCGTTCCTGTACGACCGGTCGGTGCTGATCACCGGGGAGGTCGACCGGGTCACCGGGTTCGAGAAGGGGTTCCCGATCCACCAGGCCTGGCGCGGCGGGAGCTGGGAGCCCGACCCGCTGATCCTGGACGACCAGGCGCTGATCGCCCACGTCGCCGGGCGCGGGCTGGTCGTGCTCACCGGCTGCGGGCACGCCGGCGTCATCAACATCTGCCGCTACGCCCAGCGCCTGACCGGCGTCGGCAAGCTGCACGCCGTCATCGGCGGCTTCCACCTGGCCGGCCCGCTGTTCGAGCCGGTCATCGCCGACACGGTCAGCGCCCTGGAGCAGCTCGCCCCCGACGTGATCGTTCCCGCGCACTGCACCGGCTGGAAGGCCACGCACGCGATCGCCCGCCGCCTGCCCGGCGCGTTCATCCAGAACAGCGTCGGCACCACCTTCCACCTCACCGCCGCCGCCGCGTAAAAGACCGCAGGAACAGCCGCCCGCAGCGAGCAGGCCTCGCCGGCTGGTACCAGGCGCAGGACGAACTCAGAGCGAGTCGATCGCCCCGGATTCTCGTGTGCGGTTCCACGCCCACGCTGACAAGAGCGCCGGGAGGCCGGCCAGGGCCGCGATCGCCTCCCCGGCCGGATGCCCGCCTTCGACGGGTACCCCGTGCAGCCGCGCGAGCCAGGCGTCGGCGCTGTTGCCGGTGAGGTTCCCGAAGGTGATCGCGGTGATGTATGCCTTGATCTCGGCCTGCTCACCCGGAGTCCAGGCAGCCGCAAGCGCTCGCTCCGCTTCCGGGTCGGCATCACCGTACTCGCTGGCGACGTGCTGGGCGTACAAGATGGCGACCTCATCGGGCATGCTGTCGGTGCTGAGTGATCCGCTGCCGAGGGTCTGGCGCAGCGCAGCCAGGTCCACGCCGTTGCGCAGCGCCAGGGCGGTATGCCCCCAATTGCAGTAGCGGCAGTCGTTGACCGATGTGACGCCGAGCATGACCTGCTCGCGCAGCGCACGCGAGATCCGCGGCCTGATCAGTGCGCGCACCAGCACAGGGCTGGCCGTCATCACGGCGGCGAGGCTACGGACGTACAGCGGCAACGAGAAGGTGCACTTGCGGAGCGGCGCGCCGGATGAGGATGCGTGCATGCGGTCTCCCAGCCGTGGCCTCGGGGCCATCCAGTATGCGCGCGACAGCCGGGAGTGAGCAAGATTGTACGTGCTGCCGGGCCGGCTCAGCCGGCACCGGAAGCTGACCTGAGCCAGGCCGGGATGCCCGGGCCCCGGGCCGGCCCGGCCATCCCACGGGAGTGCTGCGGGGTCAGTCTCGGCGCTGCGCCCGCCCCGGCGGTGGCCAGGGAGACTATGGGCGACGTGTCGGCCGGTCATAGGCCGAGGTGCGGGCAACCTCCGTGCATGGCGCAAGAAGCACCTGCCTGCCGGGTTGGCAGCTGCGGCGGCTTACCGTCGGTGTATGGCGGAGACACATGTGGCCGCCCCGCGGCGGGCGAAGCCGTTCGCCAGGAGCAGGCACGTCGGGTGCGATCGGCGCAGGGCTGCGCGCGAGAGCCCGGCTCGCGTTGCCGCACATACATCCAGGTTCGGCCCGCCAGTCGCGCACCGGGTAAGTGACGGCCCGGCCGCCCGCGAGCTACCCGCATGAAACGTCCTGGCGGCCCGGCACGCCGTCCCGGCCCGCGCCGCCCCCGCCCATCGCGCTGGGTCAGCGCTTGGCGCAGCAGGCGGCAGGCCAGCGTCAGCGAGCGCCGGCGGCGCCCGCAGCCGCTGCTCAAGCAGCGCATGCCGTCCGGCCGCGGGGCGATGGAGCAGCCGAACATCACCAGCGGCGGCGCGGGCGTCCTCACCCCCCGGTTCTGGATGATGGTGGTGCTGACCGGCATCGCGGCCGGCCTGCTCGGCGCGCTGATGATGGCGATCTTGTTCAACGTGCAGTACGCCGCGTTCGGCTACCACGAAGGCAGCCTGCAGCACGGCGTGGAGCAGGCATCCGCGGC
>Ga0335083_10007805_pt1 | contig 13152 bp, 10 predicted proteins | sample Lox_Sample_42_FD_206716 | JGI IMG/M metagenome (GOLD analysis project Ga0335083, IMG submission 206716) | Soil microbial communities from Loxahatchee National Wildlife Refuge, Florida, United States - Lox_Sample_4.2 | ecosystem: Environmental > Terrestrial > Soil > Wetlands | place: USA...
GCGATGCGGTCGGATTGCGCCATCGCATCGCGGATGACGGCATAGGCTTCCACGCCGGAATCATCGTCCGTCGGCACCAGGAAATAGGGATCGTTCCAGTAAATGCGGTCTATATCCGCCGCGTCTACGAAATGTTCGATGTCGAGCGTGCGCGTGGTTTCGAGTTTCACCTCGTTCAATTCCTCGTCGGTGACGATGACATATTCGTCTTTCGACACCTCATAGCCCTTCACCAGATCGGCGCGTTCCACCGGCCCCGTATCGGGATCTGTGGGAATCATGCGGATGCGGTTGTTGGTGTCGGGATTGATGAGGTGGAACGAAACATCGTTCACGCGCGTGGTGGCGTTGATCAGCGCCACGGGACACGACACCAGCGACAACCGCAAATGCCCCTGCCAGGCAGGCCTGCCGTCGCCGCGGCGCGCGGGCGCGTTGTCGTTGGCGCTATTGCGTTTGGGAGCGGCTTTCTTTTTCTTGCGGCGGGCGGCGGCCATCGGTCTCTCCGGGCATCATCGGAAGAGAACTGGAGACCCGCGCGATTGGTTCCGTCAAGCCAAGGCCGCGTTCAGCGCCTTGCCCAAATCCGCAAGCCCGCGTTCCACATCGTCGAAATGCAGCCTTATGGCCCTTCGCCCACGTTCGTTCAGCACCTCGAAATCGCCAAGGGCCTGGGCCTGTTGCACCACGCCGAAGCTCATCTTGCCGGTTGCGAGTTTCACATCGCGCTTGGGTTCGGCGGTCAGCGTGAGGAAGATGCCGCTGTTCGGCCCGCCCTTGTAAGCCTGCCCGGTGGAATGCAGGAAACGCGGCCCGAATTCGGCGCAGGTTGCGACTTTCAATTTGTCGCGCAATTGTGTGCGCATCGTCTGCAACGGTTCGAAATGGGCTTTGGATTGTTCGATGAAAGCGAGCAGCCCGATGTAATCGCCCGGTTTCGCCTGTCCGAAATGCGCCTTCAGGCAATCGGCCAGCGTGTTGCAACCTGCAACTGTCTTCGCGTTCTTCGCATCGGCATAAAGCGAAATGCCGTCGAACCGGCGCAGCGGTTCGCCGGTCGGCAATTTGCCGGATTGTTCGTATTGCTTGGTCAGGTCGCGCGACTTCACCTTGCTTGCTTCGACATCGGGCTGATCGAACGGATTGATGCCGAGCACCGCACCGGCTACCGCGACCGCAATCTCGCTCATGAAAAAAAGTTGGCCCATTTCATAGACGTCTTGCAGCTTGATGCGGATAACCGGCTGGCCCGCCTTTTCAAGTGCCGCCAACGCGGGCGGTTCGCTATCGCCGGATAGGCTCTTGTGAATGAAGATGCGGTCCTTGCCGTAGAGCGAAGGATCGGCGAGCGGTTCCCTATCGACGGGGATCAAGCCCTTGCCGATCTTGCCGGTCGATTCCGCGATCAACTGTTCCAGCCAGCCGCCGACGGAGACAAGCTTTGGCGAGGCGGAGATCGTGATCTTGTCGCGGCCGTGTTTCGTCGCAAGCACGCCGAGCGAAAGCCCCAGCATCGCGCCCGGATTGTTCGCAATATCGTCGGATTTGCAGCGCGCCACCATCTCGCTCGCGCTCTTCAATAGCCGCGCAACGTCGAGGCCCATTGCGGCGGCGGGCACGAGGCCGAAACGCGACAACACCGAATAACGCCCGCCGATGGTGGGCTCGCCATAGAAGATGTGTGCGTAGCCTTTTTCCTTCGCTTCCTTCTCCATCGACGAACCGGGATCGGTGATCGCCACGAAATGACGGCCCGCTTCGACACCGGCGTCGGTCAGCCGCGCATGGAAATGGTCTTTGAGGATGTTGGGCTCAAGGGTCGAACCGGATTTCGACGCGACGATGAAAATCGTGCGCTTGAGATCGAGCTTTGCTTCCAGCGTGTCGATCTGGTCCGGGCTTGTGGAATCGAGCGCATAGAAATTGGGCGCGCCCGTCTGATGGCCGAAACATTGCGCCAGCACTTCGGAGCCGAGGCTCGATCCGCCCATGCCGATCAACACCACGTCGCGCCAGCCTTCGCGCTTCACCTCATTGGCAAATGCCAGCAGCGAGGGCAAATCGCGCTCCTCGCGCGCCACGATGTCGAGCCAGCCGAGCCATTTGTCTTCATCGGCGCCGGTCCAGAGCGACTTGTCCTTCGCCCACAATTTGGGGAATTTCGCGCGCCATGCCGCAACTGCCGCCGCAACATCGGCGGCGCCGTCAGCCAAAGCCGTTTCAACCGAAATCATCCGCGAACCTCCGCTGTTGCTATCGCACAACAACGCGTGGTTGCGAAGATGGGTCCGCTAATATTCCAGCAAACTGGCGTAACGATCCCGGTGAAATGCCGCACTTCCGAAGGTGGCTTCGGCCGCACGGGCCCGTTTGAGATAAAGCCCCGCATCGTGCGCATCGGTCATGCCGATGCCGCCATGCATCTGCACCATTTCGTTGGAGACGAGATGCGCCAACTCGTTGGCCTTGGCTTTGGCAAGCGAGACAAGCTGCGGCACCTCGTTGGAGTTGCTGTCGATGGCCGACAGTGCCGCTTCCACGCAGGAGCGCGTCAATTCCAGATCGGTGTACATTTTGGCCGCGCGATGCTGCAGCGCCTGGAACGTGCCGATCACCTGTCCGAACTGCACGCGGGTCTTGAGATAATCGAGCGTGGTCTCGAAGGCTTGCGTGGCCATGCCCAGCATTTCGGCGGCCAATCCAGCGCGCGCGCGATCGAGCGTGGATTCCAGAATGCCATATCCCTGATCGACGCTGCCGATCACCGCGTCCGCGCCGACTTCCACATTTTCGAACGCGAGGTTCGCCACACCGCGGCTGTCCACGCTTTTCAATTTCTGCCGCATCAAGCCTTTCGCATCGCCGGGCACAAGGAACAGCGTAATGCCGTTGGCATCGCCGCTCTTGCCGCTGGTGCGCGCGGCCACAACCAACACATCTGCTGCGCCGCCATCGAGCACGAATGTCTTCTTGCCCGAAAGCGTCCAACCGCTGCCGGACTTGGTCGCCTTCAGCGCGATCTTCGCGGGCGCATGGTGAGCCGCTTCATCCACGGCCAACGCCGCAATCGCCTTTCCTTCGGCGATTTTGGGCAGCCATGCCTGCTTCTGCGCGTTGCTGCCGCCGACGATCAGTGCGCTCGTCGCCGCAAGCGCGGTCGAGACAAGCGGAGAGGCTGTGAGCGTGCGCCCGGTTTCTTCCAGCACCAGGCCGAGCGTGAGATAGCCCATGCCCGAGCCGCCGAATTCTTCCGGAATGATGATCCCGGCCCAGCCCATCTCGGCCATTTCGCGCCAGGCATCGCGGTCGAAACCCTCCGCGTTGCCGCTGTCGCGCACTTTGCGAAAGGCGGTGACGGGCGATTTTTCGCTGACCCATGATTTCGCTGCATCGCGCAGCATCGTCTGTTCTTCGCTGAGGACTGCCATGTTCGTGTTCCCAATGGTTATTGATGATCGAGCAGGCCAAGAATGCGCTTGGCGATAATGTTGTTCTGGATCTCGTAGGTGCCGCCGTAGATGGTCACGGCCTTGCCGCCGAGCCATGCGCGGGTGGAATCGATCTCCTCGCGCGAGAAGCCCTCGCCGTCCCAGCCCAGACCTTGGGCACCCATGATCTCCAGAAGAAGTTCGGCGCGCTCCTGTTGCAGCCTGGAGCCCGCATTTTTCATGATGGATGTGGTGGCGCTCGGCCCGTAGGCGGATTTCGCCTCGGCGCGCGCGCGTGCGATGGTGAGCGCGAAGGCCTTCGCGTTCATTTGGTGTTCGGCAATCCGTGTGCGCAACTCCGCATCGGCAATGCGGCCGTCGTCATCCACACCCACATAATCCTTTGCCAATTGTTCGATACCGCGCGCGTTGAGGGCGCGGCCCTGGCTTCCGCCGCCGTCGCCCAATCCGGCGCGTTCGAATTGCAGCAGGCGTTTGCCGATGGTCCAGCCGCCGTTCAGCGGTCCCATCAGGTTTTCCTTGGGCACTTTCACATCGGTGAAAAACGTTTCGCAGAACGGCGAGTCGCCGGAGATCAGCTTGATCGGTCTCACTTCGATGCCCGGCGACTTCATGTCGATCAGCAGGAATGAAATGCCTTCATGCTTCTTCGTGTTGTCGGTGCGGACGAGACAGAAACACCAATCGGCGAATTGCGCGCCGCTGGTCCAGATCTTCTGGCCGTTGACGAGATAATGATCGCCCTTGTCCACGGCCTGGGTGCGCAACGCGGCAAGATCGCTGCCCGCATTCGGTTCGGAATAGCCCTGGCACCAGCGCACCGCGCCGTTGACGATCTTGGGGATATGCCGCTGTTTCTGTTCTTCGCTGCCATATTCCAGAAGCGTCGGGCCGAACATCATCACGCCCATGCCGGCAATGGGGCTTCTGGCGCCGATGCGCGCCATTTCCTGTTGCAGCACGCGCGCTTGCGCCGAGGAAAGCCCGCCGCCGCCATATTGCTTCGGCCAGGTGGGTGTGCCCCACCCCTTCTCGCCCATGCGGTCGCGCCAGAGCTTGGCGTCGCCGGTGAGCGAAATGCCCGCCATGGTGAGCATCGCGACATCGCGATCTTTCAGCGATGACGGAAAGTTTTCGGAAAGCCAGGCGCGTGCATCCGCGCGGAAAGCTTCCAGCTCCGGATCGAGCTTTTCTGCAGCCGACATGTTTCCTCCAACCGCGCCTTTGATCGGCGCGCCTTATTGATGATCGAGCAAACCCAACCCGCGTTTGGCGACGACATTCAAATTCACTTCGCTCGTCCCGCCTTCGATGGAGTTGCCCTTGGAGCGCAGCCAGCTTCGCGTGGCGGCGATCTCTTCATCGGAGAAGCCTTCGCCTTCCCAACCGAGCCCCTGATGGCCCAGAGCTTCCACCAGAAGTTCGGTGCGATCCTGGTTCACCTTGGCGGCCGCATATTTGATGATGGAGACGGCGGGGCTTGGCCCCTTTTTCGCCTTCGATTCTTCTTCCACGCGGCGCACGGTCAACCCGAAGGCCCGCGCCTCCATCTTGTGCTGCGTGATGCGCGCGCGCAGATCGGCATCGGACAGTTTGCCGTTCTCCGTGCCCACGTGATCTTTGGCCGCGTGTTCGAGATCGTAACCGCTGCCGCCGCCGAAACCGCCCGCGGAAATGTTCTGCCGTTCGTATTGCAACAGGCGTTTGGCGATTTCCCAGCCGCCGTTCAGCTTGCCCACCATATTGGCCTTGGGCACCTTCACGTCGGTGAAAAATGTTTCGCAGAAAGGCGAATTGCCGGAGATCAGTTTGATGGGACGCGCCTCCACGCCGGGCGTCGTCATATCGAACAGAACGAACGAAATGCCCTCATGTTTTTTCGTCGTATCGGTACGCACCAAACAGAATATCCAGTCGGCGTGATTGGCGTAGGACGTCCAGATCTTCTGTCCGTTGATGAGAAAGTGATCGCCCTTGTCCTCGCATTTCGTGCGAAGGCTTGCGAGATCCGAACCCGCGCCCGGTTCGGAATAACCCTGACACCAGCGGATTTCGCCGCGCACGATCCTGGGCAGGTGCTCGCGCTTCTGTTCTTCATTGGCATATTCCAGCAGCACCGGCCCCAGCATCCAGATGCCGAAGGAAAGAAGCGGAGGGCTCGCCTTGATGCGCGCCATCTCCTGCGTCAGCACGCGCGCTTCGGCGGGCGAAAGTCCGCCGCCGCCATATTCTTTCGGCCAGGTCGGCGCGGTCCAGCCTTTCGCGGCCATGCGATCGAGCCAGAGCTTTCCTTCCGGGTTGGTCCATTTGGCCTTGCGTCCGCCCCAGATGGGCGACGAGGCGTCTTCCACCGAGCCGATGGTCGTGCCTCCCCGCATGGAAGGCGGGCAATTCGCCTCCAGCCACGTTCGTGTTTCGGCGCGGAAAGTTTCCAGATCGCTCACGGCCCACATCCTTCGGTCTTTTCAATTTCGTATGACCGGTATTGTGGCGCGCCCAATCGGGCTCACGCAAGCAGGGAAGAACAGCGCCCTTTTGAAGCGCTGTTCCCCTTGAATCACCCCAGTTTTTCAGGCCGTGCGGCGCTTGCGCAGACCGAACGCTCCGACAAGGCCCGAGCCCAGAAGCGCCAGCGTGCCCGGTTCGGGAACGCCGTTGGTCTGGGTGGGGCTCGCAAAAATGGCGGCTTGCGCATGGGAGATGATGATGTCGCCATTGATCAAACCGGCAATGCCCGGAATGTTCGGAATGATTCCGAGATAGGGCACGTCGTCGAACGCAATATGAATGGCGTTCACGCCGATGCCCGCGCTGCTCGTGCCGTCACCCGATGCCGTCTGCTCGTTCAACGTCACCGTGACGCCGAGCAGATTGAGAAGCGTGTAGTCCGGCGGGATGGTGAGGTTGAGGATCGGGATCGAGTTGAGCGAGAGCCCCGCGATCGTCGTGGTGCCCACGCCGGACAACGCGCCGTAATCGCCCGATGCCGTCGCATCGGCTTCGATCATGGTGGCGCCTATTCCCAGCGCATTGAGGATGCTGATGCCCAGTTGATCCACCGAGGCGCTGGAGGTCGCATATTTCGCGCCCGCAGAACCATCGATGTTCGAACTGGCCGATGCATTGATGATACCCGTGGTGATGAGATTGAGCAGCGTCGCCGACAATACGGAATCGGCACTGCTGTAGACGCCGGGTGCGGTGCCCGATGCAGTGGGCGTGGGCCCGCTGGTCACGCCGACGCTCGTGCCCGGTGGAATTGTGGGCGTGATCGTCAGCGAAACGGATTCGCCATAGGCCGAACTCGAACCCGAAACGACGGTTGCGTTTGCTTGAGAGAGTTGAAATGCCATGCACGCGGCGGTGACACCGGCGAGCAACAACGATTGCGCTTTGCGCATCCTTGCCTCCTTTGGTTGTCCCCGGCAAGGAATGAAGAGCAAGGGTTGTGCCGCTGTGGATTTACGGCGCTGTCAGGAGTGCGCGTGTAAAATGGAAAGACAGAGCGGTTAACCCTAAGATGGATCCGGAAAGCAAAAACCTCCACAAAATCAATAATCTGTCGTTTAAACACCACTGTAAGTAATATTTCCACGAGATACACGCAAAAAGAGCATGCAGGTTGCAGACGCCGACATGACGAGCATCGACATCGCGATGGAGCCGCTGGCCGACATCGAGCGGCTGGGCCAGGACTGGCGTGCGCTGCAGGACCGCGCCGACATCGACTTCTATATGTCTTGGGGCTGGATCGGCACCTTGCTCGCGCAATCGGGCCTGAAACCCATCGTGCTGCGCGCGACCGACAACGGACGCACCGTCGCACTCGGCCTTCTCTTCGCCCACCGCGAAACGCGCCACGGCTGGCTCAAGCTCAACAAGCTTTATCTCAACGAGACTGGCAATTTCGACATCGACATCCTGTTCATCGAACACAACCAGTTTCTCTGCGACGCGGCATACGGGCCGGCACTGCCCGCGCGCTGCATCGATCACGTGCTCACCTCGCGCGAGGCACACAGATTGCTCGGCCCCTGGGATGAGTGGCGCTTCGGCGGCATCGGCGACGATTATCTGAAATTGCTGGAAGCCACCGGGCTGAACATCCATTTCCATGCCGCCAAGCACAGCGGCGTCATCGATCTGGAACCCTTGCGCGCATCGGGCAAGGATTATCTTTCGACGCTCAGCTCCAACACGCGTTACCAGATTCGCCGTGCGCTGAAGCTCTACAGCGAACGCGGCCCCATCACCGTTACCTCCGCCGTGACACGGGACGATTTCGCCCGCCACCTCGACGGCATGACCGCACTGCACCAGAAATATTGGCTCGCGCGCAACGAAAAAGGCGCTTTCGGCTATCCGTTCCTCAGCGCCTTTCACCGCGAGATCCTGCTCAACAACGGACCCAAGGGCGAAGTGGAATTGCTGCGCATCGCGGCCGGGGATTTCGAGATCGGCTATCTCTACAATTTCACCTGGCGCGGAAAGGTGGGCGCCTATCTTTCCGGCTTTGCCTATGAAGACGATTCCAAGCTCAAGCCCGGCCTCGTTTCGCACTATCTCGCCATCGAACATCACCTGAAAGGCGATGCTCATGTCTACGACCTTCTAGCGGGCGACATGCAATACAAACGCAGTCTTTCGATGGAAAGCCCGCCCATGTATTGGGCCGACCTGCAACGCCCGCGGCTGAAACTCAGGCTGGAAGACTGGCTGCGCGATATGAAAAACCGTTTCGCACACACCCAAACGAAGGAAGACGGCTAACCTTCGGCGATCTCCACGCGATCGGGATAAAACGCGAGATGATCCTTGATCGCGGCCACCGCATCGTAAGGCGTTTCGTATGTCCACACGGCGTTCGTTCCGCGCTCGCCCAGAAGCGGCAAGCTGAAATAAGACGCATCGCCTTTGTAAGGGCAGTAGGTCGCGTGATCGCTGCGCGCAAACAGGCTCATGTCGGCATCTTCGCGCGGTATATAGAAGACCGCGGGATAGGACGCTTCGCACAGCTTTAGCGCCGAGGTCGAGTTCGCAATCACGCGTCCACCGGCTTTAACCACAATCGGACGCAAAGACGCTGTGATTGCAATGGGATGGTTGGCATCCGGTAAGCGCATCGATTTCGTAGCCATGGCTGACACTTTAGTGCCTGAAGCGCGACTTGCGGAGTCTGTCCACAACCTGCTCTGCTTTTTGAGTTGAGTCACAGCCACTTAAACGGTTCATCGCAATTTTATTCCAGGCATTCATGTCGCCGTATCGGTGAAATTGCAGTGTCGGGCTTTTTTACACGTTTCGAAGCCCTTCTTCTTAGACTCTTGAAATTCCAGCGAATCACCCTCCGGCACAGCCGATGCATAGAACCGTCCGGGTAATGACGTTTCTTTCGATTTGGGCCGCTAGGGAGGGCTGAACATGAAACACCGCTTTTTGAAATCGACCTTGTGGGGTCTTGCTATTGTGGGCGTGACGACCGCCGCCCAGGCTTTCCCGCTGCTTCCGGTCCAGAACCTGACGTTCGACGTCTATAGCGGCTCGGCACCGAAGGACTACTTCTCCTCGGTCAATCCGGCAGGCTGGTATCGCGGCGCGCCGGCGGGCCAGCAGGATCTGGTCTTTATCGACGCTCCGGGCACGGCGACCGTATATGGCGGTGGTCCGAACTCCTATCCCGTCTACGGGCCGTTCCCCAATCCCCCGTCGGGCGGCAATTTCGTGCAGGCGGACGGAAATCCGGACTTCTTCAGCACGTTCAACCAGGACATTACGGGCCTGACCATCGGCCAGACCTATACGCTGACGTTCTGGCAGGCCGCCGGACAGCAGCAGGGCTTCACGGGAGACACCACCGAACAATGGCGCGTGTTTTTCGGTTCGGACGAATTCGATTCGCCCGTCATGAACACGCCTTCTCAAGGTATATCGGACTGGAATCTCGTCAGCTTTGACATGACGGCGACGGCGACCACGGAAACCCTGACGTTCCTTGCGTGGGGCGATGGTGGCAGCACGGTCAACCTGCCGCCGACGGTCTTCCTGGCTGGCGTCAACACCCCGGCCCCCGAACCCGCAACCCTGTCGTTGCTGGGTGCAGGCCTTGGCGGTTTGTGGCTGCGCCGCCGCGCCAAGCGCAAGGCTACCGCCTGACACCAATTTCGGTTATGGAACCCGGTGCAAGCCGGGTTCCAGACCGGAACCGGCCTTGCGTAACGGCCAGTTGGGAATGTGCCCTTGTTAGCGTTTCTGGAGTCAGCACATCTCCTCGGTTTCCTGAAGGAAGCGGCGAGAGTTGGCGCATGGCTCATCCTTATTTCGCTGGTCTTCCTGCCGCTTGAGCGGCTCTTTGCGGTACGGCCGCGAAAATTCTTTCGCAAATCGCTCTATCAAGACCTCAGCTATTACTTCATCAACGGGCTGGTGCCCGGCATCTTGATCGCCACGCCGCTGGCGCTTGTGGCGTGGGGTGCGCATTACGTTGTGCCGTGGCCCATTCAGACCGCGATCGCGGCGATGCCGCTTTGGGAGCGGGTGGCGATCGGCTTTGTCGTGGGCGAAGTGGGCTTCTATTGGGGCCATCGCTGGTCGCACAAGAGCGCGTTTCTCTGGCGGTTTCATTCCATCCACCACAGCGCGGAAGAAATCTATTTTCTGGTGAGCGCACGCGCCCATCCGCTCGACAACGTGTTCGTGAAGCTGTGCGGATTGATTCCGGCGTGCATTCTGGGTGTTGCAAGCCCCTTGAGCCCGGATGGCACCTGGGTGCCGCTGCTCATCGTGCTGGTCGCAACATTGTGGGGCTTTTTCATCCATTCGAATTTTCGCGTGCGGCTAGGGCCGTTCGAATGGCTGCTCGCCACGCCCGCCTTCCATCACTGGCACCACACGCGCAACGATCACAAGGATCACAATTACGCATCGATGCTGCCGATCATGGATTGGCTGTTCGGCACCTTCTATCTGCCCGCCAAATGGCCCGGCGAATACGGCACCGACACCCCGGTCGCCACATCCCTCGCCGGCCAGCTATTCGACCCCATGACCCCATGGGACGACCCGCCGCCACAGCAGCGCGCATCGAAAATCTGATAGCGCGATTGCCCGGCCTATTCGTTATCCGCCGAGACCTATGCTGATGCTGGCGTAGGGGCCGAAGAAATTGCGATCATATGACTTTCGCGCATCGACGCCGCCGTCCATCGCGCCGAAGAAGAAATCGGCGCGATAGCCGAGCGTGAGCTTGGCGGTATCGTATTTGAACGACAGACCCGCAAAGCCGCCGACATTGGGGACCACCGCGCTGTGAGAGCGTATCTGGGCCGGCGGTGCGTGATGATAGACGGTGACCATCGTGCCTTGCGGCAGACGCCCATAGAAAGCATTCAGCAAATAGCCATCGCCGCCGTCATTGTAGCGGACCGTCTCTGTGCGCTGTATGCGCGATTTTTGCCGGCCGAAGAGAACAGCTCCGTTCAGGCCCCAATCGATATTCAACTCTCCTTCTTCCACGTTCCCGGAAATCGGTTCCGATGCATTCCAGGAAAGCGAAGGGCCCATGCCACGGAAGCTGCGATCCGCATGAAACGTTGCGGAATTGCTGTGATAAACCTGCGGAAGCGCGTGTATGTAGTATGAGCTATAGAAGAAGACCGATTTGTGCGTGAAGCGCCAATCCGGATCGGATTTCAGCGCGACGTTCGATTTTTCGGTGAATTGGGCAAACCGCACGCCGAGACTGACCTGGGATGAACCGTGCTTGCCGAACAGTCCCAGCCCCACGTCCTTGCCGGCCTGGAAATCTGCGATGAGATGCTGCTCGCTGTTGCCGACTGTCGTTTCGGCAAACCGCGCGGCGCGGGGGGCGCGAACGGGGCGATAGGCCGAGAACGTTTCGGGCGCATAGGTCTGCGCCGCCGCGAAGGGGCTCTGTTCGTGCACGCTTCGATGCACCGACGAGCGGCCATAGCGAACCGCCGCGGACAGCACCCAATCCGAGCTCGTGGGCCTCAAGGAAATCTTTCCAAACTCCTCGGTGCTATAGCGTGCCGACTTTTCGAAATCCTGCGAGGGTGAAAAATTGGACGGCCGCATCGATGTGAAGTCGGGTGCATAGGGTTCGGAGCTTTCGCCGAGCTTGCTCATCTGCGCGCCCAGCTCGATCCACACGGTCGACCGGTCCTGGTCTTGCGCTGTAGCCGTCTCGGGCGTTGCAACCGAAGCCGCAAGCGCCAGAGCGGAGACGCCCGTCAGGAATTTCCGGCGAAGATCGCCGCCTGTTTTGTTTTGCTGTATCAATTCGCTCATTGCTTCCCCCTCACCAGTTCTTCGTGACACGGACGCCGAACAGGCGCGGATCGGTCAGGAACACGTTTGTTGTCAGGCCGGTATCGTCGCTGTTCAGGAACGTGCCGGTGATATCGGTGACGTTGAAGACATTCTTCACGTAGCCCATCACCTGCCAGCCGGCCTGGCTTGTCAGGATCAGCGCGAGGTTGACGTTGGTGTAGCCACGCAGGCGATCGTATGGATTGTCGTTGAAGACGCGCGCCCAGCTATAGTCCTGCCAGTAGTAATCGGCGTGAAGGGTGCCCGCCCAATCCGACGTCAACGGAATGGTGTAGTCGCCGGACAGCGATACGGTGAAGGGCGGCGCGTTGGGAAGCTCGTTGCCACCCAGATTCTTGGCCCAGCCTTCGCCGTTGTTCGGCGCAGACGCCGGATTGAAGCCGGGATAAGCGCCGGGATCATGCATATCGAGCGACGATGCATAATCTGTTGGGAAAACCGGCGGTCCATCGGTCTTGTAGGGCTCGCCCGTAACGGGATCCAATCCAAACTGATAGGCATTTGCACAGGCCCCGGGAACGCTGGCCGTTCCGTTGCCTGTTCCCGGCGGCCGCGCTGCCAGAATCGCAGCCACGACATAGGTCGGAAGAATGCAGTTGGACGCCTGAGAAACCCAAGGTTTCACGACCATCCAGCCCGGATGTTCGGCCACATCGGCACGATCCATGAGGTCAATGGAGCTTTGTCCATTGTCGATGCGCGTGTCTTCATAGCCGCCGGCAAATTTGAACCGAAGACCGGGTAACGGCTCATAAGTCGCTTCGACTTCGGCACCCTTCACCGTCGCATCGAAATTGTCGTTGATCGCCGTGCGATCGACGATACGGGAAATCTGATAGCCTTTGTAATCGTAGAAGAAGACGTTGCCGTTGAAGGTGATTGCACCATCCAGCAAGGTATTCTTCGTACCCAGCTCGAACGCGTTGATGAATTCGGGCTTGAAGGTGAGCGGATGAATGGGATCGGAAACGCCCACATCGCCGAACTGGATGAGCTGCGCGCCCGGCGGGTTCGCACCGCCTGCCTTATAGCCATGCGCATAGGACGCGTAGAGCAGCGTTTGATCGGTGAAATCTAGCTTTGGCGTCCAGTTCGCTGCGAAGCGGCCGGTAAATTCGCCCCAACTCTGATTGACAACACCGGTAATGGGATAGCCATAGCCGCCGATCAGAAGTTCGCTGGGAATATCCACGAAGTGCTTCTGATCGTCGGTGAAACGCAAACCTCCCGTCAACTTCAGGTCGGGCGTGACGTTGTAGTAGGCTTCGCCGAATGCCGAATAGGAATTCAGCGTGTAAGGATTCTGGCTCAGGAAGTAGTTGTGCCCCTGATTGTTGAGACTGGTGAGCGGATT
>Ga0335083_10007806_pt1 | contig 13152 bp, 10 predicted proteins | sample Lox_Sample_42_FD_206716 | JGI IMG/M metagenome (GOLD analysis project Ga0335083, IMG submission 206716) | Soil microbial communities from Loxahatchee National Wildlife Refuge, Florida, United States - Lox_Sample_4.2 | ecosystem: Environmental > Terrestrial > Soil > Wetlands | place: USA...
GGCCGGCCTGGTGAATTTCCTGACGTTTGGTTCATCCTACGACCCGCTGACCCCTATTGAAGGCGTGCGCTCTCTTCCCGCTGGTCACACCCTGACATGGCAGGCGGGAGTCGTCGCCATCTCGCAATACTGGGATCTGATCGACAAACCGGAAGAGCCTGCATTCGTGGCAGATGAGAAGTCTGTCACCCTCAGTCTGCAGCCTTTGCTCGAAGAAGCCGTGCGGATGCAACTGGTGAGCGACGTACCGGTGGGAGTGTTCTTATCGGGCGGGATTGATTCCAGCGCGCTGGTGGGCATTCTCAGCCGTGCCGGGGTCAAGGCGAGCACGTTTTCCATCGTCTTTCGTGAAGCGGAATTTTCTGAAGCGGATTATTCGCGGGCGATAGCCAGACACTTTCATACGGATCACTACGAGATCACCGTTTCGCAGTCCGAAGTGCTGGCATCAATTCCCGCCGCAATGGGCGCCATGGACCTGCCGACGATGGACGGGATCAACACGTATTTCGTCTCGCAGAAAACGCGTCGGGCCGGAGTGAAAGTCGCGCTGTCGGGGTTGGGAGGTGATGAAGTCTTCGCGGGATATTCGAGCTTTCGAACCGTACCGCGCATGGAAAGGTTTGCGTACACCTGGAACCGCCTGCCGGCGGGCATGCGCCGCCCGTTTGCATCGGCCTGGTTTTCTTTGTCGGCGAGCAATGACAAGAATCGAAAGCTGGCCTCGTTGGCGCGCGACAACGGAAGAGTTTTGCACCCCTATTTCCTGACGCGAATGTTGTTCATGCCGGATCAGAGAGATCAACTGCTCGCCGCATCCGATCCAATGATTGAGAAGTTGGCAATGTCGGCGCAGCGCAATTCTTTGCAGCGCACGCAGGAACTTGATCCCGTCAACCGTGTTTCCTATCTGGAGTCACGCTGTTATATGCTCAATACACTGTTGCGCGACGCAGACTTCATGAGCATGTCCCAGGGTCTGGAAGTGCGGGTTCCCCTCATTGATCATCAACTTGCAGCCATGATCCTGGCCCTGCCCGGCGCATGGAAATTGAACGGCACTCCCAAGAAACTGCTGGTCGATTCAATGGCTGGTTTGCTGCCGAATGAAATCGTCTGCCGGAAGAAGCGGGGTTTCACTCTCCCGTTTGAGCGCTGGCTTCGTGAGGACCTGCGAGGCGAATTAGAGTCGGTGCTTGCAGAGAAGCGTATCGGCGATGGGCCGCTGGGTGGGCTGCTCCGTCCCAATGCCGTGCGCGGAGTTTGGAATGACTTTCTGCGTGGATCGGTTTCATGGTCTAGGCCCTGGTCTTTATTTGTCCTGCAGCGATGGTGTGAGCTCCACTTATAAAGCATGCCGAAACTGGAAGAAGCACTCGAAGCAGAAGTTACAACGCGGCCGGCTCGCTTGCCGATCAGCGTAATCGTTGCTGCGCGGAACGAAGAAAAAAACCTACCGGCATGCCTGGAGTCGTTGCGCCAAGTTGGCGAAGTCTACGTGGTTGATTCCCAAAGTACCGATTCCACTCCCGAAATAGCGCGGTCGTTCGGCGCGAAGGTCGTCCAGTTTCACTATCACGGCGGCTGGCCGAAAAAGCGCCAGTGGGCGATCGATACGCTGCCCCTTGTTTTCGATTGGATCCTTCTGCTCGATGCCGATGAGGCGCTGACGCCAGAATTGTGCAGTGAGATCGAACGAGCAATCCAGAATCCGGAAGTCAACGGCTACTACGTTTCCCTGCGCATGTATTTTCTTGGCCGCCTGCTGCGCCACGGCGGTGCTGGATTCTGGAAGCTATCTTTGTTCCGCCGCGGTAAAGGCGGCTACGAGTGCCGGCTGAAGAATCAGGATACGTCCATGGCCGATATGGAAGTGCATGAGCACGTTATGGTCGAGGGAGCGACCGCCCGGCTGAAGAATCCGCTGGTCCATCGCAATGTGGAGTCACTGGCCCGATACATCCAGAAGCATGACGAATATTCAAATTGGGAAGCCGGCGTATGGGTGCGAGGGGAAGATCAAGGCCAGCTGCCTCCGGCTCTTTTCGGCACGCAAGCTCAACGCCGCCGCTGGCTGAAGAAGAACTTCCTGAGGATCCCGGGCGCGCCCGTCCTGTTCTTTCTCGTGAAATATATTTTCGGCCTCGGAATGATAGATGGACTCCCGGGCCTGATTTATTGCGGCTTTCAGGCGGTCCAGGTTTTCCATGTGAAATCCAAGATCTATGAGCTGCGGCGGGATGCAAAGCGGGAAAGGGCATGACCACGTTGACGGAAAAGACGGTCGTCGCATGGCGTGGACAGTCTGCGCGGTATCCCGATGTGGCGCCATTTTCCCCTGCCACTACCTATCCCGAATATGCGTTTCCGGAGTTGTCTGCGGAGGAAAACGAGGCGTATGCCGCTGTTCGGGGATGTTTTCAGACCGCTGGCCTCGATGCTTCGCGGTTCGGCACGCCTGCATGGAATCCTCTGCAGGAGTTGATCCATCCCGGGGAAACCGTTTTGCTCAAGCCGAATCTGGTGCACGATCGGCATCCCCGCGATCCGCAGGGGTGGCGCTACGTCATCACAAATGGAAGCATCATTCGTGCGGTCGCGGATTATGTATGGAAGGCGGTGGGGCCTGAAGGCAAGATCATCCTGGCGGATGCGCCACAGACCGACGCGTCGTTTTCGAAAATCGTTGATCTGCTCGGGCTGGATAAAATTCGCGATTTCTACACGGTACGCGGACTGAGATTTGAGCTGATCGATCTGCGGCAGGAAGAGTGGGACACGCGAGGCGAAGTCGTTGTGGAGCGCCGCAAGCTTCCCCCGAACCCGTACGGCGCGATTGCTTTCGATCTGGGTTCGGCCAGTGAATTCGCCAATCATCGCGGTGCCGGCCACTACTACGGCGCCGACTATGACGCGGGAGTTGTCAATTACCATCACAGCGGCGGACGCCATGAATATCTGATTGCCGGTTGTGCCGTCCAGTGCGACGTGATCTTCAGTTTGCCGAAATGGAAGACGCATAAGAAGGCCGGTTTGACCGCAAGCTTGAAAAATCTTGTCGGTGTGAATGCGGACAAGAACTGGCTGCCGCATCACACCGAAGGCGCGCCCGCGACAGGAGGCGATGAGCACCCCAACCCGAATTTGAAGCACCGCACGGAGCGCAAGGTTGCGGCGGCGGTACGTGGCTTTTCCCATCGACTTCCGGTGCTCGGACCACTCGTGCATCGGGTTGCGCGGAGTGCGGGAAAATCGGTGTTTGGTGATACCGAGAGCACCATTCGAAGCGGCAACTGGTTTGGCAACGACACGATCTGGCGGATGTGTCTCGATCTCAACAAGCTCGTCTTCTACGGAAATCCCGATGGCACATTGCGCGCTCCGGAATCGAAGAATCGCAAGCGGCACTATGTCCTGGTCGATGGAGTCATTGCCGGCGAGGGCCGCGGACCAATGAATCCCGATCCGGTGGAAGCAGGAGTTGTGCTCTTTGGCACGCATCCGCCAAGCGTCGATGCGGCTTGTGCTTATTTAATGGGATTCGATCCGGACCGAATTCCGATCGTCGCGCGGGCGTTTCAATGCGCGAGCTTTTCCCTGGCGGATCACGGCTGGCGTGACGTCGAACTGCGCAGTAATAGTCCTCAGTGGACCGGAGCGCTGCCGGAGATATCCCCAGGCGACACTTTCCACTTCAAGGCGCACTTTGGATGGAGCGGGCGCATCGAGCGATCGGATACGGCAGTGCGGCAATTTCATCCGGAGGCGGTCTAGAAGCGATGGCCGACACTCTCGCAGAGCGCATTTATCCGCGATTGCCCGTCCCGCTGCAGAACGCCGCATGCTGGTACTACGGCAAGCGTGAAGCACGAGTTCGCTTTGGGCGTGAGTTTGATCGAAGACTCAGGGAACTGCTCGATTCAGAGAGATGGAGCGCGGGAGAGATCGAGGCGTATCAGAACGAAAAGTTGCGCGGGCTGATTCGGCATGCTTACGAAAACGTTCCCTACTATCGTGACCGCTGGAAGGCGCTGAAGATCGCACCGGAAGACATTCGCAGCCGCACCGACCTGCCGAAGTTACCGGTGCTGACCAAAGAAGAGGTTCGCCAGAACAGCGAGAAACTTATCTCGGCCACAGCGTCAAGAGGAAAGTTGTTCGCCCGTCACACCAGTGGGACAACGGGCAAAGGTCTGCATTTTTACATGACTCAGGAGGCGACCGCCTTTCAGTGGGCAGTGTGGTGGAGGCATCGATTGCGCTTCGGAGTCAGCCCGGGTACCTGGCACGCGAACTTCACCGGGCAGCGAGTGGTTCCCATCACGCAGCGCAAGCCGCCCTACTGGCGCCTGAATGGGCCGATGCGCCAGTTTCTGATCAATATGCAGAGCCTTGCGCCCGACAAGATCGCGAGCATCGTCGAACTCCTGAATTCGAAAGATCTGGAGTTTTACTCGGGCTACCCCTCGTTCATTCACATGCTGGCAGTCAACTCGTCCGATGCGGGCCTGAAGCTTGGCGCGCCTCCGCGGGTCATCTTTACTGGCGCGGAAAACATGCTCGATTTCCAGCGGCGGGACATCGCCGCCTTCACTGGTGCGACTTTGACCGAACACTATGGCTGCACGGAGGCCTGTTGCAATGTCTCGCGCTGCCCCGAGTTCGTTTACCATGAAGACTTTGAGTTTTGCATGATGGAGGGTGTGGAGCGCACTCCGGGCGATCCAGTGAAGACAATCATCTGCACCGGGCTTGCCTGTGACGCGTTTCCATTCATTCGCTACGAAGTTGGGGACACCGCGGTCTGGGCGGAGCAGGGCGAATGCAAATGCGGCCGCAGGTCGCGAACGCTCTCGAGGATTGAAGGCCGAACCGACGATTATGTCGTGACGCCGGAAGGCGCGCGAATTGCGCGACTGGACTACTTATTCAAGGATGCCCTGAATGTAAAAGAGGCGCAAATCGTTCAGCGCAGACTGGGCGAGATTGCAATTCTTGTGGTTCGCCGTGACGCGTATTCGGTGAAAGATGAGCAAGACATTCGACGGGACGTGAAGAGCTGGCTCAGCCCGACTCTTTCAGTGCAGTTCGAATACGTGAATGAAATCCCTCGGCCGGCGAACGGAAAGTTTCGCGCAGTGCTGTCGCAGTTGAATCCCGGCAAGAGAGACCAGGTCGCCTGAGGAACGAAGTTGAAACAGGTTTTACAACACGCGCGCACGGGCGAGCTTAGTGTGGAAAGCGTTCCTGCCCCGCAGTTACTGCCGGGTTGCGTGCTGGTGCGAATCGGCGCGTCTGTTGTGTCGGCGGGAACGGAGCGCGCATCGGCGGAATTCGCGCGCAAGAGCCTGGTGCAGAAGGCGAGATCGCGGCCCGACCTGGTGCGAGATGTCATCAGCAAGGTCCAGCGCGATGGAATTTTCTCGGCGATCCAGACGGTACGCAGCCGTCTCGATCAACCGCAGGTCCCCGGTTACAGCAGCGCCGGAACCGTCATAGCTGTTGGTGAAGGCGTCACGGACCTGAAGCCGGGCGACCGCGTCGCGTGCGCAGGCGCGGGAATCGCCGTGCATGCGGAAGTGGCATGTGTTCCACGATTGCTGGCGGCGCGAATCGAAGGCGACGTCACTTTCGATGAGGCCGCGTTCGCAACGCTCGGGGCCGTTGCATTGCATGGCCTGCGGACAGCAGAAGTAAAGCTGGGCGACATGGTGGGTGTGATCGGCCTGGGGCTGCTTGGCCAACTCACCGTGCAACTGCTGAGGGCTGCAGGATGTCGCGTGATCGGAATGGATATCGATGCCGCACGAGCCGATCTTGCCCGACAATCCGGCGCGGATGCCGTCGCGAACTCATCTGGAAGGTTCATGGATATTGCCCGAGAGATGTCTGGCGGGGCAGGCATGGATTCGGTTCTGGTGACCGCGGAAACTTCCAGCAGCGATCCCGTCAATCTTGCCGGAGTGGTCGCTCGTGATCGCGCCATCGTCGTGGCGGTGGGAACCGTCGGGATCGACATTCAGCGCAAGGCGTATTACGAGAAGGAACTGGATTTCCGCATCTCGCGATCGTATGGGCCCGGCCGGTATGATGCCGCGTACGAGCAAAAGGGCCGTGATTATCCCATCGGTTATGTGCGTTGGACTGAAACGCGCAACATGGAAGCGTTCCTGCGGCTCTTGGCTGATCGCAAGGTCAGCCTCGGTTTGCTGATCACGCATCGCTTTCCCATCGACAAGGCCTCGGCAGCATACGACCTGATCACCGGCAGGACTACCGAACCATTCCTGGGCGTCGTGATTCGGTATCCCGAGTCTACGGATATTGGACAGACGATAAGTTGTGTGGCGGAACAGCCGCGGCGACATAACGGCACGGGCGCAAACAGCGAAGTTTCAGTTGGCGTACTGGGAGCGGGAATCTTCGCGACCGGCACACTCATTCCTGCGCTGAAGGCTTCCTCTGAAACGATCCTGACTTCCATCTGTGCGGCGACAGGTGCGCATGCGAAGCATGCCGCAAGAAAGTTCGGCTTTCGTTCATGCACGACCGACGAAGCGCAGGTCGTTCGCGACGCCGCCATCAACACCCTCGTGATTGCGACCCGCCACCACCTTCATGCAGATCAGGTATTGCGGGGTATTGATGCAGGCAAGAATATTTTCTGCGAAAAACCGCTCTGCCTGACTGAAGATCAGCTGCACGCGATTGCGGCAGCATATCTTGGAGCGCCGAGACGCCGCGCGCTGATGGTTGGTTTCAACCGGCGATTTGCGCCCATGGTGGGGCAACTGAAGCCTTTTCTTTCTTCGATTTCTGAGCCGCTCAGTTTTCACTACAGGATCAATGCCGGTGACCTTCCTCCTGATCACTGGATTAACGATCGGGAGCAGGGCGGAGGCCGCGTTCTGAGTGAAGTGTGTCATTTCGTGGATCTGCTGACATTTCTCGCGGGGTCTACGGTCGTCGAAGTTGAAGCAAGGGCCGCTGGTGGCGCTGGGCGATCCAGCGGAGGCAACGTTCAGGCGACTTTGTTCTTTGCGAACGGCACGCAGGGAACCATCAGCTATCTGGCGGGCGGAGACCGATCATTTCCGAAAGAGAGGCTCGAGGTTTTCGGTGGGGGCGCGGTGGCCGTCCTGGACGACTTCCGGCGTCTGGAGCTTGTGCGCAATGGGAGAAAACAGAGCGTTCGCTCGCGCTGGCGCCAGGATAAGGGACACCACGGAGAATGGGCCGCCTTCGTCCAAGCCGTGCGGCAGGAAAGCGAATCGCCGATCTCATTCGAGGATATCGTCTGTACGACGCTGGCGACATTGCGGATTGAAGAGTCAGTCAGAACCGGCGAGCGGCTGGTTGTCAACAGCGGGTCGTTTCTCCATCGGCCGCCGCAGCCCGCGCGAGTAATTCCAGCCTAAGAGAATGACTCTAATGTTCTTCAATATCAGGGGAGCGAACTCCAGCTCATGTTGATTCTGGGCCTGAACATGTTTCATGCCGACGCGTCTGCCGCGATCGTGCTCGATGGCGAGGTAAAGTTCGCCATTGCGGAAGAGCGCCTGAACCGGCATAAACATTTCGGCGGGTTTCCTGCGCTTGCCATCAAAGCCTGCCTCGATGCCGTTGGCGCGAAGATTTCCGAGGTGGAGCATGTTGCCGTTGGCCAGGACAGCGATGCGAATCTGGCAAAGAAAGTTCAGTACGCGCTGGCGAACCCCGCGAAGGTCCTCAACTTCATTCGCCTCCGCCAGCGTAAGGAGTCGATGCGCGACGTGCGTTCTTTGATTGCGAAAGCGCTTGACGCCGACCCAGCGCAGCTTCGATTCCGTGAGAATCATCTCGAACATCACATTGCGCATATCGCCAGCGCGTATTACTGCTCGCCGTGGGAGAAGGCTGCCGGATTCAGCTACGACGGGTCCGGGGATTTCGTCTCGACCATGATGGCACGCTGCGAAGGAGCCGAGATCGAAGTACTCGATCGCGTCTTCCTTCCGCATTCCCTCGGAAGCGTCTATACGATGGTCTGCGAGTTCATCGGATATTCACAATATGGCGACGAAGGCAAAGTGATGGGCCTCGCACCGTACGGCCGCGACACTTACCGCGAACGGATCCAGCAAATCGTGTCTACGACGAAAGGCGGATTTCAGCTCGACCTCGATTACTTCAAGCCTCTCGGGAGCAATCAAGGTATGCAGGTTCTGCCCGACGGAACGGTCCAGTTGGCGCGTCATTTTTCAGATCGCATGGAGCGGACATTCGGCCCGCCCCGCGTAGCGCATTCCGAAATCACACAGCGAGACATGGATCTGGCGTATGGCGTGCAGCATCGCTTCGAAGAGGTCTTCTTCCACCTGCTAAATCACCTGCATCAGCGTGCGCCGTCTGATAATCTGGCGATGGCCGGCGGGTGTGCGCTCAATAGTGTCGCCAACGGCAAACTCTTCGACCGTACACCATTCCGCCAGACTTACATTCAACCGGCAGCGGGCGATGAAGGCCTCGCGATCGGAGCCGCGCTGCACACTTATCACTCCGTACTTAAGCAGCCACGCAGGCATGAATTGCAGCATTCTTATCTGGGTCCAGAATTTTCTGACGCTCGCATTGACTCGGCGCTGCGCGCTGCCGGCTTGAAGGGCGAAAAGTTCGAGCGCCCCGCGCTTTATGATGCGGCCGCCGAGCACATTGCGGCCGGCAATGTTGTGGGGTGGTTCCAGGGCCGCATGGAGTGGGGGCCGCGTGCGTTGGGCAATCGCTCCATCGTCGCGCATCCGGGACTGCCGAATATGAAAGATATCTTGAATGCGCGTATCAAACGCCGCGAGTGGTTTCGCCCATTTGCGCCGTCAATCCTGGCGGAATATCAGCACGAATATTTCGAACGCGACCATCCGTCGCCGTTCATGCTGCATGTCTATAAGATTCGCCCGGAAAAGAGAAAAGCACTGTGCGCGGTGAATCACGTCGATGACACGGGCCGCCTGCAGACAGTGTCACGGAAAGAGAATCCGGTGTACTACGACCTGATCTCAGCCTTTCACCGGAAGACGGGCATTCCGGTCATTCTGAACACAAGCTTTAACGAGAACGAGCCGATTGTATGCAGCCCGGAAGAAGCAATCGACTGCTTTCAGCGCACGCGCATGGATGTGCTGGCCATCGGATCGTTCATGGTGGTGAAACCGGAAGCCTTGGCCGCGGACAAGCTGACTGAAAACGAGGGCAAAGCTCCCGTGATTTCGTGACGGCTCAGCCTTTCAATGCAGAAACCCAGTCACGGCGATCACAACCCCGGTGACGCCCATCGCGATGCCGACCCACCAGAAGAGCTTGCGGCCCGAGAGCAGCGTGATGGAGGTCACCACCAAACCGATTTCGAGGAAGACTTCCGCCAGATCGAAACGGTCGGCCCGGGCTCGCTCGTGCCCGACTTCCGATTCCAGGTCCTTGGCTTCCTCCTCGATCTTTTTCTGGTCTTCTTTGTAACGTGCGGCTTCTTCTGAATACTTGTCGCGCAGTTTCGCAAGAGCCGCGGCGTCGGTGGTCGGCTGGACTCCGGCGAACTCGCTGAACATTTCGTCCGCGTGGCGCCGGATGTTTTTCGCCTGATAGAAAGCCCACTGGTCCGACGACTTTGCCTGCAGTACGACTTCTTCCGTATGCGCGCGATGTCCGAGAAGCGATGCTACGGCCACCATCACCGCAAGCACAGCCATAGTGAGCGAAACCGGCGCCAGACTGGGATCGTGGTGCGCGTGCTCCGCATGTTCCTGCAACTCGTTCAGCTCTTCACTCATGTCTACTCTCCCATGACTTTCACAATCACCCGCTTGTCCCGTTGCCCGTCGAACTCCGCGTAAAAAATCCGCTGCCACGTGCCCAGATCGAGTTTACCGGCAGTAATCGGCACGATCACTTCGTGATGAATCAAGAGAGCTTTCAAGTGCGAATCGCCGTTGTCTTCGCCCGTTTCGTGATGCTTGTAGCCCTTCTTGAACGGAGCCAGATGTTCCAGCCACTGGTCGATGTCTTCGATCAGCCCGCTTTCGTTGTCGTTGACATAAACGCCTGCCGTAATGTGCATCGCCGAAACCAGCACCATGCCCTCTTTGATGCCGCTCTTACTGACAATCTGCTCGATCTGCGGCGTGATGTGAACATACGCGCGATGTGTCTTGGTATGGAACTTCAGGTATTCGGTCAGCGTTTTCATCGGAATCTAGCGCACGATGTCGGCGAGCGCGCCGCCTGCAATCAACTGGGAGATTCTCTGGAAGTCGGGATACATGACGCGATCCTTCTCCATGATCGGACAGACAGAACGGATTGCGGCGTGCGCAGCCTGACCCATCTTTGAACTCTTGAGGGGCGCCAGGAAGTCCAGCGCCTGGGCCACTGCCATCGCCTCGATCGCGAGAACGTAACGGGAATTGTCGACGATACGCTTCAGCTTGATGGCGGCGGTCATCCCCATCGAAACATAGTCTTCTTTATTGCCGGAAGTCGTGATCGAATCAACCGACGCCGGATGCGCCAGGACTTTGTTCTCACTGACCAATGCCGCAGCAGTTACTTGTGGCATCATGAAGCCCGAGTTCAATCCAGCACCCGGCGCGAGAAACGGTGGCAGGCCTTCGCTTAGAGCCGGATTCACCAGGCGCTCAATCCTGCGTTCACTGATCCCGGCCAGCGCAGTCAGGGCGATGGCGACAAAGTCGAGCGCGAAGGCTAAAGGTTCGCCGTGGAAGTTGCCGCCGGAGATAACGTCCCCTTCAGATTGTTTCGCGTCCGTGATGAAAACCAGCGGATTGTCGACCGCGGAGTTCGCCTCTGTCTCGAAGACTTCTCGACAGTGGACCAGCGTATCTCGTACGGCGCCGTGAACCTGCGGGATACAACGCAGGGAATAGGCGTCCTGCACGCGGCCGCATTCGCGGTGGGATTCGCGAATCTGACTGCCTTCGAGCATGCGGCGGAGGTTGGCTGCGGTGTGCATCTGCCCGCCATGGGGACGGGCCTTGTGAATGCGTTCATCGAAGGCGGTATCTGTGCCTTTGAGCGCGTCGCAACACAGGCCGCCAAGAACATCAGCTGAGTCGACGAGAATCTCAGCCGCGAGCAGAGCCAACGTTCCTACAGCGAGCATGGCTTGCGTGCCGTTGATGAGAGAGATGGTTTCCTTCGACTGGAGCACGAGAGGCTTGATCTGCGCCCGGCTCAGGGCCTCGGCGCTCGCGATGCGTGCACCTTTGTCGTCGAAGCACTCCCCTTCGCCGATCAACGCCAGCGCGAGATGTGCGAGAGGAGCCAGATCGCCGCTGGCTCCAACACTGCCTTGCGAGGGAACTACAGGCGTTACGCCGCGGTTGAGCATTTCGCACAATGTGTCGATGACAGTCGCACGGACGCCGGAGTGGCCTTTCGCGAGCGAGTTCGCCCGCAGCAGCATCATGGCGCGCGTTTCGGCGGTCGAGAGTGGGTCGCCGACGCCTACGGCATGGGAGCGAACGATATTTGCCTGCAGTTCGATGATCTGGTCGCCCGCGATGCGTACGTCGCTCAGCTTTCCAACGCCAGTCGTGATGGCATAGGCGACTTTGTTGCTGGCAACGATCTCATCGACGACTGCCCGCGCCTGATCGACCAATTCGCGGGCATCGGCAGAAAGTAGTACCGCGCGCCGGTCTACCGCAACTTCTCGGACGTTTTCCAGCGTGAGATCGTTTCCATTGATGTGGAGAGCGTTCAATCCTAACCTTCCCTCGACGAGCTACTTCCCGAGCGCAGCTTTGAGGCCCTTTAGGTATTTTTCCGGCAACGCCGCGACTTTCATTTTCGCATCAGTCACAATGTGAGTCGTTTCGCCTTCCGCGAGCAATGTCTTGCCTTCGGCCCGTACGAGTTCGTAGCTGAAAATCACCACCGACTCGCGAACACTTTTCACTCGCGTGCGCACCACGACTTCTTCGTCGTAATAAACAGGAGCGCGATAGCGACACGTGGCTTCGGCGACTGCGATGAACCTTCCGTCTTCGCGTTCCATGTCGCGGTAGGAGAAGCCCATCTGACGCATGAACTCCACGCGGCCCACTTCAAACCAGATGAGATGGTTGGAATGGTAGACAACACCCATCTGGTCGGTTTCGGCATAGCGCACCCGAAGGCGCGTCTCATTGACCACGTGATGATGATTCGTCATTTTCCGGTCCACTTCGGCTTGCGTTTTTCAAGAAACGACGCGATGCCCTCGCGGAAGTCGGCAGTCGCCCGGATAGCGGCGTTGCCGCGAACCGCAGCCTCAAGCTGATCATCGAGGGCGTTCCGGGCCTGATCCGTCAGCAGCACTTTCGTCGCGCGCAGAGAAGATGGGCTGTTCTGCGTCAATGTCGTGCCGAGTTCGAGGGCGGAAGAGAGCAGAGCTTCGGCTGGCACGACTTTGTTGATCAGTCCCAGTCTTAACGCCTCTTCGGCATCGAATAGCCGGCCCGTGAGCAATAGATCGCGAGCCATCTTCTCGCCGACTTGCCGTAAAAGAAACGCCGAGACGATCGCCGGAACGAAACCGATCTTGACCTCGGTGTATCCAAACTTGGCCTCCGGCACCGCCAGGGTAAAGTCGCACAGCAAGGCCAATCCTGTGCCGCCCGCGATGGCGGGTCCGTTAACGGCAGCGATTGTAACTTTCGGGAATTCGTAGAGCGTGCGAAACAACCGCGCCATGGTCTGCGAATCCTGAAGATTCTGTTCCGCGGTTCGTCCGGCGAGCGCTTTCAGATTGTCGAGATCCATGCCGGAGCAGAATGCCTTGCCAGCGCCGGTGACAACGAGGACCATCGCATCGGACTTGGCTACCTCATCCAGCGCGCGAAGCAAGTCTTCGATGAGGTCGAAGCTGATGGCGTTACGCCGGTCGGGGCGGTTCAGCGTGATCGTCGCGATTCCTGCGTTGTGGTCGAGTTGGAGAGTCCCGTAGCTCACTGTGATATGGAAATGTTCGAACTAATCAGCAGCTTGTGCGGCCGAGAATCTAGCGCCGATTCCAGCGGTTGCCCGCAACAAAGCATCCAGAGATTTTAAGGGAGGAAGCTCCGCGCCGCGTTCGCTGAGAACTCGCAAAACAGTTTCGGTTGCGATATTGCCGACCAA
>Ga0335083_10007807_pt1 | contig 13151 bp, 14 predicted proteins | sample Lox_Sample_42_FD_206716 | JGI IMG/M metagenome (GOLD analysis project Ga0335083, IMG submission 206716) | Soil microbial communities from Loxahatchee National Wildlife Refuge, Florida, United States - Lox_Sample_4.2 | ecosystem: Environmental > Terrestrial > Soil > Wetlands | place: USA...
GCTTGAATGAGCACCCAGCGCAGCGGCCTGGGGCCGGCCTTCGTGATCGACAGCTTCTGGTTCCGTTCCGAGCTCGAGTTCTCGCCCGGAACCAGGCCGATATACGACTCGACTTGATGGGCGGTCTCGATTCCGCGGATGTCCCTGGACCCTAGTCCCGCCAGAGGCGGGACGCCACCTCGTCGGCCATCAGTACACCCGCCGGCGTGAGCCGCAGGTGGCGCTCGTCCAGTGACAGCCAGCCCGCCTTCACCGCGGCGGCGACGGCGGGCTCACGGCCGGCGAGCGGGTCTTGGCCGTGGCGGGCGGCGTGGGCCGCGCGGTCGACGCCGTCGGCGGTGCGGAGCCCCAGCCAGACGGCCTCGTTCTCCAGGTCTCGGGCGGTCCGACGCTCGACGTGGCGCGGGGCCGGGCTGCCCTGCCCCGTCCGCGCGCTGCGCAGGTAGACCTCGGTGGCGCGCGGGTTCGAGAACCGCCAGCCGGTGCCGTCGTCGAGCGGCCGGAACGAGGCCGCCGACGCGCCCACGCCGAGATAGGGGCCAAGCGCCCAATAGAGCTGGTTGTGCCGCGCCCGGCGCCCCGGGCGGGCGTAGCTGGAGACCTCGTACGGCTGCAGGCCGGCCGCCCCGAATGCGGCGCGCGCGTGCTCGAACATCGCCGCCACCACCTCGTCGTCGGGGCGCGGCAGGTCCCCCCGGCGGTCGCGCGCGCCGAAGGCGGTGCCTCGCTCGACGGTCAGCGCATACGCCGAGACGTGCTCGGGCGCCAGCGCCACGATCGCGTCGACGTCGCGCCGCCAGCCATCCAGCGTCTGCCCGGGCACGCCGAACATGAGATCGACCGACAGGTTCTCGATTCCCGCCGCGCGGGCCGCGGCCACCGCGGCAGGGCCGGCGGCTGCGGCGTGGTTGCGCCCCAGCGACGCCAGCAGTCCGTCGTCGAGCGCCTGGATCCCGATGGACAGCCGGTTCACACCGCCGGCGCGCAACGCGCGCAGCGGCTCCACGCCAGTCTCGCCTGGGTTCACCTCGACGGTGATCTCCAGATCAGCCGGCGACGGCGCGCCGAACGTCACGCGGGCCGCGTCGATCACGCGGGCGAGCGCGTTCGGCCGCCAGAGCCCGGGCGTGCCGCCGCCGAAGTAGATCGACACCAGGGGCCCCGCGCCATCGAACCAGGACGCCCGCGCCGCGATCTCATGGACAGCCGCATCGGCATACTCGTCGTGCGGGATCTCGGTGCGGGTGTCCACCGCGAAGTCGCAGTAGGGGCATCGCACGGAGCAAAATGGAAAGTGGACATAGACGCCCAGCGGCTGACCGGGACGCAACCGCCCGTTCGCGGGGAGCCCTCCGGAGGCAAGGCCAATCAGGTCCATCTCGACTCGCGCAAGTTCCTTGCGGCGAAGTATGGCCGAGGCGGGGGCGCTGCGTTACCAGCCCAGATCGTCTCACGCCTGATCTGTTTCGGAAACGAGATTCCGCTCGCGCGGAAGTGACGATCAGCCCGACACGCTGCGCGCGACCTCATGCAAGCAACGAACGATGTCGCCGGGCGTCCTCAGGTGAAACACACGCTGGTCCTGCGGCGCCTCCGCGACGAGCTTCCGGTAGACCGGCGTCAGGCGCCGGTGACACAGCCAGATCGTTCGATAGCATGCGAACGTGCTGCTGATGATCGGACTGCCCGGGGGCCACCCCTCCGGCGTCCTGTAGATGCCCTGGAACAGGCGCTTCGTCGCCCAGGCATAGTGAGTCGCGAGCGGTAGATCGATGTACACCAGCGTGTCGGCCGTCGCCAAGCGCTCGAACGTCGACGCACGGCACCCGTACCCGTCGATGATCCAGCTCTCTCGGCGCAAGATCTCCGCGTGGGCCGCCAAGTATTGATCGTGCGGGACCTCGACCCCTCCCGGCCCCCATTGGATCGAGTCCAGCGCGTAGAGCGGAAGTCGCGTGAGGTCCGCCAGCCTCTTGGCCAGCGTCGACTTGCCGCCCCCGGCGTTGCCGAAAACCGCGACCCTCTTCACGATCGGCTCAGGGTCGCGGGGGCTTCTTGACCTCGATGATGCACTGTCGCAGGCGGCGCCGGACCAGCTCGCGCCCCAGGTTCACCAGCGTCTCGAAGAGCGGCGGCGTCGCCTTCTTGCCGGTGGCCGCCAGCCGCAGCAGCATGAACAGCTCCTTGGTGGACCACCCGACCTTCTCGCCGAACGCCCGCGCCATCGCCTCGAGCCCGGCGATCGAGAAGTCGCGCGCGGCGTCCAGCTCCTCGGAGAACGCCCCCAGCACCTCGGCCACGTCCTTGGCTTCGCGGTTCTTCGGAATCAGGTCCTTCAGGACCGGGCCGTAATCGATGTCGCCCGAGAAGAAGAAGTCGGTCATCGGGACGAACTCGTCCAGCCGCTGGATGCGCTCGCGCACCAGCGGCACCAGCGAGGCCAGCTTCTCGTCGGAGAGGCGCCAGTCGCGCAGCCGCCGCACGATCTCGGCGTCGGGCAGCTCGCGCAGGTAGATCGCGTTCATCGCCGACAGCTTGACCAGATCGAACACCGGGCCGCCCAGGCTCACGCGGTCCCACGAGAACGCCGTCACCATCTCGTCCAGCGTGAACTTCTCGCGGTCGCCCGCGATCGACCAGCCCATCGTCCCCAGGTAATTGAGCAGCGCCTCGGGCAGGAAGCCGGCGTCCTTGTAGTAGTCCAGCGAGACCGGGTTCTTGCGCTTCGAGATCTTGGACTTGTCGGCGTTGCGCAGGAGCGGCATGTGGATCCACTCCGGCGCCGTCCAGCCGAAGGCCTGGTACAGCGCCACGTGCTTGGGCGTCGACGACAGCCACTCCTCGGCGCGGATCACGTGGGTGATGCCCATCAGGTGATCGTCGACCACGTTGGCCAGGTGATAGGTCGGGAAGCCGTCGGCCTTGAGCAGGATCTGGTCGTCGATCTGCGCGTTGTCGAACTTCACCTCGCCGCGCAGGCGATCCACGAAGACCGTCTCGCCGGTGCGGGGCATGGCCATCCGGACCACGAACGCCTCACCGGCCGCCGCGCGCCGTTCCCCCTCGTCGCGGGGGCGTCCCCGGCACAGGCCGTCGTAGCCCACGAACAGCCCCTGCCGCCGCTGCTCGTGGCGCAGCGCCTCCAGCCGCTCGGGCGTGCAGAAGCAGCGGTAGGCGCCCCCCTGCTCGATCAGCTTCTGCACCTGGGCGCGGTAGATCTCGGCCCGCTCGGACTGGCGGTACGGCCCGACCGGACCACCGATGTCCGGCCCCTCGTCCCAGTTCAGCCCGACCCAGCGCAGCGCGCGCAGGATCGCCGCCTCGGAGGCCGCGGTCGACCGCGCGCGATCGGTGTCCTCGATCCGCAGGATGAACTTGCCGTTACGGCTCTTGGCGAAGGCATGGTTGAAGAGCGCGATGTAGGCGGTGCCCACGTGGGGGTCGCCGGTCGGCGACGGGGCGATGCGGACGCGGACCTGCTGGCTCTCTGACATGCGCCGGGTTCATAACACGAACCGCCCGACCACACCGGACGGGGGCGTCACTCGATGATCGGCGCCAGGTTCAAGGTTCGGATGGGGCCTGGCTCTGCCTGTGCCGGCTGGGGCCGCGCCAGGCGCTTCTGCTTGCGCCGTGACGTCGCCCGCGCGCGCTTTTCGTGGGACCTCGGGTGGGGCTGCTCGACCTTGGCGCGGGGACGCGGCGTCGGCTCAGCCTCCGGCGCCAGGTCCAGCACGCTGGCGTGGACGGGCGGCGGCACGTCGACCGGTTCGATCACCGGGCTCACCGCCGGCGGCACGACGGCAGGCGTTCTGGCGGCGGGCGCCTGGACCACCGGCTCGACCGTCCGCCGCACGAAAGAGGCGCGGTCCCTCAGGACGAACAGCGCACCACCGGCGATGACGGCCGCCCCGACCGCCACGGCCAGGAATCGCCCGGCCCGCCACCGCGGGCGCAGGTCGTAGGTGCTGTCGAAGTCCTGTCGGGTCGTCGGTCTTGCCGGCGGCGGCGTCACCGGCCGGCTTCGCTCGGGGGGGAGCACCATGGTCCCCCGCGGCGTCGGCTTGGCCGGCGGCGCGACCGCACCCGGCGCGGCCGCCTCGACCCCCAGCCCGGGCGCCCAGACCGACCGCTGGCGCGCGGAGGCGAACGGCAGCAACGCCCGCCCCAGCGCCGCCGCCGACGCGAACCGCCCGCTCGCCTCCTTGTGCATCGCCCGCGCGACGATCCCCTGCAGATCACCCGGCACCCCGGCGCGCAGCTCACCGATCGGCCGCGCGGTCGCGTCGACGATCGCCTTGAAGACCACGAAAAGGTTGTCGCCCTCGTAGGGGCGCTGGCCGCTCAGGCATTCATAGAGGATCACGCCCAGCGCGTACTGATCGCTGGCCGGGCCGGCCGACTGCGCGTCCAGGATCTGCTCGGGCGCGAAGTAGTAGGGCGTGCCGATCATCCCCGTGCCGGTCAGCGCCCCCGGCTTGGTGTCGCTCCCCTTGGAGATGCCGAAGTCCAGGACCTTGGGCTCGATGCCCTGCGGGGCCCTGGCCAGAAAGATGTTCTGCGGCTTGAGATCGCGGTGGGTGATGCCGACCCGGTGCGCCTCGGCGACCGCCGAGCAGACCGCCAGCATGATGTCGGCCAGCTCCTGGACGGCCAGCTGCCCTCCCCGTTCCAGGCGCGTGGCCAGGTCTTCGCCCTCCAGCAACTCCATCACGATGAAGGCGTAGCCTTCCTCGCTCCCCACGTCATGGACGGCGACGATGTTGGGGTGGCGGATCCTGGACGTCAGCTGCGCCTCGCGCAGGAAGCGGGCGCGCGCCCCCGGCGCCGCCGCCAGCTCCGGGGCCAGCACCTTGATGGCCACGCGCTTGCCGATCTCGGTGTGGTGGCCCTCGTAGACCGCACCCATCCCGCCGGCCCCCAGCAGCCGCCGGATCGCATACTTTCCCAGGCGGAATCCCGCCGGCAAGGTCGCGGGGACCTCGGTCTCGGCGATCACCAGCTCTCCACCATGGCGGCGGTCTTCCCCCCGCCCGGATTAACTGTCGATTCGCGGAAGATTCCCCGCGTCAGTTGTAGGTGGCCGAAAACGCGAGCGTGTACGAAAACGAGCTCCAGCGGCCGCCGGATGCCGCCGACCCGCCCATCCAGGCCCCCGTGACCTCCCCGGCCAGGCCCACCCCCCACTCGCGCCCGGCCCACCACTCTTTGCCGACCATCGTCTGGAACCCGATTCCCGTCCCTGAGCCGGCCAGCTGCTCGTCGCTGGCGTCGAACAGCTGCACGCTGGTCCCCGTGATCGCCGCCGAGCCGTACAGGTTCAGCGGCTCCAGGTAGTAGGTCGCGCCCGCGCCGAAGCTGTCGTTCTCGAGGCTGCTCCCCGAGACCGGCATGGACGCGCCACGGGTCCGGATCGCCGGGTCCAGGGCGACGTGGAAGAAGAGCGCGGCGAAGACCGCCAGGTTGGGGAACACCACCGCGCCGGCCGAGAGACCCAAGGCCACCTGTGCGCCGGAGACGTCCGTCGTGCCGTTACGCGCGGTCAGGTAACCCCCGCCGGCCTGGATCCGCGCATAAAACCCGTCGTGCGTCTGGGCCGGCGGCGCCGCGAAGCAGATCTGGCCGGGTTGCGGCGGCGCCGGCTGAGCGCGCGCGGCCGCCGCGGCCCCAAAGAGCGCGGCGACGAACAGCGCAACCGGAAGGATCGCCCGCAAGGACATCGCCGTCTTCAGTTGTAGGTCGCCGAGAACAAGAGGCTGTAGGTGAACGAGCTCCAGGTCGTCGAGTGATCTTCGGTGTCCGTCATCCAGGCACCCGTGACCCCGGCCGCCATCCCCAGTCCCCACTCACGCCCGGCCCACCACTCCTTGCCGAGCATGAGCTCGAACCCCAAGCCCCGATTCGAGCTCGCCAGGTTCCTCTTGTCGCCGGAGAGGACCTCGGCGGAGGTCGCCAGCCCCGCCGCCAAGACATAAACGTTGGCAGGCACGAAGTAGTAGGCGAACCCGGCGCCGATGCTCTCGCTGGAGAGATCACCGTTGATCGTGGTCGTGTAGTAGTTGCCGTAAGGATTCCCGTGGGGGCCCGGCGCGTCGTGGAAGAGGAGGGTTCCGAAGACCGCCAGGTTGGGGACCAGGATCCCACCGACGGAGACCCCGTACTCCCAAGCCTTGGCGGAGAAGGTGTTGAGACCCTTCCGGGCGGTCATCCAGCCGCCACCGACCTGGAGCCGCAGATAAAACCCGTCGTGCGTCTGCCCCGGAGGCGGCGCGGGATAGCAGAGCTCACCCGGCGGCGGCGGCTGGGGCTGCGATGGCTCGGGCGGCGGCGGCCCCGCGTCCGGATCGGCCACGTGGGGGGTCGAGGGTGGCGTCACCAGCTCCTGCGCGCGCGCGATGCCGGAGGCCGCCAGCAGCCCCGCCGCCACCCCGACCCACAGGAGCCGCGCGGTCACGCCGCCAACCATGCCGGCCGGGCCGCGCCGGCGTAGAAGGCGTGCAGGCGGCGGGACGCTGCCCCCGCGCGCGGGCGGTTCTGGTCGTCGAGGAGTCCCAGGAACCGCAGCGCGTTTCGCCCCATGAGATCGGCCGTCTCGTCGGGCGAGAGCAGCCCGCCCAGCACCGAACGGAACCGTTCGACGGCGCGGCCCGCTGCGGGGTCCAGCATCGAGAGCCACCAGTCGCTTCCGTACATCAGGCGCCGTTTAATCTTGGGGTGCCGCGCCCACAGCTCACCCAGGAAGGTGCGGAGCTGCGCGGCGTATGCGTCATCATAAACCAAGGCCGAGTTCGAGAGATCGGCATACACGTTGGGGTAGCGATCGATCAGCGCCACGGCCCCCTCCGTCCAGTTGCGCAGCTCGCCCCCGAAGTGCCCCAGGTTCAGGCGCAGCGACGGGAAACGTTCCAGGACCGGCGCCCAGCGCACCGGTTCGACCAGGAACCGCAGCCCCAGGGCGTACTCGTTCGAGGCGCTCGCGTGCGTCAGGATCGGCACCTCGCCGGCCGCGCAATAGCCGTAAAGCGCCAGCAGCGCCCGATCCAGGTCGGTGGCGATGGGCAGCCGCGGCTGCAGGGGCAGGTTGTCGATGGGCGCGAAGCCGACGGGCGGATAGAGCTTCACCCCCAGGAACCCGCCCGACTCGACCGCGTACGCGACCAGCTCCAGCGCGCTGCTGAGCGGTCCCGGGGAGACCGGCCGCGCCGGTCCGCCGCCATGCCCCTCGACCTGGCGGCGCGGATCGAAGGCGACGAACGGGTGAAACCGCGCGTCCGGACGCCCCACCCGCCCCGCCGCCGCCAGCCGCGCGATCTGCTCCTGGATCAGGATCTGCTGCCACAGCGGCGTGGGCGCGCGGTCGTCCGACCAGGCGTCGTAGTCGACCAGCGCCGGCGTGAACAGCGAGACGGTCGGGAAGGCCTGCGCCAGCGTCGCCGCGATCGACGCGCGGCCGTGCGCGGTCACGTACAGCGCCTCGAGCGCCCGGGTGACGACCCGGCGCTGTTCGGCCCCGACCGAGAACGGCAGGTGGCCGGCCGCCGAGGCCAGCAGCCCGTCCAGCGCGCCGGGCGGCAAGGGCGGCACCGGGATGATCGGCGGGCCCGGCCGTCCCGTCAGCCCGCGCAGCATGGTCAGCTCGACGTCGCCCGACGGCGCGATCGCGTTCGGCAACGTCGTCACCGCGCCCAGCAGCGTGCGCACCACGATCTCGGGCCACCGGGTGAACAGCCGCGACAGCTCCGTCAGCCCGGGGATCTGATGCGCCACGAAGCCCACGATCGGCAGGTCCGCCGAGCAGAAGGTGTGGCAGTGGACGTCGACGCCGATGGGCGCCGCGGCGCCCGCGCCCGCCCGGCGGCCCAGCGCGGCCGCCGCCAGGCCGCCCGCCGTGCCGGCCAGCAGCGTGCGCCGGGAGAAACCCTTCCCCGGGTGGCTCACGGCACCAGCTTGTAGCCCGTGCCGTAGATCGTCACGATGTGGCGCGGCTTGGCCGCGTTCTCTTCGATCTTCTTGCGCAGCTTCACGACGAAGTTGTCGACGCTGCGGGTGCTGGCGTGCCCCGACATGCCCCAGATCTTCTCCAGGATCTCCTCGCGCGGCACCGGCTGCCCGGCGCGCTCCCAAAGCAGCCGCAGCAGCTCGACCTCGTAGAACGACAGCGGCGTGGTCTTCCCGCGCCGCACCAGCTCGTGCTTCAGCGGATCGATCACCGCGGCGCCGATCCGGATCTCCTCGTTGGCGGGCGCCGCCCGGTGCAGGCGGCGGAAGATGGCGTTGATGCGCGCCACCAGCTCGCCGATCGAGAACGGCTTGGTCACGTAGTCGTCGGCCCCCGCGTCCAGGCCCCGGATCTTGTCGGTCTCCTGCGAGCGGGCGGTCAGCATGATGACCGGCACCAGCGGGTGCGTCGCCCGGATCTCCTCGCAGACCGCGAACCCGTTCGCGTCGGGGAGCATCAGGTCCAGCAGCACCAGGTCGGCGCCGCGATCGCGCAGCAGGCGCACCCCCTCGCGCCCCAGCCCGGAGGCCACCACCTCGAACCCCTCGAACTCCAGCGCGTCGCGCAGGCCGCGCACCAGATCGGGCTCGTCCTCGATGACCAGGATGCGGCGGCGCCCGGCGGCCGCCCCGACGGGCGAGAACCCGGTCACGAGGCGGCGCGCTCCTCGGGGGCCGGCGTCACCAGCGGCGCGGCCGGCAGGGTCACCGTGAAGGTCGAGCCGCGTCCGAGCGCGCTGTCGACCTCGACCCGGCCGCCGTGCGCCTCGGCGATGTGCTTGACCAGCGCCAGCCCGATCCCGCTGCCCCGGACGTTCCGGGCGCGGGCCGACCGCGCTCGATAAAAGCGGTCGAAGATGCGCCGCTGCTCGTCGGGCGCGATGCCGGTGCCGTGGTCGGTCACCGAGAGCGCCACCGCCCCCGGGGCGCGCCGCAGCCGCACCGCCACCTCGCCCCCGTCGCCCGCGTACTTCACGGCGTTGTCGACCAGGTTCAGGAGCACCAGCGTCATCGCGTCTTCGTCCATGCGCACGGGGGGCAAGCTCGGCTCGATCTCCGTCGTCAGCCGCAGCCTCTCTTTTTCGATCCGATGGCGGAAAACGTCCAGTGCCCGTTCGACCACCTCTTCCAGCCGGCCCTCGGCGAAGCTGTAGCTGGCCTTGCCGCGCTCGAGCCGGGCGAAGTCGAGCACGTTGTCGATGAGGTGCGACAGTCGCTCGGACTCGCGCGTGATGATCCCGCCGTACTCGCGCGTCATCGCCTCGCCCTTGTGCTTGCCCGTCATCAGCAGCTCGCCGAACATGCGGATCAGCGACAGCGGCGTCTTCAGCTCGTGCGAGACGTTGGCGATGAAGTCGCTCTTCATCTGCGAGGCGCGCCGCTCCGCGCGCACCGACAGCCAGACCACCCCCAGCCCCAGCGAGATGATCACCGTCGCCAGCGGCACCAGCAGCATCCCCAGGATGCGCTCGGTCTCGGCCTGCGCGCGCAGCTCGGCGATGTTGCGGGGGGTGATCTGGATGCGCCAGGCGTACAGCGTCTTGCCGAGCGCCTCTTCATACTGGAACGGCGTGGGGGCCTGCGGGTCGCCGTAGATGGGGCGCGCCACCTCGTCCAGGATGACCACCCGGCGTTTCCCGGTGACCACGTCCATCTCGTCCGGGATCCATTGCTTGGCGATCAGCGCCAGGTCGAGCTTGGCCGCGACGTAATAGGGCCGACCGCTGGCGGTCTTCTTGGCCGCATACGCGATCAGGACGGATTTCCCGTCGAAGAGCTGGTGGAGGTGGCGGAAGTTCCCGTCTTCGTCGGGCGTCCACGGGTGCAACGACTTCCAGTCCAGCCCGCGCACGTAGCTCTGCCAGCGATCGAGCTCGCGCCGCCGGCGAGGGCCGTCCGAGGCCGGGTAGAGCGAGCGGATCTTCAGCCCGTCGTCCAGGACGGCCACCGAATCGACGCCGGCCGGCAGGTCGACCGACAGAGGCGGGTCGGTGCTGGCGTCGTCCCACTCGACGTTGTCGAACAGCTCCACGTCCGCCTTGTCGATGCGGTCCTGGACCTGCTCGATCAGCAGGTTGGCCAGCTGCTGGTTCCCCTCCATCAAGGACGCCTTGCTGCGCTCCGAGGCCGCAACGGCGTAGCGGTAGCCGTAGTAAGCCAGCGCGATGGCGGCGCCGATGATCGCCGGAAAGACCACGGCCAGGATCACGGGCGCGACCGACATGCGGTTCGAGGTGGCCGGGATGGGCGGGACCGAAGCTTCGTCTTGCCGAGACATCCGGAATGGCTAAGGATTGCACAAGCTCCGGCGTGCCCAAAGTCGAACGCCACTTCTTCGTGTGCGAGAACGCCCGCCCCGTCGGCGGCAAGCCGTCCTGCGGCGCCCGCGGCTCGGCCGAGATCGCGACCGCGCTGCAGGAAGGGCTGGGCCGCCACCCCGAGCTCTGGGGCCGCATCGCCGTCACCTCGACCGGCTGCCTGGGCCCCTGCTTCGAGGGCCCCACCATCGTCGTCTACCCGGAGGGGGTCTGGTATGTGGGCGTGACGCCGGCCGACGTCCCGGAGATCGTCGAGAGCCACATGCGGCGGGGCATCCCGGTGGCACGGCTCGTCCGCTCGGAAGATTAGGCAGGCGACAAGGTCACCAAGGTCTGACCTCACAGCGGGTTCGACGTGACCAGCTCCGGGAACAATGAGAAGTCGCGATCTCGCGTCAACAAGGTCTCGACGCCGTGTGCGACGCAGATGGCGGCGATGCGGGCGTCATGAACGATACCGCCGCGGACCCGATCCCGCCGGACGAACCCCGCCAGCAATCCCGCAAATTCCTCGGTCTCGTGCAACAGCCGCACGCTCGGCGCCGCGAGCCACGCGGCGATCTGCAACCACGCCTGCTCCGGTGGGCTTGCGACCGCCTTCCAGATCTTCGGGTTCGTGACGACGCTGAAGAACTCGTACACGCACGGCCACGGAATCGCCCACGCGTCGTTTCCCGCGCTCAATCGGCGCATCAGCGCCACGGCCGCGCCGTGCTCGGGCGTTTCACGCCGATGGGAGTAGACGAGCAGGTTGGTATCGACGGCGACCATCAACGGCCGCCATAGATCTCATCCCGGAGGTCCTGCCAGGACATCGCCGCAAGTGGGTTGGGTCCTTCCGGATTGCCAACGCTGCGGTCCGGCAGCTCGTATCCCGACCGCACCGGCGTGTCCTCGAGGACACGCCGCAGCCCCTCTTCGACCAGCGCCCTCAGCGGCCTCCCGCTCTGCTTCGCCTGCCGCTTCGCTCGCGCCAGCAACGCGTCCGCGATGTCCACCGTGGTCTTCACCGATACAGCGTAGCCATATCAGTCAGTATGGGCAAGCCGTATCACTGGCTCGATCCGCGGCCGCCAGGTTGACATCACGACATCGACAGCGCACATTCATGACATCATGGCGAAGCAAATCACCTTGCGGAACGTTCAGCCAGAGCTGGCCCGCCGCCTCGAGCAGGCGGCTCGTGATTCCGGCACCAGCGTGAACGCCAAGGCCATCCAGATCCTCGAACAGGCGGTGGGAATCGACTCCAGCGCCCGCCGGACGCGGCTGCAACGGTACACGACCTGGACCGACACCGACCTCCGCCAGATGGAAGAGAGCCTGGCCGCTCAGCGGCTGGTCGATCCCAAGCTCTGGTCGTGACATCGCCCGCGGCTGGCGGGCGAATCCTGCTCGATACGTCCGCTTACGCGCACTTTCGCCGCGGGCATGGCGAGGTCGTCGAGATCCTCGCGGTGGCTGAACGCGTCTTCCTTTCGACCGTGACGCTGGGCGAGCTCGAGGCGGGCTTCGCGCTCGGCTCGCGCCCGGATGAAAACCGGATCGCGCTCCGAGACTTCCTGGCGGAGTCGTTCGTGGGTGTCGTCCCGATCGATCACGACGTCGCCAGACGCTACGGGGCCCTGTTCGCGGCGCTTCGCCGTGCCGGCACACCCGTCCCGACGAACGACATCTGGATCGCCGCCGCCGCTCTGCACGTCGCCGCCGAGCTGATCACTTTTGACGCGGACTTTGCCCGTCTGAGCGGTCTCCACGCTCGCGTCCTGGCGACCTGAGTGCCCGTCAGAGCTTGGCCGGCTCGTCGTCGTGCGAGACGTGAGGGCGGTGCGCGGGGCGGGGCTTCGCCTTCTTCTCGAGCGTGAGCTGGATGGTCTGATCGTCTTCCAGGCTGACGTCGTGGGCGTTGGGCGTGAAGCCGTCCATCTCGAGGCGCAGCTTGATCGAGCCGCCCTTGGGCCGGGTGAGCACCAGGGGCGTGACCCCCAGGACACCGCCGCTGGCGGCGTTGAGCACGCTGGCGCCCGGCGGGTCCGATTCGACGTGCACGGTGACCGTCTTGGGCACGGGAGGATCGACCGGTGGCGCCGGGGTCGGCGGCGCGGCGGGCGGCGGCGCGGGCGCGGCCGGCTCGACCTTGGCGCCCTGCGACTCGCTCCGCTGCGCGCCCACCTTCTCGCCGTCGCGGAAGAGAAACACGCCCACGCCTGCCACCACCGCCGCGGTCGCCAGCACGATCATCACCGACCGCCCCTTGCGCGACGATGCAGGCGCGTCGATCCGCTCGCCCGTGCCGTTCGAGAACGTGGTGTCGCGCAGCTTGGGGTTGCTCAGCGAGACCGGCGCCGGGGTCTTGTTGGCCAGGTCCGGCGAGGACGGCTGCGATCCGCGGACCACGAACATGGTCCCGCCGGATGTCTTCAGCGCCGCCTGCAGCTCGCCCATGTCGGCGAAGCGCTTGTCCGGCTCTTTCTGCAGCATCTTGAGGACGATGGCGTCCAGCGCCGGGGGGATCGCCGGGTTCTGGCTGGATGGCGCCGGCGGCGCCACGTTGAGGTGCATGTTCACCAGCTCGCCGAACCCCTCCGACACGAAGGGCGGCTGGCCGACCAGCATCTCGAACAGGATCACGCCCAGCGAGTAGATGTCGCTGCGGTGATCGACCGTCCGCGTCCCGCGGCACTGCTCGGGGGACATGTAGATCGGCGTCCCCATCAGCGTCCCGGTGCGGGTCTTGACCGAGTCACCGCTGTTTCCCTGCTGCAGCTTGGCGATCCCGAAGTCCAGGACCTTGATCCGCTCCCGCTCGGGCTCGTGCGGATCGGGCACGACGTA